>Ga0154020_10000381_pt1 | contig 53778 bp, 51 predicted proteins | sample Klosneuvirus_201_FD_109709 | JGI IMG/M metagenome (GOLD analysis project Ga0154020, IMG submission 109709) | Active sludge microbial communities from wastewater, Klosterneuburg, Austria - Klosneuvirus_20160825_MG | ecosystem: Engineered > WWTP > Aerobic digester > Activated sludge | place... | reverse complement strand
GTTTAAGAAGCGCAGAGTTCCCGAGACGGGTAACTCTGCGAAGAAGAAAAAAAGGGATATAGATTTGACTAAGGCGTAGTTTAAAAAGCGCAGAGTTCCCGGGGCGGGTAACTCTGCGAGGAAAGAGATTTGACTAAGGCGTAGTTTTAAGAAGCGCAGAGTTCCCGGGGCGGGTAACTCTGCGAGGAAGAATAACTCTGCGAGGAAGAAGGAAGACGAAGAACACCAACAATGGCTTGACTGGAAAGTGAAAATCTAGACGAAAAAGAGAAATGAAATAATTAACTTTGAAGAACTAAAATTTTAAGCCATGGACATTGCTGTAAAGAAAGTGGAGTTGATTGAATGGTTGGTCAGATTACAGGATGAGAAAATGATTCATCAACTTGAGAAATTAAAGAGTGTTTCAATACGTGATGAATACGATCTGAAAATTCCTAAAACGATTAAGGATGTGAAGGCTAAATTGGATCAATCGCAAAAAGATCTCAATTCAGGAAATATTCACTCGCAGCAGGAAGTAGAAGCCTACTTTGAGAAGAAGGTTACTCAGTGAAAAAATCAAAAGTGATCTGGTCGAATGAAGCCCTAACTGATTTGGAAGGGATTTATGATTTTCTTGCTGAAAAATCTCAACCAGCGGCACAAAGAATTGTTGAAAGCCTATTGGCAAGAACTAAACAACTTGAGACCTTTCCTGAATCAGGAACTAAGCAAGAAACCTTAAGTAGCAAACTCAAACAATACCGATATTTGGTAGAGGGTAATTACAAAATCATATATAGTTATCCTCAAGCAGGAAGTGTAAATATCGAAATCGTTTATGATACACGATATGATCCCGACAAGTTGGAGGTGAAGTGAGTTAAGCCATAATACTTGAGTTATTTTTGGTGACCTTACCAACAACTTCTTTTCAACTAAATCTATTTACAATTAAGTCGTAAACACCTAATAATAAATCACTTAACTCAATAAAAACAAGCCATGATTTGCTATTTAAATCACTTCTATCCGTATATTTAATCAGTGAAAACCCGGCTCGTTTTATACTTACTTTTCCTAACCAACCTGGCTCTTGCCCAGCAGTGGGACAGCTTGAATTTAACGCTACCCACAGATACGCTTTTGCAGATTTCAATTACCAAAGCAGACTCTATCACTACTGCCTTTCAAACTAAAGCCGATAGTTTAAATAATATCTATCAAAGTCAGTTTACAAAAATAGATGGCGAGCGCACAAAACTTCAAAGCAAAATTGATAGTTTGAACAACTTAAAACTTCCTACTGAAAAACTGACTCATAAGCTGGACAGCTTAAATCAACTTAAGAGTACTAAAGTTGCTTCGCTTACTAAAGAGGTCGATGCTTTAAAAGCAAAAACAACCAACGCTTTTAAAGAAGTACACCTGCCACCCCAAATGCAGGAACCGTTTGATAAACTGAAATCATCGGTACAAGGATATTCATTGCCGGCATTGAATACCAACACACCAGGCATACCAAATCTGGAGGCTCCTAAACTTGGAAGTGTAAAACTACCTACGCTTACCAACCAACTAAAAGTTGATCCCAATTTAAAAAACATTACTGGTGAACTACAAAACATAACCGAGCAAGCTAGTGCTTATACGAAAGATGCGCAAAACTTAGTAAAGGGAAACCTGAATGAAGTGAAGACAATCGACAAAACCATTGAAGCAAAAGTAGCCGGAGTGGAAGGCATGGATCAGTTAACAAAGGGTAAGGGCATGCTCGGTCAAACCAGTCAACTCACAGACTCAGCGGCCATGGCCGACAAAGCCAAAGAACTTGTAAAAGAACAAGTGATGAACGCTGCGCAAGATCATTTTGCTGGCAAGCAGGAAGTGTTGCAACAAGCCATGGATAAAATGAGTAAGCTGAAGAACAAATACTCGGAAGTGAAAAGCATGGCTGAGCTTCCTAAAAAACTACCCAACCCCTTAAAAGGAAAACCCTTCATTGAACGACTGGTTCCCGGAGTTACGTTTCAAATTTTAAAGACTAACTACTTCTTATTGGATGTCAATGCGCTAGCATTGTATCGCATCACACCACGGTTATCTGCAGGAGCAGGCTGGAACCAACGGGTGCCATTTGATAATCTAACCATTAAAAGTGAAGGCCGCATTTATGGTCCGCGTGCGGTCATCGAACTAAAGTGGACGAAAGGAATCAACTTTAGGTTTTTACCTGAAATCATGAATACCACCATTCCAACAGCCCTTGCCCAAAGACAAGGCATTGATCCCGCCTACCGCGAGTGGGTGCCGAGTGCGTTTGTCGGCATCAAAAAAGATTTCACTGTCTACAAACAAATAAAAGGAAATACAGAATTGCTCTACAATTTATACGACCCCCATCACTACAGTCCGTATGGCGATCGTTTAACCGTGCGCTTTGGCTTTGAGTTTCCAATGAAGAAGAAAAGAAAACCAAAATTGGAATAGTTAGGTTTCAGTTGCTTAGATCATTGCTTCTGTAGTATTCAAGATATACCATGTTATTTCAACTCAAAGCTCCAACTAACGGGTAGCCAGTTTCTTGCTGTGAGCGCCCAGTTTTATAGTGTTGAGAGTCGCTTTTAACGAAAATGACAGAATCTAAAGGTTCTTAAGTCCCTAAAATCGACTATTCAATCCAAAATACATCGTTACCGGAATTTCGAGTATAATTTACTTTGAGCATAGTCTACTTTACTCTTGTTGAGTCTCCTTTTATAAGAGAACTGACATAAAGCCACCTATAGGAGACTTTTTACATAAAAAATGTAAAAAAGTGGGGCAAAGTGGTTGGAAGTGGTTGAAAGTTACTTATGTTTGCTTAGAGGAAAAATAGACAACCACTACAAAGTCATGACTTTCTTCACCAGCGAATATGAGTGTAAGCTTGATGCCAAAGGCAGATTGGTGCTGCCAGCGCGTATCAAAACCCAACTACCCGAGCCCGATGGCGGTGGGCAGGAGCTTGTTATCAGGCGAGGTTTCGAGCCATGCCTCATTATTTACCCCTTGGTGGAGTTTAAAAAGGTCTTCTCAAAAATTTCAGGTCTTAACGAGTTCAAAGAAGAGAATCGCACACTACAGCGAAACTTTTTGTCGGGAGTAGTTACGGTAGAGTTGGATAGCAACGGCCGTTTTCTAATTCCAAAAAACATGTTGGCTTACGCGCAAGTTGAAAAAGATGCGATGTTGGTTGGCACGGGGAGCAAAGTTGAGGTTTGGAATCCTTCAATCTATGAGAAGCACCTGATTCAAGATCCGAATGAGTTGTCTAAACTGGCGGAAAAATACCTTAATGAATAGTTGTTGGATGTTCGATACTGGTTGCTGGACACTTGATTCGATTAAAAGATGAGCAACACTGACAACGAACAACGAACAACGAGTAGGTATCATAAACCGGTAATGTTACGTGAGTGTTTGGAAGGTTTGCAGATAAAGCCAGAAGGCATTTATGTAGATGTAACATTTGGTGGAGGTGGGCATAGTATGGCAATACTTGAAAATTTGAAAGAGGGAAAATTGATTGCCTTCGATCAGGATGAAGATGCCAGAAAGCAAGCTGAAAATATCAGCAGTCGTTCTTTTACATTTTGTCAGGCAAACTTCAGATACATGAAACAGTATTTGAAGTTAAATGCAGTGAAAGAGGTAGATGGGATTTTAGCCGATCTCGGAATTTCTTCGCACCAGATTGATTCGCCAGCGCGAGGTTTTTCAACTCGGTTTGAAGGCCCGTTGGATATGCGCATGGATCAAAAAGGAAAACTTACCGCAGCCAGAATTTTGAATGAGTATTCGGAAGAAGCTTTGCATAAAATCTTTGGTATGTATGGTGAGTTGAGGAATGCACGCACCGCAGCAAAAACGATTGTTGTTGCACGTGCAAATAATTCGTTTGCCACTACGCTGGATTTGAAAGCGGCATTACAAAGCATTGCTCCACGAGGAAAGGAGTTTAAATATTTCGCCCAGGTGTTTCAGGCGCTGCGCATTGAAGTAAATCAAGAGATGCAGGCACTTGAAGATTTTTTGCACCAATGTGGCGATGTGATGAAAGCCGGAGGCCGATTGGTAGTGATGAGCTATCATTCGCTGGAAGACAGAATGGTGAAGAACTATATAAACACGGGAAAGGTGTTTGGTGAATTGGAAAAAGACTTTTACGGAAATCCAATTAAACCTTTTCAATCCATAAACCGCAAGCCTATCGAGGCTTCGGATGAAGAAGTAGCAGAGAACAACAGGGCCCGGAGTGCGAAACTCAGGGTAGCTGAAAAATTATAGATGCAGGCCTCAGGCTGCAAGCTTCAGTTTGGCACTGATGCTTGCAGCTTGCGACTTGTAGCTTGAAGCAAATAAGTTATGGCAGACAATAAATTTAGAATACAACCAGCAACACGCGAAAACGAATCTCGGGTAAAACCATCTACTCCGAGTACGGGCACAAGTATTTTCTCAGGGCTTGAAAAGAAGTTGAAACTCGAATCGTATTTCGAAGAAGGGTTCCCCACACAGTATCTTCCAAAAATACTTTTCGCTATGCTATTGAGTTTACTTTATATAAGTAACACGCATCATGCGGATAAGGCAACCCGAAAAATTGACAAGATGCAAACGGAAGTTGAAGATCTGCGTGCCGACTACACCACATTAAAAGCGGACATCATGTATGCGAGCAAGCAAAGTGAAGTAGCCAGAAGAGTAAAAGATTTAGGATTGAAGGAAAGCATAAATCCACCCTATAAACTAGTAGTAGAGAAAGGTGAATATTAAGAAATCCATATTAGTACGTGTACGGGTTGCATTTTTATGTGTGATGGTTTTTGCTGTTTGTGTGGCAGCCAAGATTGGGCATATACAATTTGTAGATGGCGACAAGTGGGTGAAGATGAGCGAAGAGATAAACTTCGATTACAAAAAGATAAAAGCTACCCGCGGAAACATTTATTCCGATAACGGAAGTTTGTTGGCTACCAGTTTGCCTTTTTATAAAGTAGCGATTGACCCAACCTTAGCAAAGGATGAAATTTTCAGAAAAGGAATTGATTCATTGAGTTTGCAATTAGCCCGCTACTACCGCGATAAGTCAGCCACTGAGTATAAGCAATTATTAAAGGATGCGCGGGCTTCAGGCCGGCAATACATAGTAGTTAATCGCAAGCAGATTAATTATCAAACAAAAAAGGAAATGCTCAAGTGGCCAATCTTTAGAGAAGGGCGCTATAAGGGCGGAGTAATTTTTGAAAAGATTGATGTTCGCTACAGACCATTCTCAAACCTAAGCCGCAGAACGGTTGGGTATGTAAATGAAGATGGCCAAGGTGCGGGTTTAGAATACAGTTTTGATGATGTGCTGGGTGGACAAGATGGTGAAGCGTTGTTTCAAAAAATTGCAGGTAGCACCTGGAAGCCGGTATTTGATGGTAACAGTGTTAAGGCAATTAATGGATTGGATATTCATACAACCATTGATATCAACTTACAGGATGTTGCCGAGACCTCTTTGTATCGTGCCATGAAACTGCACAATGCCGATGAAGGCACTGTGGTGGTGATGGAAGTAAAGACCGGCCACATCAAAGCGATTTCAAATTTGAGTAGTGATGGGCATGGTGAATATTTTGAGAAGTTTAATCATGCGATAGGCAGCACCATGGAGCCTGGATCTACATTTAAGTTGGTGACCATGATGGCGCTGCTTGAAGAAACAAATATTAATCTGGAAGACACTATTAATACTGGAAACGGTGAATATACTTTCTATAATAAAAAAGTGCGCGACCATCATGAAGGTGGCTATGGTAAAATTACAATTCAACAGGCCTTCGAGCTGTCATCGAATGTGGCTATGGCTAAATTGACTGACAAACATTTTGGTACCCGGCCTTCTAAGTTTTTGGATTATGTAGATAAGTTAAAAATGTCCAAGCCATTGGGTTTACAAATTAGTGGTGAGGCATATCCTAAAATCACGCGCCCAACAGATAAGGGTTGGAGTGGCATCACCCTGCCTTGGATGGCCTATGGTTATGGATTGGAGATCACGCCACTTCATACACTTACACTATATAATGCTGTTGCCAATGACGGTAAAATGATTCGGCCAGTATTTGTTACAACAGTTAGTAAAGCTGATCGCATTAAAGATGATTTTGAAACAGATGCCCTAGCTGGAAAGATTTGCTCTAACAAGACCCTAAATCAATTGCGAATTTTGCTGGAAGGTGTAGTAGACAATGGTACTGCGCAGAATCTAAAAAATTCTAATTATCGGATTGCTGGTAAAACAGGTACTGCTCAAATACTTGAGAATGGCCGGTATGAGAAGCGATACATTACTTCATTCGTTGGTTATTTTCCTGCAAATGCGCCCAAGTATTCTGCTATTGTACTGATTAAAAATCCACGCGGGTATTATCAGTATGGTAGTAATGTAGCGGGCCCGGTGTTTAAAAATATTGCCGATAATATTTATGCGCGCGATCTCAATCTTCATAGGGAGATGGAGAAAAAGAAAGTTTTGGAAGCGGGCGTATTTCCAACTATTCGCGCGGGCAATCAGCAAGAACTTACCATGCTAAGCAATGAATTGGGAGTTTCAAACCATACCGCTACTGAGGAGGAATGGATTAAAGCTTCAATTAATGGAAGTGCTGTGGTATGGAAAAAGAATGCGATAGTAAAAGATCAAGTTCCGGATGTAATGGGCATGACGTATAGAGATGCGATTTACTTGCTTGAAAAATCTGGGTTGCGGGTTTCGTTTGAAGGGAAAGGTCGCGTGACACAACAATCAATTTTACCGGGTGCAAGAATTTCAAAAGGTTCAAGAATTTATTTGCGATTAGGTTAATGGCTGAGTTAAAGGACATATTATATAAAGTACACATCACGTCTACATCTGGCGACATGAATGTAGATGTGAAAGGTATTTGCTTTGATTCGCGCAAAGTACAACCCGGCTTTCTCTTTATTGCCGTAAAAGGAACGCAATCAGACGGACATGCTTTTATCGGGAAAGCACTTGCAAGTGGTGCAGTTGCTGTTGTTGCTGAGAAATTACCAGAAGTAATCTCTGATAAATCAACATTGGTAACGGTTAAAGATAGTGCGAAAGCATTAGGCATTGTTGCTGGAAATTTTTATGGAAATCCATCAACGAAGATTAAGTTGATTGGCGTAACCGGAACAAATGGAAAGACAACCGTTGCAACGTTGTTATTTAAGCTTTTTACTTATCTCGGATATCGATGCGGAATGTTATCCACAGTTGTTAATAAAATTGTGGATAAAGAAATTGTAGCAACACACACCACGCCTGATCCAATTCAAATCAATGAATTGCTGATAGCTATGCTGAAAGAAAACTGTACGCATTGTTTTATGGAAGTGAGTTCACATGCGGTTGCTCAAAGCAGAATTGAAGGCTTAACTTTTACAGGCGCCATTTTTACTAACATCACACACGATCACCTCGATTACCACCGTACTTTTGAAAGCTACATCCGCGCCAAGAAAGGATTGTTTGATGGATTATCAGCATCTGCATTTGCTTTAGTAAATGTGGATGATAAGCGTGGCATGGTAATGCTTCAAAACAGCAAAGCCAAAAAACAAACCTATGGCCTCAAGAAGATGGCCGACTTCAAAGGAAAAATTATAACCAACTCCATCGAAGGTTTGGAATTGGAAATTGCTGAACGAAATGTTTGGTTCAAATTAATTGGCGATTTCAATGCTTATAATTTATTATCTGTTTACGGAGCGGCATGTTTGCTAGAAGAAGATCCTGAATCGGTACTGCTGAAACTATCAGCATTGACGGGTGCTAGCGGCCGTTTTGAATTGATAATGCCGGGCTCAAAATTCACAGCAATTGTTGATTATGCGCACACACCCGATGCCTTGAAAAATGTTTTGGAAACCATTGAACATTTCCGTTCGGGTAATGAACAAGTAATTGCGGTTGTCGGCTGTGGCGGAGATCGCGATCGCACGAAGCGCCCATTGATGGCTGCTATTGCATGCAAATATTCCACGAAAGTGATTTTTACTTCGGATAATCCTCGAAGTGAAGATCCGATGGAAATTATTAAAGAAATGCAAACTGGAGTAGGCCCAACGGATGCTAAGAAAACGTTGGTGATGGTAGATCGCGAAGAAGCGATTAAGACAGCTTGCATGATGGCAAAAGAAAAAGACATCATTTTAGTTGCCGGCAAGGGCCATGAAAATTATCAAGAGATTAAAGGGGTGAAACACCCATTTGATGATAAAGAAGTTTTGACCAGAATGTTAAAAATGTTTAGCAACTGATGCTGTACTATTTTTTCAACTATATCGAAAAGAATTTTGACTTCCCTGGAGCTGGATTGTTTCAATACATTTCATTTCGTGCGGGTGCAGCGGCTGTATTGTCATTGGTTATCACTATAACGTTAGGAAGGAGTTTAATAAACTATTTGCGCAAGAAGCAAGTAGGTGAAGATATTCGTGATCTTGGTTTGGATGGTCAATTGCAGAAAAAAGGAACGCCTACTATGGGCGGCCTTATTATTATCGCAGCTATCTTAATTCCAACCTTGCTAATGGCTAAGCTGGATAACGTTTATGTTATCCTTTTAATAACCACAACAGTTTGGTTAGGACTAATTGGTTTTCTAGATGATTACATTAAAGTCTTTAAGAAAAATAAGGAAGGCCTTGCAGGGCGATTTAAAATTGTAGGTCAGGTAACGATTGGATTAATCGTTGGACTTACACTTTACTTTAATGATAGCGTGGTTGTGCGCGAGGTAAAACCAGCTACCGTTGCAAGTCTTCAGGTAATGCAGCCCGAGTCTGGCGGTAAACTTGAGTATCGTGATGTTAAATCAACCGTAACCACGGTTCCTTTCGTAAAAAATAATGAGTTGGATTATCAGAATATTTTTCCGTGGCTTAATAAAAATTACACCTGGATTGTATTCACGTTAGTTGTAATTCTAATTGTAACCGCAGTTTCCAATGGAGCAAATATTACCGATGGTATTGATGGGCTTGCTGCGGGCACTTCGGCAATCATTGGATTAACGTTGGCAATCTTTGCGTACCTCTCTGGTCGTGTTGACTTTAGTTCGTACTTAAATATTATGTACATCCCTAACCTTGGGGAGCTGGTAATTTTTTGTACGGCCTTTGTGGGTGCGTGTCTCGGATTCCTTTGGTACAATGCTTATCCTGCTCAAGTGTTTATGGGTGACACAGGAAGTTTGTCGTTAGGCGGCATCATTGCTGTGCTTGCGTTAGCTGTGCGTAAAGAATTAATGATTCCATTATTGTGCGGAGTATTTCTGATTGAGAATGTCTCGGTGATTATGCAAGTGTCGTACTTCAAGTACACAAAGAAAAAATATGGAGAAGGAAGACGAATCTTTTTAATGTCACCCTTGCATCATCATTATCAAAAGAAAAATATTCATGAATCTAAAATTGTAACCCGGTTTTGGATTGTAGGAATACTGTTGGCGATTTTATCACTAGCAATGTTAAAATTGAGATGAAAGTGGAATGTTCGATTTACAATGAACGATTGACGATTTATTGATGACTAAGGAAGAACTTATAGCAAGGAATAAAAGATTTGTCATGGGGGTATTGACAACAGCGGATACACTACCTAGTAATAGAATTTATGATTCTCTTGTGCGACAAATTGTGCGCAGTTCTAGTTCAGTAGGAGCCAATTATAGAGCGCCTTGTCGAGCTAAGTCAACTGCCGATTTCATTAATAAATTGAAGATAGTGGAGGAAGAAGCTGATGAAACTTCATTTTTTCTTGACTTGCTACATGATTTAAACTCTGGAAAGAATAAAGAAAAATTGAATCAGTTATTAATTGAGTCGAATGAGTTAGTCTCTATTTATTCGGCTTCAATTATCACAATGAAAAAGAAGTTGAACGAAGCTAAAAATCGTAACTCGAAAATATAAAATTGAAAATGTCTCAACGAGTAGTCATATTAGGTGCAGGTGAAAGCGGCACAGGCGCAGCATTACTAGCGAAAGCGAAAGGCTTTGACGTGTTTGTTTCTGATCAGGGAAGCATCAAAGAAAAATATAAGAGTGAGTTAAGATGTGAATCAATTTCTTATGAAGAAGGATTTCATTCTTCAGATTTTATTTTGAATGCTCAACTTATAATTAAAAGCCCGGGCATTCCAGATAAGTCTGAAATTATTAAGTCTGCAAAATCAAAAGGCATTGAAATTATTGATGAGTTGGAATTTGCTTTCCGATATCTGAAAGGGAAGGTGATTGCAATTACAGGTACTAATGGAAAAACAACAACTACATTATTAACCTATCACTTATTAAAAACTGCTGGATTTAATGTTGCTTTAGCAGGAAATGTTGGGGAGAGCTTGGCGCGAAAAGTTGCTAAAGAAAATCACGATTGGTATGTTGTTGAAATCAGCAGCTATCAATTAGATGGAACGTTTGCGTTTCGTCCTGAGATCGGAATTCTTTTAAATATCACTCCAGATCATTTGGATCGGTATGAATATAAAATGGAGAATTACATCAACTCTAAATTCAAGTTGATACAAAACATGACGTCAGCAAATAAGTTTATCTATTATGCTGATGACTCTGTAACGGGAGTGGAAATTTCGACTAGAAAGATATCAGCAAATAAAACACCTGTTTCCTTAATAGATAAATCAACACCTGCGCATTATGATGGATCGCAGATGGTTTTCAATTTAGGTGCGCAACCTTTCAGTATCTCTCAATCAGATACAACATTGAAAGGACCTCATAACCTGATCAACACCTTGTCGGCTGTTACAGCCGTATTTTTTGCAGGTGCTGATTTGGGTTCTATTAAATCTGGATTAAAGTCATTTAAGAATGCACCACATAGGCTTGAATCTGTGGCTTCAATTAAAGGAGTGGAGTTTGTGAATGATTCAAAGGCAACAAACGTAGATTCAGTTGTGTATGCATTGGGAAGTTATACGCAGCCACTCATTTGGATTGCCGGTGGCATTGACAAAGGCAATGATTACAATCTGATAAAAGCAGCAGTTGCCAAAAAAGTAAAGACGCTAATCTGCTTGGGAAAAGACAACAGCAAACTAAAAGAGTTTTTTGGAGCGGTTGTTACGGAAATTCAAGAAACGCAAACAGTAAAAGAACTTGTCAGGATGGCATTGAAATCAGCACACGAGGGAGATGTAGTATTACTTTCTCCAGCTTGTGCAAGTTTCGATTTATTTAAAAACTATGAAGATCGTGGTGATCAGTTTCGGGAGGCAGTTTTGGAATTGAAAAGTGAAACAGAAAAATCATTGGTATGATAGCAAAATTTAAAATTTGGGCTGATAAAAATCTACAAGGCGATCGGGTGATCTGGGCTATAGTTTTTACCCTTTCGCTCATCAGCATTTTAGTTGTCTATAGTTCTATAGGAACATTAGCTTTTAAAAGGTCGTCAAGTCCTGAGTCGATTTTGATCAAGCACACTTTGATGGTATTTCTTGGGTTGGCTGCTATGTGGTTTGCGCATAAGATTGATTACAGATATTATTCCAAAATCTCACGATTAGCATTGTGGGTGAGTGTACCCTTGTTGATTTATACATTCACCAATGGAACAACCATCAATGATGCCGCTCGCTGGATTAATCTTCCATTTATCAATCAATCTTTTCAGCCATCTGACTTTGCAAGCTTGGCGCTGATTATTAATCTGGCTAGCATGCTTAGCAAGAAGCAGCAGAATATTGATGACATAAAGGAATCATTAATTCCAATTCTTGTTTGGTGCGGTGTAATCTGCGGACTAATAGCCCTTACTAACTTATCGACAGCGATTCTGCTTTTTTCAACTTGCATGTTGGTGATGTTTATTGGCCGGGTGCCCGTAAAATATCTTGCTATGCTTGTGTTAGTAGGTTTGTTAGCCGGTGCAGTTGCCTTGAAATTTGGTGTTCGCGGTGAGACGGCTAAAAACAGGATTTTGAGTTTTGTGCAAGGCACCGAACTTCCGTTTCAAGCTAAGCATGGAATGATTGCCGTTGCCACAGGCGGAATTTTTGGAAAAGGTCCCGGTAACAGTGAGCAACGAAATATTTTACCACATCCTTATTCTGATTTTGTGTATGCTATCGTAATTGAAGAGTATGGTTTAATAGGCGGAGTGATTGTGTTAGTGCTCTATCTTATACTACTTCATAGAGGAATGAAAGCAGCCTATAATAGTGAGCGTGCGTTCGGTGGATTGCTTTCTGCAGGCTTAAGTTTTGATTTGGTTTGCCAGGCTATGGTGAACATGGGGGTTGTAGTTGGCTTGGGTCCAATCACGGGTCAACCATTACCGCTGATTAGTATGGGTGGTACTGCCATGGTATTCACAGGTTTATCAGTAGGAATTATTTTAAGTGTAAGTCGTGGGGAGCGCGAAGAGAACTGGGGACGGAAAACTGCCAGTGATGGATTAGGTATGAAGGAAAAGACTATGGATGCGAAAGCAGCTTAATAAAATTTGAATACGAAAAGACCATATCGATTAATTATTACTGGCGGTGGCACCGGAGGGCACATCTTTCCTGCGTTGGCAATAGCGAATGAATTTAAGATTCGCCATGCCAATGCAGAAATTCTTTTTGTAGGCGCAAAAGGAAGAATGGAAATGACGCGTGTTCCCGAAGCAGGTTATAGAATCATTGGGCTTTGGATTAGTGGACTTCAGCGCAAGCTTTCGCTTTCTAATCTTCTGTTTCCTTTCAAACTAATCTCAAGCTATTTCAAAGCTCAAGGAATTATAAACAGATTTAAACCAGATGTTGTAATAGGAACCGGTGGCTATGCAAGTGGCCCGATATTGCTGGCAGCAACCAGTAAGAAAGTTCCTTCGCTTGTTCAAGAGCAAAATTCGTATGCAGGCCTTACTAATAAGCAATTGGGCGAGAAGGTTCAGAAAGTTTGTGTGGCGTATCCTGAAATGGAGAAATATTTTCCCAAGAATAAAATTGTTTTTACAGGTAACCCGGTACGAAAAGATATTCTTGATCTGGATTCGAAAAGAGAAAAAGCACATGAACACTTTGGGTTGTCTTCAAAGGAAAGAACATTGTTGATTTTAGGTGGCAGCCTGGGCGCACGAACCATCAATGAAAGTGTTTTAGCAGACATCGATAAACTGATTGATTCTCAGGTTCAGGTAATCTGGCAAACGGGAAAATTTTATTTCGAAAGTGTGAAAGCACAAATTCAAAATAAAGACTTGAGGCGAATTCGTGTGCATGATTTCTTAAAACAGATGGATTTGGCGTATGCAGCTTCTGATGTTGTGATTTCGCGCGCTGGTGCATTATCAATTTCTGAAATCTGCCTGGCAAAGAAACCTTGTATTCTGGTGCCTTCGCCCAATGTGGCGGAAGACCATCAAACAAAAAATGCAATGACTTTAGTTAAAGAAGGCGCGGCACAAATGATAAAGGATCGTGATGCAAAAGCGTCTTTAGTTAGTGAATCACTTAAACTTATTTACGACCAGCAATTATGTAATTCGTTGCGCGAAAATATTAATAGCTTAGGTAAACCTCGTGCTGCCGAAGATATTGTTGATGAAATTGAAAAATTGATTGTGAAGAAATGAAGTTAGATCAATACGATAGTATTTATTTTCTAGGCATTGGCGGCATTGGCATGAGTGCGATTGCTCGTTGGTTCAGGCATAAGGGCTTGCGCGTTGCCGGGTATGATCGTACCCCAACTCCGTTAACGCACGAGTTGATTGAAGAGGGAATGGAAATTCATTTTGAAGATAAGATTGAACTCATTCCGGGCTACATCAGCAAAGAGAAGACATTGGTAATCTTTACTCCGGCTATTCCTAAAACCCATACTGAACATAATTATTTAAAGGAGAATGGTTTTACAATTTTAAAACGGGCTGAAGTATTAGGCTTGTTGACTAAGAATTATAAAACGATTGCCGTTGCAGGCACTCATGGCAAAACAACAACTTCAGCTTTAATTGCTCATATCCTAAAGCATGCTGGTAAAAACATGGTTGCCTTTTTAGGCGGCATTACAGCCAACTATCAATCCAATTTGGTAATGAATGGTGAGGTGAATGCGGATACAATCGTGGTGGCTGAAGCGGATGAGTTTGATCGTTCATTTCTAAGATTATTTCCGCATACAGCAGTAGTTACTTCAGCCGATGCCGATCATTTGGATATTTATGGAGATCATCTTCAGATGCTCAGCTCTTTTAAAGAGTTTATCAGTCAGGTTAGTAGCAATCTGATTATACATGAATCGATAGCCTTGCTTGCCAATGAAGCACCAGAGTTAAAAAAAGAAACTTATGGCACGAGCCGGGGACAATTTTTTGCCGGCAACATTGTTCCGGTTAGCCGGGACGGATTTTTTGAATTCGATCTGATTGGTTTTGCTAAGAAGGTTGAGAAGATAAAGCTCGGTGTCCCCGGTTTTCATAATATGGAAAATGCTATTGCAGCCATATTAGTTGCAATGAAGTTTGGTGTTCCTGAATTGACAATTCGCGAAGCACTGGAATCTTTCCGTGGTGTAAAGCGAAGGTTTGAGTATGTAATTCGGAATGAGAAGTTGATTTATATCGATGACTATGCGCATCACCCAACAGAGATTGAAGCATTCTTGCGATCATTAAAGGAAATGTATGCCGGTAAAAAGATCACGGTTATTTTTCAGCCACACTTGTTTACGCGCACGCGCGATTTTGCAGAAGGATTTTCAAAGAGTTTGAGTTTGGCCGATGAACTTTTACTAATGGATATTTATCCAGCTCGCGAAGAGCCTATTCCTGGGGTTACCTCAGATATGCTTTTTAAAAATATTACCAGCCCGGTAAAGATCAGGTGTTCGAAGAAAGATGTTATGCACAAGTTGGAAGACCTGGATGTTGAAGTAATTGCTACGATTGGAGCAGGCGATATAGATACGTTTGTGAAACCAATTAAAGAGATGCTGCTAAGCCGCAACTAATATGAAGTGGAAACTAAACATCCGTAAAGAAATAAAAATTGCCACCGCATTGCTGGCAATCTCATTTTTGATTGCGTTTAGTTCGCGCAAGCAAGATGGGTTGGTATGCAAGGATATTTTGATCGACTTAGAAAACGTTAATGAAAATCATTTTCTGGATGAAGCCGATGTCATGCGATTAGTGGATGGCAGCGGTCAGAAAATTATTGGTAGCAGTTTGGATAATATAAATCTAAAAGCAATTGAAACGCGACTTAAATATGACAGGCATATTTTAAATGCCGAATTATTTAGTGACTTAAAAGGTACGCTGGTGGTGCATGTTGAATTGCGCAGACCAATTGCCCGTATTGTGCAAGAAGATGCGCCAGATGCGTATATCGCAGAAGATGGAACCATTATGTCAGTATCTGAAAAGTATTCTTCGCGTGTTACTTTGCTAAGTGGTGCTTATATGAAAACTCTTTTGAAGAGCGAGAACCTCAAAGAAAATGAGGTTGGAAGTCAGCTATTAGAGATGGTTGAGTATATCAATGATGATAATTTTTGGAAAGCGCAGATTGCTCAGTTGGATGTTAATGCCAACGGCAAAATTTTCATTTATCCACAAATGACAAGTCAGCGAGTTGAATTTGGAAAAGTAGATGGCTTCGAATTGAAACTGAAGAAACTTATGATTTTTTATAAGGAGATTCTTCCACAAAAAGGATGGACACATTATCAACGTGTAAATCTTGAATATGAAGGACAAATAGTAGCAGAATAACTAAACGTATAGATAAAAATATTTTTTAAACTCAATTGAATACAACCACTAATTAGTACGCACATGGAAAACGAAAAAATAATAGTAGGCCTGGATATTGGAACAACCAAGATCTGCGCCATAGTAGGTCGCAAAAACGAATTTGGAAAATTGGAAGTACTTGGCATGGGCAAAGCCGAATCCGAAGGCGTAATCAAAGGCATTGTTACCAACATCGATAAAACTGTTTTTGCGATTGAAAAAGCAATCCGCGAAGCCAGTGAAATGTCAGGCATCGATATCGGTGTTGTGAATGTGGGTATTGCGGGTCAACATATTCGTAGTTCAATCCATCATGGCGGCATCACCCGCATGTCCAAAGAAGATGAGGTGAGCATTGAAGATGTAAACCGACTCACCGAAGACATGTATCGTATTGTTATTCCGCCTGGGAGTGAAATCATTCACGTGATGCCACAAGATTATATAGTGGATTATGAGGAAGGTATTAAAGACCCAGTTGGTATGAGTGGCGTAAAATTAGAGGCAGACTTCCACATCATTACGGCACAAACTAGTGCGATCAATAATATTAATAAGTGTGTGCGCAGAGGTGGACTTGAAATCGCAGATTTAATTCTTGAGCCTCTAGCATCTAGTTTGGCTGTGTTGAGTGAAGAAGAAAAAGAGGCTGGCGTATGTTTGATTGATATTGGTGGTGGCACAACAGACATCGCTGTGTTTCACGATAGCATTATTCGTCACACGGCAGTGATTCCTTTTGGCGGAAATATTTTAACCAGCGATATTCAGCATGGGTTAATGGTAATGGCAAAACAGGCTGAGCAACTAAAGACTCGCTTCGGAAAAGCAATTGCTGAAGAAGCCAGCCCGAATGAAATTGTTTCCATTCCTGGAATCAGGAACAGAACAGCTAAAGAGATTTCAGTAAAAAATCTTTCGAGCATTATTCAAGCTCGCATGGAAGAGATTATTGAAATGGCGCATACTGAAATTATAAACTCTGGTTACGAGAATCGACTTGCCGGTGGTATCGTGATCACAGGCGGTGGCGCACAACTGAGTTGCCTGAAACAATTAGTTGAATACATGACGGGTATGGATGCTCGCATTGGTTATCCCAACGAACACTTAGGTAAGAGTAAGATTGAAGCGATAAAGAGTCCAATGTACGCAACATCAGTTGGCTTGGTGTTGTCAGGGTTCCGTTCTCTTGATGAGCGTGATGAACGCAACAGGCAGGGAAAGGATGTTCAGAAAGTTGTGAAGGTGAAAAAGGAAAAACTAAACCCGGCTTCCGATTTCTTCTCCAACATTATTAATAAAACCAAAGGTCTTTTAATTGATGACCTCGATGGAAAAAATGAATATTGAATTAACCACTAAATTATAATTGTCATGTTTGAACCAGTAACAGGATACAAATTTGACCTTCCAAAACACCATAAGTCAATTATAAAAGTAATTGGTGTAGGTGGGGGAGGCAGCAACGCGGTGAATCATATGTTTCGACAAGGCATCAAGGATGTTGAGTTTGTCGTGGCTAACACCGACTTACAAGCACTGAACAGTAGCCCCGTGCCATACAAACTTCAGTTGGGTGTAAACCTTACAGAAGGTCTTGGCTGCGGAGCAAATCCCGAAGTAGGCCGGGCCGCTGCAATAGAAAGCAAAGAGCAAATTCGCGAAATGCTTATGGGCACCAAGATGGTGTTTGTAACTGCCGGAATGGGCGGTGGCACTGGAACAGGTGCTGCACCGGTTATCGCGAAGATTGCAAAAGACATGGATATCTTAACAGTGGGTATTGTTACAGCACCATTTTCTTTTGAAGGAAAGAAAAAAATGTCGCAAGCCGAGTTAGGTATCGATGCGTTTCGTTCAAGTTGCGATACCGTGCTGATTATTTTGAATGATAAGCTTCGCGAGATTTATGGAAATCTTTCTATCGGTCAGGCGTTTGGTGAAGCTGACAATGTGTTGACAACAGCTGCTAAAGGTATTGCTGAAATAATCACCCTTACGGGATATGTAAATGTTGACTTCCAAGATGTGCGCACCGTGATGTTGAATGCCGGAGCTGCGGTAATGGGTTCTGCAGAAACGCGTGGCGATAACCGCGCACTCAAGGCAGCACAACAAGCATTGGCTTCGCCTTTGTTGGATAGTCATGACATCATGGGTGCCAAGAAAATTCTGCTATCCATTATTTCTGGTGAAGAAGCTGAACTTCAAATGGATGAGTTGACCACCATCACTGAGTATATTCAACAACAAGCGGGCGATGAAGCCGAAGTAATTTTTGGCCATGGTGTTGACGCTGAGTTGGGTGATCGTATTCGGGCTACAGTAATTGCTACAGGTTTTGTTTCAGAAAGTATGCTGAAGAAACATCCGGAACAGAAAAAAGTTCATGAGCTTGATCGTTCGCAGATTTCCTTGTTTGAAGGAGTAGATAATTCTGTGAATCAACAAGGCAGTGAGATTCAATTGAAAGTTATAGCTGATGATAAGCCAATCTTAAAAGAAGAAGTTAAGAAAGAGATTCCGCCAATGAAGGATGAAAGTTCATTGAAAGAGCGATCTTTTACTTTTGATGTGCCAAGGAAGAGTGAAGCTAATTCGGTTGAAGATGAGGACGAAGGTGAAGATAGTTTGTTCAGCACCGATGAAGAAGAGTTTGAAGTGGGCAAAGAGATTTCAGCTGATCAGGTGATTAATGAGGACGGCATGATGGAGGTACGTAAAACCAAGAAACGTTTGGAGGAGCAAGCTCGCATGCGCAGAGAAAAATTGAAATCAAGCAAGAACAATGAAATGTCGAAGGAACAATTCAATGAGAAGTGGACGCTACCAGCGTATTTGCGCAGAGGGGTGAAGATGGATAACGTGCCACATTCTTCTGAATCATTCATTTCGCGTTACAATCTAAATGATGATAACAATTTGTTAGGGAACAATAAATTTCTACATGATAATGTGGATTAAGGAAATGACGAATTATGATTTACGACTTACGATTGATAGCCTAAGCGTAGGCTTTACATTCGTAAATCATACTTTTAAAATCTTAAATCCCTAAAGACAAATGGGAATTACAAATTATGATTTGCGATTTACGATTTTTGGCCTAAGCGAATGCTTTACATTCGTAAATCGTAATTCTAAAATCTTAAATCCATAAAGACATGGCACATCCGGCACGACTGGTGTTTTACTCCATTCGTAGTGGTTGTTGGTGGTAAATATTTTTTGCCGGTGCCGGAGTGCCTTATTTTTTAAACTGAGTTAACCAATTTTTTAAACTCGACTGCCTCATCTGATTTATCGGATGAGGCAGTTTACTTTTTGTAAAACAGGCTATCACCAATTTTCGCCAACTCCCTGATATTCAGTTTGTACATGAAGACTGGCATAACTACCAACTTCCTTATCGCGCCTTTGGCACTTCAATTGTTTTAGTGCTTGTAACCAAACAAGTACTGTTATGAAAACAAGAATACTATTAATTGCTTCAAGTTTGCTTCTGCTTTCCTGCGATATACTTGTGATAGAACCACAGTATGACGAACGCGATCGGATTACCGGCTCGTATTTAATGAAAGAGTATAGCCAGACCTATAATGAGTATGCACGATTTAATGTGTATGTGCGTAAAACCGGATCGGTATATTCTAATAATGTGATTATCGAAAATTTTTATAATACTAATGCAGATGTGTGGGCCGAAATGGTTGGCGATAAGATTTACATTTCACGTCAAGTAGCAAATGGATATGAGATTGAAGGCGTGGGAACAGTTTACTCCGATGAAATTAGATTTAACTATTCTGTAAAAGATCTCTATTACAAAAAGCCCGTTGACTTTTGTGAATCTAAAGCCCGATTCAACTAACTAAAAAGGGAGTCTCGAACGAGGCTCCCTTTTTTTGTGACGATGAATCTATAACTGGACTTACTCAAAAGTTGAAAATCAAGCCAATCGCAGGGGTCTGAATCCTAATCCGCGCGTTGCACCAGTTTATAAAATGAGATTACTTATAATATGCAACAACGGGTTCAATGGCGCCATCGGCACGATATGTTAGTTCCGTAACCTTTACACTGCGCAAGTGAGTTCGTCCACCGCTAAGCACACTATCATGATAAAACAGATACCACTTTCCTTTCACCTCAACAATTGAATGATGGTTGGTCCAACCAATAACCGGATTAAGAATTACTCCCTGATAGGTAAATGGTCCTACAGGACTGGCTCCGATGGCGTAAGCAATAAAATGTGTGTCACCGGTTGAGTATGAGAAATAGTATTTGCCATTATATTTATGCATCCAGGCAGCTTCAAAGAATCTTCGATCATGATCGCCACCTAATAAAGGTTTACCCTCAGCATCAAGAATTTTAATTTCTTTAACAGCTCCGCTAAAGTTGAGCATGTCTTTGCCCATCAAAGCTACCCGCGGGCTTATTGCTGGCAAACTATCCTTTTTCAAATCGGTTTTAGATCCGGTTGTATCATATTTATTATTGCTCCAACGTTGTAGTTGACCTCCCCAGATTCCACCAAAGTACATGTATGATTTACCATCGGTATCTGTGAACACCGCAGGGTCGATGCTATAGCTTCCTTTTATAAAAGAGGACTCAGCTTTGAATGGTCCGGTAGGAGAGGCACTAGTTGCTACTCCGATATGAAAGACATCTTTTTTATCCTTTACAGGGAAGTATAAATAATAAGTTCCGTTTTTGAAGGTTGCATCAGGTGCCCACATTTGCCGGCCTGCCCAAGGCACATCCTTAATATCAAGAGCCACACCGTGATCAGTCACCTTGCCACCAATGCTATCCATGGATAAAATATGATAATCTTTCATATCGAAGTGGCCACCTTCATCATCTTCAGGCGTATTGGATTCTATATCGTGCGATGGATAGATATAGATTTTTCCATTGAATACATGAGCCGAGGGATCAGCTGTATAAATAGCTGTAACCAACGGCTCGCTTTTTGGCTTTGGCAAAACTGGTTGATCTAGATTAAGCGAATCTAATGACTCGGCTACTGGTTCAGTTTTCTTTTGTCCACAGGATAGTAATAGGAGTGCAATTGCAATGAATGTGATTGTTGGTTTCATGAATAAGTGGGTAGATTTCTAATTACTACTCAAGTTAATATTTCTCACGGCCAGAAAGAAATCAAGAGATTTATAAAAAAAGCCAGTACAACTACTTGCACTGGCTTCTTAATTAAAACGCTTAGGAGCTTAAACTACCTGCGCTTGTATTTTTTGTGAAAGCACTGACTTCGGCACAGCGCCAACTTGTTTGTCAACTACCTGACCATTCTTGAAAACAAGAAGGGTAGGAATTGAACGCACCCCAAACCGGGCAGTCACCTGTGGATTTTCGTCCACGTTGAGTTTGGCGATCACGGCCTTGCCTTCATATTCGCCCGCAAGTTCTTCCACAACCGGACCAATCATTTTACAAGGGCCACACCATTCTGCCCAAAAATCAACTAAAACCGGCTTATCTGAATTGATTGCCTCATCAAAATTAGAGTCATTAAGTTCCAACGTTTTACCCATACTATCTGAATTATAAAGTTTATGTTAAAGTGTTTCGTATTCTAATGTGTCCAACACAAAGGTAGATGAATTTGTTCCAATTTCTTCCTTTTCTGCGGGCTTAGGCTTGCTGGCCGATTCTGTCAGCCAGCGGGTTTCAGATTTATCAGTAACCACACCTACCTCGGCAACTTTTCGCAGCTCTTTAATAAAATCGTTATTTACTTTGATGCGCCAAGTCCGTGAGATCAACTCGGTTTGTATTCCTTCTTCGTCACGCAAGTAAAATTTTAAGGTAGAACCACCGGTATTTTTTTTGCAAAGCTTACCCAGCTTTTCTACCAGGGCGGATGAAACGGAATCAACAGATAAACGCAGCGCTAAACCCTGCACCCGCTTGGTGGCAAGTTCGTTTAGCAATTCAATATTTCTGATTTTAAATTCTAAACTTTGATCGCCCCATGCCTTGCGCACAACCGCACCTTCTACCAATAAAAATAATCCGGGCGTTAAAAACGATTTAAACTTCATGTACTCATCGCTCCACAACATGAATTCAAATTTTCCGCTGTAATCTTCCATCACTAGTTTGCCAAATGGACGACCAGTTTTTGTCATGCGATGTTCTACACTGGCAACTATACCACCCACTTTACACTCCTTTCCTTCAAGGCTATCAAAGTCGGTAAGGGTTGAAAGGGTAGTTGTGCAAAAGGTATCCATCTCAAATTTAAAATTGTCTAATGGATGGCCAGAGATATAAACTCCTACTACTTCTTTTTCGAAATGAAGTTTTTCAATTTCACTAAATGGCTCTATTGGATCAATCTTCGGTGCTGGCATTTGTGTGCCAGTAGATTCGCCAAACAAACTTGCCTGTGCGCTCTGCTCTTCCTGATGCATTTTGCTGGAGTAGCGAATCACTTTTTCAGTAAGGGAAAGATCGCCTTCTTTGGCGGTCATGTATTGCCTGCGATGGTATTCAGTAAAGCAATCAAAGGCTCCACTAAGTGCAAGGCATTCAAATGTTTTTTTATTTACGGCCTTTGCACTCAATCGCTTGGCGAAATCAAAAATATCTTTGTAAGGACCGTGTGCTTCGCGCTCAACAATAATTGCTTCAACAGCTGCTTCGCCAGCACCTTTAATAGCACCTAATCCAAAACGAATTTGTCCACTCTTATTTACTTCAAAGTGTACACCCGATTCATTAACATGCGGACCTAGCACTTCAATGCCTTGCTTGCGACTATCTTCAATAAAATAAGTTACGTTATCTAAATTGTTTTGTGAGTGCGTTAGAATGGCCGCCATATAATCGGCCGGGTAGTTAGCTTTTAAATAGGCAGTCTGATAAGCAACTAATGAATAACAAGTTGAGTGCGACTTGTTGAACGCGTATTGTGCGAAGGCTTCCCAATCTTTCCAAATTTTTTCAGCAACGCGTTCATCATGGCCATTTGTTTTAGAGCCGGCAATGAACTTGTCCTTCATTTTATCCAACACCTCTTTTTGCTTCTTACCCATTGCCTTCCGCAACACATCGGCATCACCTTTTGAAAAGTTTGCCAACTTCTGCGAAAGCAACATCACTTGCTCTTGATAAACCGTAATACCATACGTGTCTTTCAAGTATTCTTCCATCACGGGCAAATCGTACTTGATAGGTTCGCGTCCATGTTTACGCGCAATGAAAGCCGGAATATATTCCATCGGCCCCGGTCGGTACAGGGCGTTCATCGCAATCAGGTCTTCAAACTTATCGGGCTTTAGGCCGCGCAAATAATTTTGCATACCGTCTGATTCAAACTGAAACGTACCGGTAGTATCACCGCGCTGATAAAGTTGATACGTAGTAAGATCGTTAAGCGGAATTTTATCGATGTCAATAGCAATGCCTTTGCGCTTCTTGATATTTTTAATTGCAGTCTTAATAATAGTAAGCGTGGTGAGGCCAAGGAAGTCCATCTTCAACATACCCGCACTTTCCACTACGCTGTTATCAAATTGGGTAACCAACATGTCCGAATCGCGCGCTGTAGAAACGGGTACCATTTTGGTTAACTCATGAGGCGTAATGATTACCCCACAAGCATGAGTGCCTGTATTGCGCAGCGAACCTTCTAACACGATGGCCTGCTTCAGCACTTGCGATTTTAAATCGGTTCCTTTTTTTAGGTCATTAAGTTCTTTTACTTCTTCAAAAGCTTTGGCTAGTGTAGTACCCGGCCTTTCGGGGATCATCTTTGCCATCGTGTTCGCTTCAGCAAGTGGCAACTCCATCACGCGTGCGCAATCCCGAATAGAAGACTTTGCCGCCATCGTTCCGTAAGTAATAATCTGTGCCACCTGAGCATGGCCGTATTTTTGAATTACATACTGCAACACTTTATCGCGCCCCTCATCATCAAAGTCAATATCAATATCGGGAAGGGATACCCGATCTGGATTTAGGAAACGTTCGAATAGTAAATCATAAGCGATAGGATCAACATTGGTGATGCCAATGCAATAAGCAACTGCACTACCTGCAGCTGATCCTCGGCCCGGGCCAACACTCACGCCCATTTCGCGCGCCTTCGATGTAAAATCCTGCACAATCAAAAAGTAGCCTGGGTATCCGGTATGACGAATCGTATCCAATTCAAAATCTAATCGTTCTTTTATTTCGGAAGTAATTTGCTCATACCGTTTTTTGGCTCCTTCGTAGGTGAGGTATTTTAAATATTCATCTTCACTGGTAAAGTTCTTCGGAATCTCAAACTTAGGCAGTTGTACATTTTGCTTTAGCTCGTATGACTCTACTTTGTTAATGATTTCACCGATAGTTTCAATGGCTGCGGGCAAATCCGCGAACAGCGATTTCATTTCGTCCTGCGACTTGAAATAAAAATTACTGTTAGGCAAACCATACCGTGTGCCACGGCCAGAACCAATTGGGGTTGACTGAAACTCGCCCTCCTTAATACACAACAAAACATCGTGCGCGTTTGATTCTTCTTTCGATAAATAGAAACACTCATTCGCGCCAAAGTATTTTACTTGATACTTTTCGGCAAACTTTAATAACGTTTCATTCACCCGGTCTTCTTCGCGGGTCTCGTGGCGGTTCAATTCGATATAGAAATCCTCACCAAACAATTCAAGCCACCACGCGAATACTTCTTCGGCTTGCTTTTCACCAACATTCAAAATCAAGTGCGGAATCTCACTGGTTAGCGAACCTGTTGTAGCAATCAGTCCTTCGCGATATTGTTTAATCAACTCCTTATCAACACGTGGATAAATTCCGTAAAGGCCTTCAATAAAACCTAGTGAACTAAGCTTTGCCAAATTTTGATAACCCGCTTTATTTTTTGCGAGCAGTATCTGGTTGTAGCGCTTGTCGGGATTGTCTTTTGTAAATTTTAGTTTTTTGCGCTCTTCGGATATGAATAACTCACAGCCCACAATCGGCTTCATATTGTGCTTCAAAGCTTCGCTCACAAATTTGAAGGCCCCATACATGTTTCCAAAATCGGTGAGTGCTACGGCAGGCATGTTCTCTGCTTTTGCTTTCGCGACAATGTCATGAACATTTGGCACTGCCTGCAGTACTGAAAACTGGGAATGCAAATGCAAATGAACAAAGGGTTTATCAATCAGCTCTTTGCTGAGCGTGCCCGATGTGTAGTCGCTGCCCTTTTTCTTTTCACGCTTGGCCGAATTTCCGGCAGCCAGGTTTGGCTCTTCATATTCGATTTGCGCTACGGGGGTAGAATCAAAAGACTTTACAACTTTTTTATCAATCAAGCCAAAGAAAGTGCGGGCTGTAGCTGCTACATCATAACTGGCATCATGAGCATCTTCAAACGTGTAGCCAAAAAGTTTTTCGTGCAGCTCTGCAAGCCGCGGCATTTTCAAACGACCTCCGATACCGCCTTTAAGTTGACAAAATTCGATAGAGACAATGCCTGTGTCTAATTTATCGAGTGATAGAAAATATTCGGTGGCGAGTGACTGACGAATAAACTCCGCTCCGATAATATTTATATCAAATTCAATATTATGGCCAACCAGTAGTTTGGTGTTCTCTAAATCTGTATTAAAAGCTTTTAAAACATCAAGAAGAGGCGCACCTTCTTCCAACGCGCGCTTAGTACTAATACCGTGAATTTGTTCCGAATTAAAAGGAATATCAAACCCTTCAGGTTTTACAATAAAACTTTGTTGTGATAATAACTTGCCATGATTGTCGTGCAGTTGCCACGCGATTTGCACCAGGCGCGGCCAGTTGTCGAGATCAGTAAGTGGTGCGGTTTTATTATGCGGAAGCCCCGTGGTTTCCGTATCGAAAATCAAATACATCTATTAACAGTGGTTGAAAGGTAAAGATAGCTCAACAAGGCACAAATGGCAATTGTGAATTTACAACTTGCTGACTCGTAGCACGATCTACTTATTGCTTCTACCTCAAGATGAATGATTCACTTTTTGTAAGGGTATTAAGCCAATTTAAAGAGCTTTTTACCAATTATTTATACCGCACACCAGCCATAACAGCAACAGGTAAATCATTTTCTTGGGGCACTAGCGGGCAAGAATATTTTGTGTTGTAGGCGCAATATGGGTTATAGGCCAGATTGAAATTTATAAGGATAGTATTCCCTTCTTTAGGAATCCTCAATTCAAGATATCTGCCGCCTCCGTAACTCTCACTTCCGGTCGTTTTGTCTGTGAAGGGTAGAAACAAATAATCTTTGTACTCCGCATTGTTCATCAAACTTTTCGATTGATATAAAGTGAGTTCGCAAGATTGGCCATCCAGTTCAAATTTTGCCAAAGCAAAAGATCGATATTCATTTACTACCGGACCTGTGGCAGCCATAGGGGTAAAGGGAGCGTCTGGCGTAAATGTTAAGTTTGCCATTACCGCATAAGAAACAGTAATAGGGAAATAGTCGTGTTTCTTAAACTTCCTTAGGTTGGCCGGCATTAGTGGTGAAGTTGCTTTGGCTTTGTATTCGTGGTTAAGCTCTTTCTGAAAAATCTGCGTTTGTTGAACAACAGAAACTGAGTCAACCTGCGCTTGAGCAAGCTGCGGAAGTACAAATAAAATACCTGCAAGGATGATTTTCATGACTCACAAAGGTAGCTTACTAAATCTATCCTATATCAATAAGTCGATAATTTTTTAATAAGTTGCTGATGGTTGTATCATCAAATTCGCATATTAATTTCAGTTATTATGAAAAATTTAATAATCATCCTATCCTGCATAATATCCACAGGAGCTTTCTCTCAAAAGCTAACCTTAACAAAAAAGCAACGGCAGGATATTTCAATGCTTATTGATAACTATTCGAAGGCGCGTGAGCAAATGGATACCGTGTTGCTTAAAAATATTTTGACTGATGATATTGATCAGTTGGTTTCTTCAGGTGAATGGCGACAAGGAATAGCCCAGTCTGTGAAAGGCATGTTGCGCAGTTCTTCTAGCAATGCAGGTGCGAGAACAATCATCATTGATAAAATGCGGTTGTTAACAACCAGCATTGCATTGGTTGATACACGTTACGAAATTATAAATGCTGATGGCACTACTCGTAAAATGTGGAGCACATTTGTAGTGGTGCATAACAAGTCTACCTGGAAGATTGCTGCTATTAGAAATATGCTACCGCAAAAGTGACCGATTAGCCAGCGGAATTAAATTTGTTTGAGATTAAATTTCCGATGAAATTCTCTTTTGAAAAATTGGTTTGAGAATAGTGCGGTCTAATAAAATCAAAGCAAGTCCTAAATTCAAAATTAAAATTCCATTAACTAGTATTTTTCCATTAAACGGAATGCTGATTGATGGAATGTTAAACCAATTATTTTTTATAGGAGCATCGACTACCAGCGGAACGGTAGGTGCATCAAATACGCCAGCCGATAACAGCGCAAGGGCAATACCAGAGGCTACGATAGTGCCCACTAAAAGTAATAACCCTTGGCGAGGAGAAAAGGAATTTGCCAGTTTTTTATCTAAGCCACTCATTACTTTTTGAGTAAAATTTTTAGATGGACTTTCAAGCGTAGCTTTTTGTAGTAAAAACGAACGCACTATCCGCAAATCATCCAGTCGGTTTTGCAAAACCTCCGAAGTTTGGAGTTCAACTTCTAACTGTTGGCTTGCTTCTTTATCTAATTCGCCATCTAAATAGCGAAGCAAGAGTTCTTCTTTTTCCTGCGATAGCTTGTTCATATACTATAAAGTTAATGCTTCTTCTTTTAATATTTTCTTTAATTCATCGGCTAATCGAAGTCGAGCTCTATGAATTCTCACCTTTAAGGTGTTCATATTTTGACCCATAGTCTCCGCCACCTCTTCCAACGAAAACTCTTTAATATAGAAAAGTTGAATAGCCAGCCTATCCGCTTCGTTTAAACTATCCATTGCTTTGCCTACATAGCGTTGCTTATCATCGCGTTCCATCTGCTTGTCGGCCCGATCGGAATATTCGACAATGGTATTTTCAATACTTTGAAAAGTATGTTTGCTTTTTCGTTTGTAGCTAATGGCCGTATTAAAAACGATCCGATATAGCCACGTGCTAAATTTTGCTTGGCGGTTAAAACTCTTCAGGTAATGAAATGCCTTTATAAAAGCGTCTTGAGCGGCTTCTTCGGCTTCAGGTCGATTTCCCAAAATCTTGAAAGCAATTGTAAACGCAAAGGTTTTATAGCCATCCGCCAGTATGCTATACTGCTGCCGGTCTCCGGCCAATATCTTATCAATCAGCGAATATTCTTCCTGTTGGGTGATCACGGTTCTTTGACGCGCTTTTTTCTTTTGAAGTTACACCTTTGCTAGATTTATATTCCTATAAAGAAATTTTGAAATTAGCTGTAACCTGCATGAATTTGCCTGCGTCATAGAGGCAATTAAACATTAAAATTATGCGCGAAGAAGAAATTATAATTCCGGTGTTGGGTATCATGTTACCGATCATTATTACGCTTGGGGCGTTTATTATGATCGTGTACATCCGAAAATTTGAGAATATTGAACGAATGTCAATTATCGATAAAGGATTAAGTCCCGATCTTTTCAAAAGACAGCGATTCACTTCAGGTGCGTTACGAGCTTCACTATTATTAGTAGGTGCTGGCTTTGGGCTTTTGATGGGCTATTGGCTCGACCGTGCATTTGATATGGAGGAAGTAGCTTACTTTTCGATGATCTTGATTTTTGGAGGGTTAGGTTTAGGTATTTCTTATATGGTTGAGGAAAGGAAAGGCAGAACGGAAACTCATTAATAATTATCTAAAAGACCCACGGGATCAATGTCTTCGTTGCCAGGTAAATGACAATCACAGAGATAATATTCATCACTATTCCGGCACGCATCATATCTTTCACTTTCATGTGCCCACTAGAAAATACAATTGCATTGGGTGGCGTAGAAACCGGCATCATAAAAGCCATACTGGCGCCAAGGGTTACAGGAATACTCAGTATTATTGGATCAATCTCCAGATTGTTAGCAATGCCAAACACTACCGGAATAAATATTTGAACTAAGGCAACATTGCTCATTAATTCTGTAATGAATACAGAAGCGGTTATCAATCCAAATAAGAGCCAGTTTATCGAATTGCTTTGCTCGGCAATGCGAGCACCAACGGCCTGAATGATTCCTGCATTTGATAACCCTTGAGCCAGGCATAATCCGCCACCAAAAAGTATTAGAATTCCCCAGGCTAATTTTTCCGTATCGCGCCAGTGAAGCAGGAAAGTAAATTTTGTTAAGCTGCTTGGCACAATAAACATTAATGAACCACCGGCCATGGCAATATTTGTGTCATTGAGAAGATTGGCTCCAATCAATAAATTAATCGGTTGTTGAAATATCCAACACGATGAGGTAATGCCGAAAATGATCATCACTAATTTTTCTTCCTTACGGATCAAGCCTAATTCAAGGAGTTTATTTTTAATCAACGCATCGGCACCATAAATTTTTTTAAGATTGTTGGGAAAGATCAATCTGGTGATAGTTAAATAACAAGCCGTTAGCAAGATTATGCTAATCGGTAACCCAATCAGCATCCATTTTCCAAATTGAATTTTTTGCTGGTAAAACTGATCGAGCAATCCTGCTAGCACCACGTTGGGCGGTGTGCCTATTAGTGTGCCAACGCCTCCAATGTTTGCAGCATAGGCGATAACCAGCATTAATCCAATTCCAAAATTTCGTTCGCCAACCGTTTCTACTTCCGGATTATTTCTTCTTTCGGTGCTTAACAAGCTGATTACAGAAATTGAAATAGGAAGCATCATCATAGCGGTGGCTGTATTGCTAATCCACATGCTGATAAACCCTGTGGAAATTAAAAACCCTAGAATAATTCCGTTACCGGATGTTCCGGTAATGCGAATAAGATTTAGTGCAATACGTTCGTGCAGTCGATGTTTCTCTAATCCAATGGCAATCATAAATCCACCCATAAAAAGAAATATGATAGGATTAGCATATGGAGCGGCTGCTTCGCTCATCTTCATAATGCCTAAAGCAGGAAATGCGATTAAAGGTAAGAGCGCTGTGATAGGAATTGGAGCCGCTTCTGATATCCACCAGATAATCATCCAGGCGGCAATACCCAGAACTTTATTTGCACCAGCAGAAATGAACGAAGAGTCGACAAAAAATAAAATAAGAAAAAAAGACAATGGCCCGGCCAGAAATCCAATTTGTTTGATGGTGGTTGAATGGGAACTACTCTCGTCTTTCATTTATGATTAGATCAAGTTCTAAAGTAAAGAATTCATTGAGGGTATTACAATGATTGTCTTACTGGAAATAAAAAAAGCGAGATGGATGGTCTCGCTTTTAAATAAAATATAATTTCTATTTGGGTTAAGATTGTCCGCCTTCTCCCGGTGCTTTCGCATTGGCCGGCTTTACTACAATGGTGCGACCATCCAATTCGGTTTCGTTTAACGTGGCAATCGCTTGATTTGCTTCTTGGTCATTAGGCATTTCAACAAAGCCAAATCCTTTTGAGCGACCTGTGTCGCGGTCTTTTACAATTTTTGCTGACGATACTTGGCCAAATTTGGCAAACGCAGCTTCCAGTTCTTCAGAGCTGGTTTTAAAGTTTAATCGGGCTACAAAAATGTTCATGACACTCGAAATGTTAATGTAAAACTTGATTTAGAATGTGTTAACGCTGGTTAACTAATTTCATTCATACCAAATTAGAAATTAATACGCTATTTTCAAACTGGCTATAAATTTCTAAGCACATAGAATCATAGGCATCATACTTAATAATATGGCACATTAATTTCCGAATTTCAAAAAACCAGAGTCTGACCAACAGATATTCGTGTATTTATGACTGCTAAAAAATTCTTTAACATCGCTAATAGCCGCCTATGTTCCTAAGTATTAAAAAAGGAAATGGGTGTACTAATACCTAAAAATTATTCGCGAATTCGTGGCTACTTTAACATTTCGCGCGCATTTTCGAGCGCTAAGGCCGAAGGCTTTGCCCCACCAATCATTTGAGCAATCTCCGAAACGCGATCGGTATCACCCAATTTTTTCATGGAGGTAGTTGTTCGTTTGGCAGAATTATCCTTATAGACAAAAAAGTGTGCATCGGCTTTAGCCGCAATTTGGGGAAGGTGGCTGATGCTTATTATTTGATGTCGCTTAGCCATTTCTTTCATGCGGCCTCCAAGTCGAATAGCGATTTCACCCGAAACTCCACTATCAATTTCATCGAGGATCAGCGTGGGTAAGGCAGCCTTCTCGGCCATTATGTATTTAACACTAAACATCACTCTTGAAAACTCACCACCTGATGCAACCTGTGCTAGCGGTTGTGGCGAAATTCCTTTATTTGCACTGAACAAAATTTCTATGGAGTCACTTCCTTTTGGTGTTGGCGCAATAGTGGTGTGCTCTACAGCAAGAGCGGCATTGGGTATTCCCAATTCTTTAAGTAGCGAAGTCAATTGCTTTGTTAAAGGCGCAAAAGTTTTTTGTCGCGATTTGCTGAGGTCATTGGCAGCAAGTGATAAATCTTTTTCAGTTTTTGCCAATGCATTATTTGCTTCTTTAAGAAGATCATCAACATTGTTTGTTTTGTCTGCTTTTAGTTGAAGTGAATGTTGCAATTCAAGTAGTTGGGTTACATTTTGCAGACGATGTTTTTGTTGCAATTGATAGATTAATCCCAATCGCTCTTTCACTTCTTCTGCTCGTTGAGGATCATATTCTATTTTCTCTTCTGAGTTTTCAACTTCTGCTAAAATATCGATAAGCTCAATACGTGTACTTTCCAATCGTTTTAACAAATTCTCATACTCTGCTGAATAGGGGGCAATAGATTGCAACTGATTTCGAACCGCCATTAGTGTAGAGTTTATTGAATATTCAGAGTTATCTAACTGCTCGATAATTAAATTGAGCTGCATCTTTATTTCCTCTGCATGCTCTTGAATTTTTAATTCTGATTCGAGTTTCTCTGCTTCACCTTCTTTCAAATCAACCTTTACTAATTCATTCAATTGAAACGAAACGAAATCGGATTCTTTTTTTAGGGCGACTGACTCATTTCTTAAGGCGTTAACTATTTTTTCAGCTTCTGTAAATTTTTTCCAGGCTTGTGTATAACTGTTTTTAAGCTCACTATTTGAGGCGTAAGAATCTATTAAGTTAAGTTGAAAAGATTTGTTTCCCAGTTCCAGGGTTTCGTGTTGCGAATGGATATCCATTAGCTGCGATCCGATTTTACGCATTACATCCAATGTAACAGGCGTATCGTTAATAAAGGCTCTGCTTTTTCCTGCCGGGCTTATCTCTCTGCGAATAACCGTTTGCGATTCATAATCTAAATTCTCGGATTCAAATAAATCTTTAAGGTTATAAGCGGCAATATCGAAAATACCTTCGGTTACACATTTTTCGTTTTCGTCCCACAGGGTTTTACTGTCGGCACGATTGCCTAACAGCAATCCAATGGCACCCAACATAATAGACTTGCCTGCTCCGGTTTCGCCCGTAATCACATTAAGTTGTGCCGAAGGCTCAAACTCAAGATGTTTGATGAGTGCATAATTTTTTATGGTGAGATGAGTGAGCATCAGGCAAGAGAAAATTGAACCTGTAAATTAATTAGCAGGTTCTAGGAAACTAACTAGTTGGAAATGATTTTTTGATAAATATTTCGTTTTGGGTCAATAGATGTTAGAATGTCATAAGCCTCGCGCCTGACTGAAAGGGCACCTTCAGAAAAGATATTTACAATTTCGGTCGCCTTAGCATCAAAAAAGGTAGTTACAAAAATTGAATTTGGATAGGTAGTCCATACCTTTTTTACATTTTTCAGAACTTCCAATACTAGCGTTCTACTTTGGTCGGGCGATTTATCGAAGACATCCAGCGCGAGTCTATGGTAGCGGTAAGTGTTTTTACGCAGTTCAATCATTTGCGGGTTGTTAAGATTTTCAACAAGTGCATATCGATTGCGATTATTCCCGAGGGCATCCCAGCCCACACGATTTGAAGATTGGGCATTGTTAACCACCGTTAATGCTTTTTGCACAAACGGATTTCCACCCATTTCACTAAACGAATCATAATCCATAGCTAAAACAACGTATGCATAAAATGCCAACATAGAAGTAAGATTTGTCATGTATGTGTTGTCATTATATTCTAAAGGCAATGATTCAATGTATTCGAATTCCCACTCGCGATCGGCAAAATTAAAAAGCACGGATTCGTAATTGCTGTTGTAAACCGGCCGGGCTGCAGTTATTTGCATGTTAGCGACAAAATTTCCAATGGATGGCATTTTTGAAATGTTGAGAAACAGTGTACCATTTATTTTTTCGTAATTCTTATACGAATCAGTAGTCCATTTGCGCGTATTTAAAAAGTTGGCAAGAGCGCGTTCCATATCTTTAAACACAGTTCTGTCAGAAGATTGAATTTGCTCTGCATTAATCGTGACCTTAAAGTTTAGCTCTTGACCGAAACAGGCATTAGAGATACTAAGCACGATTACAAGAAAAAAGAGGTTACGCATGCGCATGGTTTATTATCGTACTAACGATATCACGGGCAACTTCTTTTTTAGATTTTAAATTAAATTCTACTTTCTTTTTAGAAGAATTTATAATTGTGACTTTATTGGTATCATAACCAAAGCCGGCCCCTGGGTTATTGAGCGAGTTCAAAACTATCAGATCGAAATTTTTAGAAGCTAATTTCTTTTCTGCGTTCGCTTCTTCGTTTTCGGTTTCCAACGCAAAGCCAACAATGAGTTGACCATTACGCTTTAATTTTCCTAATTCGGCTGCTATATCTTTGGTTTTAACAAGCTCGAGCATAAATGCCTCGTCTTTCTTTTTTATTTTTTGATCAGCCTTCGTGGCGGGTTTATAATCGGCCACAGCAGCAGAAAGCACTGAAATATCTGAGTGTGTAAAATGTTGCACTGAAGCAGAATACATTTCGTCTGCCGAGTTAACCGCAATTACGTTAATGCCATTCAGTTCCTTAGATAAGGAAGTAGGGCCTGTAATTAATGTAACTTCAGCACCTTGATTGGCTAATTCCTGGGCAATGGCAAATCCCATTTTTCCGGTTGAGTGATTGCTGATAAAGCGCACAGGATCGATGGCCTCATGCGTTGGTCCTGCCGTTACCATAGCTTTTTTTCCTTTCAGAGGTCCGTTAGAAAAAAAAAGATTAAGTGATTTTAGTATTTCTTCTGGTTCGGCCATTCGGCCTGTGCCAACTAAGCCGCTGGCTAATTCACCATGAGTGGGATCAATAAGTCGATTTCCCCATGAAGTTAATTTTTGAAAATTATTTTTTGTTGAGGGATGCTGCAACATGTCCAAATCCATGGCTGGTGCAAAGAACACTTGGCAGCGGGCAGATAGATAGACTGCCATTAGAAGATTATCACAAATTCCAGAAGCCATTTTTGCCAGAGTATTGGCAGTAGCCGGAGCTATCACAAAGACATCAGCCCATAAACCTAAGTCAACATGATTGTTCCATTGACCCGTTTCATCCTTGGTAAAATTTGTGAGGGCAGGATTTTTAGAGAGCGTAGAAAGCGTAAGTGGAGTTATAAAGTCATGAGCCGAAGGAGTCATGATAACTTTTACTTCTGCTCCAGCCTTTACTAATAACCGGGTTAAGAAGGCTGATTTGTAAGCAGCAATACTGCCACTTACTCCCAGCAAAATTCTTTTTCCCGTAAGCATTGCTTACTCCGGCTTAACTTCTACCTGTAGATCAGTTTCTGAACGTAACCGATAGTTCAGTTTGCCTTCCAAAAATTCTTCAATAGCTGTTGAGGTAGGCTTAGGCATGCGCTCGTAATAACGAGAGATTTCTATCTGTTCGCGGTTTTCAAACACTTCTTCCAGGTTATCTACTGTAGTAGCAAACTCAGCAAGTTTGTTATTTAATTCCTCTTTTAGGTTGATAGCGATTTGACGCGCGCGTTTTGAGATTACAACAACAGACTCGTATAGGTTTCCTGTCGGAGCTGCAATCTTATCTACATCGCGGGTTACAATTGACGGTTGGATAGCCATAATTTAGATTTTATTATTTTTTAACTTATTTACTTCGGATAGACTTTCTGAATAATACCGTTGAGCTTCTTTCAAAAAGTTGCTATTAGGAAAATTGTCAACTAATTCTTTGTAGAAGTCAACTGTATTGGTAAAACGCTCAAGTTGCTTGGATGGAATACTAATTTTGGCAAGTTCAAATTCGGCCTGTACTTTTAAATAGGCAGATTCTTCCAAAAACTTTGAATCAGGAAAGTTCTTCTTGAAATCATCGAAAGCAATAACAGCAGCGCCAAACATTTTTAGCTTCATATATTGACGGGCATTTTCAAACCCCTTTCTTTCAAGCTTCTGCTGACTTACCGAAATTACTTCAGTGGCCTGATTCATAAATTGGCTACCCGGATATCTATTCAAAAAATTCTGCATGGCATTCATCGCTTCAATGCTACTGCTCTGATCTTTGTTGTGATCGGGTGAGGAGGCATAAAGCGAATAGGCATACATGAAATTAGCTTCTTGTGCCATAGCACTGCGGCCATAGGTTTCGTAGAATGTCTTAAACTGATCGGATGCTAACAGATAAAGTTTTTCATTGTATTGGCAATAGGCAAGATTGAATTCCACCTTTTCGCCTTCTGGTAAGCCGCGCACAACCGGCAAAATAGATTCGAACAGGAGAGAAGATCGGTAATAATCTTTCTTTTCAAAGTAATTTAAGCCTGCTTCGTATTTTACGCGCCAGTCTTCGCTCTTTTCAATTTTCCTGAATTTACTACAGGAAGCAGATAGAGCTATTACAAGAATGAAAAGTATAGGTTGATTAAATCGCATCAGTTTTTACTAAGTGCTCTTAAATACTAAAATATTAAGGGTTGCCTTAAGTTTAAGCCTGCAAATATACGACAGAGCCTTAAAATAGCAATTTGAGCCAATCGCCTAATTAACGGAACAAGGCCAGCATTATTTTCTCACGATCAATTTACGGGTAAGAACCCCGTTATTATTTAGATATAGCGTGTAAAAATAGATCCCTGAGGTAAATTCTTCTGTTTGAAGTTTTACCCTGGATTCCGAGAAAGGTAATTCATATTCATTCATTGGTTTTCCTAAAATGTTATGAATAACCAACTTGGCCTTAACATCTTCATTGTGAATTCTATAATCAATGAATGCTTGATCTTGCACGGGATTGGGGTACACATCCTGAATAGTGATGTCCTTAGATTGAAACAAAGCCGGTTTATCGTTTTTTTCATGAATCGCCACAGAAACGGCATATTCAGTAATTTCTTGAGGGCTTCCTTTCGGGAAGACTTGAAACCGGATAGAATTTTGACCTGGCGAAATGCCTCCTTCAATGGTGTAATTCAAATTAATAGTTTCACCGGGCTCAATTTTTTTAGAAAACTCGTTTATACTGGGATCCAAACACTTTTTATCAAGGCAGAAATACGCCTTTTGATTGGAACTCAAATCCGATTGAAGTTTTAGAACAATGTAAAATTGAGGCTTATCTGAGGTGTTTTTGATCTTTAATGGAATCTGAAGTGTTTCGCCTACCGGAGTTCTAAAATTCTCTTGCCGATCGATAAGGTCGAAGTTTTGGGTCAGTCCGGTAAGACTGGAAATCAACAGAAGAACGATGATTACCCGAGATTTCATAGCAAGTCAAACTAATTCGATGTAAAAGGTATTATAAATATTGGAGTAAATGAAAAAAAATGAAGGATTTCACAATTTTTTAATACCAGATGTCGTTGGGGCTGACTTTTTCACAACATCAACTCGGGTTGGTCGCTCGGCAGCCTTCCAGGTAAAGCCTTTCAGTTTCCGGTCGGCCTCTTTGATTTCGAGTGGCGGAATAAAGGATGCATCGGGCATTACATAGGCACTCACATTATTTACTTTGCCTTCTACAAAGTTGATGCGCATGTTACTGCAGATCATTTTATTCATGCCGGTAATAAAAGTGATCAGGTACTTCTTGCCATCTTTTTCAACCTCTTCTTCTTGCAGCGCATAGTATAGACTTTCGCCATTGCCCTCTACTAATACATTATTTATTTTACTGCCTGCAAAATTTGCGGTCATGTGCCTACCTTTTATCTGGTTAAAGTTTTTTAAGGAGTCCTGTGAGGCTACAAATGAATTGGCAATCATATACAACTTATCAATTGTTTTATTTTTAAGCTGCATCCAGATAGAGTCTGCAGTCATTTGATTGCCATCGCTCCACAAAACAGGCTCAGTAAAGAAATGAATGGTTGAGTCAGAAGCAACATAAACCAGCGAATCCGCAACACCTTGCAGATCGGCTTTCCAAATTTTTACATGGTTGTATGCTAAAAGCCTTTTTTTTCTCGGGTCTTTGCTTTCGATAGAAACGAGAGTATCGGCAGCTATAAAAAGCGTATCAAGGTTATCGCCAATTTTAGCTATGTAGGCATTGTTATAGACTTTTGAAAGTCCATTCTTCTTGTCGTAAAAACTTTCGTCACCGTAAATAATCATGTTTTCTTCTTTGGAAGTCATGACTACGTTTGATTTTGCCCGATACATTTTTTTTGTATCGTCAATAAAATATTCATCGCCTTTTATCTTGTATTCAGCAGTTTCTATCTCTCCAGTATTCAGGTTCGATACTTTTTGATTGGTGTTATAAAAACCACTTTGATAAATAGCCTCGCCACCATCTTTGTCTTTTACGGTAGTGAGATCGCGGAAGTAAATAACTTTGGTTTTTGAATTGTACTGAAGTGTGTCAGAGGCTAACGTGTAGTCTGGATTAACTCCAACAACCTCCTTTTTAAAAGAAGCTAAGTTGGTACGAATGTCGTAATACCCTTTTTTACTTGTTAGTACATTGGTAGTATCAACCAATTTGCCGCCATTGAAGTAGCGTGCTTCATTTTTTGGTCGGTCGTAATCCAGAAAGTCGGTGTAGAGTGTAGCAATTCCTAATTTAGTGAACACCACATTTCTACGGAGATGAGCTACCTTTTTATTTCCATCATAACTAAGCGCTTGTGAGGTTACGTCTACAGAGTCGCCTTCTGTGATGTGCACTTTTCCAAAAGCTTCAATTCTGTTTTCTGACTTAAAAAAGTGTGCGGAGTCACAATAAATAGTGGTTTTGTTTTGAACAAAGACCACATTGCCAATAACCCGATCGAACCGTTGCCCATCTTTAATGCCACCAATCAAGTTATCGGCTTTTTTCAGTTTTACCCGTTTCTGAGCCTGCGCGGCAGCCGCAGCAAATACAAGAAGTATTAAGAAAGTAAAACGAGTCATAGCGAGGTCAAAAATAGAGAAAACTTATCTTTGAACCCGTGAAAACGAAATTCCTGAAACATATTGGAGAATTGTGCTTGCCAGAAACAGACAAGTTTTTGCTTGCTGTTAGTGGCGGCCTCGATTCGATGGTCATGCTCCATTTGTTTCAATCGTGCCAACTTTCTTTTGAGGTGGCTCATATGAACTTTGAATTGCGCGGCAACGCTTCGGATGAAGATGAACGATTTGTTAAAGAATGGTGCGATAGACATAAAATTGCGTTTCATAGCAAACGCGTTGACACCAATAAATATGCCACAGAGAACAAGCTCTCCACTCAAATGGCAGCGCGTGAACTTAGGTACGATTGGTTTGATGAATTGCTTTCAACTGTAAAGGCAGATTACGTGTGCACCGCGCACCATTTGAATGATTCTATTGAAACAGTTATCATTAACCTTGCTCGGGGAGCAGGCATTGAAGGAATGATGGGCATTCCGGTTAAAAGTAAAAACAGACTAAGGCCATTACTATTTGCATCACGACTGCAGATTGAAGACTATGCAGCAGTGCATTCAATTGCTTGGCGCGAGGATAGTAGCAATGCAACAGATGATTATCAACGAAATTTAATCCGACATCAGGTTATTCCAATATTGAAGAAAATAAATCCATCGCTTGAAGAAACGTTTAAGGAGTCCTTCAATAAGATTGAGGGTGAGTTCGCAATCTTGAAAAACAAAATTGAGACTTGGAAGAATGATTATTGGACAATTGAGAGTGATGCAATTAAAATAAAAAAGACTGGCCTCAACTCCCACGAAAGTGCAGCCCTGTTGTGGCATAGTATTAAGGGTTTAGGATTTAATTATGCTACCTGCCAGGGTGTTATGGATGCACTTCATGGTCAATCCGGTAAGCAGTTTCTATCCGGCTCACATAAACTTGTGATTGATCGGGATTGTATCATTATTACACTTCTTAATGATAAGTTGACTGATATTCAGATCAAAGAAAACCAACAGCTTGCAGCGTTGGGTTTGTGGCAATTGACAATTGGCAGCAAGACCCCCGATAAATTTTCCTCGAATTCAAATATGGCCAGCTTGGATGCTGCAAAATTGAAGTATCCCCTTGTTTGGCGTAAATGGAGGGCAGGAGATTACTTCTATCCGTTGGGGATGACTCAACGGAAGAAAATCAGTGATTTTTTGATTGATGGAAAGATTTCGTTGGGCGAAAAGGACTCCGTTACCGTGCTTGAGTCTGCTGGTGAAATTGCCTGGGTGGTTGGCCATCGCTTAGACAATCGATTTAAAATTACAGATTCGACCAATCAGGTAATTACTTTCGCACTTGGTCATATTTAAAGGCAATACTTTTTCCTTTTAGAGGCTCGATTGATAAATTTGCGCCACTAATTTTTCAAAGATCTAATCCCACTATTATGAAAATAACTGTTGTAGGTGCCGGAAATGTAGGCGCTACGTGTGCTGATGTGTTGGCGTACAAAGAAATTGCAAACGAAATTGTACTGGTTGATATCCGCGAGGGGTTTGCTGAAGGCAAAGCACTTGACATTTGGCAAAAGGCTCCGATCAATTTGTATGATAGTCGCACCATAGGCTCTACCAACGATTATTCAAAAACTGCGGGTTCAGAAGTTGTTGTAATTACATCCGGTTTGCCACGTAAACCAGGCATGACTCGTGATGATTTGATTAATACCAATGCGGGCATTGTAAAATCAGTAACTGAAAATGTGGTTAAGCATTCTCCAAATGCGATCATTATTGTTGTTTCCAATCCGCTGGATGTAATGACTTATCAGGCGCATCTCACGTCAAAACTTCCACGCACACGTGTGATGGGTATGGCCGGAATTTTGGATACGGCACGCTATCGTGCTTTTTTGGCGGAAGCTTTAAATGTTTCCCCAAAAGATATTCAAGCGATTTTATTGGGTGGCCATGGCGACACCATGGTGCCACTTCCAAGATATACAACTGTAGCTGGTATTCCGGTTACGGAATTGATTAGCAAAGATAAATTGGATGCAATTATTGAACGCACAAAAGTAGGTGGAGGCGAATTGGTGAAGTTGATGGGCACCTCAGCCTGGTATGCACCGGGTTCCGCTGCTGCGCAAATGGTGGAGGCAATTGTGAGAGATCAAAAAAGGGTTTTGCCAGTATGCATGCAACTAGATGGAGAGTATGGCATTAAAGATTGTTACCTCGGTGTGCCGGTAGTATTAGGTAAAAACGGTGTTGAAAAAGTTATTGAACTTGACTTGAACAGTGATGAAAAGGCATTGTTAGAAACCAGTAGAGTTCATGTGAAAGAAGTAATGGAGGTGTTAGATAAACTAGCATAAACTTCTCCACTAAATATTTTCAAGCCTCTGCCTATGCGGAGGCTTTTTTATTTTCTGCCCATATAGAGTATCTCATTTTTCGAAATGCCATATCTATCCAATTGCGTCTTCGCGAAGTCGCTTTCTTCAGGTCTTAAACCAGCGCGGGCAATTCGCTTTGCGTAGTCTTTGCCAAACATTCGCACGTGATCATCTTGTCCAAATGCCTTTTCTCGCTCACGCGGATTTGTAATGGATGCGTCTTCATACGTTGTTTCAGGAACTGGTGAAAAGAAGGGCACCTGCATAATGGCCCAACCGCCAGGTTTTAACACTCTACAGATTTCACTCATTGCTTTTATATCATCGGCAACATGTTCTAAAACATGATTGCATAGCACGGCATCAAAGTAGTTTTCAGGAAATGGAATTTGATGAATATCCATTTTAACTTTTGCTAATGGGGATTCAATATCTGCAGTGATATAATTTTCACCATGTTGTTGTTCAAACCGTTTCATAAAGCACGGCTCGGGTGCTATGTGAAGCACATTCAACTTGGTTGTAAAGAAATTAGTTTTTTCTTGCAGGTATAACCAGATTAATCGGTGGCGCTCAAGACTTAAACAATTTGGGCACAAAGCATTAGGTCTTGGGTTAATCCTTCCGTAAGGAAGAAACATACGATAGGTATGCTCGCATACCGGGCACTCAACTTTATTTCCACTATAAAAAATACCCATTGCTTTTAACCCCACACCACTGAAGAGTTGCAGGTATTTGCGTGGCACGTAGCGAATCAATAATGAAATTACTTTTTTCATAAGCGGGCAAAGATAACACGTTAGAATTTGGTTTTAAAAATCTAAACGGATTCAAGTTTCAGGCTGTAAAGGGTAATATCTTATCCAAAAAATACTATCTTGGCCTCAAGACTTTATCAGGTCTAACCTAAAACAAATTGCGTGTGAATACTATTGAATGGTCTAAAGTAGGAGCATTGGATCAGGAAATCGATCTCAGTAAAATCAGGCATAAGGCTGTAAAGAAATTTATCCACACTAAAGGACTACTCCAACTCAGTAATTTTGCAGATCTTATTCATTCCTGTGCGGGGGATATTGACACAAGCAAGTACAATCGTCATATTAAAATCTTTTCATTTAACGAAAAACCGGATAAGGTTTGGGATGCCTATAAAACAATTGGGCCGGTAGAAACCTGCTCGGGTTCAATGCTTGGTTTTGGCCTTCAATATTCAAGAATTAATCATGCCGTTACGTATCACGAAGACGACCATGGGATAATTGAAGTTGGCCAAATTGTAATTTTGAATTTGAATTTGCTTTGGAATGTTGCCTGCCTGGCCGTGGGTCATGAAATTACCGAGGTAAATGAAGATGAAAAATTTATTAAGATGTGTTACCTGCAAGGTGGAGCATCGAAGGGCTATCAGGTTATCCGTTTAAAAGAAATGACGGATGGAAGCACTGAAGTAGCACACGAAACGTTTTACAAAAGCAATTCAGACTTTCGCGATAAGCGGCTATACCCATACCTACATGGCCGCGTAATTACTGAGTTCCACAAAAATGTAAAAAGGCGTTTGATTGGCTAGTAATTTGACCTGAAAATGACTTCTGGATTAGCCCCAGAGTTTTTCTTTTATCCTTAAAACTATTTCTCTCAATCCTGCATCTTTATAGTGCAATTGCATGAATTAATAGAAACTGATCATTTTCTGTGGCCGAGACCTCAACTAAAATAGCTATGATGCATTCGGACGCCCTTGTAAGCCGGGCCCGCGAAGGGGATAAGAATGCTCAGGGAAAACTTGTGCAGGTGTGGTATAAAAGGATTTATAATTTCTCGTATAAGTTTTTTTTCGATCACGACATGGCCATGGAAGTAGCTCAAAAGACTTTCATCAGCATGCATAAAAATATGGAGGGCTTGCAAGAGGTTGCTCGTTTCCGCTCCTGGCTATACACGATAGCAGTTAATTATTGTCGCGAAGAGTTGAGAAAAAAGAAAACGCGAAGGTCTGTTTCGCTTCACGATCTGAAGCCGGGCGAGAGTGAAGAAAGTTATCGCTGGGAAGCGAGCAGTGGAAGGACTGAGAATCCTGAAAAGCAGCTGCGCCACACCGAATTATCAGATCTTTTGCAAATATGTTTATTGGAATTGAGTGATGAGCAACGAGAAGTTGTAATTATGAAAGAGTACGAAGGCTTGAAGTTTAGAGAGATAGCAGAGGCACTTCAAATTTCGGAGAACACAGTGAAGTCAAGAATGTATTATGGCTTAGATGGATTGAAGCGGATTTTGGAAAGAAAGAATATCACTAAAGAAACAATAGGTTATGAATAAACCAGACGAAAGCACCCTGATCGCATATTTGTATGGTGAGCTGGATGCAAAGGAGACTGAAAAAGTAGTGAAGTACTTAAATCAGAATCCTGATGTGGAAAAAAAACTGCAACAACTTAGCGATGTGCAGAGAATTTTGAATCATGTTGAAGATCAAGAGGTGATTGCGCCACCTATTTTTATGGATTCGAACAAGCATGCATCACGTTTCTGGCGAAGCAGCTATTTTAAAACGGTAATGAGTATTGCCGCTTCGTTTTTGGTTTTACTGGTTGCTGCAAAATTGATTGGCCCTGAAATTATGTACTCGAATGGCGAGTTGCGGATCAGTTTTAAAGAACAGAAACAAATAGAGAAACCTATTGATCAAACAAAAGCAGCTTCAATCACTTATGTTGATGTGCAGGATATGATCAACAACTCGTTGATAAAGAATAATGAAATGATTGCAACCGAGTGGGCGAGTAATAATAAAAAAATACAAGCTTCGCTTCGGAATAATCTTTCTTCTAATTCTGCCAAGATTGACGAATTGATGAAAGTGACTTCACAGGCATCGCAAGATCAGGTGCGGAGTTTTGTGGCGAGCATGCAGGAAGACAATAGAAAAGTGATGAGTGATTACATGCAACTATCTGCTAAAGATCAAAAAATGTATGTAGAAAATCTGTTGGTTGATTTCTCAAAATACCTTCAGGAGCAACGCAAACAAGATTTAGTTTTCTTTCAAAGCCGCATGAGCAGTATTGAAAAGAATAGCAGTCAGTTTAAACAAGAAACCGAGCAGATTCTGTCCAGCATTATTGCCAATCCGGAGTCAGCTATAAAAAAAGTAAATAATTATTAATTTAACAGTTATGAAAAGAGCAGCAAGATTTTTGGGGATGATGGTGATGTGTTTGCTTATGGTTAGCGGCACGTACGCTCAGAAAAAGATTGATGAAGATCGTATGCTTCGGGATATTGAGGTGACAGAAAATATTTTAAGTACACTGATTAAACAACAGTTTGATAAGCGTGCGTTCTTCCCAATGGAAATTACAGGTGAGTATCGTGAGGGCCACGGAGTTACCTATCGATTGCCTTACGAGTTTAATGGACCCATGGTTTGGGGCATGGGTCAGCCAGCGGATATTGCAGTATTGGATGGCCGACTAGGGGGTTATTCGTTTAGCTTTCCGGGAGAAGATAGTGATGTTGCCAGAATTTTTGACGGTCAGGGCCGCGTTCAAACTGAAAATGTTACAGGACTCGCCACAACACGATCAAGGAGCAAGGTTAACGTAGATAGTGTGCGAAATGTATCAACAGCCAAAACCATTGAAGCCTGTAGAGATTTTTTGGCAGATTATGGAGATTTGATAGCGCAATTATCACCGGATGAAAAAATACTGATTACCAATCGTGGTGATGGTGAACGCATTTGGTATGGTGCGTTTGTAAATGCAACAAGGCCCAGCTATGTTTCTATTGAGGCGACTAAAAGTGATATCACTCAACTAAAACAAGGTAAAATTACGCGCGATCAATTTATGAAGACGGTTAAAGTAATTAACAGTGTGATGGATGATGAGTTGCAACCTGACCTAGAGTTACTAACGAGTATTTTTAATCGACTTTATCGCAAGGACCTTTCAAAGACTTATTTTACAGAAGACAATATTTATTATGAGAAACTGAAAGACTACGGAGTAATTTATTACATGCAGGTTTATTCGAGCAATCAGATGGAGTTTAATAGACGTTGGTCTATGCCCACGCAAGGGTTGGAAGGATTGACTACCGAAGAGCGTGACAAGAAAGTAAAGGAGTTGTATCCACAATTTGAAAAAGATTTTAAAGCCGATATTCTTGAATATGGTCGCACAGTGAAGAGTCTAAGTGCTGAAGAGATGCTTGTGTTTAATGTTAGAATGACCAAATGCGAAGGGTGTGGTCTTCCATCGGCCATAGAATTTATGATAAAAGCAGATGTGCTAAAGGATTATGCTTCGGGTAAACTAACTAAAGAAGCAGCGCTTGCTAAAATGACAGTTAAAAAGAGTGGTAATCAATAATTGAATAAACGATAATAAAAATTAAGAAGGCTAAGTATGGAAAGCCATTATCAAGGCGTGTGACCGCTTTATAATAAAAACAAAACGTGGTTTACAGCCTAATGCGCTCTTTTTAATAGTAATGAATCAACTTTTTTTACGTTTTTTTATCCACAATCGTAACCTTGAAAGGTTGTTGCGAGTACTAACCAAATACTAAGACTGTAATTTTACAGTTATTAGGCTAAACCAAAAGGCTATGAAAAGAAATGTACTCATTGGAGCAGGCGTTGTGGGTGTTTTGCTAATCGGATATTTTGTTATTCGAGGCGATAAAAACAGTGACGCAGCCTCCATCATGGCCACGGTTAAACGCGGAGAGTTTCGGGTAGAAATTGAAACCACCGGAGAGTTGGAGGCCAAAAATTCAGTGAACATTACGGGGCCAACAGCTGTGCAGAATTTCAGGATTTACGAAATCACTATCCTTAATATTGTTGATGAAGGTGTTGTAGTAAAGAAAGGGGATTGGATTGCAAACCTTGATCGTTCAGATTTTCAAGGTAAGTTAGGCGATAAGTTGATTGAGCTGGAGAAGGCGAATTCAAAATTTACGCAAACGCAGTTGGATACAACACTTACCATGCGCCAATCGCGCGATGAGTTAATCAATTTGAAATATGCCGTGGAAGAAAAGAGAATTGTTTTGGAGCAATCTAAGTTTGAGCCTCCGGCAACGATTAAACAAAACGAAATAGAATTTGAAAAAGCACAGCGTGCACATCAGCAGGCAATCGAGAATAATAAAATCAAGAAGAATCAGAACATCGAAAAGATGCGTGAGGTAGCCGCTGAACTTCGTAAGGTTAAGAATGAGGCGGACAACATGGCGAAGCTAGGGGAGAGTTTTACAGTGTTGGCACCAGAGGCTGGTATGGTCATCTATACGAAAGATTGGAGTGGTAGGCCCATAAAAGGAGGGTCGCGAATAGGTACATGGGATCCGGTGGTGGCCAAATTGCCCGATCTTACTTCAATGATCTCTAAGACTTACGTGAATGAAGTGGATGTTCGTAAAATTAAACCAGGGCAACCAGTAGATGTAGGACTTGATGCATATCCGGATAAAAAGTTAACCGGAAAAGTTGTGCGTGTGGCAAATGTGGGCGAGCAACGTCCTAATTCTGATGCGAAAGTTTTTGAGGTAACAATCGAAATAGAAGGTAGTGATGCTTCCTTGCGCCCAGCGATGACAACGAGTAATAAAATAGTAGCCAATAAGTTGGATAGTGTTTTACAGATACCATTGGAATGCCTGCATAGCCAGAGCGATACGATAACCTATGTGTATAAAAGCGAAGGCCTTAACATAGTGAAGCAGGAAGTTATTCTGGATGTGGCAAATGCGAATGATGTAGTTGTTAAAACAGGTCTTGCACTTAATGATAAGGTATATCTTTCTATCCCACCAGGACAAGAAAGCAAAGTTGTGCAATTATTGCCTGAAATGAATGGCAAACGCAAGAAACAAGATGAACAGGAAGCAAAGGAAAAGGAATTAGCCAATCAGATCAGTACTCCAAAACAATAAACAGGTAGCCCATGTTTACTCAACGTGTATTGGCTAACCTTTATATTGCTATTGGTGCCGTGCTTACAAACAAAGTCAGATCGCTTTTAACTGCCTTGGGAATAATTTTTGGGGTGGCAGCTGTAATTGCTATGCTGGCAATTGGCAATGGTGCACAACAAGAAATTCTAGCGCAAATAAAACTGGTAGGTGTAAACAATATTGTTATTAAACCTATCATTGAACAGGAAGAAGAAAAGATAGCTGAAAACACGGGAGGCAAAAAAGAAAAAAAGAAGTTCTCACCCGGCCTTACTATGCGCGATGTTAACAGCATCTCTCAAAATATACCAGGCATTACTAAAATAAGTCCTGAGATTATCCTGAATACAAACGTGATTAGAAACGGTATTCGTAGATCAGCCAAACTGGTAGGCGTTGAGCCTGAGTATTTTGATATTTTCAATTTTGAGCTATATGATGGTAAAAACTTCAATGATGAGCAGTTGAAAATTGGTGCACCGGTTTGTGTAGTAGGTAGTGCAATAAAAACCAAATTTTTTCCAACCGAAGACCCCATTGGTAAAACCATTAAAGTGGGGCCGCATTGGCTTACTATAGTGGGCGTGCTGAAAGATAGGCTAGTATCCAAAAGCAGTATTAGTAAGTTAGGTATTCGTGATTTTAATATGGATATCTATGCTCCGCTACAAACTGTTTTAGTGCGTTACCGCAATCGCGATGTTATTTCTGCTGAGGCGCTTCGTAAAGAGGCTATGAAAAATAATAATGGGGGAGGTATGGTGGTGGTTATTGGAGGTAGCAACAATGATGAGCAGTCTGATGAGCAGCAAGCAGAATCCAAAAATTATCATCAGTTAGATCGCCTGGTTATACAGGTTGATGAAACAGAAAAACTGCAACCCATAGCCGAAATTATTTCGCGCATGCTTACACGAAAGCATTATGAAGTAGTTGATTTTGAAATTGAAATTCCGGAGTTGCTACTCAAGCAACAACAACGCACCAATGATATTTTTAATTATGTGTTGGGTGCCATTGCCGGCATTTCATTATTAGTAGGCGGTATTGGTATTATGAATATTATGCTTGCTTCTGTACTTGAGCGAATAAAAGAAATCGGCTTGCGACTTTCCATCGGTGCCCAAAAAACCGATATCGTACAACAGTTTTTATTTGAAGCTGTAATGATTAGTGTAAGTGGCGGGCTTATCGGAGTTGTGCTTGGAGTATCTATGGCTTCTCTGGTCTCTACGTTTGCCAACATTCCAACCATCATCAGTTTTTCTTCTATTGTTCTGTCATTTGGTGTTGCCGCAACCGTAGGATTAATCTTTGGAATTGCGCCCGCTCGCAGGGCAGCCAGTCAGGACCCAATAACTTCCCTCCGTTATGAATAAAAAAATAATAATTCTATTTCTTCTTTGTTGTAGCGTATCAATTCAAGCGCAAGAAAAGTTCACCATGCAAGAAGTTATTAGTCGCGCACTAATACAGTCTCCGGCATTTAAACAAGCAGAGACCAGAAAGGAAAACAGGTATTGGCAGTATCGTTATTATAAAACAAACTATAATCCTCAACTCCGCCTTAGCAGTAATGGTGGCTCGCTATACAACAATAGCTTTACAGCAGTTAGGCAACCCAATGGCTCGATCGAATACTTGCCATTAAATCAAATTAACCCCGGTGTTAATTTTGGATTGCAACAACCCATTCAATGGACAGGTGGAATGATTTATGTAAATTCTACCTATAACTATTTCAATAATGTAACCACCAATTTTAAACAATGGAATGGTGCACCGTTTAATATTTATTTGAATCAACCGCTCTTTGCTTTTAATCAATACAAATGGGATAAGAAGATAGAACCAATCCGATACGAAGAATCAAAACGCGAGTATGCCGAAAACATGGAGCAAATTAGTCGCGATGCTGTTGGCGCCTTTTTCAATGTGCTTCAGGCGCAGGTAAATATGCAGATTGCGCGATTTAATTTAGCTAACAATGATACCATTTATAAGATTGAGCAAGGACGCTATAATATAGGTACTACCTCGAAAGATAAATTGTTGCAAGTTGAGCTTCAATTGCTTCGGTCGCGCCAGGATGTTGCTAAAGCAGATCTTGATTTACAAACCGCCAGTTTACAATTGCGCACATTTATAGGCTTGCGAAATGGTGAAAAGTTTGATTTGATTTTGCCAGATGCAATTCCACAATTTATGGTTGATGAGATAAACGCGTTGGAGCATGCGAAGCAAACGCGGTCGGCTTATATTGCTTTTGAACGCAGAAAGATGGAAGCTAATCAGGATGTTGCTCAAGCAAAAGGTCAGCGTTATCAAGTTGGTGTAACGGCATCTTATGGAACTAACAACGTTGGCAATACATTGGGCGATCTCTATCAAAACACATCCAAACAGCAACAGGCCAATATTACTTTTAATGTTCCGTTGGTGGATTGGGGCAGAAGAAGAGCTTTGATGCAAACTGCGCTGGCTAATAAACGCCTCAATGATTATGTGATTGCTCAAGATGAGGTTACGTTTGAGCAAGAAATAATGACACAAGTGCGCCAATTCGAAATGCTGCGCTTGCAAATTGAGATTACAAAGAAATCGGATGAAGTGGCGCAAGAGCGCTATAACGTAGCGCAAAACCGATACTTGATTGGCAAGATTGATATCACCAACCTGAATATTGCGTTAACAGAAAAAGATGCAGCCAAACGCAGTTACCTGGATGCACTCAAATCTTTCTGGACAGCTTATTATGATTTGAGGAGATTAACACTCTTTGATTTTGCTAATCAGCGGTTGTTATATCTACCTGATGCAGATTGATAATAAAATATAATTTCTATTTAAGGTCTGTGGGCTTTACGGCATCCATATCCGTGTAATCAAGATTTTCGCCTCCCATTCCCCAAATAAAAGAATAGTTTGAAGTGCCGGCACCAGCATGAATTGACCATGGAGGCGATAGCGCAGCCTCCAGATTATTCATCCAGATGTGTCGGGTTTCATTTGGTTCTCCTAGAAAGTGACAGACCATTTGGTTTGGAGGAACATCAAAATAAAGATAAACTTCCATGCGTCTGTCGTGTGTGTGCGCAGGCATTGTATTCCATACGCTACCTGATTTTAATTCAGTTAAGCCCATTTACAATCGGCACGTGGGCAGTACACTATTCACCAAAAGTTTTCGAATGGTGCGTTGGTTAGCGGTATGTGCCTGTCCCATTTCAACAGTCTCTGCTTCATCTAGTGTTACCTTTTTAGTAGGGTAGGCCTTATGAGCCGGAGCACTATTAAAATAGAACAAGGGAACACCCTTGCCAGCCTTTTCAAAAATTACTTCGGTTACATCTTTGCCTATGTATAAGGCATCTTTTTTATTTAAGATAAATTGAATGGCATCAACTGTAATTGTACCTGTATCACCCACGTTTATTAATTCCCATTTCTCTCCGCTGCAAAAAGAAATCAGCTTTTAACTCTTGCGTGGATTCAAGTTTAATGGATTTCGAGATGGGTTGAACTCCTCCAATAATCATTCGATCGTAGTGAGAATAGGTATACGTGATTAAATCCTTTTGGAAAAGAGTTGGAATCAGAAATGATTCCCGAATCTGCTCAGTTTCCAACGTTTTAAAATGATCAGGATGAATAGCAAAGCGAGTGTTCATAAAAATCTAATAATGGAATGTGTTATTCTTTGAAATTGAATTGTGATGTTGCCCCTACAAAGAAACTCCACGTTTCCACGGAATAAAATCATCCTGATTTAGTAAAACAGCTTTTGGTTTTATTCTTCCACTGGCTACTTCAATTACAAAGTCTAGAATTTCTTCACCTTTTTCTTCAATGGTTTTTTCACCAGAAATAATTGCACCACAATCAATATCAATAATGTCGGGCATCTTCTTAGCCAACTTGGTGTTTGTTGATAATTTTATTACGGGTGTTATTGGATTTCCGGTTGGCGTGCCAAGGCCAGTGGTAAATAAGATAACATTAGCACCAGAACCCGTCATAGCTGTTGTGCTTTCAACATCATTCCCGGGCGTGCATAATAGATTCAGGCCAGGTTTAGTTACGTATTCTGTATAGTCTAACACATCGGCAATGGGCGAAGTGCCACCTTTCTTTGCTGCTCCGGCAGATTTCATGGCATCGGTTATCAATCCATCTTTAATATTTCCGGGTGAAGGGTTCATATCAAAACCAGAACCTACCGCCTCGGCTGCATTTGAATAAGCGCGCATTAATTTTGCAAACCGGGTGGCAGTTGCATCATCTTTTGTTCGGTTGATTAACTCTTGTTCAACGCCACACAGTTCAGGAAATTCAGAAAGAATTGTTTTGCCTCCTAAGGCTGCAATTAAATCGGATGTGTGACCAATAGCTGGGTTCGCAGAAATACCCGAGAATCCATCCGAGCCGCCACACTCTAAACCAATGGTTAACTTAGTGAGTGGTGCAGGTTTTCTCTGCTGCTTATTTATTTCTATCAGCGCAAGAAAGGTTTGCTTGATGGCTTGTGTTAATAATTCATTTTCTGTTCCTTCTTTTTGTTGCTCCAACATAATTAAAGGCTTGGCAAATTTATTATTTATAGCCGCCAACTTATTTCTTAAAATTTCTGGTTGTGCATTCTGGCATCCTAAACTTAGAATGGTAGCACCAGCAACATTCGGGTTATTAATATAACCGGCAATCAACGCACATAGCGCTTCCGAATCCTGACGGGTGCCGCCACATCCGCCTTCATGCGTTAGAAATTTTATTCCGTCAAGGTTTTCAAAAATCTTTGACTTGGTAGAAATTTTCTCAGGCTGCAGAGGCAACGCTTCAATGGCCGCTTTGTTTCCCGATTCATAAAGTTTTACGAGTTCATGCACATAATTTTTGTATGAATTGTTTTTTCCAAAACCAAGCTCTTCTTCAAAAGCCTGTCGGATAACATTTACGTTTCGGTTTTCACAAAATACAAGCGGCACTACAATCCAATAGTTGGCAGTACCGACCTGCCCATCGGGGCGATGATAACCATCAAATGTTTTGTCCTTCCATTTTTCAATAGCAGGTGCCTTCCATACATAAGAATTGTTTCGCTCACTATAGCTTTCAGCCTGATGTTTTAAGTTACCCGTATGGAGTAGGCCACCTGATGGAATGGGTTCTACGGTTTTGCCAACCAGCAACCCATACATCTTTACTTCATCATTTGCATTCATTGCTTGTTCAACAAATTTGTGTTTGGCAGGAATGTCATTTGCCAACGTAATGGTGTTGCCTCCATAAATTATTTTATCACCTGATTTAAGATCGGTAAGAGCAACCAGAACATTATCTGAGGGGTGAATTTTTAAGAATTTCTTTGACATATAAATATTTTACTAAATTGAGCAAGTTATAGGTTTTACCCTAAATTTAGGCTTGTTGGTAATACTATAAATCATAAATTTTGTTCATTTCAATGGATAATTTTTATCCTCATTTCCAGCAAGAGCTTTTTTATTGAAAAGCGTTTATAGAAGTTTAAATCTATTGAAAGTAACAGAGAACAATTTAAAGAAAAATGAAAAATAAAGTTTTAACATTCGGTGAAATTATGCTAAGGCTTGCAACACCTGGCTATCTTAGATTTGGTCAAGCTACAGAATTTGAAGCCTCTTATGCAGGGGGTGAAGCAAACGTAGCTGTTTCGCTTGCCAACTATGGAATACCGGCAACTTTTGTGACCAGTTTACCAAAAAATGATTTAGGCGATGCTGCGATTGCCTCTTTAAAATCACTTGATGTTGAGACTAATCTGATTACCAGAGGTGGAGATAGGATAGGCATTTATTATCTTGAAGCAGGTGCGGTTAGCCGTGGAAGTAAAGTAATTTATGATCGGGCAGGTAGTTCATTTGCTAAGTTGAAAAAAGGTTCGATTGATTGGGACAAAGCTTTTGAAGGAGTTACGTGGTTCCACTGGACGGGTATTACACCAGCTGTATCTGAAGAAGCTGCTGACGAATGTTTAGAAGCATGTGAAGTAGCTTCTAAAAGAGGGATCACCGTTTCTACAGATTTGAATTTTAGGAATAAATTATGGAAGTGGGGAAAGAAAGCCGGGGAGGTGATGGAAAAATTGGTTGCTCATTGCGATATTATTTTAGGAAATGAAGAAGATGCCGATATGGTTTTTGGTATCAAGCCTGAAGGGGTTGATGTAAAATCAGGTCATGTAGAAGGAGCAGCATATGAATCAGTGGGTAAGCAATTGATGACTAAGTTTCCTAAAGCGAAAAAAGTAATCATCACCTTACGTGGCTCGGTAAGTGCCAGTCATAATTCATGGTCGGGTGTGCTGTGGGATGGTAAAAAATTATATGAAGCACCAACCTATCAGATCACACATATTGTAGATCGCGTGGGTGGCGGAGATTCTTTTATGGGTGGTTTGATTTACGGATTGATTGCCTATCCTAAAGACGATCAGAAAGCATTGAATTTTGCGGTAGCCGCTTCATGCTTGAAGCATACAATAAAGGGGGATTTTAATAGAGTAACAGTTGAAGAGGTTGAAAAGTTGATGGAAGGTGATGCTTCCGGTCGCGTTTCGCGATAACTTGCTTTTACTTCAATACTTCTGCCTTCAGGAAAAATGTATTGAATTTTAATTAATGATGAATTAATTACAAGTAACATAATCTATGGCAACTTATTCAATCGACACAATACAACAGGCGATGCGTTCGTCTGGAATGATTCCGGTTTTTTATCATGCTGACGTGGATACTGCCAAAGCTGTGCTGGATGCATGCTACAAAGGCGGGGTACGTGTTTTTGAATTTACAAACAGAGGCGAAAATGCATTTGAGGTTTTTGTTCAATTGTTGAAACACGCTGAACAATATCCGGATTTAATGATGGGCATTGGTACCATTATGAATGGTGAAGTAACTCAAAAATTTTGTGATGCTGGTGCTCACTTTATCGTATCACCAATTCTGAAAAGTGAAATGGCCGCGGTATGTGCTAAAAATAATAAACTTTGGATACCCGGTTGCGCTACACTCACTGAGATTGTAACTGCAAAAGATTTAGGAGCTAAGGTGATTAAAATTTTTCCAGGTTCTGTGTTAGGCCCTGGTTTCGTGTCATCTATTATGCCTGTTGTACCAGGTTT
>Ga0154020_10000380_pt1 | contig 53852 bp, 36 predicted proteins | sample Klosneuvirus_201_FD_109709 | JGI IMG/M metagenome (GOLD analysis project Ga0154020, IMG submission 109709) | Active sludge microbial communities from wastewater, Klosterneuburg, Austria - Klosneuvirus_20160825_MG | ecosystem: Engineered > WWTP > Aerobic digester > Activated sludge | place... | reverse complement strand
CCCCAATCCCGGAACCATGTGAATCAACATCACGATTCGACTGCCACCACACCGGGATGTTTCAAGTCCGCAGAAAAGTCTTTGGAGAATTTGCGATGTCGGACAAGCAAGACGAAATCATCAACCCACAATACCGTCTCAATGCGACGGAAGAGTTTGAAGAAATCAGCAGCGAAGAAGTCGATCGCGCGGTTGAAGCGCTGGATCGACTGATGGCGGGAGTGCAGAGCGAGAACATCAAACATTACCTGGAAGAAGCCGCCAGCAACATTTATTATCTGGTCTACGAAGAAGAAGTGGATGCCGAAGACGAAGCACTGGATGAGGCAGCGTAGTCCACACCACATTCCGTAAACGATTCAGGCCTGACTTCCCAACGGAGGAAGTCAGGCCTGTTTGCATTTTGGCGAGATGGACGAAAAAGACTCCCGACCCTCTGCTCTCAACACTTTCAGAGGGAACGTTTTCCATGTCCCTTCTCCCCCTGGCAAGGGGGAGAAGGTGGCCGACAGGCCGGATGAGGGGGCTGACCTGGAGTTCATAGGATGATCCAGAAAACAGCGGATTCTTTCCCCCTCACCCTAACCCTCTCCCCCGTGGAAAACGTGTTAAGTTTGAAAATCAATTGCGGGGGAGAGGGGACAATCGCAAGAAAGTCCACAGCGTCATTTCTGATCGCCTGAAGTATACATACCCATTCTTAGCCCCGTAGCGGGCCGTTGCAAAAAAAACGTAACTCCGATTTCAAAGTGAACCTGGCTTAATCCAAGCCCAGAGTCGCCAAAGTCCTGTCCTGAACTTTGGCCTCCTTCGCGGCGTCCTTGAGCTTCGTGACGACGAAAAATTTGTGGTTCGCCACGGCTTGCTCGGTCGTGTTCAATCGAGCGGCGACGTCCTTGTTCGCCCAGCCCAGAACGAAGATCAGTTCAACGCACTGCAACCGTTCCCACGCGCCAGTCGCTTTGAAATCCTGAATCAAGTCTCGCAGACATTTTTCAATGAGCTCTGATTCCTTCTGAGCCTGCTCACTGCTCCGCATCATGCTCGAGGCGGCTCGTCCCGGCCCGGTGAGATCTCTGGCCGCGCCGTCCTTTGATTCAGACGTCAACAGCGGCAGGACTGGACGGCGACCTGAACGCCGCATGAAGTCGATGAGTTTGTGGGCCGCGATGGAAAACAGCCACGATTCCAGCGGTGTTCTGTCATCGTAATTCGGCAGCGCTTTCAGGAATCCCAGAAACGTTTCCTGCACGATGTCTTCAGCGGCGGAGCGATCCTGCAGTCTGGTCCGCACGAACGCCAGCAAGCGGCCCTCGTACGAATCAATACACTGTTGCCACGCATCCGCTTCGCCGGCGCGAATTCGTTCGACAAGTTGTCGATCCGCTTCACTGGCTACCATTCTGGTTCCTCATCTTCGATCCCCTTACGAATTTGTTCCTTCGCTGCCCGGACGATTTTCTTAGCCAGAGACTTCAATTGTTCGCTCAGCCCCTCAAGCGACATGCCCCGCAGTATTTCAAGGGCTGCTCTGGGTCGTTTGAGTTGTGTCAGCAACAGCTGGGCCATGCGGATACGAGCCCATGAGTTGTCTTCAGGATACTGTTCGATGTATTCCTCTAACCAGATTTCCGCCTCGTCAAACGCCTGAGCCTGCAGCAGCCCCATCGCCAGTTTTCTTGTGCGAGGTTCGTCGGGACTCTCAGTCGAATTCAGTCGCAGATTCATCAATTCTTCGGCGGCCGTGATGACATCGCCACGGTCGATCAGACCATTCACGCGCTTCATGCTCGCGGATGCTCCCCCGGAAGTCGACGATCTGCCTGCAAAGTCGTCTTCGCTGGCGGTCGGTAATGGTAAATCTCCGTAGATTCTGCCAACGTTCGCGTGCAAGCCGAGCGCCCAGTCGTCTTCCGCGAAGCGACCGTACTTGCCGCTGAGGACAGAGAATAAATCCCACTTCTCACAGTCAACCCATCCCCTCTTCAAAAACACGACACCAACCGCAAATCCAATCACGCATCCGACCATGTGTAAACCCGAGGAACCCATCTGGAACTGCGACAGCAGCAATTCCAGGACATTCATCGCGAGATACCACAGTGAATACATCATGATGGTGACATCGAATGAGACGGGCCGGTAGAACAGAAAGCCAACGATGTGCATCTCGTTCTTCGGAGCCCAGACGAGACTGATGGCCATGAGCGCAAAGATGACGCCGGACGCGCCCAGACAGCGACCTTTGGCCTGATTCAGGATCCTGCGGGCAAGAGGTTGAAATTCGGCGACATCAACCGCCTCATCGTCCGGAACCTCTTTGATCCATTCTGCCTTGAGCTGCTCCTGCAACTCTTCGATCGTATCGACCTTAAACTCCGTCTTTAACACATATTCGTCGGTCCGGTGCAGTGTCAGCAAATCAACACTGGCACCCCAGACGGCTGCCATCGCAAGGTACAGCGGAATGAATTTCTTCCAGCCAAGCTTGCCTTCGACGACCAGTCCGAATCCCCACAGAAAGAACATATTGCCGATGAGATGCATGAAACTGCCGTGCGCGAATGCGGCCGGAATCCATTCCAGCGGATTCAGTCCCTCGCCATATTGCAGCAACCACGGCTCCAGCAGCGTTTCGTTCCTGGCAAAACCCGTGGCCGCGAAGCACAGAGTATTGATCACGATCAACCCGATCGTGGCATACGGAAAATGATACAGCGGCGCGTCGGTGTTGATGGGAATCAGTGGCATGATTCATGGGCCCAGAGATCTGCCGTCGATTCAGATGGAATTGGCTGATACCAGTCGTCAACCGGGCATGACAGCAACCAATCGACGACTTGAGATCTTCGTTTTCATGTGTTGTGAGTATAGTATAGTACATCGCCGCGAGTCACGTTGTAAGGCAGATTGTGATACTTCACGCGGTGTGGATTAATGTCCTTGTTCCGAGGCTCCTGCCTCGGAACACACTGCCCCCGAGGCTCCTGCCTCGCGAGATTGTCGCTGGAGGCAGGAGCCTCCAGTGCAGCGCGTTCCAGGGCTGGAGCCCTGGAACAAGATCCAGGCCGCGAGGAGTATAAGACCGGATCCCTGTTAAACCTCGGCTGGATTCACCGGTGATGATTGAAGATTCGTTGCCGCTTCACGGCCCCCTTGTCACGCGACCAACTCCAAACTGATCGCCGGTCCGCACGACGTTGCCATCGAGAAAATCCACCTCTACCATCTTTTCGCTCATCACGACCGCGCCTGTTTCTTCGCTGAGCGTGGTGACGATCTTCTTTGACGCCGCATCGATCACGCCCCCCGTTGATGGATACGCATACTGGCCGTCGATGGTAAACGTGACCCAGCCCGGCTCGTCGCGGACCTCAATCGTTTGCATTTGTTTGGGAGGCATCACTGTGGCGCCGAAGACATGCAGCCGCTGATTGTGGCCGTCGGTGACCCAGAGTTCCTTTTCATCGGGACTCAGTCCGATGCCGTGACTGGGGCAACCGTGACGTTTGACCGGTCCTGGTTTGAAACCATCCACTTCGACACGATGCAGTTTCTTCCCTGTCACAATGTCACCGACTTCGAAGCCAAGCAGCTCGTTGATCGTGACAAAGCACAGCGTCTGGCGACCGTTGACGGTAAATGGTCGAATCGAATTGCTGAACGGTCCAACGGTTTCGGCAATGGTGTGGTTGGATGTGTCCGCAACGGTGAGCAGCGGCGATCGCAGTCCGGCGAGATAACAGAATTTCCCGTTTGCTCCGTAAACGGTGTTGTGGGCTCCGGAGTCCGGTGTGATCTTCGCGATCACTTCGCCCGTGTCGCCACTCACGACGTTCCAGTGAGCTTTCTCAAAGGAAGGCACATACAGCACGCTGCCGTCGGGCGAAATCGACATCCGGTCGCAGCCACCATCGAGGGCTCGCTCCCACAGCAGCTTGTCTGTCTTCAAGTTCAGACACTGCAGCGTCTCAATCGTCGAAATGTACAACATTTGCGTCGCGGCGTTTGCGCAGATCCCCTTGACGTTGATGGGCCTGCCGCCTTTATCGACTCCTCCGGTGGGGATGCGTCGCACGAATTTGTGACCGTTGTCGATGTCGAAGACCAGGAGGCCGTGGCCACCGTATTCCAGGTAATTGCGAATCCCCGGCACGGCGATGTAGAGAAATCTGTGCGGTGGTTTGTCAGAATCCTGTGCCAACGCAGGTTTGCCGAAATTGAGGCAAAGTGAAAAGGCAATTACAACGAGGCAGCGGATGGGCATTAATTGTGGTCCATGAGTAAAGCTATTGTAGCCCGATCTGTCTCAGATCGGGAATGCGCGAAAATTGAGATGGACGGCCTAGTCGATTTAGGGAGGGCGGAGATTCTGTCGTACCGGGCTTCTGTGTTCGGAGAATTGATGAGTTTTGATCGTTGAAGCGTGAAGGACGTCCAGGGATCCCGATCTGAGGACAGATCGGGCTACGAACAGCAGTGTGCCCAAAGGACCCGAATGGTTCAAACCGCAAATCTTAATTTTCGTCACCGTCAACCGCCATCAACTTGAAGCTCCCGGAAATCGCGGCGTCGCCGTCATCTCATGCGAATTGGTGAGTTCCGGGCAGCGTTGACCACTCTGCGGACATGGGAATGTCTTCCGAAAGGACGGAAAAGGCACGGAACAGAAGACAGCAACACTGTGCCACGCTTGAGTTTGCGACCGTGACTTTCGTCTGCCGAGTCGGATGTATCAGCTTGACCAAATGTGGATAGCGGTTAGAATTACGCGACGCCAGACGAGGAGTCCAGGATGCAGGCTCCGGGCGTCGCAACAACAGGTTCCTCAGTGGTTGAGCGATGATCGCTCCCCCTGATTTTCATATGCTCTCTGGCAAGTCCTTTCAATCAGCAGTCGTTTGGCTGCGCGAATTGTGGGGCCAGCCTGAGGGGATCGATGGTGTGGGTCCGAAAGTTTGACGGATTGTGCTAACGGAGACCACTGTGGGTCAGGGATTTGGAGAAGACTTCAAAGAACTTGTGCGGTCCAGCACGAACATTGTGGATCTGGTTTCAGAAACGATTGCGTTGAAACCACTGCATGGTGGTCGCGATTATGTTGGACTGTGTCCATTCCACGACGACAAGAACCCCTCGTTTCATGTGTACCCGGATCGGCAATCGTACCGTTGCTGGGTCTGTGACGCGGGTGGAGATTGCTTTCGCTGGGTGATGGAAATTGAGCGAGTTCCGTTTCCTGAGGCATTGGAGTCTCTGGCAAGAAGAGCTCGCCTTGAAATTCCAAAGCATTCAAGAACCGGAGGACAAAAAGAAAACGCAGCGGCCAAATCAGATTCGATCGTCGTCGTGGAATGGGCGGTCAACCTGATGCATCAGGCATTGCGGACAGCGCCGCTGGCTGAGAATGCTCGAAAGTACGTACTGAACCGCAAGCTGTCCGCAGAAACTGTCAGTCACTTCAAACTGGGATATCACCCGGAGGACTGGAATTGGTTTCTGGAAAAAGCACGAGGACGCTTTACGCCAGCTCAACTGATTTCGGCAGGACTTATCCAGGAACGAGACAACAGCCACGGATACTTTGACAATTTGGTTGGTCGTCTGGTGTTTCCGATTTTTGACGAGCGTGGTCGTCCGGTTGCGTTTGGGGGACGAGTGTTGCCGGGAGGCAACATCGAAAGTGACGCGAAATACTGGAACAGTGTCGAAAGTGCGATCTTTCACAAACGTCGGATGTTGTTTGCCTTCGATCGGGCTCGGGAGACGATTAGGCGAAGCAAGACGGCAATAATTGTTGAAGGATACATGGACTGCATCGCCTGTCATCAGGCGGGCGTGACAAACGCTGTCGCAACGCTTGGGACGGCGATGACTGAGGAACATGTGCGTTTTCTGCGGCGATTTGCCGAGAAGGTTGTGTTGGTTTACGACTCTGATGACGCAGGGCAACAGGCGGCAGAACGCTCAATATCCCGATTTCTTGCCCAAGATTTGGATCTCCGAATTCTAAATGTGCCGTCAGGCAAGGATCCTGCGGACTACCTTGAAGAACATTCGGCCGAGGAATTTAACAAGCTCATCGACAACGCGGCTGAGGCTTGGGAATACAAATTGCGATCAGTTTTGCGACGCACGGAAACAAATTCCATTGCCGGGCGTCAGCAGATTCTAAATCAGATGCTGGAGTTTTTGTTGGAATCGCCGGGACTGGCAAGCACTGTTCGTGAGGACATGATCCTTAAGAACGTCTGCTGGCGCGTTCAGGTGGATGAACGCACGGCACGTCAGCAACTGAATGAACTCAGAAACAAGAACACAAGAAAAAAGACGATCCGACGTGACCCCGACTCTCACACGCCGGTATCGACTCCCCGAGCCGAAAACGCCATGGAGCGAGCGGAACGGGAAGTGCTGGAGATTATTCTGACATGTCCGGAAACGATCGATGTCATTCGGCACCATATTGGAGCGGATGACTTCGAAAATGTGCGACATCAGCGGCTGTTGGTGTTGTGCGTTGATCTGTGGAAGGAAGACGGAGACCTTCCCGAACTTGGCCGACTGATTATCGCTGCGGAATCAGATTCAGATCTTCTGAGTTTGATCAACGCGGTGGTGGATTCGGCTGAGGAGAAAGGAATTTTCAGACTCATGACGGATCAGCCGAACCGGCCTGAGGAAAACGGTACTTCGGTACCAAACCATCTGGAACGGGTCCTAGGACCATTTCTGGAACGGCGAGAAAAACGACTGCACCTCGTATCGAAACAACTAATGTCTCAAACGGCCAAGCCCGTGAGCGAATTCGACGACGACGCAAAAGACGCGCTCCGCCGACTTACGAAATTTCGTCAAAGTCAAATGGGTCACCCTTCATCCATGAAGTAAGACTGCTGTCGCCTGGTGTCACACTTTTAGAGGCCAGCGTGCATCGCCACGATGGCACATCACACGACAGCGATCATTCACAGGAGCTAATAACATGTACCGCCTGGACGAAAGCCTTCGCAATCTGATTGAATCCGGTCTCAAGCAGGGACACCTGACATTTTCTCAGGTGAACGGCTTTTTGCCGGATGAGGCGACAGATCCGCTGCAGCTGGATAATCTGATTTCGTGCCTTGAAGAACTCAATCTGCAACTCATCCCCGATCCCGTTAAGAATGAAGTCGGCGAGCCTCTCGCGCAGCGAAAGAAACGTCGTCAGGAAATCAAGATCGATGATGACTCACGTGGAACCGAAGATCCGATCCGCATGTATCTGTCGCAGATGGGCGAGATTCCGCTGCTGACCCGCGAAGAAGAGATCTTCCTCGCCAAGCAGATCGAAGTTTCGCGCCGTCGATATCGCCGCGCTTTGCTGACGAGTGAATTCGCGTTGAACTTTTGTCACGAATCGCTGATCAAAGTTCATCGCGGCGAACTTCCGTTTGATCGCACGATCAAAGTGTCGATGACGGAAAGCCTGGAGAAAGAACAGATCCTCGGTCGTATGCCGTTTAACCTGGCGACGATCGACAGTATGCGAAATCGGGATCTGGAAGACTACGCAAAGCTGCGATCCACGGATTTCTCGAAAACTGAACGGCAGGAGATTCAGCAGCGTCTGATCGAACGCCGTCGTCGCTGTGTCACACTGATCGAAGAGCTCAGTCTGCGAACTCAGCGCCTGCAGCCCTGCATGAAACGGCTGGAACAGATCTCCAATCGCATGACTGAACTGCACGAGCAGATCAACAGTCTGCGCAACCTGTCATCGGCAGAAGATGAACGCCGTTGTCTGCAACGGGAACTTGATGATCTCATTGAGTTGACAAAAGAGACTCCGGAATCGATGGCGGCTCAAATGCTGATTATTCAGCAGCGACATGGCGAATATGACAAGGCGATGCGAGACCTCTCGGGTGGCAATCTGCGACTGGTGGTTTCGATCGCGAAGAAGTACCGCAATCGCGGGATGACGTTCCTCGACCTGATTCAGGAAGGCAACACCGGCCTGATGCGAGCGGTCGATAAGTACGAATACCGTCGCGGTTACAAGTTCTCGACGTACGCAACATGGTGGATTCGTCAGGCCATCACCCGCGCGATCGCCGACCAGGCGCGCACGATTCGGGTGCCGGTCCACATGATTGAAACGATGACCCGGCTGCGAGCCGCCTCTCGAACACTGCTGCAGGACATTGGTCGAGAGCCAACCGTCGAAGAAATGGCGGAATTGGCCGGGGTGCCAATGGAGGAAGCTCGGCGCGTCATGCGAATCTCTCGTCAGCCCATTAGTCTCGACAAACCAATCGGAGAAAGCGACGACAGCGCGTTCGGCGACTTCCTTGAAGATCGCAGCAAGGACAGCCCGGTGAGCAACGCCGCCTCGGAAATGCTCAAAGACAAAATTGACATCGTTCTGAAGACTCTGACTTACCGCGAGCGTGAAATTATCAAACTGCGTTACGGTCTGGGCGATGGCTACACGTATACGCTGGAAGAAGTCGGACGGATCTTCAAGGTGACTCGGGAACGAGTCCGCCAGATTGAAGCCAAAGCTGTCCGAAAACTGCAGCATCCGGTTCGCAGCCGACAGCTTCAGGGTTTTCTGGAAGGCATCGCCGCCGTGGCCGGGCACTAAGACTTTCGTCTGAATTTCAGATTTGAAATCTCAAATCAATCTCACCCGCAGCACCTCGCTGCGGGTTTTTTGTTTGCCGCACCCGTGGAGCCGCGCCCGTCAGGAAGCGGATTCAAGACCCGCTTCCTGACGGGCGCGGCTCCGAATCACACGGTTTCAAATCGCGGACTTGTTTCTGGACAGGTTCTTACCCCGCGTGAGTCTTTGAGGAAGCCTGTCTCGCTCGTGCTGACTGTTGCAATCCTCAGCCAACTGATCAAAATCTCCCGTCTCTCCAGCGGCCTCATGCACCGAGACTTCTTCAACTCGAACACACGCTACGCTCAAGGGGAAGGCCTAACAAGAAGGGTTCTGCGCGAGATGAAGTGCGCGGTCGGCCCCGTACCACAAACGAGTTGTATTCGATGGATGCTGTGATTGAGCCTGAAAGGCTCGTACAAATCAGCCTGGGGCAAGAGAATCCGCGAATGCGGATGAACGCCGCCCCATGTTCACTTTGTTTTCGGGCCAAAGGCCCATCCGTTCCAATAGCCTGGGCCATCGGCCCAGGTCACAGTGTCTCCCGTGTTCCAAAGCCCCAATCGGGGCGGCCATTCGATGAAAACGCTTCGAATTGTCGGCCCGTTGGGCCTTCGTCACTGATCAATCGACGGTTACCAGGGCCGATGGCCATGGCTATTGGAACGAATGGCCCGTTGGGCCGGAACGGCAGTGTTTCAGTAGGCTTTCAAGAGTTCGTGGGCCTGTGTGGTTTGCCACTCTTCCCGATGACATCCCGCGAGTCCAGCACTTCCGCGATTTCTGACACGCGCACTTCATTTCGCGCAGAACCAAAACTTTCCTTTCCGGTTGGACAAGCCAACCGGGGCGGTCTCGTGTTCGCTGGCTAATTACAAATCTTCCGCTCGTGCCAGGCGAGCTGGCACGGGGCGAGATCGATTGTCGCCTAAAACACTTTTTGACTGATTGCCATTTGTCGCGCCCCCCACGCCGTGACTGGGTCAGCCCTGCCGGGAAATTCTGTTTGACATGCGATCCTCAAGTCGGTCTACTGGCGGCCTCGGTGCGGCAGGTTTCCAGGCTGGCGATGATGTTGTCTTGCGGCAACTCAATCGTCTCTCCGGGGTTACCCCGGGGCAATTGACGCACCGGCATTTCGTCGCGTGAGGGGAAGTACGCTTCACGTACAATTCATCACGCTGTTCAGGTTTCGCTGGAGGATTTGCCGCACCGAGTTTTGAAACGCAATATCCCATGAGCCACACGTACTTCGAAGCCATCCACCTCGCAGCAGCATTGCTAAATGGGCCGTGGAATAAGGTCTCGATGATGGATCGTGTGGTGCCGCTGATTGAGGGTAACACAGGGTTTTCTGAAAGAGTTGTTCGCCGAACACTGGAACAGTTTGCGAAACATCGACCACGTCGCGACGGATTGATCCAATTTCTCTATGAACAGTTTATTGCGTGCGACAGCACTGACGACGAAAACGAAAAAGAGGAATTTGAGGTCGATAGCTACCTGCAGCCAACGGTCTTCGATTGTCAGTCCGACTGCTTTTCGGAACTTGAAGTGCCGCGATGGGAAACCGCGCGTGAGCTCGCCAAATGGCTCGATCTCGACGACGCGAGGCTGCAGTGGTACGCCGATCTGAAAGGTTTGGAACGAGTTGTCAGCGATGGACCACTGCGACATTATCGATATCGGTGGATTCGGAAACGGCGAAGCGGCTTTCGTCTTATTGAATCACCCAAACGAAACCTGATGCAGATTCAGCGCCGTCTGCTGGCGGCCTGTCTGCAGCGCCTGCCCATTCACGAAAACGCCCATGGGTTCCGACGTGGCCGATCCGTGACCTCGTACACAGCCGCGCACACAGGACGACAACTTGTATTGCGAATGGACCTGCAGAATTTTTTCCCGTCACTTGTGCCGTGGCGACTGACGAATTTGCTGATGCTTGTCGGATACTGCGAAGAAGTGGCACGCATGATCACCGGACTGTGTACCAACGTCACGCCACCCGCAGTTTGGAATTCTCGAACCGATATGAGCTGCGATCAGCAATTGCGACACCTCCTGCAACAACGGCATTTTCCTCAGGGAGCACCGACATCTCCCGCCGTTGCCAACCTAATCGCTTTCCGTCTCGACAGTCGGTTGAGCGGCCTTGCGAAATGGGCGGGAGCATCTTATACGCGGTATGCCGACGATTTGCTGTTTTCAGGGGACGAACAGTTTCGCAGATGCGTCGATCGTTTTCGGATCTATGCAGCGGTGATCGCGATGGACGAAGGCTTTGAGGTCAATCATCACAAGACGCGAATCATGTCTCAAAGCGTTTGTCAGCGTGCCACCGGCCTTGTCCTGAATCAGCACCAGAATATTGGTCGCAAAGAATTCGATCAGCTCAAAGCGACGCTGCACAACGCCGTTCGCTATGGCCCCGACTCTCAAAACCGCACGAGACATTCTGATTTTCGCAGCCATCTGCTGGGGCGAATCAACTATCTCGCGCAGTTCAACCCACAGCGAGCGGCGAAACTCCAAACTGACTTTGATGCGATTCAGTGGCAATAGTGCTTCATCACCATTGCACTGAACTCCGGCCAACGCCGAGGTCGTCTTGAGGCCGGAGGATGACGAGTCAGGTATTCGGCCGGTCGTGACCACAGTTTGAAATCAACGGCCCGCTGCAAGGCTAAGTCCCTGTCCAAAAACAAATCCGAGGAACCGCGCCCGTCAGGAAGCGGACGTCAAGCCCCGCTTCCTGACGGGCGCGGCTCCGAATCTCGCACTTCTTTTTGCAGACGACGCGGCCACTACAGCTATTGAACCGTTCCTGCAGGTCGCAGCGCGGTGGTGATTGCCGCTTTGTCCATCGACGAATCTCCCGTCAGCATTTCCAGCATCCAGGGACTGGCCTGAGGAATCACGATGACCCTTTTCGCGCCTGACTTGTCGTCAATCGTGATCGTGAGCTCGGGGCCATTTTGAATCCCAGGCACCGCTGGTCGCACCGCCACTGGCGTAGCTTTTGGTGTGATCTCCGCAGCGACCGGTACTTCGATGAGTTCATCAGGCGACTCACCGGAAAACCTCCCCGAGGGAGCTGAAACGGTTGGCTGGACAGTCCCGAGAGTTTGTGACTTTGCGATCGCGGCACCGGCTTCCGGTTTCGTTGACGCCGTTTTGGGCTCCGCTGGCTTCGTCATCTGTTCCTGAAATGCCAGGGCCGGATCTTCTCCAACAGTCGCGGCTGCGGTTTTAAGGATTTCCTTCAGGTCGCAGTGGTTGACAAGACCCAGAATGGCACCGTGTGCTGCATAAAGCCCTTCATGCTCATCACGATTCGCACAACTGCAGACGCCCACTAACTCCCCGTTCGCCGTGAATAGTCCGCCGCCGGATCGGCCACTGCTGGGATCGTCGGTACACACGAGATTCGGTGGTCCGTCGTAGCGGTCGATGGCAACGAGTTTCATGTCCAGCCGTGTCGGATCCTCACCCTTGTTACAGCCAAAACTGACCATTGGCTGCCCGATCGAAAACTCTGTAATCTTTGCGCTCAGTGGAGCGGCTGGAAAGATTTTTCCCGTGCGAATTCGCAACAGCGCGAGATCTGCATCGTGATCGCCGCCGACAACCTTCGCAGGGTACTTCACGAATTTTCCGTCTTCAAACACCTCGACTTCGACAGTCGCTTCCTTGACGGCAATGTTCAGAAACAAATGGGCACACGTCAGCACGATCGCCTGTCCAGTGGCACTGTAGACGATCGTACCGGTTCCGACATCCTGCAGGTATTCGTCTTTTTCAGTCGATTTGCCAGCGACCCGAATTCTAACTGTTGAGGTCAATGCATTCGTGATGATATCGGAGGTCGGAGCTACACCTGAGACGGGATTTTGGCCACGCACCATTAAAGGATCTAACGTCTCGTCCGCAGCCTCTTTGCCGATCAGCTTGCGAAACATGCCGCCAAGCGAACGTCTTTCCGGTGTGCGTGTAATCGCAGGACGTTCTTCGACGGAAGGATTCTCATCGATTTTGGCATACTCATATCCTGAAGGTCGTGGGGGCGCGGCCTGGGCACGCTTCTCTGACAACTCCGCTGCCGCTTTGTTCATGGCACTGCAAAGTTCTTCTTCACTTGTCAGGCCCACAAACCGTCGAACTTCCCTGCCTTCAACGAGCAGTACGAGTGTTGGGATGCGATCAACTTTGAATTGCCTGGTCAGTTCCGGATCTTCGGTGATGTCGATCTGCCGAATCGGAAACTTTGCTCGTTCCATCCGCTGCAGGATGGGAACCATTTGCTGGCAGGGGCCGCAGTAGCCCGCGGAAAAATCGAGTAACTGCACATCGGGGGTTGAGGTTGCGGCCCCGTCCAGAGCCATCATCAGCAACATGATCGTCTTCATAAGGTGGCGTCCCTGCCTAAAGAGATTGAGAGCACCGATCAAATGAATGCCGCACTTCCGCAGCCGAATTTGATCGCGTGGTTTGCCTACCGGATTCCATTCCAGTTTGGTCAGACCTGTTGTCAGAGTTACAAGAAACTCTGGCACTTTTTTCACAACGCCGATGAATCTTCAGAGCATTTCAGACAGCGTTTGAAACAAACTCAATTTCCGCACATGCTGTGCCACTCAGGCAATCGCTGCCGCTGCCATTTCCGGAGCAGCAGTTTTTGCCGAAGCAAGGAGACAGTAGTAGTTTTCGAAGATCACGGAAACCCCAGAATTGAAAAAATCACGTGTCTGCGTTCGTGGTCAGGCAGCGGACAAAGCCGTCTTGACCTTCATTCCACAACTACACTGTAATGCGTCTTCGTTCTGCCGGGGCGAGTCACAGCGGAAGAACGCCGACACGGATTAGGATCGTTCGAGAAATAACTGGCACTTTTGAGGGCGTAGGACAGGCTTCCAGCCTGTCGGTTTGCAGAAGACAGGCTGGAAGCCTGTCCTACTTGTTTCTCGATCGATCCTTAGCGGCATGGCTGGCGACGACGAACGACGGATGGGGACATGATGTTTACCACCTTTGACAGGTATCTGCTGGGACGACTGCTGCATACATTCGCAGTTTTCTTTGTCGCGGCCTACGGGCTATACATCGTTATAGATCTGTTCACCAACATTGACAACTTTCAACGGAATTCGGCCTCCAGCCTGGATTTGTTATTTAGCATCATCGAGTTCTACGCATACCGCGCCTCTGAGTTCTTCGAGATGGCCGGCCCAATGCTGGTTGTGATCTCCGTGATTGTCGTCCTTGGGTTGCTGCAGAAGCATGCCGAAACGTATCCCATCCTCGCAGCCGGCGTTCCTGCTTTTCGCCTGCTGAGACCACTGCTCGTCGCGACCGCGATTCTGAATGGAGCACTGATCACTAATCAGGAATTTGTTATTCCCGCGATCGCTGTGCAGCTGCAAACTCCACGCGGAAGCCAGACCGCTCAGGTGCAGAAGGTCGAGCCAGTTTATGACTACTGGAATTATCTGATGCACATCGATGGCGATCAGGTACTGGTCCAGACGCAGACGCTCGTCGGTGCCAGTTTCACTTTGCCAAAGCCTGAAATCGTCAGTCAGATCTGTATGTTAAAGGCTGAGAAGGCGACTTTCGTCAGTGACACGAAGAAGCATGGTTCCGGCTGGCTGCTCCAGAATCTGACAGCAGTGCTGGACACAGATTTGCTCACTGAAGAAGGACGAAAACGCATCATCCCCAGCAGCAACGGCAAGGATGTTTTCATCGTATCGGAGGTCAGCTTCGATCAACTCTATAACCGCGGCAGAAACATGAAACTGCTGTCGTCAATGCAGCTCATTCAGCGAATTCAAAATCCCAGCACCGGCCCGATGCCTGTCCGTGGCCAAAGCCTGGCACTGCATTCTCGAATTACCCGACCGTTCCTGTGCCTGCTGAATATCGTGATCGCGCTACCACTTGTCATGCGGAAAGAATCACACAGCCTGATCACCAACATGGTGATCTGCTCGTGCGTACTGGGAGGAATGTACGCGGTCACTCAGGGATGCTTTGCACTTGGTTCCGTCGGCCTGATCAGCCCCGATTTCGCAGCCTGGCTGCCTGTGATTCTGGCGGGCGCGTTGAGTACATGGACGTTTGGACTTGTGCAGACGTGACGCTGGTGACCCCGTCCGGCGTTATTTTTCAAGTTCCTTCACAATCGCATCCGCACCGTAAACAAGTTTAAGGGCCTCTCGGATCGCGCTGGAATGAACGGAGACGCAGCGCGCCTGCTTATCGGTGTAGACGTAGTTGCCGGACAGGGACTGAATGTTGCCGTCAAAGATCAGGCCAACGAGTTCGCCTGCCCGATTCACCACCGGGCTGCCGGAGTTGCCGCCGATAATGTCGGCGGTGCTGACAAAGTTGAGCGGCGTGGTTTTGTTGAGTTTCGTTTCCGCCTTCTTCCATGATTCCGGCAACGAGTAATCTGACTGGCCCGCATGGGCTTTTTCGTGCTCAAAAGCGCCGCCAATGTTTGTCCAGGCAGGGATCATCACGCCATCCTGCTCGTACCCCATGACCGGACCGAACGCCAGTCGCAGCGTGAACGTGGCGTCGGGATAGACGGAAGTCCCCTGGATCGCGAATCGCGCTTCGGAGATCTTCGCGTAGGCCTGCTTGTCCTGTTCGTCCAGCTGATCTGTGATCTCACGGAGTCGGCGGACTTCGGGGTCGATGATCTTTGCCAGTTGAATCAGGGGATCGGTACTTTGGCGGATGGCTTCTATTCCGCCATCCGCCACTTGCTTACGATTCTCGACGCTCAGCAGTTCCGTCCCGGTGATCAGTTCCGCCGCGCGATCTGCGGGACTCTTGCCGGCCAGAATCTGCTGGCACAGAGGATCATCGAATCCACGTTGTTCCAACGTCCTCGCAATCGAGTCGGCGAGCAGAACCTGTTCGAGATCGGTGTAGATGGGAGCCTCGGAATACAGTTGTTGCAACAGTGATTCCCGGCCAGCGTCGGCGTACTGTGGCAACCGTTCGCCCGAAGGCTTTTGGTCTTCTTCCGCCATCTGCACAAGTTGCAGCGCGATTCCAGACAGTTGCGAGTGGACGGCGACTCCCGTGCCAAGAATTTCGGCACGCCTTTTCGTCGTCTCTGAAATCGTCTGCCATGCCGACGCCAGAGGCTTCAATTTTGGGTCAGCGTTGATGGCTTCCACCAGCAATTTTTCCGCAGCGGCCTTGTCTTGCAGCACCTGCGGATCCTGCAGACCTGCGAGCATTCCCAGTCGGGCCTTGCGTGAATTTTGAACTCCGAACAGATCTTCCCGAGCGCGACGGGCCTGTTCTTTTCCTCGCAAACCATACTGTTGCAGCAGGATCTCCTGACGCCTCAGAATATCCATCACATACGGCAGGTAACGGTCGCGCTGATATTTGATGGCATCCATCGTGTGGATGCGGCTGGTGCGACCAGGATTGCCGGACACAAATGTCACGTCATTTTCCTTCGGCCCGTCTTTGGACCAGGCCAAAAAATGTTCGATCTTTGCGGGCTCGTCATTTTCGTAAACTCGAAAGATACACGCATCCAGACAGTAGCGCGGATACTCAAAGTTGTCGGCATCACCGCCAAAAAATGCGATCGCGGTTTCCGGCGCCCACACAAGCCGTACGTCAGTGTATTTCTTGTACTGATACAAGTGATAACGTCCGCCACCGTAAAGTGTGGTCACGGAACTCTTCAGGCCGGTCTCATCCAGTTCCGATTTTTCGATCTTCGCAATGATCGCGCGGCGCGCCGCGACGGCCTGCTCAGTGGTCATGTCCGCCGTCACGGAACCTTTGACTTCCGCTGTGACATCTTTGATGTTCACGAGTTGATTCAGTTCCAGATCCGGAGCTTTGAGTTCGTCTGCGTGGGTCTTTGCGAGAAATCCGACATCCAGAATGTTGCGTTCCGTTGTCGAGAGTTTATACAGCGTGTCTGATCCCACATGGTGGTTGGTGAGCACCAACCCGCTGCTCGAAATGAACGACGCGGATCCGCCAACGTTGAACCGCACACAGGATTTCATCAGGTGATCAGCCCACTCGGGCGTTGGCTCAAAACCATATTTCTGTTTCAGTAATTCCTGCGGCAGATCATTGAACAGCCACATGCCTTCATCAGCACGAGAGGAATCCAAAGCGTTGATAAAGATGCAGGAAAGCAACGGAAGAACGAGTCGAGAGCGAAGCATATAGCCGTTCCATTAAAGCCTGTTGTGGAAATTATCATGAATGCCGCGAAAGCTGTGCATGGCAGAGCCCTGCAACGCATTGATCACTTCTTTTTCAGCGACTGCATGTACTCCACGATGTCCGCCAGTTCCTGAGTCGTCATTGTCTTTTGCAGGTCAGCGGGCATCATGCTGATCTTTTGTTTGACCAGTTCTTCGACGTCCACCTTTTTGAAGGTCCGCACCAGAGCGTCGTCGCCCTTGATGCTGACTTCTTCGTCGGTGTTGCTGGTCAATATTCCGTTGACGGTCGTGCCGGAGGTCAGCAGGACTGTCCACAGTTCGAAGTTGTGGCTGATCCCGGCACTTGGATAGAGTACGGATTCAAACATCGCTTCGCGGCTGAGTTTACTGCCGATTTCGGTCAGATTTGGTCCGACCTCGCGCCCCATGCCATCGACGACGTGACACTTGTGGCAGGTGCCGGTCGAGAAGAATACCATGCGACCATTCGCCATGTCGCCCTTGAGCTTTGTCAGCTCACTGATTGGTGGCGTGGGCATGTTGTCCTTTGAGGGCGGCAACGGGAACAGCCGCTGTGCCTGAGCCCGGGCTTCGCGTGACGGCGCACTGTGCAGAGCCGCTGCGACGGTTTGTTCCAATTCCGGATCAAGAGTTTTTTCGTCCACGAGTTTCACAAGTTCGGCCGCTGCGTTATTGACCTTTGATGCTGCTTTCACGGCAGCTCGACGAACGTCGATGTTGACGTCCGCGTTCGTGATCACTGGCATCAAGAGGCCATTGATCGCACCGCTGGATGAGTTGCCCAGAGCATCGGCTGTTGCAATCGCGGCAACGGTGTCATCGCCCTTAAGCGCTTTGCTGAGAAGATCCCATTGCTTGAGTTCAAGGAGTGCTGAGATTGCCTCAACGCCGAGCTGTTCTGCCGGTTTCGATTGAGCAAGTGACAGTACCTCCGCGTAGTGATCAGCGAGCTGGAAACGCTTCACGAGATGAATAAACTCGCTTGAACCGCGCGCTGAATTCAGGGCGCGCGCGAGAGCTTCTCTCGCGGACGGTTGTGCCGCTTGATCACTCGTAATTCTCGCAAGACATTCAACAACAAACATCGTCTCCAACTTCAGAGGCAGATTCTTTCCGCTTAGTTCGCGGAGCACACTGGCGCAAATCTCAGCAGCTGATGCCCAGTCGTCAAAATCGAGGCTCCGGAACAGTCGGGCGGCATGTTTTGAAATCTCCGTGTCATGGCGTGCTTCCGGGGTCAGCGTCATTTGTGATCGCTTGATCAAATGGATGAGCTCTGCCAGCTTAAGTTTTGTTGTGTCCGTGCCACGCGATCGCCAAATCAGGTCGAAATTAGCAGGGTTTGCATCCTTTCTGGTCTTCAGCAGACTGGTCAGTGCTGCATTCCATCCGGACGCAGAACTGGAGTCCATCGCAATGCCAAGTGACTCAAGATACCAGCGGTCGTTGTCACCGTAAGACAGAGCCAGACTGGTCCACAGTGGAATCTTCGTTTCCGATGCGACATGGCGCAGCGCGATCGCGCACTCCCGACGCACCTGAGGAGATTCGTCCGCTGTCAGCTTTTCGATCACCGGAATTACATCCGCTCCCATTCTGCGAGCCAAACGAATCCCCGTGATGCGAATGTCTTTGTCTTTATCGGCAATCGCCAGATCGACGTACTTCTGAGTCTTACCGTCAATTTGCCCCAACAACCACAACGCCCGTGCGCGAAAGCGTGGGTTTGGATCGGATTCAAACATCTTTGCCAGCACCGCTTCAGCGGCGGCACCTGATTCTTTCAGCTTCGTGAACGCGAGATAACGAGTTGCGTTGTTTGGACTCTTCAAAGCCGCAGCCGCTCCTTCGACGGTGGAAAAATCGTGCTTTGGAACCGAGTACTTCTGGCCGGGCAGTGAGACTCGGAACAAGCGGCCTCGATCGATGTCGCCCTGACGATGGCCGCCGACACCGGGATCGTACCAATCGGCAACGATCAGCGATCCGTCAGGAGCCACGCAGACGTCCGATGGACGGAACCACTGGTCGCGAGTTCCGTTCAGGATGTCATTGATCTCCGCCTTGTAGCCAGCTCCATCGTCTGTCACGGCGTAACTGCGGACGATGTTGGGGCCGGCGTCGCAGTGGATGAGTTGGTTGATGAATCGCTCGGGCAGTTTGTCGCCTTCGTAGATCATAATGCCGGTTGGTGAGCCCGCTCCGGTCTGCAGCAGATTCGGCACAACACCCGGATCGTTCAGATGCCAGTGGCGAAGAGGAATCTCTTCTTCCATGTTCGTGCGAGGCGTTTGCCAGCCAGCTCCGGTGATTTCATCTTTGTAGCCGTAGTTGCCGTATTCCATCACGTAGTTGATGCGAACGCCTTTGTTTCCGTCGTCGTCGTTGTCCGACTGCCAAACAGTGCCGAAACTATCGACGCACAGTTCCCAGTTGTTGCGGAAGTTCCAGCCAAGCGTATCGACTTTGCTGCCATCGAGTTCACAACGAAACGCCATGCCTTCCTGATATGGCTTGCGGTTGGCTCGGACTTCGTTACCGGCCACGTCAACGACGATTGAACCATCCAGATTGTGCAGCTCTTCGCCCGCATTGCCGAAGTTGAAGTACAACCGGCCGTCAGGACCAAACTGAAAACTATGAATGCCGTGGTCGTGCTGCACGCCCTTGATGCCGGTGAACATGACCTCTTTGCGATCGGACTTCAGGTCGCCGTTGTCGTCGTAGAAACTGAACACGCTGTCGCCAGCGGAGACGATCACTCGATTGCCTAGCACGCAGACTCCGTGCGCGGAATCAATATCGCGACCCTGATAGAAGACGGTTTCCTTGTCGGCCATACCGTCGCCGTTCGTATCTTCCAGCACCAGAATGCGGTCGCCTTCCGGACGTTCCTTGTTGCTGCCGTTGGCGAAGCGACGATAGTTGACGACTTCGCAGACCCAGACGCGGCCCATGTGGTCGATGTCAATATTGGAAGGGCTGAGCAGCATGGGCTCAGCGGCGAAGAGACTGACTTCGAGTCCGCCCGCGACATCCAGTCCCGCTACTGCGTTCTCGGGAGTCCGATCGACAGGAGATGCTGAACTACCGCCGATTGGCCCCGGTGCCTGAGTGTAAACGTGGAATTGTACGCTGGTTCCCATGCCCTGATCGGTGCCGCCATTGTCGAGTCCCGCGCGGGCGACGAACTTGTCGTAGCCTTCGGGCAGTTCGAAGTGAATGACCGAATTCGCATGAGTGCCGATGCCGAACTCAACCGGCTTGCCGTTGATTCGCATCTCCCCGCCGTCGGCGTTCCGGTTGATTTCGACTTTTCCCCAGCCAGCTTCAGCTGTCTTCCATTTCAGATCAGTCAGCTTGAGTTCGCCCTTGCTGCCGACAAGTTTTGGCTCAGCCCAGTCCGCCCAATCGCTGCCGAAACCATTGCCGCCATCGGTCACAACGAGATACAGATTCTTCGCGCCCTTGATGTTGGCTTCGATCTTCATCGAATGACCGGGCGTATTCTCCGTCACGACGGGAGTTGAAACGATCGGCTTTGGCGGCTGAAAACCAAGCGCCGTGCTGGCGATCAGGACAACGGGCAAACACAAGAGCGAACGAAAAGAAATCACGAGGTGGGTCCTCCAGGGAAATTCGGAGTTAATTGGTTTTTGATTTACGGGGCAGGCGTTCGGAGTGTGATTCAAGAAATTATACTTCACGCGGCTTGGAATAAGGCTGTCCATTCTCGTTCCAGGGCTCCAGCCCTGGAACGCACTGCACTGGAGGCTCCTGCCTCCAGTGACAATCTCGCGAGGCAGGAGCCTCGGGAACAGTGTGTTCCGAGGCAAGAGCCTCGGAACAAGGACATCAATTCACACCACATGAAGTATAACGGCACCCGCTTTGCGTATGGTGGCGGCAGGACGCGGATTTGACCAGTGATTCGGGCAACACTCAATTGAATGAAGCGAAAATTCAGCGTATTGTCGGGCTTCAAGCTTTGGATTCGGTCGGCAGCAGCGTCAACCATGCCCGTTTTGCTTCTTCAGCCATTCTACGAGCCAACGGTGAGGGATTCCGATGTGTCGCACTTCGACCTGACCGAGATATGGCTTTGCGACCGCATTGCGAAAACCTGTTTTCTTCGCCACAAATGTGACGGTCACTTCAGCGCGAACAGCGACTCCACAAGGTTCGCCGGTATCGGCGTTGAGTCCTGAAGGCACATCGATCGACAGTACCTGTGCCTCAGACCGATTGATGGATTCGACGATTTCCCTGAACGGACTGAGCAGGTCTCCGCGAATCCCCGTTCCGAGCAAAGCATCGACAATCCAGTCGCTGGCCGACAGCGATTCCAGAACATTGCAGACGACGTTGGTCTCAACATCAAGCACCGAGATGCCGCTGCGATCCAGAAATTCACGGTTGGACTGAGCATCATCCGTCAACGTCTTGCCACCGTGAACCAAAAAGATCTCGCTGGCGAGCTCCTTCGCGGCGAGCAGTCTCGCGATCGCCAGCCCGTCACCGCCATTGTTGCCGGGACCGCAAACAATGATGATTTTCCCGCGAGGTTCAAGAGACTCCAGAACTTCACAGGCTCCCCGCGCGGCGTTTTCCATGAGCAGCAGCGCGGGAATCCCCAGCTCATGGACTGCCGCAGCATCGATCTGCCGAATGAGCCGACTTTCAAGATACTTCATGGTTTGCACATTCGGCTTGCTGAAAAAACGGTGCAGGAAAATCATCCGTAGCCGGATCCGTAAGAATTCGGTTTGTTTATACTTCACGCGGTCAGAAATGAGGCTGTGGATTTTCTTGCGATTGTCCCCTCTCCCCCCGCAACTGATTTTCCAACTTGATGCGTTTTCCACGGGGGGAGAGGGTCAGGGTGAGGGAGGAAATCCACTGTTTTCTGGTTCATCCTATGAACTCCAGGTCAGCCCCCTCATCCGGCCTGACGACCACCTTCTCCCCCTTGCCAGGGGGAGAAGTGACATGGAAAACGTTCCCTTTGAAAGTACCTCAGTCTGCACCGCGTGAAGTTTAGCAACCGCCGCATCCGGAACTCTCACGAGTTCCTCTGCCTCGCTGAGATCAGATTGAGAGTTTTACCGCATCTGCATAGACTTCGCACGTGTCGCGATCCAGTCTGGTCTTCCTTTTGTCCCTCTCCGCGAGTTTTCTGAGTGATTGACAGCTACAACGATCGCTGGGCTCTGATCACGGGCGCTTCGTCGGGAATCGGAGCCGAGTTTGCCACTCAACTGGCCGGCCGCGGGATGCACCTCATCCTGGCCGCGCGCCGCAAAGAGAAGATGACCGAACTGGCAACCGAACTCAACACACGTCACGGAACGCGCTGCCATGTTGTCGCGATTGATCTGTCCGATCCCGACGCCAGTCGCCGACTGTTCGAAGAAATCAAGCGTCTGGGTGTCAATGTCGAGCTGCTTGTCAACAACGCGGGTATCGGGCTGATTGGTCAGGTCGAATCGACCTCTCCCGAAGATGTCCGCCGGTTGCTGAATGTCAACCTGCTGACACTCGCCGATCTGACATATCGGGCGTTGCCAGGAATGCTCGAACGCCGACATGGAGCCATCATCAACATTTCGTCCCAGGCAGCGTTTCAGCCAGTGGCGTTTATGTCAGTCTATGCGGCGAGTAAATCGTTCATCCTTCATTTCAGTGAAGCGCTCTGGGCGGAAGTCCGCAGTCGTGGCGTCACGGTGACGGCAGTCTGTCCCGGCGTCACTCGGACCGATTTTTTTGACAAGGCGGGCGCTCGTGGGTGGCTGGAAAAGCATACATCGATCACGCCCGGCAAAGTCGTCCGAGGGGCTCTGCGCGCGATGGAAAAACGTCAGCAATATGTGGTGCCGGGCTGGAAAAATTATCTGCTGACCATCCTGGTGAGATTTATGACGCGACGCACGGCGGTCAACGAATCCAAACGCTATTTTCGGCCAAAGAAGTTACTGCAGGAAAATGAGTCTGTCAAAGCCGCAGATCCGAAGCAGTAACCCCCACGTCCTGTTGTCGCGACTGCCACCTGTTTGAGTTTCCTGCCATCGCACTTATCACACACCCGTCGCTCCGCCGACCGGGAACTGAGGTCGGTCCGCCCAATGGTACGCGCTTTGTGAACGGCAAGGCGCTAGCCCAATGGCAGTCACTTTCACACAGTAGACCTCACTCTCTGAGTGAGGCATGCCGCAAAACGCGGCCTTTGGCATTCGTCACTCAGAGAGTGACGGCTACTTTAATCTTGGCGCGGGCTTCGCCCGCAACCCATTCCATTTCGAATGGCGTGGACTTAAGCGAAAAGCAAGCGAACACACCCCTTCCAGTCGTTCGTGTAAATCCTGGAAATTTGCACAAGCTGAATCGCTGAATTTCGCGAACAACTGCACAGCTTTCCCTTTTGGTCGGCTGCCAACTCCGACTTGCGGCACCAGCGCCTTGCCGCTCACTTTATCTCAGACAGTTGTTTTTCGAGCGATCCCAAGTACCATCCCGCTGCATTTTGCGATAATCTTGCAAACGACCCATAATCCCTGCGATACCGGTACGCAATCTGTCGCCTAAAAACAGCCTGTTTTGAACCACGCCGGAAATCCCATTCCCGCTGACCGCGATGAATACTCCTAACCTGTTTCCTAACAATTGGTTGCGGAAATTTACTCAGCGCAGTTGCGGGAATCGTGATCCACCTGAACCGCAGCGGCGTTGTGGGTGTCAGATCTTGTCGATTCCGACAGAATCAGAAAAAGGACCACGAACATGAACGCCACATTTCAAGACGATTCAACTCTTCAAAACGAAACAATGGAGCTTCCGTTCGACGAACTGCCTGAGGCCACGACGCTCTCGGCTGAGCAGCCAACATTCCAAACGTTGCCAGTTCCCGGCTACGAAAACACGATCACGATGACGGCGTCTCAACAGGCCTCGTCATCGGTCCGAAAATTCAAACCAGCGCGATTCGCGACGGGCATGCTGTGTACGACTTGCGGCATGGCGATGATTCTGGGAGTGGGAGTGCGGGTGATTGAAATGCGACAATTTGGTGAAGACCTGGCGATGCCACTGGTCGCGTTTTGTGTGATCAGTGGAGTCATGCTGCTCGGCGGCGGATTTGGCATCATGGCCACTTCGTCATCCGGTTTCGACGAAGCAGAATTTGACCGGCTGGCCACCGCCGGAAATATCTCCGCCGTCAGCAATGCAAAACGCGACGACATCGCTCACGGCGAGAGCAACGATGATGACAAGCCGAACAAGTCAGCGGCGTAAACAGCCCGTCACGGGTCCGGCTGCCTCGAATCGCTCACTTGCTCGCAAGCAATAACTCGCGTGCTTCCGCCTGGCCTGCGGCTGGTTTGCCGAATTCACTCGCTGTGACACGCGAGAGTGATGTCAGATGACGCCAGCGAACGGACGGTCGCGTCGCATGGAAATCATCCCACACCGTGTGAAAATACTTCTCAGCGTGCAGAGCACCATCTTCGCTCACGGCATATTTGAGCAGCGTGCCGAACAGGCGGTCTTCCGGCAGTGACAACTCACCGTACCTCTGCGCGATCGCTGTGGCATGCGCCTGAAGATTGTTCTGCACAGCTTCATCCAGCTTTGCCAGCAGACTATCGGCGTCGGTGGCCGACAGTTGGTCCAGATGCTGCTTCGTCGGCAGTGGATTCGCCAGCAAATTCCCTGGGTATCCGCGATCCCGTGCCACTTGCCACGCGCCAATAATCAGACACGCGAACACGTTGCGACCACTGCTGACTTTTGCAAGGTTTCGCCAGGCGTTTGCCGCGTCGCTCGCATGGACGCCAACAGAATCACCATGAACGCTGCCTGGCGGCTTGAGTCTGTCTTCCCATTGCGGCAGGCGACCACCGTCACGCAGCACGAGTAAACTTGCCGCCAGGGAAATTGCTTCTCCCACAGCATTCGGGTCAAATCCTTCGCCCAGAGCACTGGCAGCGGCGCGGGCGGCATCAAGCGGGGACGCAGTCGCGAACGTGTCGCTCAGATGTTCGACAAAAGTGTCCTCAGCGGGTTTCATGCCCGGTGGCTGACCGTTGAGATGAAACTCATCCAGCAGCGTTACCAGCATCTTGCCGTGCTCGTCCCAATCGGGCCGACGGTACGACTCCGCGCGAAGGCAGTAACGCAATGACTGCCGCAGCAGCGTGAGCGCATGCTCAGTGCCGACGATCTCCTGCATATCCCAGGCGCGGTACGGAAGGACCGTGCGATGAACTTCCGGATTGTCCTGAATCGCGGGTATCAATGCGTCCAGTGCGCTCTGTCGATCACCAGCGACGAAGGCCGCCAGAATATGTTCGGAAAGACTTGTGTCCTTCGCCACGATCGCGTCATGCAGTGCAGTAGCAGTCGCTTCATTCACCGATGTCGAAGCCGACATCGCATGCAGAGTTTCCGACTCACGCCCGCCGAATTCCTGAATCCGATTGCTGTTTCGATACAGCACTTTGAAGACCGGCAGCGCCTCTGAACCGGCTGGCATGAGCGTGGACATTTTCAGCGCTGGAGCCAGCGCCATGAACGTGTGGAATCCAATGTAGTCCTCGCCGCCAAACGTCCGCGCGTTTGCCAAAGCCCCAGCCGCGACCAGAGTCTTGAGCGGCAGTCCGCCCCCCAGCTTTGTTGCCAGAGCTGACTGCAGTCGCTCGACAGGCGTCTCCTGCAATTCACACACCAGGCGTTCCAGATCGCCAAACTGCAGCGTGCTGTCCAACTCATCTGCAAATACTTTCGGTGCCAATCCAAGATCGGCCACCATCGCTGGCCCCAGCGTCGCCAGCAATGTTCCTCGACCGACATCCGCCAGAAAACTACGACGTGAACGTCCTCGAATCATGGGTCTCTCCTCAGTAAACGCAGAACATCAGGCTCTGTACATCGTTACAGGTTACACATGCTGATGGCGGAACTACAAGGCGATAACACGGCGAATTGTCGGCGTCGCTAACGAGCGCGACACGAAACGATCAGTCGCCTACGACCTTCCATTTCCCCCATAATCCCGGTGTGAGTTCGGCTTCGCTGGGGACATCGGCCGTGATCGCCGTGGCTTTGTTGCTCCAGTAGACACGCTGCGTTGTTTGCCCGTTGGAACCGCGCAGCACGCCGAGATCGGCGCGGTAGGTTTCGCCGGTCTTCGGTTGCCAACGCAACGTGGTGAGCGGGATACTGATTTCGAAGTTGCCCGCGTTGTCCGTGGCGAGGTTCACGAATTCGCTGACATCTTCCACAACGTCGATCGGAATACTTCGCCACGGACTGCTGAAGGCGACTGGTTCTTTCGTGCCAGGAACCCTGGCTCGATAGAGCAGCGCCCGCGTCTGACCTTTGACCTGCGTGATGAGTAGTCGCTCGTCGCCGGGGGCAGGAGTTGTGCGATTGGCAGCAGCGGAGGCATCGGTCGCCAGCATTACGTCGAGACATCCGCCGTGCTTGAACAACGCGAGCGGTGTATCTCCGCCGTTCGTAAGCAGATCCTTTTCGGTCGTCCGCCACGCGGCGAACAAATGCGTCTTTGTCAGGCTGACGGCCGCGCTGACTTCATACGGTCGCGAGTCGCTGTTGAAGTTGGCTCGCGTTCCGCGACGGTCGATGAAGGCCCAGTCAGTCGCGGCGGGCCAGTCGTCGAGCTGTCCGTCCACCTTTGGCGAAGTTTTTCCCAGCGGTACGTTCAGCACGCCGCTGCCGCGTTGCTGTTGCCGCTTTGCCTCGGCCACTGCGAACCAGTCGCGAGCCCGCTGCAAGTCGTCAGTCGATACGTTGATCGTTGTTTCGGGCAGCCGAGTGAGCGTGTCGAGTCCATCGATTCGCACCAGACTTGTGCGGGCACCATCGACGAGGAACACGCGACCGTCCGAGGTTTGCATAATGCTCGGCCAGAAGTTTTCGTCATGCAGCGAGACGTCTGTCACGTCCATGTTGCGAGTCGCAACCGGTGCCGCCCAGTTTGGTTTCAGGCGAATGTCGTTAAACAGCGTGCTCACGAACATGCCGTCGGCTGTAAACAGATACATATTGCCCATGTTACCGTTGATGCAAAACATCGGACCGGCTTTGCCATCGACCCAGCCGCCGAGCAGCCTGGTGTGCCCGACAACCATGCCCGGCCGATCAGGCACAGCGGCTTCGTGACTGGCGTGCAGACCGGGCCACGGGCTGGGATAACTCCAGCGCGGTTCGCCCTGAAACTTTCCGCCCAGTCCATACGGCGAGAACGGTTCTGGCGCGTTCGTGTTGATCGTCCATCCGCTGGGTTCGGTCAGCGATTGATTGCCTCCGCTTGACTGAGGATGTCCCCCCGCAGGACCAAGACTCTCCGGCTGCGTGAGGTCATAGTGCGGCAAAGCACTTGCATCGATCGTGGTGACGAAGCGGACGTTCTCGTCACCAAACTGGGACACGACCACAGACAGATCATTCATCACCGTCACACCCTGCGTGCGTTCTTTGAAGAACAGCACCTCGGCGGGTTGCGGCTGGCCGTCGCCGTTCGCATCGGTCCATGCAAACGTCGCGAGTGACTCCGGTTGCGGATTCTCTTCTTCGGGCTTCGTGCCTTCCGGCCAGAGACTGCGGAATTCCGCATCCCGCAGCACCGACCACGAGTGCGCATCCCCCAATGCCGCCACCAGTCGAGCCTGCTTTTCGCCATCCAGCCAGACAAACGCAACGTTGTCCCCATTCGTCGGCGTATGCGTGTAGCAACTCGTAAAATATCGTCGGTCCTCCGTAGGATGGGCATCCCTGCCCGTCGCCGCCTTCCCTTTCCCCGCCCCCGGATACAACGGCGTATCCGGCGAATAATTCCCATAATGCGCCTCCAGCAACGCCTCCGGTCGCCAAAACACACGCATCAACTGATCCGTCCCGGTCTTCCAATCGAGCTTAAACTCCAGCCCCTTGTAATAGAACCGCGTCGGATCCTGCGGATCCAGCGTTCCTCCACCACCGTACTCCGTGGGCCCGTAGAAGGCTCGCACAAGTTCACCCTTCGCTGACCACAGTGAAACGCGGCGCGGAAAGTTGTCCGCTTCGGCCACCCAGACTCGCCCCTGCGAATCAACCGCGACGCCACTTGGCGTGTTGAGATGCAGCGGATCATACGGACCAACCACGGGTTCGCCGGGCTTGCCGATCGTGCCGAGCAGTTTGCCTGCCGACGAGTACCGCTTCACCTGATGCGAAGTTCCTCGATCCGTGATGAGGATATTGCCCTCTCGATCCACCGTGAGATGTCGTGGATCTTCGAGGCCGCTCGCGATGACCGTCTCGGGTTCTGCCGACATTGTCGCAAATCGCACCAGCTCCCGACCGCTGAGCGCCAACAGTCGTCCTTTTTCATCAAACGCAAGTCCACGCGGATTCGGCAGCGGAATGTGCGTGGTGATTTTTCCGCTGGGAATGTCCACCACCAGCAATTCATTCTGTCGCACGAGTGAGCATATGAGCAAGCCATCGTACGCCGCAATGCCGCCGAGAACCGAGGTCTTGTCACCCCCTTCAAAGCCTTCGAGTACTGCCGGAGCATCCGACTGACCGGCCTTCTGCCGCCGGTCGATTTCGTCATCCAACTTCAGCTTGAGGATCGCCTGATCGCCGAAGGTGCGAGTCTTCGCCGTCAGCCGCAACTCACCCTCCCAGATTGAACCGACGTAGCACAGATGATCGGCAACGGCATTCTCGCCGAGATCCACCGCCAGCGTCGGCGCGCCGGTCCAGTTTCCACCGACCCAGCCTTGTCCGCCAACCTTCGTTCCGTCCTCCCGCAGCCACTGCAGACCATGCCCACCTTCGGCCACAAACGCACCGATAAAAACCAGCGGCTGCCCATCAATCGTCCGCGATCCCGGCACAACCGCGACACTCGTCGGCGGCGCATGCGTTGTCATCCAGCAGCCGGTCTTGTCCGCCGTTTCCCAGGCGGGCTTGCCGGCGTTGTACACACTCATTTCGTAATGCAGAGACAACGGCTTGTGCCACAAGCCTCGCACTTTGTAAGTTCCTGGCGAAACGGGGCGAGTCGGAATGGAATACACGCCATGCCGCGCCGCTTCCGGATCGCGGAGCAAGTCATCGCTGCCATCCCACCACGCGATGTTGTCACCGGCCGGGAACGGCGTCTCGCTCACCAGATTCCGCACGCGCTTGTTCTGCATGTCTTCGATCACCAGTGTCACCTCACCTGCTTCGGGCAGCGTGAACTTCACCGGAATCGGCGGCGGCACTTCGCTGGCCTTCGGCAACACGAGACTTACCAGCGGCGCGTCGTTGGCCAGCGACGCAACAGCGATCAGTTCGCCGAGCCACACGCGACGCCCTTCCCTGACCTTGTCGTCCAGATGGGAATGAGTCGACTTCGCGCCCTTGATGATTCGCAGCCGCAGGGCGCGCGTGGTTGTCGTCTTGTCGAAGCCAATCCAGTGCGGCCCCAGTGCCATGGGGTATAGTGCATCCATGTCACGATTACTCGCGACGCGCTGCCAGTTCGAGTCCGCCGCCTCACGCACGCTTTCTCTCTCCGCACCCGTGAAGGTTTCGACGTCGACGTCGGCAAACCCCGTCCACAACAGACAGATACCATCCAGTCGCACCGCCTGTGGCCATGTGAGCGTGACAAACTCCGGATGCTCCGGCGAAATCGGCAACGTGGCTCCCTTTTCTCCGTTATCCCACGCTTGCCACTGGCGATTGTTCGATTCATCGACGAGCTTCGCACTGGCATCATCCCGTGCAACCGACTGCACCAGTGCCTGCGGCGCCACATTCCCCAATCGCCGTTCATTGATCCAAACACCACCGAGCCAACCGGCCATCTCGCGATCTCCGGGCTTCGGCGAATGACTAAACCGCAACGCCCGCGTCTTCGTTCCCTCAGGCAGCACCCACAACGCATACCCTTCGCCATCAACCTCCAGCCGCGACACCTCACCATCAATCAACCTATCGGCGGCCGCCCATTGCGAATCATCTGCGAGATTTCCCGGATACGCCGCATCCGGTTTCAAAACACTCAACGCGCCACCACTCCGAACCAACAGGCTGCCAACGGCAACGCTCTCCGTAAATCCAATTCGCAAATGGCGAACGCCGTCCGAGCGTCCTTCACCAAACCTCACGCCCGGCCAATCCGGTCGCCCCGTCGCCGCCCAAACCACAGCCCCCGGCCCGCCTTTGGCTTTCGCCTCTGAGATCGGCGTCTCCTTGCCCTCAACCCATTCAGCAAATGCCTCCCTATCTAGCACCGTCGCGTCGATCGTGGGAAACGATTGCTCGGCAGCCTGCAGCACGGCAGAGGGAGTGACGAGGAGAGCGATGAAGAATATGAAGCGATGGATCACGAAGTGGGTCCTTGATGGTCTTGTTGCTGAGGCCGCCGTTCGGCAAGCGTGATGTTCACGCGGCTGTTCCTCTTTTCTTTGGACAGTGCATCCGCGTGAAAGGCATCTTACACGAACGACTCGAAATCGTCTCTAAGCTCCACGTAATACGACAAAACTGGTATTTCCCATCCATCCGTCATACGAAGATTCGACCGAGTCGAAGTTTTCGACTGATGTGACGATTTTTTCGATGCGTTTTGTACCCCGATCAAGCACTTCCTGATAAAAGGATAAGTAATAGGCGACCTAAATTCGGGCCAGCTTTTGATCTGTGCCAAAACCTGAGAAGCGTTTGTCAAATGCCCCTGCTCACGGATATCGACGAAACAAAACTTTCCGCTCGGCTTCCGGCGTCGGTCGCTGTTGCGAAAATGATCCAACTGGTCCATGTCGAGTCGAACGTCTGCGACCTGGTCATGCATTCGCCCCATGAAATTCCAACGTGCGCTATCGGTGGCAAATCAGACAGCACGAAGCGAGCAGAACAGTTGCTGGGTCTCCCACCATCTGTGTACTTCTACGCGGGTCGTGCGTGTCCGGATTTTGGGGGCAGCGTCTTTGCTTTTGCGGCGGAATGCGAAGCGACGCACACCGGCTCCGCAACACCGTTTGATACAGGCGGCCTCATGAGCACGCCCCCACATTTGAAGCTTCGTCTGACTCCAAATGACGGCGAAGTGGAGAGAGTTGCCTTTGGGAAAGCTACCCTGCTGCCGCTGGACAGTTGGCGCGAAACGTTTGCAACATTTCTCGCGGCTTACTTCGACTCGGACCAGGACTACTGGCACAAAAAGCCGAACCGTCATGATCCCGAAGGTCTCATTGAGTTGAATAATGACTGGCGAGCGTGGACGTTTGAGATTCGATTCAATGAGGGGCAATCAATACATGAACGAGCCGCCTGGTGTGCCGATGAAAGTGTAATGAGCGAACTGCGGCGACTCGCGGACGAAGAGCCATCGGCAATTCCCGGCGATCCGCCTTCCCCACTGGACAAATTCTTCGCCGGACCGCCCGCGCTGGAATCGTCGGGGACAGAAAAGTTCTGCACAAGGTTAGAACAATGGGTTCAGGAACAGGCCGCAATATGAGTTCTCTGAGAGCGAGTGACGTTGAGATCGTTGGCTTCAACGGAGCGCCGCGCGTGGAGTGTGGTCGATCGTTGCCGGTCGCCCGGCGAAAGTCCGACGGAATGTATTGCGTTCTTGATCTGAATCGAGTGATGGACACGATCATTTGGCACAATTCCGAGGAAGCGACGGAGTTTGCGAACGCGGGAAGATGGACGGAACTCATCAACCCCGTCTGTGTACCGAACACCTGCATTGAACTGGAAACCAACATCATCACAGCACAGCCGATGGTGATCTTTGAGAATGAAACGCTGCTGGATGTCGCCGACCGAATTCCTAAACCTGATCATCATAACGGCGAATACTTGCACTGGCAGCCGTTGAAAAAGGACCATCCTGACTACTTCGCCGCATGTGCTTCAGAATCCGCCGTTGAAGCGATGCTAAACGATTGGGCTGAAGGGCTGTTGAAACGCTTCGATGCGATGATGGGAGCGCACCGCCATCGAACGGACTTAAAACGCATTGCCGACTTTGCGCTGTGTGCCACACGCTCGCGGACTTTGCGGTGGAAAGCCTTCATCAGATACGCGGCATCACAAGAGCCCGACAAGGTACAACGCACTTTTGATCGGTTCATCCACGCGGAGTTCCCACAGGTCAGTTGGGACGTCTTCGTCAGTGAACTGAAGACGCTCCGAGATGTATGGGACGCTCAGCCGGTTTTCCAGCAGGACCTTCGTGTAACTTCAACGAGCGGTTCTGTTACGTCTAAAGTTAAGGATATTGTTTCAGCCCCGAGGCCGAAGTTGGTGCGACTTTGAGCGAACAGCCGGTGATTTTTACCTTCTACAGCTTCAAGGGAGGCGTCGGTCGCAGCATGGCCCTGCTCAACACCGCGTATGGGTTGGTTGCCAAAGGGCGCAATGTGCTGGTTTTGGATATGGACCTGGAAGCACCTGGCATCAGCGGTTTCATGAGTCGCGAAAAAGAGATCCCACACTTCGCACGCCACGACATGCTGGACTTGCTGCAATGGGCGAAAGAGACAGCTCCACACGTTTCCGAAGACGCACCGCTTGATCCCAGTTCTTTGCCTCCGCTAACAGACTATGCCGTACGTGTCCCACCGGAGAAGTTGGAGAAGCTGCCACACAAACATCGCGAATTGGGGCGGCTCGATGTGATTCCGATTGAGGTGGATCGCAATTACTACGAAAGAGTTCCCGCTGTGGCCATCGCGAGTATGGACCGCGACACACTGCTGCGAGTCGGCAGCCTTCTGCGATCGTGGCTAAAGAGCCGCCGAATTGCTTTGGACATCCCCGACTATTACGGTCCTGTGCCCGAAGAAGACCGCTCCGCGTTTTATGACTACGTGCTGATCGACAGCCGCACGGGGAGCACAGAAGTTGGCGGACTGTGCATCGGCCCGCTGTCGGACCAGCTCGTCGTCCTCTGCGGGCTCAACGATCAGAATGTCGAAGACACGCGACATTTTCTGATTGAGGTCGGAGTCCTGCAGTCTCTTTCCGAAACGCCACCGAAGCTGGGCAAACCGACTTTATTCGTCGCCAGTCCGGTTCCGACTGGAGAGTTGACGCTGAAAAAGGAACGTCTCAACCGACTCACTGCGAAACTCGGACCAATTGCTGCGGAACTCACCTATCACCCGCAGATGGCGCTAATGGAGACAATTTTTGTCCGCGACTATCTCGAAGATGATCTCACATTGCGCTATTGGAAACTGCTGGACTGTCTGCTTCGCAGCGCCCCTGAACGTGACGATGGCATAGCATTAATGCAATCAATCTCGTCAATGACGTCATTTACTTCAGAAAACCGAAACCTCGTCCGCAAATTTCTCCGCTCCGAGTTAGTCATGTTGCTTTTCATCGTGGTAAATACTTACGACCTGCAATCGGAGACGCTCGACGCAAATTTTCAGTTGCTCGATCGCATTTGCCGGGCACTGGCCAACGATGACTCGACAGAAGTCGGCGTTGTTTATTGGTCGAAAGTGTTGGCTCGTTGGAGTGAATGTTCCACCGATGCGGGACTTGCCGAACGACGTTTCTCCGAATCCATCAATCGGATCAATCAGATTATCGACAATCCGAAGACCTCACGCAATGGACTTGCGAAAGCCCTGCACAGTCGTGCCTTGAGATTCGGGCATCGCAATGAGTCGGAGCGAGCAATCGAGGACTATACCGCAGTGATCGAGATGTCCGACGCTCCGACCGAACAGAAGGCCAAATCCCATAGCGAACGTGGTTGGTGTCATTTTTTGAACGACCGGATCCTTGAAGCGATTGTCGATTTTCGGCAGGCAATCGCTTTGAATGCAAAGTTTATTGATGCTCGTAGAAATCTGGCGATCGCGTTGCTCGTGGACGGGCAGGTGAGCGAGGCTCTCGATGCCTACGATTCGGCAATCGAGTTGGCGGATGCGGCTGATCTGACGAATATGGAAAAGGATCTCGCTGATGCCATTGCCAAACGCGGATCAATCGCCGGAGCTGATGTCGCGCGTCAGCGGATCGAGTCGCGCGCCGCGTCTCTGTCGCGACCGACGTGAGGAAAACGTAATCAGTCCGTGACGATGCGGCAAGTTTCAGAGATGCAGGAACAGTGCCTCGCTCTCGATCCTCGAAGCGTGCCTCAAAATAGGCCGTCAACATTAGGTCAACACATGAACGGCCGATCCAGCAGGGGAATCAGTTCAGGATCAATCGTAAGTTCAATCGCGCGGGCCTGGCCGGGGATGCGGCGGATGTATCCTTTTTCGTCGAGTCGTTTCAGCATGGAATTTACCGATGGCGGTGTGAGGCGAAAGAAACCCTGAAGTTCAGTATGAGTCGGGGCCACGCCACGTACGTTTCGTAACGTGTATTCGCGAATGAAGGCGAGAAATTGTCCCTGCTGGCGAGTTGGGCCGCCTGGTGTCGGCGTGGTGTTGCCGCGTTTCTTTTCGATTGATTGCTGCAGGAATTGTGAGGCGGTCGTAATGGTCTCGCACGCCAATTCCATCGCGTTGCTCACTTCGATCGGTGTCTCATGGACGAAGACTTCTTCATCCACGACGGCACGCAACGACGCGACTGCGTTGTCGAGTTGCTGCTTCGCTTCAGTGATGGCCTTTCGCAGATGGCGATTCTCGCTCATCAAGTCAGCGATGTTCGGGAGCGGATTCGTCACGTGTTCGAGCCTTTGTTCTATCTGTCGGGACTCAAAAAATGAATCCGTCACCACTGGAGTACTTGCGCCGCGAAGCGACTAACGCGAGCGGCGGAAACAAGTCTACCAAATATGTAACCCTGCCGAGGGAATCCGACCTGAGACAGGTCGGACTACGTAGGCTGATCTGTCCTCAGATCTGCATCCTTCAGCTTGGTCAAGGGCAATCAGCCGACTTGCTTACAGACTCGCTGAAGGTAATTCTATCCCTGCCGATCACTTATACTTCCTACGGTGCCGATTGAGGTACTTTCAAAGGCAACGTTTTCCATGTCCCCTCTCCCCCTGGCAAGCAGGCTGTCGACGGCCTGCAAGGGAGAGAAGGTGGCCGCCAGGCCGGATGAGGGGGGGTGAGATGGAGTTCATAGGATGATCCAGAAAACAGTGGATTCTTTCCCCCTCACCCTAGCCCTCTCCCCCGTGGAGAACGTGTCAAGTTGGAAATTCAATTGCGGGGGAGAGGGGACAATCGCAAGACAATCCACACCATTATTTCTGACCGCGTGAAGTATAAATGGCCACTCCCTGCGGCTACTTTTCCAGTTCCAGATACAACGGCAGGTGGCGGTAGTAGACTTCCAGCATCAGTAGATCGAGGCAGGTCACATAATGACGACCGCCGCCACCAGCCCATTTTTCGGGTGTCGGGCCAGCGGGGTCCCAACTGCCGCTGTTGGGGCCGTCTTTGGTTTGTGCGCTGACAAGTGTATCACGCAGGCTGGCATTCCAGTCGCTCCAGTGTTCGCCCTGCATGTGAAACATTACTTGCGTGGCATAATACCAGTAGTATGAATCACGCTGGCCGAAATCCGGCAGGCGAGTTCTCAAATAGTTCGCTCCGGCAATCAATTGCGGATCGTTACGCCTGGTTCCCAGATACTGCCGCATCAGCAGGCCTTCCGCCGTCATCGCAAGACTGGCATCCTGCGACGGGTGATAGCTAAACTGGCCGGGCGATGACTTGCTTTGGACTGAGTCCAGCCACTTTCCAACACCGACATAGGCGGTCTTCGGCACATTCAGACCGGACATTTCGCCACTTTTGAGCGCCATCAACTGCCAGCCGGAAACGGACGTGTCGGATTCAAATTTTGGACGATACCGCCAGCCTCCAAATTCCGGATGCTGCGATGCCACGATGAAATTCAAAGCCCGCTGAGCTGGCTCACGTAACGCTTCATCCTTCGTGAGTCCATACGCTTCACAGACCGCGATGGATGCGATTCCGTGGCTGTAGAACCAGACAAATTCGGATTCATCGACAAACAAGTCACCGTCCGGTTTTTGTCCCTTCAGCAGCCAGGCCATGCCGCGATTCACGACGTCCTGGTAGTTTCCAGATTGGTGCGTGTAACCCGCTCCGAGATACGCGAGCAGCGCCAGGCCGGTGGCAGCGCTGTCGGAGCGAAAGCCGATTTTGCCGGTGTCTGCGGGATGGTCGCCGGGGAAACTATTGATACTCCAGTGACCATCGGGATACTGAATGCGAGCCAGCCAGGCGAGGCCTCGTTCGACGGCCTCTTCTGATTCCGGTGATCCACCGAGAGTCTTTGCCGCTTCACGTCGAGCGTCGGTGTTTCGCATCGAAAGACTGTCTGCAATACGAGCTTCCGGAGAGCCTCCGATGCCGGGCACTGATTTTCGGATAAGACCCGCGAGGACATCGGCTGAAGCCAGCACCGGGCGATCATTGCCGATGCCGCTTCGAGGACTGCCAACAGCAACCCGGCTCGGCTGCTGAGTCCCTGTGACTGCCGAGGTCGTTGTTCCACCAACTGGTCCGTTGCTGCCGGGAAGTCCCGCTGAACGTCGAGGCACGGAGTTCATTCGGGGTCCTGACAACGCACCGCCCGCCGCAGTTCCTCCGCCCGCGACGGCCTGGGGACCGGCAAAGACCAGTGAGCCGCCCTGTTCGGCTGCGACCGCTCCGGCCGACATGCCAGAGGGGGTTGCTGACGATCGTGCCATTTTGATGCCTGTTCCTGAACCTCCCGCGAAGCCAGCATCGGGATTCAACATCGCGCTGGGTTCCGTACCACGCCCGGTTGCGGCGACAGCGGTGCGAGCCGGTCCGGTTGGTGAGGCACCTGACGATGTCGGACTACTGACACCATTCGCCGTGCCACCGGAACGGGTGCCAGACGGAAGACCGTTGGTACTCCGGCCGATGGATGTGCTTGCCGGGCCAGCGACGATGGACTCACCGGCTTTTGCCCGGCTATCACCAACACGGGCGACTCCCACGTTAGCGGCGCTCGTGCCAACGGCCGAAGCCTGACGACCTTCGCCGCGTCCAACCATAGATGGATTTCCACTGGCGTTACCCAGAGCTGGCCGATCGCCACCGTTTGCGGATCGCGCCACTGACGTTCCCGAGATTTCGCCATCGGACATCGCGGCTCCGGCGACCGACGTCGAACCATTCGACGCGGAGCCCGCTGGTACTGACGCTGCTGACCCGCGTCCACTTGCTGAAGCGTCGGAGGACTCTGCCAGAACTGGCACTCCAACACCTCCAGCGGATGAAACTTCCACGTTTTGCGCACTGGAATCAACGGCTCCGGGAGCGCCAGACGTTCCTCCGGTTCGCGCCATTGAGACTGATCCTCCGGATGCGGGAGCAGCGGCATTCGGATCGCCTAGTCCCGCAGCGCGATCAGGTCGCGCGCTGCTGATGGCGGGGTTGCCGGAAGACGCGCGAGTGTCGGATGGTGTGGATTCACTTTTCGAACCCGTCAGCGCCGCCTGCTGTCGAGCGATATCCGATTGTTGCTCGCGAGCGTTGAGCTGCGGAGCTGCCTCGGTTGCGACATTGATCTCTTCGTTCGCTGCCATCGCTGCTTTCGCATTCGCCGTGGTTTTCGGATCCAGGCTGGCCTGAACGTCTTCCGGATCACTCACGGATTCTGACCGCTGAGCTTGCATTTCGGCGGCTTCGATCTGCTGATTGGCTGCAGCGATCTCCGACTGTTCGCGTTCGGTCGTCGGCGCTTCGCTGGATTGTTTAGGCTGTTCGATCTGCGCGTCGATTGTCGGCTGCACGATGTCCGAAGTGGAGACCGCTGGTTGATCGGCCTGCTGCGGAATCGGTACATCGGACTCGCTGGCCCGCCGCTGCATTTCAGCGGCGGCGTCTGCGGCGAGCTGCACCTGTACCGGACGTTCAGGAGAGTCGAGTTTTTCCACATCCTGCGCCTGAGTCGCATCGACGGGTTGCGGTTTTTCGGCTTCAGAAATCTCTATTTCCGATCGGGCCACATCGACATTGTTTTCGGGCGTGACCGTATCGTTCTGTTGCCGCCATGCGGAATCGTCGCGTGGAACTTCTTCGCCAGCGTAGTCGGGCAGCGTAAACTCTTCGGGGATCTCCCCGGAAAGCGCGGCCTCCTGAGCCGGGATCGGTTTCAGGCTACGAAATTGCACGACCGAGATCGAAACACACAGCAGAAAATGCATCGCCAGACTGATTGCAATCGCCCACTGCAATCGTCGCCTGATGACTCCCCGCACCAGAAATGTCACGGCGACGAGCATTCCAACGAGCGCAGTCGCCCAGCTAATCTGTCCACCCAGTTGATCCATGCCTGGCAGCGCGACAATTTCGGCCTCAGTAAACAGGATGGCGATGCCCTGCAGCGATACGACGCCGCACGCGACCGCGATACTGAAGGCCGAAAACATCCGCAGTTGCTGCAGACCCGTCAGTTCCGGCACGTCTTCGTTTGAGATGCTGACCAAGTCTCTCATGGACCGCTGCCTTCCGTGATTTCATCCGGCGGCATGACCGCGACGCGATAATCCCGAATCTTTGCCTGATTGCAAAGACTCATCACGCATGCAATATACTTCCAATCCGATCGCTCGTCACCACGAATCACAACCGGCTGATTTCCGGGGTTGTTCAGTTCCGCCCGCTGAAGTCGTTCGCTCAACTGGGCTTCGTTGTGGATTTCTCCGCCGACGTAGAATTCACCTTGCGAATTTACGTTGACGATCAATTCTTTTGGTCGCATCACCATCGGCATTGCTGCGACCGCGTCCGGAAGATTGGCGTCGAGCGAACCTTCGCCGGACACTTTGGATTCTTCTTCAAATCGGCTGGCAACCATGAAGAACAGCAGCAACTGAAACACGCAATCGATCATCGGCGTCATGTCGATGACACGTTTGCTGGCGTTGCGGCTTTTGAATCGAAATCGCATGTTACGACTGTTCCGTAGGTTCCGCGACAGGTCGCGGTTTGCGTGGTTTCACGTCTGAATCCGACGAATTCTTTCCGACTTGGGTGTCTGGTTTAGGAATGGTGCCTTTCAAGACGACGCCAGACGAGTCGCTTTTCATCGTCACTCGCCATTTGCCCTCAAACCGCTCGAACAGGGGCACGATTTCATTGAAGACGTCTTCCATGGCGCGAAGCAAACGTTCAATTCGACCTTCCAGCATATTGGCGACAATGATCGCCGGGATCGCGACGCAGAGTCCGGCGAAGGTGGTCACGAGAGCCGTATAAATTCCCTGAGCCAGTTCCTGGCCCTTCGCCGCGCCGGTGGAAGCCGTCGTGCTGATGACCATAAAAGCAATAATCATCCCCTGCACAGTTCCCAGCAGGCCCAACAGGGGCGCGACGCTGGCGGCGACATTGATTGGACGAATGTTCTCCGCCATTTCGTCGGCTTCCCGGCTGACAGCGTCTTCAACGGCTTTTTCAAGCTCCGCATGCGGACGACCAACCTTCAGAATCGCCGCCTGGATCACGCGCGACAGCGGAGACCGATATTTCTGACATTCGTCGTAGGCCATTCGCGGATCGATCCCGTTGTTCTGTTGATTCAATTTCTGCAAAGCCAGCAGCAGCTTTCGAGGAATGATGCGGCCCTTCTGGAACGCGATGCGTCGTTCAATCGCAAACGCCAGCGCCACGACGGAGCACAAGGCGATCGGGATCATGAAGATGCCACCCTGAACCGCCAGATCCCACAAAAATGGCATCGCCTGATCAACACCCATGCGAGACGGACCTGCCGCGCCAGTTGGCGCATTCACATCCTCTGCAGCCGGAGCGACATTTTCCACCGGGGCCACGGCATCTGTCGCCGCTTCCTGAGCCGCCACGCAAAATGGTGTGATCGCGACACAAAACAGAATTACGACGGCGATTGTCCATCGTCGCCAGATGCAGTGTCCAGGAGCCATTCTTATTGACATGGGATTATTCTTGGATAAGAAAGGAGCCAGAATTTAGAGGGTGCAAATCAAATTTGAAATCTGAAATTTGAAATTTCAGATTTCACTCAGGCGTTTTTTAGCATCCGTCGCTTTCGGATGCTCGGGGAATTTTTCGATCATTTGCTGATAACAGTTTTTCGCCTGAGCCACATCCTTCAGGACTTCAAAACAACGGGCGGCTTCGAACCATGCCATCGCAGACCATTCTTGGTGACCGTAGGCAAACGCCGCTTTCAGAAAGTGTTTCGTCGCCTCCGTGTGGTTCTTTTGTGCGAAGTAACACTCGCCGATCATAAAACGCGCCTTCGCGGCGGTTTCTGTGTCCGTTTCTTCCGTGACTTTTTCGTAATACGGGATCGCTTCAGCCAGTTTGTTCTCCTGTTGCAACGCCCAGCCGACGCCGTAGCGCGCTTCCGGCCTCAATTCAAAATCCGGAAAACTGTCGAGCACCTGCTGATGGAATCGACGACTTGCTTCCCATTGCTCCAACGCCGCCGCACATTCGCCGGATCGGTACAACGCCAGCGCCCTGTAGGTGGGATGATTGCTGGCAATGACTGGAGCGTAATGCGCCAAAGCGGGTTGCCATTGTTTCTGTTTGTATAAACACTCGCCCAGCAAAAACTCCGCATCGCCTGACAGCGGACCAGACGGCCACCTTTTCAACTGAGCCTCAAAGGCCTTGCTGGCTTCCGGCAGTTGATTTGCCTTCAGGAAACTCCAGCCGAGTTTATGCGCCGCCTTTTCGCCGATTTCTCCGGCTGCCGCACCGGCTTTTGCCTGAGTTTCCGCATACGCCGTTGCTGCTCCTGCAAAATCACCCGCGTCGTAAAGTGATTCGCCGACACGAAACAGGCTTTCAACGGCCAGCGGACTGTTCGGGAATTCCGCAGCAAGACGACGAAACGCCGCGACCGCTTCAGCTCGCTGAGACAACTCAACATGCGCCCAGCCGAGTTCGTACAACACTTTGTCGGCATCGGCGTATTTGGCATCCTTTGTCAGAATCGCCGAATAAGTTTGGGCAGCTTCGGCGAACTTTTGCTGAGCTGCCAATGCGAGTCCCAGCAGATATTGAGCATCCTGTGCATCCTTTACGGGTGGATTGCTGCTCAGAAAGACGCCAACATCATCTGCCGCTGCGGAATACTGGGCGAGTTGAAACTGAGCCATGGCGCGAACATACATCCCCTTTGCCGCCAGTTCAGACTGGGTGTAACGTTCACTGAGTATCTTTGAGGCTTCAACGGATTTTGCAAAGTCCTGCTTCTTAAAATACGACCATCCCAGACCGTACTGCGAGTGAGGCGCGAACGATCCGTTTGGCCATGTGCTGACGACCGTCGAGTATTGCTTGATCGCGGCATCAAATGCGCCCTGCGCGTAGGCCAATTCGCCAATTCGAAATGTCGCTTCTTCGCTCAGACTGCTGTTTGGAAACTCTCGCTTCAACTGCTCCAGTTTTGCCGTTGCATCCGCAGGTCGATCCAAACGTCGATAAACATCCGCCAGAGCCAGCAATGTCTGATCCGATTGCGGACGGTCCGGTTTCGCGGCGAGGGACTGTTCGAACGCGGTTGCGGCTTTATCCAGCTGCATTTCCGCCACGTGACAGCGCCCGATGATCGCCAGCGCTTCGCTCTTGAGCGATGGATCCGTGAGTTCACTGGCGGCGTCGAGGTCGCGCAACGCGTCGGCCGTTCGTCCGTCCAGTTGCAGTGCTAGACCAAGTCGCACGCGGGCCTGAGGCGCACTTGCGTGGTTTGGAGACTGCGTCAGGAAGCTACGATACAGCTGTTCGGCTTCCTTGAATTCGCGAAGCAGCAACCGGGCTTCCGCTCCGATAAATTTGACGTCCGGCAACAACGCGTCATTGGGAAACTGCCGAATGAACGTGTCGCTGTGAACCTTTGCGGTCGCGTTGTCGTCAATCTCAAGTGCCGTCAACGCGGCCATGTACAGGGATTGGGCGGCCAGCTCATCCTTTGGATATTTTTGTGAAAATTCCGCATAGAGCGGCACGGTTTCTTTTCGGCGGGCTGGTAGCTCATACAGAGCGTCAATGCGGGCTAGGACCAGCTGAGGATACGCCGCACTGGTGGCATGTTTTGCGATCGCTGCGTCAAGAATCGTCAGCGCCTGTTCGGGATTCTTTTCCTTTAGCAGAGACCGCGCGATCCACTGGCTTGCTTCGGCGGCTTCAGGCACATCGCGTTTGGCGACGATTTCCAGCCCGGATCTCGCAAATGCGTACTTGCCGACCAGATAAAAACATTTCGCTCCCGCAAGGACCGCCGTGTCGTAGTGTTTCGTCTTTGGAAACTGTCGCGGCATCTCCCAATACAAGTCGCCGGCCTCGTCGTACTTTTTGAGTTCGTACAGACACCGTGCCTGGCGGAGCATCGCAGTGTCGGCGAGGGCGAATTCCTTCACAGTGCTGACTTGCGCAAACAAGCCCTGAGCCTGATCGAACTTGCCGCTCGCGAAAAGCAACTCTCCATGCCGCATCCGGACTTCGGTGACGAGCGAATGCTTCGGAAACTTCGATTCGAACGCTGCAAAAGTCGCCAGGGCTTCGTCCGTCTTTGTCAAAGTTTGCTGGCAAATGCCCAGTGCGTAAGTGGCATCCGGGACAAATTCATCCTTCGGAAAATCCTTGTTCAGTGCCGCGTAGCTGGCAGCGGCAGCATCGAGTTTGTTCTGCTGATATTGGCTCTCACCGAGATAGTAGAGAGCTCGACCGGCATAGGGACTCTTGGGGAACTCCTTTGGCAGGCGGGCGAACGCAGCTTCCGCTTTGGCGTAGTCTTCCGGCTTTTTTGATTCCTGCGCGATGGTGTACCACGCCGTGCCCAGATTCAGAATCGTCTGATCAAGCAGTTCGAACGTAGGAAACTTCTGCAGCACTGTATCAAAGGTCGCCGCAGCGGCGGGAAGCTGCTTTGCCTGGAGCTGACAGGTTCCCAGGTAGTGCATCGCCTTGTTGACGCGGGAATCTTCCGGGAATTTTGCGATGAACGTCCGCCATTCTTCAATGGCAGGCCCGTACTGCTTCAGGTTTTGAAACCCGACGGCGACCGCGAACTGGCGTGTTCCTGGCTCAGTGTCTTCCGCACTCACTGGCGGGGCGAAAAACACAATGAGCAAAAAGACGAACGGCACGGAAATCCGCGCTGGGAAAGGCAAGGTGAACTGGAGCATGGCGAGATGTCTGAAGCGGTAGGAGAAGTAACGGTTTCAATCGTCTGCGAATTTGGATGGCTCCCTGCCTCACCGTCTCTCGGATCATAGAACTGTGCCATTCGATTGTCAATTTGGGGCACTTTTTGAGAACCCACGTGTTGCTCAGCGTGTCGGAACCGGATACACTCCCCGCCGTCGAAGTGCTGAACGCGCAAGTGGCGAAATCGGCAGACGCGCTAGCTTCAGGAGCTAGTGGGGTAACACCCGTGGAGGTTCAAGTCCTCTCTTGCGCACTTCACCCAAACGTCGCAGTGCTTTCACTGCGACGTTTTTTCGTGCCGTGGGACCGGTCAACCATGAAAGTGCTTGTCGCAGAAGACGACCGATACACGCGGGAGGGACTGGTTGAGGTCTTGGAAGCCGAAGGATACCGCGTCGTCCCGGCCGTCGATGGAACCGACGCTATTCGGCTGTTTCGCGAGCAATCGCCCGACTTTGTCTGCCTGGACATCATGATGCCCGGCCACAGCGGATATGAAGCCTGCCGAGCGATTCGGGCGATCTCAGCCGATGTTCCCATCATCTTCATCAGCGCGAAAGCGGAAGAGTTTGACCGATTGGTGGGATTCGAAATCGGTGCCGACGATTTCATTGTCAAACCCTTCAGTGTCCGGGAAGTTGTGGCTCGGGTCCAGGCGGTCGCTCGACGCTGTTGTGCGCGGCAACCGAATGTGCCCGCCGAATTCAATATGAGCGGACTGCGAGTCATCCCAGCCGAACTGCGGGCTCGACGGGGCGAGGATGTGATTGAACTGAGTCCCCGCGACGTTCGTATTCTGCAACTGCTCTTCGAAAACGCCGGTCGCGCGCTGGACCGAACTGTCATCTTTCGGCATGGTTGGGGCGAGGACTATTTCCCGAACAGTCGCACGCTCGACCAGCACATATCGCAGCTGCGAAAACGCATCGAACCGGATCCGGGAAACCCGACGCTTATCAAAACGGTTCATGGCGTGGGTTATCGATACGATCCGGCTGCGGCTTGAGGACGGCGAACACATGGCTCGACGATGGCTGCGATTTGAAACCGAAATCAGCTGGTTCGTGCTGGCGAGCGCTCTGGACGTGGCAATGACGTTCATCGTGTTGCACTACAGTCGCAGCGGTTTCACTCACGGCACGATCATCGAAAGCAACCCGGTCGCCCGCTGGTTTATCAATCAATGGGGCTTCGTCGGAATGGCCGGTTTCAAACTGACGCTCACGCTGATCGTCGTTGTCATCGCGGAATTCGTCGGACGCCAGCGCCCCGGCGTGGCTCGGGGACTGCTGATTGGAGGGACCATCGTCGTCGGCTACGTCGTCGTACACAGCATCAGAATCCTGCTGGCACAACGGATGTGAAATTTCGGATGTCAGATCTCAGAATTCAACTCAATACTTCACGCGGTGCAGACTGGGGTACTTTCAAAGTCAACGTTTTCCATGTCCCTTCTCCCCCTGGCCAGGGAGAGAAGGTGGCCGACAGGCCGGATGGGGCAATCGCAAGAAAATCCACAGTATCATTTCTGACCGCGTGAAGTATAAATAGACTCCACCATCGTTTCCGCCGTTTCCGACGATCCGGTTCGCCAGTCCATTGTCGATCAGCGTATCATTGCCTGCGCCTCCCAAAACATTTTCAAACGTGGCACCGGAATTCAGTTGCAGCGTGCGATCCGTGTGGACGTTTTGAACCGTGCTTAGCGCAAGTCGCATATTCCCATCAATCGTCTGTGAAGCGAAATTCAGTGTGTCGTTTCCCTGGTTGTTCAACTCCGTCGCTGTGTCCGCTTCGCCGGCTGGTGACGCCAGCCCGAAGAGACACGTGTCAAGGACATTCGATTTCAGACACGTCATGCACAGATCCGCGACGGGATTGCGATGCTGCTCAGAGCCGCCTGCAATTGCGACACCCCCCTTAAAATTGCCATGAACAAAACTCACCGATTGCGACGAAACGAAGACGCTCGATTCTATCACTACAAAAAAACGTAAACGCCGGCCGCCAAGCAGGTTGAATCAAAAACAGTCTTTGGGACAGTCAAATTAAACCAACTTGATTGGAATTCGTTGCGCGATTGCCAAAAATGCATCGCACCTCCTTAAGTCTATTGGAGGTCTGGCATAAACCGGCGTTATCCGTTGCATTACAAAGACAAAGTGCGTTCACGGGAAACAACAAATGTCCGAACCTACGATCGACCCACAGCATGAATCCCGACGGTTTGCAATTGCGGTGTCGTTTCCAGGAGAGCATCGCCGTTTCGTGCTGAACGTTGTCGAGCAACTGGCGGAGGCGTTGGGGCGCGACCGAATTTTCTTCGACGAATGGTACAACGCTGAACTTGTCGGAGTTGATGGCGATCTAAAGCTGAGGCGGTACTACAGAGAACACAGCGAAGTGGTCGTACCTTTTTTTTCTCAGTTTTATCAGAAACCGTGGTGTGAAATCGAGTGGCATGCAATTCGATCCATGCTGATGAATCGCCGATCCGAAGATGCTGTGATTCCGGTCGAAATGGACGACACAAAAATTGAGGGCTGGGAATCCACCGACATTGGCATTCGCAAAAAAAGAAAAACTGCGTCGCAGATCGCTGATGCGATCCTTGCCGCGTATCGGTATCGCTTTCCAGGCGAATCCAAACATCTCCAATCCTCGGAAGCCATCGTAAGTGTCAGCAGCATTGCATCAGCACCTCCAACGGTGCCACAGCGCTCGACGCCCCGTGAATCCAGCCGAAACAAAAAACGTCCGGAAGCAAAAGCGTCCCCTGGCAGCAATGCAAAATCACCTCGAACGGCAACAACTGATCTGGCGAAGGAACAAATGCGTCCGCTGGTCGAGCAATTGCTCGCCTCTAATGTCACACGTGGATGTATTCTGAAAGAAAATACACTTCCTGCGACGATGTCAGCGTTCGAACTGGCAAAGACGATGCTGCAATCCACAGAACCGATGGGATTTCTGCGAAAGTGCATTCGACATGAAAAACCGTCCTCGCCCGCTGACCTGGAAGAACTCAATGCCGCCATCTGGAGACTGACGCAGATCCTGGCACCAGTCTGTCTTCAGATCAGCGATCTGAGCGTCCTCGTAAAATATCTTGATGGCAAGGCGTCACATGCCGAGTTGCCGACATCGGACGTGACGGTGGCGAAATCTCAGGTCGCACTGATCCGAAAGGTCTCGGTGAATCTGAAAACGCCTGTCGACTGGCAGTTGATTTGCTACGAAGACTTGCCACGAGACAATGAAGTCACCGCCATTCCCGCGCCACCGCTTGTGGGGATCTACGGAGACGGAGGCCCGGGGCGTGAAGATATTGTGGACGTCTTTACGGAAGGACTGAACCGGCTGCTACATCCCCACAAGCCGCACCGCATACACGTCCGAGCGGCCCTGAAAGAATTCGCGGACAAGGACAAGGTCTACGTTTGCGTGTTTCTGTCCGCCCGATTGAGTTCAAAAAATCTTGATCGGCTGCGGGAAGCGTATCCAGAACTGATACTGCTGGTGCAGGGTGCATCGGAAGACTCTGCTGAAAACGCTACCGTGCTGGATCAAATCCAGCGCATACGACATAGGTTCCTCCCTCAGAATGATTGAAGCAAGCGATGAGAGAAGTTGTCCTTTCCGAAGATGAATGTGGTGAACGTGTCGTCCATCTTTTGAGTGAAAAAGAAGAATGGGCCATCAAAGCGGCGCTCGCCGCCAACCGACCGTTGCTCATTCGCGGAGAACCGGGCATCGGAAAAACGCAACTGGCGTGCGCTGCGGCGATTGACCTGAATCGACCGCTGGTTTCCATGACCGTGGATGCCAACACGGAATCTCGCGAGTTGATGTGGTCGTTTGATGCCGTCCAGCGACTTGCCCAGGCGCAAATCGCAACCGCCATTGCGAAGGATAAAGATGATCTGAATGCCCTGATCGAGATCAGGAATTTTGTCCGACCGGGGCCGATCTGGTGGGCGTTTAATTGGGAATCCGCCAAAGCACAGAATCCGCCCCATGAAAAACCACCGGCGCGGGTACCGAAACGCGAATGGAAGCCGACAGATGGCGTGGTCATCCTGATTGATGAAATCGACAAGGCCGAAAGCGACGTCCCCAACGGACTGCTGGAAGCATTCGGTTCGCGGGAATTCACGCCGCTGGGCTGGAATGAACCCATCACGCTGCCAAAGGAGACAGCTCCGCCGCTGGTCATCATCACCACGAATGAAGAACGCGTACTTCCCGATGCCTTCCTGCGTCGCTGTTTCGTGCTGCAAATTGAACTGCCAAAGATCCCCATGCAGCCCGCACGGAATGAACAGGAAGAACAGCGGGAGCAGGCATTCATTGACTACCTGACGTTCCGTGGGCGGGCTCATTTTCCAAACGCCTCGGACGACCTGCTGAACAGGGCGGCTAAGTTGCTGCTGACAGATCGCCGCCAAGCCATGCAGAACCATCAGACTCCGTTGCCGGGGCAGGCGGAATATCTCGATTTCCTGCGTGCGATTGTCAATCTTGTGGCGAAGGGTGAAGACGAGCAGGAGATTTTTGAACAAGTCCAGTCGTTCGTCTTCCGGAAACACGGTGAGGCGGATGCATGACTCGAAACCCGGCAGTCGTCGGCAATCCGATTCTCGGACGTGGCGATCTGGTCAAAGCCATTGCCAGCGGGCAACCTGAGATTCTGAACGCGATGCTCGTTCAACTCGGACTGACACGGCAACCGCCGAAGCCGGAACCGATGGTGCTGCGAGGATCGCCACAATCCGCTTCAGTCGCCGCTCGCTCTGTTCCCGAGATGGATTCGAGCGGCTATCCGTCGGACATCGACAGTATCGCATTGTGGATGCAGACTCGCTACGCAGCGCTGGCACCACTGGAAGAACTGCCGCCGGGTAAGGCGTACCTAAAATGGCAGCTGGCCCCCGACGCCACAAAACCGGAATACAAGCTGCTTGCACCATGGAAGGTGATCGGGCCGCGTTTGCGACGTGGACTCGTGGACCTGAAGCATGCCAAACAGCCTGACGTGCCAGTCCTGACCGCGCTCATCGCGGAGGGGGAATTCGTTGCGGAGATTCCCCGGCGACGGCGACGGCGCTGGGGGCAATCGGTTCAGATTGTCAACGACCTGAGTCTGCGGTTGACTCCCTTCCAGTACGATCAGCACCGCATTATCGAGCACCTGCGCCACATCCTGTCGTCCGACGGGCTTGAGGTCGCCGAGGGTTTCTCGCCATATCACTTGTCGCTGCGATCAGCAAAAGAGGAAACCGACCATCAGGATGCCTGGGAATACCGAATTCCGCAGCCAAACACTCACGTACTGGTTCTCAGTGACTTGGGGTGTCTGGCGGAATCTGACGACTTACGAAATCTGTGGCTGCGATGGGGACGCATGTTGCGGCGTCAGGGCTGTCGGCTCACGGCACTTGTTCCCTGCAATGAACAGCAGATTGCCAGGCAGTTGCGTGACTCCTTCTCGATTCAGAATTGGCAACGCGGCCCAATCGCGTCGATTCTGGATCCGGAATCCCGGCATGATCTGGTGAAGCGCCTGCTGGTTTTGGCAGCACCCTCGTTGCGGCTGGAGCCTGGGCTGCTGCGCGATCTGCGATTGCTGTTACCGGAAGCGGGTGATGCGTCATTGGAAGCTGCCGTGTGGAACAGTCCCCGGTTGTTTAGCAATCATCCAATCGCGGCGACGATTGACCCACGGGTTGCGAATGAAGAACTGCGACCGGAATTCGAAAAGCTGCCTCAGGAACTCCGCCGAAACGTGTTGAAATGTATTCGGAACTGGCGAATCAACATTCAGGGGGCACCGGAAATCTGGTTTGAGGAACTCCTCTGCCTGTCGGAAGATTCTCGCCAACTTGTGCCGCCGCAGGATCTAATCGATGCCCGGGCTTCGGTTCGCGAACTGGACCAGAGGAGAAAGACCGGCGGCGCTGATGCGGATGCCGTGGAAGCGTGGCTCTACGGGGCAACTCAGCGTCTGACTGAATCAGCGCTCGCGGACGAAGACGTGGGCCGCATTTTGCGCGAAACAAAACGAGCCCTGCACCCCGAAGGCCGGAAAGTGGCAACCGGAACCGATCCCCGTGAGATTCCTGGAGACACTTTGCAGCGACATGCGATTCGCATTGATGATTTGGCGATGACGATTTCGACGGAGCCGACCACGGACGCTCGTCAGGACGGTGCGCCGGCCATCGCGCAGATCGATGCCACCAATCTGTATTTCGAGGTCGCTGTCCCAGCGCCACCTTCAGCGAAATCTTTCTGGAAAACTGGCAAGCCCGATTTCGCCTCTGCCTTTGGCACGGACAAGTATGGGGCGTGGTTTGAGTTCGCGGTGCCGCGGCGGGATGGGAACGGTGTCGTGACTCAGCGGATGCGGTGGATTCGAGCGGGGACATTCTTGATGGGATCGCCGGAAACTGAACTGGAACGAGCGACAGACGAAACACTTCACGAAGTTAAGTTGAGTCATGGTTTTTGGCTGGCGGAGTCTGCATGTGCTCAGGAATTATGGGAAGCAGTGACCAGTTCGACTCCCAGCCGATTCAAAGGACAAGACCATCCCGTTGAGCAGGTGAGCTACACGGATGTTGTCCAGTTTTGCGAGCAGTTGTCCAAACTCATTCCCGGACTGATGCCCGCTCTCCCGACCGAGGCACAGTGGGAGTATGCCTGTCGCGCGGGGACAACGACGCCGTTCAGTTTTGGCGACACGATCACGACCGACCAGGCGAATTTCAATGGCAATTATCCGTACGCCGGTTCCGCAAAAGGCGAGTACCGTCAGAAAACAGTCAGCGTAAAATCACAGCCAGCCAATCGGTGGGGCCTGTACCAAATGCACGGCAATGTTTGGGAATGGTGTCGTGACTGGCACGCGGAGTATTCGACTGCGACGCAAGTTGATCCTGTTGGGCCAAAAACGGGCTCGGATCGCGTCTTACGCGGCGGCGGTTGGTTCTTCCACGCTCGCGGCGTGCGGTCGGCCTGCCGGTACGGGTTCGGCCCGGGCCATCGGCACGACTTCCTGGGCTTCCGCCTCCTGAGTTCAGCGGGCTCGGCGGAGCCGACCGAGGCTGCGGAGGTGCCCGTCGCGGAGCAGGGCTCGGAGCAGATTCGGTTCGGCGTAGCCGACGAAAAATTTTGCGGCAAAACCATTCGCCTGGATGACGATGTTCCAACCCGGCTCGAACTTGCCAGTCCCAGCGTAGTCCGCGTTCGCAGCAACCTGGAGGAGATCCATCTCCACCGACTCATAAAACCACCGTGGGCGGTCGCATTTGGCCGGGATTTATTCGGGATGTACGCAGACTTTGAAGTGCCTGCCCACCAAGATTCCAATCCTGTCCGTCAACGAATGCGGTGGATCCCACCCGGACAGTTTTTGATGGGATCTCCGAGAGACGAAACAGGGCGATATGAAAATGAAGTCCAGCACCATGTCACACTATCCACCGGCTTCTGGATGTTCGACACGCCATGCACGCAGCGACTGTGGATGGCCGTGATGGAGGGAGACAATCCCAGCCGGTTCTCTGATCCGTTGCGACCAATGGAGCAAGTTGAGTGGAAGCAGGCCACTGAGTTCGCCACGAAACTCGCAGCCAAAATACCCGAGTTGTGCTTCCGGCTTCCCACAGAAGCGCAATGGGAATACGCCTGCCGAGCTGGCACAAGCACTCCGATCTACTCTGGCTCGCTGGAAATTCTGGGCGACGCCAACGCACCGGCACTGGACCCCATCGCGTGGTACGGTGGTAACAGCGGCCATGAATTTGACCGCGAGGATGGCGTTGACATTACGTCGTATTTGTGGCTTTCCAGCAAGCAATACGAGTTTTCGGTCGCGGGCACACGTCCCGTCAAACAGAAGCGACCGAATCCGTGGGGGCTTTACGATATGCTCGGAAATGTGTGGGAGTGGTGCCAGGATTGGCACAGTGACTATTCTCTTGAGCCACAAGTTGATCCAATGGGTCCCGAAGATGGCTCGAATCGCGTCGTACGCGGCGGCAGTTGGATCTACAACGCTCGCTACGTGCGGTCGGCCTGCCGGCACGGGAACGACCCGGGCAATCGTTACTACGTCCTGGGCTTCCGCCTCCTGAGTTCTTCGGGTCCAGTCAAGTCAGAACTGCCGAACAAGTGAGTTGCTTCTCGTACGCAAACCGAGGGGACCGAGGGCGTCGAGAAGTAACGAACGCAGTGAGGCTCGCGAATTTTTTGAGGGATGTCGGATGCACTATGAATTCTTCAGGGTTTCAACGGCATCCCCGCAGGCAGCATCAGAGGAGTTGAACCGGTTTATCAGTTCGCATCGCGTTGTTCACGTCGAGAAATACTTTCACGCGGACGGTCCGGACGGTTACTGGTCTTTTTGTCTGCAGTGTCAGGACAGTGCGACCGACTCGCGTTCGCCGCAATCAAAGACCTCGCCGAAAGTCGATTACAAAGCAGTCCTTACGGAAGTCCAGTTTGCGGTCTATTCACGATTGCGGGAACAGCGGAAGCTGATTTCTGAGCGAGACGGTGTTCCTGTGTATGCGGTTGCGACGAATGAACATCTGGCCGCAATGGTTCGCGGGCCGATTACTTCTAAAACCGGTTTAATGGCGATTCCGGGGTTTGGTGACGCGAAAACCGAACGTTATGGGGAGTCATTCCTCGCCTTGATTCGCCAATCCGCAGACAAGCTCGTGGCCCCTCACACCGATCACGTCGGAGATGCGTCGGATGCCTCATCGACTGCTGATAAATCTGATTGACGTTGCCGAACGCGCCAATCTCGCTGACGCCGTGTTTCTTGCGGCAAAAGGAAAACGCCGCCGCGCCGGAGTGCGACAGTTTCTCGCAGGGGTCGATGATCATCTCAATCGCCTGAGCGACTCCGTATTGACGGAGACGTACGTTCCGGATCCGCTGCGGGAATTCGTCATTCACGATCCAAAACGCCGAACGATCCATGCCCCCACGTTTCGTGACCGAGTGCTGCACCACGCAATCATCCTGCAAGCGGGTCCGCAGATGGACCGCACGCTGATCGACGATTCCTTTGCATGTCGATCAGGCAAAGGCCCCATTGCCGCCGTGATGCGTGCTCAGCATTTTTCCCGGCGTTTTCCCTGGTTCCTGAAAGGCGATTTGGCCAGCTACTTTCACAGCATCAATCACGAATTGTTGCTGGAGCGGCTCAACCGCCGATTTAAAGGAGCAGGATTTCGCGATCTATTGCGACGAGTGGTATCAGGGTTTCAGACACGTCCTGGCACTGGATTGCCGATTGGAGCATTGACGTCCCAGTACTTTGCGAACCTGTACTTGAATGATGCCGATCGCTGGTTGATTGCCCGACAGAATGTCTGTGCCTATGTGCGTTACATGGATGACATGATCTGCTGGTTTGCCACAAAGGATGCCGCCCTTAACACGCTGGCGGAACTCAAGGAGTTTCTCTCGGAATATCTTGTGCTGACGCTTAAGCCGGGCTCACAGGTCAATCGCACTGCATGCGGTATTTCTTTTTGCGGCCATCGAATCTTTCCCGGCATCATTCGTCTGACAGCACGTCGGGGACAGCTTTACCGGAAGGCTTGCCGACGGTGGGAGCGGCGATTCCTGAACGGTGAAGTCTCGGCCAGTGATTTGCAGAACGGCTATGCGTCGGCCTATTCGATCACAAAGCACGCAGATTCAGTGGAGTGGCGGCGACGCCGACTCGAACAACACCTGCTGGATGAGATTTGATTGCTTTCCTCCGCGTTCCGTGTCAGGATACCGATCGGGGCTGGGATCAAAGGGCTCGAATCGCGTCATACGCGGCGGCAGTTGGATCAACAACGCTCGCAACGTGCGGTCGGCCTGCCGGAACGGGAACGACCCGGGCAATCGGAACAACAACCTGGGCTTCCGCCTCCTGAATTCCGCCGAAAGAGTCTTCGTGACCGAACGCGGCAGAACAGATTCCTGTCCTGCCCGCAGACTTGCTCTGCGGCAAAAACGAACCGGCACTTCGTGTGTTAGTAGCACTGGCGAAAGCACACGAAGTGACTTCTTTCCTGCGATCTCCCATGTTCTCCGCCACGATTACAACTCCTTTCCAGCATTTACGTCCCCCGGACTGGGCCAGCGGTTACGGGCAGGATGAGTATGGCTATTTCGCGGAGTTCTCGGTTTTCACCGGGCCAAAATACTGGGAGTTTGTAACGCAGCGGATGCGGTGGATTCCCGCAGGAAAATTCCAGATGGGAGCTGCGGCCGGTGAACCGACTTTTGTCGATCCCGAAACACAGCACGACGTAAAACTGAGTCACGGTTTTTGGCTGGCGGACACGGCGTGTACTCAGGAGTTATGGGAAGCGGTTGCCAGCGACAACCCCAGTGCCTTCAAGGCGGCCGACCGTCCCGTTGAGAATGTCAGTTCCGATGATGTTGTTCATTTCTGCGAGAAGTTGTCGGAGTTGATTCCGGGCCTTGCGCCTCAGCTACCAACGGAGGCGCAGTGGGAGTATGCGTGTCGCGCAGCGACAAAGACGCCGTTCAGTTTTGGCGAAACCATCAGCACCGATCAAGTGAATTTCGATGGGAACCATCCCTACGCGAATTCACCCAAAGGCGAGTACCGCGAGGAAACAGTCGGCGTAAAAGCTCTACCGGCGAATTCGTGGGGCCTGTACGAAATGCATGGGAACGTCTGGGAATGGTGTCGCGACTGGTACGAAACGTATTCACCAGAGCTGCAAGTTGATCCTG
>Ga0154020_10000379_pt1 | contig 53885 bp, 55 predicted proteins | sample Klosneuvirus_201_FD_109709 | JGI IMG/M metagenome (GOLD analysis project Ga0154020, IMG submission 109709) | Active sludge microbial communities from wastewater, Klosterneuburg, Austria - Klosneuvirus_20160825_MG | ecosystem: Engineered > WWTP > Aerobic digester > Activated sludge | place... | reverse complement strand
TAAATGTGATGATATTCCCGGGATAGCCGAGGAGGATCTTGGATCATATTTGCATATTCCGGGAAATTTATATTTAGAAGGAACAAATATAACAAGCCTTCCTGACGGGTTAACCGTTGGTGGGGGTTTAAATTTATATGGAACAAAAATAACAAGTCTTCCTGAAGGGTTAACCGTTGGTGGGAATTTAAATTTACGGGAAACAAATATAACAAGCCTTCCTGACGGGTTAACCGTTGGTGGTTATTTAAATTTATATAGAACAAAAATAACAACAATCCCGGATGATGCAATAATTAAAGGTAAAATTCATTGGTGATATACAAATATTTAACAAGTAATTTCTCTTTTATTGAACATATTAGGATTATTTTCTAGTTTTATAAATTTATCTTTTCCTAATACTTCATCAAAATTGGCCCCATCTTTACTTAATCTATAGGCCTTAAAATTATGATCTTTTATATAAAATCTTATAGATAACCTAGCTTCTTTAGAACAATCTACCATCCCCTTATTTGACCAATATAAATGTATATATTTCATTGGTACAAATAAATAATTATCATACATAATACCTTTTACTTTATTACGAATAATATCCAGAGTTTTATCGGCATATTCAGTATTTTTAAATTTAATTAACATACTATTAATTACTATATTATATGTATTTTTTACCTCAGGTAATGTTAATCTACTATCCACTTTTGGTGATTTATATATACCAAATATTTCACTAAAATAACTTTCTTTCGATAATTCCATTTTCTTAATCTCAATAAGATCACCAGCACTTAGTACTATATCATCATTAAAATATTTATCTTCATCTATTTTGGCATCGGACTTAACTATTCTACTGGGATTATTTTCCACATCGTTTATCATCTCATTAACACCAATATTGATAATGTCGTCAACAGTTTTATCTTTAATATCACCCATTAAAAATGATTTTAACACTTTATTGAAATCGGTCCCTAAGTTAAACACTCTACTACCAACTTCCGGAATACTAAAACCTTTTTTACTGGCAATGTCTTTCTCATATTCTAAATGTCCGGTATATCTTATAGATTTATATATATTAAGTAGGGTATCTATGTCGTTACTATCTAACGCATTTTTAAAACTCACCATGGCAATATCTAACTTACCATCATCCTTTTTCTTTGTAAAAAATCTTGGAAAAGACTCTATCGTTTTAAATACCCCATTACTATCACCAACCATTTTAATGGTATTTATAAATTTAAATACCATATCTTTATATACGTTAACATCACCTATTTCCATGATTATATTATATAGATAAGTTAAAAATATCTTATATTGATCATATTCACGATCCAAACCTAATCTACTAACTTCACTTAGTATATCATTCTTAGATTTAAAATCATAATCATCCAAACTGTTTAGTATGACACCAAATGTTTTTTTTGCTAAAGAATCGACATCAAAAGATGTGTACAAATTATTAAATTGATTTTCTGTTATTATTATAACCTTTTTCCGGATTTTCTTCATTTTTGGGATAAATCTCTTACCTTTAGTCTTAATCTTAGTCAAAGCACTATTTATTACATATAAATATTATTGATAATTGTTTTATCAATAATAAACATTTAAATTTTAAAAGAAAAGGGATAATTAATCACATGCCTACCACAAACAATATTTGTTATACTTGGGATGATGCCCCATTTAGTTGGAACAGCACCGAATTTACGTGGAAAGATTTTTGTACAGCTAGCGAATTTATTGATGAGGTATTAAAAGACGCTACTGGCTCCCCATCAAAGGTATTTAGAAAACTATCTAAAAATAAGAAATTAGATATAGTCGAATTGTTAATTAGAGTATATTCGTTAGATCCTAACCAAACAGATTATTTAAGTAGATTATCTAAGGAAAAATCAGACGATGTTAATATAACCATATCAGATGTGGAAATATTGGCCAAAGAAGTGTTAGGGACTAAATTAAAAATCGCCAATATAAAGTAGTTTTTTTAAAAACAAAACTATTTATAGATATAAAAACTACGTTAAAATGTCATATAAACTTTATTTAGATAAGAATAACACTTTCGAGTGTGATATACAATTACATGGGGCTTCCATAAATAACTCATTTGCTAGAGTAATACTAGAAAGTAAGGATATTTCATACATATTCAGCGGATCAATAGATGGTGAGGGGCATTGCTCAGTGGATATTAATAAATTAAAGAATTTATTTAAAAACAATGATATTGGAACTATGAAATTAGAGGTTATTGCCGAAGATATATACTTTAATCCTTGGAATAGTGAGTTTCTTATTGATCAATCCAAAAAAGCGGAAGTGGTTATTAAAGAGCAAAAAGAAGATGTTAAACCAATTATAAATGTTAGTGTTAAAATACCACAAAAATCTATCATTGAACCTATTCCAACTAAGGAAATTGTTAATGAAACTATAAAAAATCCTACTGTTCCAACAAACAAAAAAATAGACAGATATGAATCTAAAAAAGATACTCACCATAATGATAATATCTTTACATTGCAAGATCTAAAAAAGATATTGAAAAAATAAAAAATAAATAATTTGAATTTATTTTAATGATTAAATGAGTATGTTTTTTACATGGCAAATATTTCGGGATTATTAATAAAAGATTCATTCGATTATGTTATACAGGTTGATCCTACTACCAGACATGTATTACGAATAGGTGGTGTTGCCCCAAATAACCCAATTTTTACGTTAGGATTAACTGCTGAAAATAATTTTACATATACGGATGGTAATCAACAAAATGGGTACGTATTAACTACAGACGCTTTAGGCAATGCCACTTGGAATAACATAATTTATAATTCTTTTCTTAGCGGCTTCATCACTGGTGGGACTTATAACTCTTCTACTGGTGTCTTAACACTGAACACAGTTAGTGGATCACCATCAATGATAAGTGGTTTTGTATCATCAGCACATACCCATATTATAAATAATATTGTTGGGTTACAATCAGCTTTAGATAGTAAATCTAGTACGGGCCATTCACATCATTTCTCGGCGTTAACAACAACAGGACATACACACGTTACATCAGAAATTATAGGACTTGATTCTGCCTTACAGGATAGATCACTTACGAGTCATACGCACAGTTTCTCAGCGTTAACAAATACTGGACATACACACGTTACATCAGATATTACAGGACTTGATTCTGCCTTACAGGATAGATCACTTACAGGACATACTCATAACAACTTATATTCACTTACGAGTCATACGCACAGTTTCTCAGCGTTAACAAATACTGGACATACACACGTTACACAAGAAGTATTTATAAATAAGTTACCATCTACAAGTGATTTTTCTTTACAAGATTTTATAACTACGTCTTGGTCTTGTGGAAGGATTTCTGGTGGAACAATAGTTGATAATTTGGATGGTACCATAACTGTAAGTGGTGGCACAGGAATGGTAAGGACATCAGATTCTATTGATGCTAATTTAATTTATTTTGAATGGGAAGCTAATAATTCACTTTCTTTAGCTGATAGAGAAGTGAATTATGTTTATGTTGATTATAATGGTGGAACACCAATTGTTACATCAGAAACCAATTACCAAAACATAAATCAAACAACACAATTTGCTATTGGAACCATATTTAAGAGAGATAATGATTTGTTTTTCTCTGATATAGGTCTTGAAATATCAAATTTTCCAAGAAAAGTTCAAAGAAGAATTCAAGAATCTTTTGGATATCAAAGAACATCTGGTCTTTTAACCGCCCATATAGGAGTTAGAAATGTCTATGTAACAGCAGGTGTATTATGGTATCAATTAAATAGAATAGATATTAATGCGTTTAATTCTTCAACAGGAGACGAGTTTACTGTTTATTATAGACACCCAACAACTGGATGGACTTTTACAACCGGTGTTACACAAATAAGTAATACTGAATATGATAATAATGATGTTGCTCCTGCTACACTAGGAAATAATAATTATGGTGTTTGGTGGGTTTATATAACTCCAAATGGAGAGGTTACTATATTAATGGGGCAAGGAAATTATAATCAATTGTCTCAAGCTCAATCTGCAACTATACCTGTTGGCTTACCACCTATAATAAAATATTATAGTTTGTTTTTGGCAAAAATTATAATTAAAAAGAACGATTCTGCCTTCATAGATGTACAATTGCCTTTTGACACATTAATTGGTTATACAAATGCAAATAATCATAATGAACTATCTACTTTACAAGGTGGTACAACAGATGAATATTATCATTTAACTTTAGATCAGGTAACTAATGTTGATAATATTCCAAATCTACAAATTGGGTCATTTGGAATAAGTATAGATGGGTCTGGATCGGTAATATCCCCAGGTATAAAAGGATTTACAATGTTTGTTAATGATATGACAATAACTAGTTGGCATATATTATCAGATCTTTCAGGAACATGTAAAATAGATATTTGGAAGAATAGTACTATCCCAACATCTGCCGATACTATAACTGGCACGGAATTGCCTGAGTTAAATAGTCAACAAATAAATTCGGATACTAATTTATCTACATGGAACACTACAATTTTAGCTAATGATATAGTATATTTCAATGTAATAAGCGCAACAACAGTTACTAAAATAAATTTAGTTATTAAAACGATAAAAAATTAAAATTATGGCAACAAAAGCAATAAATTTCAGATTCAATGGCCCAACCACACCCTTATCCATACCAACCTACGATCATACCAAAACTAATCTAGGTAAACTAATTAAGCAATATTCTGGTGGTACTAATACAGATATTTTTGCTGGTCCAGCAATTATTGGGATTGCCAGACCTTGGGAATCTTCTGGTAACGTAAATCCAGGATTTTTTCCGCACGTAATACCATATTCTGATACTATTGACTGGGTATTTCTATCTGATGGATTGACCACTGCCGTTTCTAGAAAATTTTTTCTATATCTTTATAATAAAGAAACTGGGGTATTTACATGGAATGGTGGAATTACTGCGACTTTACCAACAACAACAGCCCATACCATTCGAGGATTTAGAGTATCATATGAGACATATATTAACGGATCGGTTTCAGTTAATGGAACTACCGCCACTGGTGTAAATACAACATGGGTGGATGATAGGTTATCTGTCGGTAGTAGAATTGGTTTCACCAGCACAGCATCTACCGAAATTACTACTTGGTATGAAATAGGATCGATTGATAGTAATACTCAAATCACTTTAACCTCAAGTGCAGGTGTTATTGGTAGTACAAATTATGTAATAGAAGATTTAATGATAGTTCTATCATCAGCAAATGCGACAACAACAAATGGTGGTTTATTTTTAATAAAAGGGTTACGATATGAGTTATTTAGCCCATCACTAACCGCAGTTTTATCATCCACAAATACTGATAAAATTAGGGCAACGTATTGGTTGGGCGATGCTCTTATAGTAACTAATATTACTCCAGGAGGTGTTGCAATAGAACCAAAAACTTCTTGGACTGATCAAAACGTATATGTTTTGAATGTGACTGGTGCAAAAGTTTTTAAATATAATATTAGAAATTCATTAACATTATCTTCGGGAAAAGATATTACGTCATTAGTGTTGCAAACAGGAAATCAAACATTAACTGGCACTCTTTCAGTGGCTAATAATGGTAGAATAGGGATATTAAATCATGGTCCCGGAGCAGGAGTGCAATCTCTTTACTTTGCAACTACCACCAGAATCTATAGATCCGATTTATCAATAATTACCGCAGGAAATACTTTATGGACTTCCGATTCAATGAACGAAGTGCCTCCTGGTGGAACTCAAACATACCCAATAACTAATGGAATGTCATCATGTGAAATTGCTAAAGATATTGATAAATTAGTCATTGCCACAACAGGGGCTGCGGGTGTACGTAGTTATGTTACCAACTACAATAATTCAGCAACACCATTTAATCATATATTTTTAGTTGATGATAAACAATATGATCAATCATCGGCAGATTCTGGTGGTGTGGTACACCCATCAATTGGGGCATCCACAATGTCTATATGGGCAGAAGGTGGAATACTTTACTTATCAAGGAATGGTACATCCGCGTTATTAAATCAACTCTATACATTACCAATTGGGGCTCATCAAACCTACGCAATTGACAATAATCAAATGTTAATTACACCTTCTTTTGATATTAGTGACGCAACAAAACTTTATAATGTAGTTACCTCACACCTAGCAAAACTTGGTACTGATACTTTTTCAATGCCTACTGAACCATTTAAGAAGTATTATAGAGTTACAGGTATTAGTGATAATTCTGGTGGATGGACTGAGTTAGATGATTATGGTGATTTATCCGCATTATCACCAACATCGGCAATCCAGTTTATGTTTATTTTTAAAATTTTAGGCACAACATGTATTCCTTCAAGAATAATGGGGTTAACATTATCTTATGAGGATAGTACAACTGATTCTCATTATGAACCATCAATTGGTAATTCGTCAGTTCCAAATAGAATATTTAGTTATAGACAAAAAACATCGTGGGGAGGTACAATACCATCAATGAGAATTAGATTATATAATGTATCAACTGGGTTAAATGTATTAGATGATAATACAATAAGTTCTGGTTATGGAACTTTTCAATATTCAAATGATGGTGGAGCTACATGGTTATCTTGGAGCTCATCCGCTGATGTTATTGGTAATTATATTAGATATACCGCAACATCATTACCTCCAGGTGTGCGAATTAGATCATTACTAACAATAAATTAAAAAATATGATTGAAGATATAATATATGAATCAATTCCATTTATAATGGAAGTAGAATATGGGGCACCAGGTGGAACAATTATTGGGTATACATTGGATAATGATGGATTTGATATAAAATCAATGGAAGTTAGTAATACATTTATTACATAATTTTTTTTTATACTACTACACTTACACTTTTTATTTAAGGATTTGGTGGACCTGGAGGGATTCGAACCCTCGTCCAGAGTAGTTGTAAAAAAATATTCATTCACAAGTTTAGTTTATTTTTCTAAATAAACAAAATTAAAGATTCTTATTTTTCCATTAGAATCTATAACTGTGGGAAATTCACTTTTACTTTGGTAGCACTTCAAACCAACCAATTTTACTTTATTTATCGACTAGTTCAATTATGCAAGTTCAGCTTCTTGCGGTACTAAAATTGAAGTAGGGATGGACATCATGTCCTCCGAGTTGTAATTGTTTCCAATTAAGTTGTATATAGGTTATTAAAGAGTTTCCAATACTAACTCTACTTGTATCATACTAATTTGCATTCACTACCTGTCAATTCCTGTCAGGCCCATATTTTATAAATATCAATAAATTTTCATAACATTAACTTCTTTATGTATAGGATTCTTACAATTACCTTTATGTGTATAAACGAAATTAGGCCCATGTGTTTTATTTTCAAAGTATTCACAACCTTCTATATTTACCGTAAGAGGTACTTCTTTACCTTTTAAACATGATGACAATAGAAAAACTAATAATATCATCAATATTTTTAAACTATTTACTATTTTCATATTATTCTATATATTTTATATATAATAATTTTAATTATGACAGTCAACGAATTTGCACAATTAATATCCGTGAATGAGGGTAAGAAAAAACAAGTAGATATTGCTCAAATATTAGAAATTTTAAAAGTTTCCAATAAATTAACTGATGGTCAGTTATATAGATTGATTAAATCTATCCCTAAAAATTAATTGTATTTAGTTTACCATTTAAATATGTCCTATACATGGTATGCCCCCAAATATCAGTATTGTTGATCATATTACAATATTTAGTTCGGATATATAATTCTCTGATTCTTGATAATGAATGAAAGTGTGAAAATATATTATTTATTATATTAACATCATCCTTAGAAGGGCAATTATATTCTAAAACACTGAATTTATTATTATTGACTATTACTGTCATGATAATACATATTTTAAAGCGCGTGATAATCTATCTTCCAGTTTAATATCGGTCATATCAACATGATCAATATTTTCCATCTCTAAATAAGATTTAATCCACCTATCTATTTTAGTAATCTCATCCCTATTATGAAATCTAATGTTATCCTTAGTATTGTTATCATCTATAGGTGGTAAATAAAACACCATATCCCAACTATTAATTGATTTTAAAATCTCTTTTTGAACATGATTAATTAGTGCAATATTCTTATTGGTGAGCTTACTACCAAACAATGATCTAAAATAAAAATAGTTTAACATACTACTAGAATCACATATTATAAAATCTTTTGATCCTACATACATTTTTTCCCTATTCAATTGTTTATAAAATATAACCATTTGATCTTCTGGATGTGTGGGCGTTCCATATTCGGCAATATAGTCAGTAGCAGCTTCATTTATAAATATGGAGTTATACCCACCTAATTTTAATTCTTTTTGAATAGAATATGCTAATGTAGATTTTCCACTACATGGGGCCCCTATAAATGATATTAATTTAGATTGCTTAACCATTATAATATTTCACGATCATTATCATTAATATAATTACCATCATCATCTAAATCCTCGTCTAATGGTAAAATAATATCTATATAATCTTCTGTTAATCTAGTCGCATGTGATTGGTGTAAGTCGGCTAAACCACTATTTTCTAACCCATAGTTCATAATCAATAACTCTGTACCTTTAGTTTGGACCTTACCCTTAGATGCCGCCGCCGCTTTAGAAAATTCTTTAGTTTCCCACACATATTTGTCTTTAGGGAACCACTCATTTAGTTCGTCAAACACGTAATATGATAATGAAAACATGCCCTTAACATTTTCTAAACAATTTTTTAATCTTTCATGATCGGATCTACCAAACTCATGTTTAGAATAATAGTGTTCAGTATCGTAATATGGTGGATCTAAATAAAAATATGTTGTTGGTGAATCGTATTTTTGAATGACATCACATACGTCTAAATTCTCTACAAATGTGATCTTATCAAAATGCTCTCTCCATTCTTTCTTTTTCATCTTATCCATTATGATCAGAAATTTACATCTATATTTACCTCTATAATCCATATACTTAGCGGTTTCAGGTTTTGATCCAGAAAAGACTTGTGTTAACACATATAGATATTTCGCAGCGACATCGAAATTGGCATCTGTTGGTGTCACAAAATCTTTTGCAAATATTTCTTTCTGAAAAATATTAAACATTTCTGAATATTCTTTAGGGGTATTCTCAATACCTACCTGCTGACATGGATATTTTAAACACTCATCATATAATCTATCATAATCTTTTATGCATCTAAACAAATTAGCATTTAATGAATTGAAGTCGTTATAGGTCACAGTTTTAAGATTTGGATATTTCTCTAAATCCATTTTAAAAAATACCCAAAACATGCCTGAAAACGGCTCGACATATGTTTCAATGTCTTTAGGAATAAATGCATCTATCCATTCTGCCATTCTACTCTTACCCCCAATATAGCTAATCATATTTATTCTTCCTCAGAATCTAACTTATTATATAATGAAGATACCACTTCTCTAACTGACATATAGAAATCTATCCCGTATTTAGTTAATAACAATGAAAATGTGCTAATATCAGGTTTAATTAATTTTAAATTGTCTTTATCGATATCAAAATAAACTTGTGCTAATAATTCTTCAAGTAACATTTCCTGATATTTTTCCTCTAATCCGTCAAATATAACATCGTTCAAGATAATTATAATATCAATATCGGTCAAGTGCGTTACAATATCATTAGCTTTAGATATCTTACCAACAGTTTTTTGTTTGTGATTACCGAGTAATTTAAATGTTACAAATTTAGGGATTCCGGTTTCGGATAATACCCTATTAAATACTTTCTGAGTTTCATCAGAGATGTTTGTGTACGTTGACATAATTGTTTATAAATTTTTAAGTTTTATTAATATTTCTTTTTCTTCATCAGATATTTTATTGGGTGTTAATATTTCCAATACCAATATTATATCCCCATTAACATTATTTCTTTTAAATCCTTTTCCTTTAACGACTAATCTATCACCATGTTTAGACCCTTGTGGGATAGATATTTTTAATTTACCATCGAAAGTAGTTATTATGTGTTCAACACCTAATATTAAATCATAATAATTTATTTTAATGTTACGGATAATATCATTACCATGTCTAACCATATCATTCTGTGATATCTCTGAAATGACTATAAATAAATCACCATTAATACCATTCTTAGCATAATGACCTCCTCCGGCAGATACAAATGTGAATCCATTTTCAATACCCTCAGGAATTGTAATGTCTATACTTTCGGTAATTATGTTATACCCCTTACCATTACATTTGATGCACGCATCTATTATCATAGTGCCTTCACCACCACATTTTTGACATGTAATTTGTTGAACCATTCTACCAAATCCCTGCACCTCAAATACCACGTCTTTAACGCCTCTTCCATCACAAGAATTACACTTATTTGTTTTACCACCAATACCACCACACGGATCACACTTAACCGATCTATCATATTTTATAGTCTTATTAATTCCTTTATATATTTCTTCAAAAGTTAATTTAACATCGACCTTTATATTACCACCTTTAACCTGCCTTCTTCTACCACCAAAAGCAAAGTCTCTTAATATGTCATCCATATCCATATGCCCATGGCCAGTAAAATGTTGTCTACCACCATTATCGTAAACAGATTTTTTATCGGCATTAGATAATGTGGCATACGCCTCATTAATCTCTTTCATTTTTTCCTCAGCATTGGTATTATCAGGATTTTTGTCTGGATGAAACTCTATTGCCAATTTTCTATACGCTTTTTTAATGTCATCAGCAGAAGCGTCTTTAGGTACCCCCAATATATCATAATAGTTACTCATATATTTATTTTGACGTTTTTAAACTTATCTTACAAATATAAGAATTTTTTTCGATAAAACAAATGTGTTTATGAAATATAAATTAATAATTTACGACTCTAATGGTGTTGCGAAACGAACAATATGTGAATTGCGTAAGTATGAACTAATTAAAGAGAGATTTGATACTATGGTCGAGAATAATATCGTTTTTTTTGAAAAAAAGTATATAAATAAAGGTAAACATGAGGAAATCAAATATTTCTTATATCTCATTAAAGAAAGAGAGCCCCAGGATGAGGATATACTCGTCAGAGATAGAGTTGGTAGGCTTGTGAAAGAAGTATTCGTAGATCCTAATTGGGTGGTTTTAAACAAGCAGGAATACCTAATAGAAGAAAAATTTACCTGTTATGGATATGATAAAAAATTACCATTAAAAGATATTATAAAATTATTTATAATGGATAATAATAACATAAAATATGTCTATTATTTTCTAAATAAGGTAATTATTGAGGATTTTCAGGATTTTAATATAATTGTGACTAAAAACCATTACGATGCCAGAAGATTACATGATACTATGGATAATTTTGTAAAACAAAGTAATAGAACTGGTAAGTGTATCTTTATGAATGAGTTAAGTAATAATAATAGGGATAGAATCTATGATGAAATAAAGATTAAGACGAAATGGAAACCATCAAGGCTTTATAGAAATTCCACCAGACCGTAAATATAATATCCGGTGTTAATCACCCCAATTTGAAATGTTTTTCCACCAAGAAACCGGATACTTTCCAATCGAGACTGGTGTTAATACCCACAATTTGAAATGTTTTTCCACCTCTGTAGTTTAGAAAGTTTGTCGTTCAATGGTGTTAATACCCACAATTTGAAATGTTTTTCCACCATATTTTTGATAAAAGATTGAATGTCATCATATTTCATACCAAATTCTTTTTCAAAAATTAACCAGACCCGATTATAATTGCACCATAAGCGCCCATTTTTATGATCCTGTTCAAAAATAACCTTATCATTTTTCATTAGAAATATTTTTTCGGGATATTTCTCGAAATCAAACTTGATGGTGCAACCATTCCAAAGGTCCAAAAATATTTGTTCCTTGGATGGTTTTTCAGTTTGTTCCTTAATTTCTTTAAGTTGTTGCTCCGTTAGGGTGATTTTAACACCATTTATGTCAATTTGCATGGTTTTATTAGTTTTAAATTTATAATACAAAGATAAGTAAAATATTTGACATTTCCTAATATCATTTCATTTATTTACCCATTTGTAGTCTGTGGTATTACATACCTTAAACGCCAATACGATTCATTATCATTAACCATATATTTAGTAATATTATATATAATTATAATACCAACACATTCATCTATAAATTTATAAATTTCATCAATATCACTAAAGTTCCTACTACTGACCGAGTATGGTCTCTCTTCGTATATAAAAGTTGGATATGATGAAACCATCACATTTTCTTTATCACAAATATTATTTATTAAATCAAACACTTCTTTTGTTAATGAAGAACCGCCATAATTCTTATTACTAAATAATAAAGTGTTAAGCAATCCACCTTTTTTTATAATAGGATCCACATACGGCCCAATTATTGATGATTTGGAAAATTCTTTAATATAGTGATCCACCTTATCTTGATCATCTTCACTAATGTCACTAATTAAATTACCCTCCAATTGATCAATCATTTGACATAATGAGTTGTATCCATTACATTTTGTGCTCATATCACTGTGAATCGAAAAAATTTGCTTGACAAATTTTAATGTTTCAAGATTTGGTTCAAAAACCCTAACATCATCTCTCATTTAATTATATTTTTTCTGTGGAACTATCATTTAAACTAATCTTACCAATATCGAATAAATCTTCGACTCTAGATAAAGTTTCTTTTAGTTTAAGAATCTCATTTTGATCTTCAATATACTTAGGATTTATACAATCAATTCTTTCTTCCGTATCTGTTGGAACAAAAAATATTGTTGGTGCCATACCTTGAGTCTCAAAATGTTCTTTAATGGAATCCATATATTCTTTCCTTATTGATTCGTTTTTTAAAACATCTCTATAGATGTAAAATACTAATATTATTCTATCGTGATCCATGTGTTATATAATTTTATTTAAAAGTAATACCATTAATAATAAAGTAAATAATCAGAATCATCCTGATTCATCTTACTTAAAACTTTAATTTCATTGATTTTCCAAAAATCAATTATTATGTTCCAATATACTTGCTCTTCTATATTAGCAATTATAGTGGGGGTATCGGTTTTTTTTATAAACCTTAAAAATTCACCACCCATCATACCATCCTTAATGAATGATGACATTTCATCGTCTGAAATAAACATATTTTTACATATTTTCCTTTTTTATTATAAAATTAATATTACCTATTTTAATATTAATTAAGTTAGACATAACTAAACCTTTGTTACTACCATTTTTAATATAGTATAATTCCCTATTTAATAACTCATGATCATTATTTGATATCGTATAAATTATATCCATTCCATCAAAATCTACGTTATTAGACTTTAATATATTGGCAATATTCTTTAAATAATCAAATGTTATCATTTAAATATTCTAAATAATTTTTCAAAAAATCCTACCCTTTTCTTTTTAGAATTCTCTATAATTAGGTTACGATTCTCTATAAGTATTTTTTCGCCTAACCCATTCTTTATTTTTTTAGCAAAATCACGCTTTTCAGATTCAGAGTCGATTTCAAGTTTTCTCTGTAATCTTTCATTTTTCTCTAATTCTTTTTTTATATCATCCATATTAATATACCCATCATTTACTTATTACTAAATTTAACTATTTTTTTATATAAAATAAACTACAAATGGAAAAATTATTACTTTTCGGAATATTATGTTACAGTATTACAAATATTGCGGTATACGGATCAATATTCAATAGTTGGAGATCTTTTTGGGAGAAGTATAGCCCCAATTTTTTCCATAAATTATTCACATGTTTTATATGCTTACCTTTTTGGGTGGGGGCAATATTATCATATGCAAGTCACTTATTTAATTATAAGTTAGTATCACCAACATATGGGATTTGGGGTGTTGACATGTTGTTGGTAAATATATTCTTAGATGCCTGTATAGGATCGGGATTAGCGTGGTTAATACACACTTTTCAGGAAACTCTAGAAAGAATAGGTAACAAATAGATATTTTTAGTTAATCTATTATCGACTCTTGGGGTTGTTCGTTTACAACAGAATTTATTGTAAACTCCAGATTTTGTAACTCAATTAAATCGTGTGACGCAAAAAAATCTTTTAATTTAATTTTATATGTGTCATACAAAGCCACCTTTTTTTCATTTTCAATATTAAAATTAATTATAGATTCTACATACTTTAACACATAATCTATACCTATATTATTTTTGGCGAAAAAAATGTAATAATTTTTATCGGCATTCATTAATTTATGCTCAATATTTTCATCATGGATAGCATCTTTATTCCATGTCGGTTTTAATATAGTATCAACAATAGAGTTGTCACTAACTAATCTAATTCCAAAAACATATGGTTTTAACTCATTTAATTTATCTTGAATGCTCATTACAATAATTTAATTCCTGTGAATATCACCATAAGAACAGTGGCTAGTGATAACATAAATAGTGTAACGTCCCTATTAGACATATCATATTTAACACCAATTTTGTATGATAACAATATATTAAATACGTATCTAATAACATTTAATGTTGCCATAAAAAATAATAATAAGTATACCTTATTTAAAATTATCACCAGCCAGTTCATTACGATTTTTTTAATTCAGACACTTCTAATCTCATTTCTTGAGCAAGCTTCTTAACATCTTGCAACGATTTTCTTAATCTAGTCCCAGCAGATTTATTGCTTTTATTGTAAAACTTATCAGCATCTTCTGATATAGACTCAACTAAATTCTTTAGTAAATTGTAATTTTCCATTTTTTTTTCTTTTTATTAGTTATTTAATTTATTATTATTTTCATCATCATCATTACCTGACTCAACATTCCCCACCATTTTATTCTGTTCAGAACTACTTTTTATTATTTTAACATACTCATTACATATGTTAATAGATCCTATTATTTTTTGCATCTTATCAATCTCTAATTTAAGTTTATCAACTTTAAATCTAGTATCACTATTAGTGTTCGATAAAATTGACTCTATTTCGGCCTCACAGATCTTTTGATCATTAATGTAATTGGATATTACTAATTCAAATATTTGTATCATTTAATGTATTTTTTAAAAATATAGGTAATATTAATAATAAAATCAATGCTTATTCAATAATGATGTGTTCATAATCCTATTAATTTCTAGTAACGAATCCATATCATACTTACTTTTAATGGAATAAAACCTTAATATATGCTCCCAATACCCTATAATCTTATCAGAAGCAACATCTTTATCTTGTTCATCGTAAAACATTTCCCTAACATATCCAAATAGAAATTCTTTTAACTCATCAGTAGTTTTAAAAATAATACCTTCTTTTTTAAAAATTTTAACACATTTACCCACACACCACTCAAAATGGGATTTTTCATCATTATTGGTCATTATATCCCCACCCATATAAGTTGATCCCATCAATTCAAAAAATGTTATAATAAAGTCGTTATATAACAATACCCTATCATAAGAAATGTTATTTATACGATAAATATAGGATATTTCTTCCTCAGAAAGAGGTGTATTGATGTATGATAAAAAATTATGTATATTAGATTCCATAGTTTAATTATAAAAAAATAACGGTTGTTGTAAACCGTTATTTTTTTTATAATTAAAAAATTACTTTTGTGTTGGATCCGGATTTGGGTTGCGCTCCCAAAAATAGTTCAAAAAGGAATTGTTAGTAAGGACATTATTTATGTTAACCCCATAAGTTTTCTTTAATCCATTCACTATAGCGTTATATGGGACATTATGTGCCATATGTAATTTGATTGCATATTCACCATGTACTTTAAAAAATTCTGGATCAAGTATCTTAAATTGATCTCCCACATATACCGAAACGTTATATAATTTACCAGATTTCATAGCATTAACTTTATTGTTAGTAGTGTCGTACATAAATTCAATACCATCTTTTGTTGTAACTGAATTACTACCCGGTTTTACATCAACAGTTTCTTCCTCACTTATAACTTCTGAATCCCATATTTTACTTTTTTCCTCGTTTTCATATATTTTTTTCTTAGTAAAATATTCATTAAAATTTTCAGTCTCGGTAATTAGATCCGTTTTAGATACTTTATCGGATGGTGAATAATCCATCATTTCAAACATTCTACTCATTTCCTCACTTATAAGTTTATCGTCCTTAGCAATTAAAATGACTGCTGATCCATTATCCTTATCACCTTCCCACCTTATTTTATATGATTTATTGCCATCAGTCATTTCAAACATATTTAAATCTGTTTTAAATTCGTTTGGTATTAATTTAATAGCAGCACTTTCACTAACAAATGGTTTTTTATATGTTAATTTTTTAATAGTTTTTTTATCACCAGGTTTTTCAACTTTAGTTACTACACTATTTTTAGATTTAATAGAAAAATCTTTATCCACAGATTTTGTGGCTACTGGGGATGTTTTCTCAAACTTAGCCTCAGCACTTCTATAGGCAGCGCCTTTCTTTTTTAAATCATCATAAACTTTTTGAGAATTTTCATCCTCAACCTTATTTAGATCATCTATTCTTTTAACAAATTCTTTATTCACTTCAGTACCATCATCATCAAATCTTAATCCTTCCATACCACTTCCGCCATAAAATTCTCTTTCACTATCTTCCACATTTCTCTTTTTAGGCATGAATTTACCACCTTTATCCCCTTCGGACTTAGCATCTTCGATTTTGGTATATTTTTTATATTTTTTCTCTACCTCAGAATAGTAGGCATCAGTATCTTTTTTACTTTGTTTTTGATTTTTAGTAGTTACAGTTTTTCCTGGAAATCCCACTTCTTCCATCAATAACTCATTTATCTTTTTTAAAATTTCTATTTTCTTCATTATCTATTTTATTTATAAATATCGTATTTTTTTTAATTATTTCACTAAAACATCAAATTGTTCTAAAAACATCGCTTTAACATAATCTTTGGATTTACCAGTTTTTTTGGATATCGATTCAAATATCTTATCTATTTTTTGATATGGGACATTGCTCAATTCTATCGCCCCAGGACCTTCATCACAATATGGAAATTTCTTACATTTTTGTTTTATACTAACGAATTTTCCACCCGGATACATTTTTTTATTACCTCTCCAATTATTCTTATTTTTTGCCCATATCTTAGGTTGTGTATACTGGCCAGATGATGAACTATCAGTAACTTCATCAACACCCTGTAATGATTTACGTACAATACCACCCATAGGAGCTTCAAATCCACCACCAACGGATCCTGATGATGTAGTTTCATCAGTATTATCACTATTCTTTATGGACGAGTTATATAGGTCTACAAACTCCTTTTTTATCTTAGACACTATGCTTTCATCAAAATTATTTCTTAGTACCGTAATAACACAATTTTTATCATTACACTGATCAATCTCATTAAGAATACCATCTTTTTCCATCTGTTTAGATTTTCTACTACCAGATATTGCCAAATCATAGCTATTATCCATATTAGTAATGGTATTCATTAAAAATTGCTTCCAATTATGAATAAGATTTTTCCTATTCATTTCTAATAACCCAGGAATTTTTAATCTGGCGTTTGCGGCACCTTCTCTAAATTCTGATGATATTAATTCCTTATTACTTTGTGACATATTCAAATATTATTTAATTAGCATCATTACTTAGTGATCCCGTCCAGAATCCTCTTCTCATATAAAATTGTTTATATAGTTGTACCAATACATTTCTGGTTACACCAACAATCTTATCCTCAAACTCTTTATCCTTATAGGATGATGAATTTATTTTTTTAATTTTATTTTCAAATGTCACAGATTTTATCTCATCATTGATAATATCTTTTATTTTATTCTTAGTAGGATTGCTATCAAAAAAATCTTTAATTTCTTTTCTAGCAATTCTTTCAATCTCTGACTTATCAGTTTGTGTTAACACTTCATTAAGTAAATCACGTTTTGTCATATTATCTAATTTTAAAAATTAATTTACCTGTCACACTATTATCAGTTGCGGCATCCATAATAAGATACACATCTTTATATTTTAACCCGGCCCCTATAACTAGTTTGTTATGTGGATTATCGCCGTAATATCTTCTAACACCGGCACCAACAAGTAAGCTTAATTTTTTAGATTTATTAGGAATATACTCTTGTGGTGGTAAAGATTCTATCTTTAATGAGTCTATAACGAAATAATCCGGACCATTAATTCTTGTTCTCCATATTCCACTAACTTCTTCTGTTAAAACTATATTTAACTTTAATCTACTAAAATTCCAACTACCATCGTATGTCAATTCATTTGTGTTTATTAAACCCTTCCAATTTATAAACCAATCTTCTTCTTGTGGATAAAATATACTTATCGATAATGAATCTTTACCTATACTATCCACACTACCACTACTTAATTGACCTCTTAATGATGCTACCAACCCTGTTAATTGCAACACTTTTTCTTTCTTATCTTTTATTTCACTAACCAACTCCTTATTAGAGTCTTTTAACTTTTTAGTTAGATCAGATTCAGTATTATAATAATTAACTAATTTAGTATATTCACCATCCTTAATTTTAACTAATGAGTCTTTGGTAATTATCTCCATTTTCATGGAATTAATATCATTATATAATGATTTTTTCTCACCACATAAATTATACATAGTGAATAATAACCAAATTATTAACGCTATTAATAATAATATGAATATATTACTTTTAAAAATTTTGGCCATCGATATTATTTTTATATTCCGTAGCAACTTTATTTGCCCATTCAGCTGACCAAACATCGTAATAACCACCCAACTTTTTCATAATTTCCAACGTTTCTTCATTTAGCTTAGCCAACTCACATGATATATAAACACCATTTGGCTCGCCCAGTGAGAAAAACCACTCAATTTTATTATCATAAAATTTGCCGGACCATTCAGCGTTATTAGATTCAGGATATACGATAAAGTCATTAAACTCTACTTTTGGAGATATTATATCTCTAAATTTCTTTTCTTCCTCAGCTTTTATAGTTTGATCCAATGTTATTTCACCATTCTCAGATTCATTAACACTATTTTTTCCGGTTACAATACTATTTTTAAACCCTTTACGTGATGATGTATATAACATATCTCTTAGGATATCGTGCTCTTCATGTTTGTTCATAATCGTTACATTTGTATATAGTTATAAATATAGTAAGAATAGGGATTATCAAAATTTATCCCTCTATTAATTGTTTAAAATCAGTAAAATTCCATGTTGGGTTTAAATCCGTAGCATTTTTAATCCAATTGCTTCGATATAGTACACCACTAAAATTATGTAAATCAATCTCCTTAATTTGAGTGTTATGAGATATGACATTTTTACTTATATTCTCCTTATTACATATGTGATCAACCAAAAATATTGTCGAATCTAATTGCTCTTTAGTATATTTTGTCCAAACATTAAATGATCTCCACCTTTTTTCTGAAATCCCATCTACTTGGTTGTACGTAATACCGTTAACATTAAAATATGACTTATCCTTAATATCTAGCTCTAACCACCCCTCATTAACTAGTGATATGGATATGATAGACTTAGAATATACATTATTGGGTAAGAAATCGGAATGGTAGTTAGTATCAAAATGTTGATATATTTTACCGGACTTATCCACAGTAAAATGGGACCCCCTTTTATGTCTACCACAAAGTCTATTTGACCATCCAATAAAGTGTTTCATATCAGATGAAAAAGTATTACCAATGACTATTTGTTTTTTTTCAGAAATTTCAGGATAATAGTTACTATCCTGTAAAACATATTTTTTATTGTTTATATTCATGATATAATAATATCCATTTTTTTAATAAAATAAACGATATTATTTTTACTCCAATAATTAATATTTTTCTATCCTTAATCTATCCCCAATTATTTGAGACGGCATTACTATTTCACCAGTATTAATAGGTGGGGAAGGATCTTCAACTACTAGCGGTTCTTCAACAATATCTATTTTAGTGGGAGTTTCTTCTACTATGATAGGTACCCGTATTTCATCTACAATATCCACTATAGATGTTTGATCATCTTCAATAACAATATCAGTAAGTGGTGTTAAGGAGTCTACCATCGATATACGCGATTCTGGGGTGGTAAAAATATCAGATAATTTGGGCGCGTCTATAGATACATTATCACTTATTAAATTTATATCATCAACAATTATGGTTGGTGGATCTGGTATAATATCCTCTAAAATACTTATATCACTATTAATCTGGGTATTATAACCAATAATGTCATTTATATCATTTTTTTTTTATCATCATAGACTACATCATTATCCGCTTCAACATTGTTGTCTACACCATCATTTACACCATCATTTACACCTTCATTTACACCTTCATTAATTGGTGCATTACCATCCGGTATAGGTTCAGGTTTAACTTCTTCATTGGATTCCCAGGGATGTTTTTTATCTTCAATTTCTGGTTGGGGGATAAATGCATCTGGTGTAGGTGTATCTAATATATTGGCAATACCATATTCACTATTTACTTGATCAACAATTGATTCATTGATTTTATCCACTGGTCGTATGTAATTTATTAAAATTTTAATAAATCCTAAAGCGATTAATGGTAAAAATGCTCCTGAAACAATTGATAATATTCTTTTTTGAGTAATCGGATCTTCTTCTGTTAGTCCGAATAATTCTATCCATTGATTATAATGTTGTAAATGTGAATACGCATGATAGATATTACTAGATACTTGAAATATTGTTAGTGTTATAAAAAGTGCCCATACCAATGTTTTGTTAATTCTATCCAATATAATTAAAGATGCTAATGACGCTGCTGCCCCAAGTTCAAATGCTATTGCCAACGCCCACGACATTTTTGTTCCTTCTGATAAATTAAAAAAGTCAAAAGAATTAATCATTGAAATGCTGGAAGTCCAAATATATAATATAACTAATGTGGATATAATTAATATTTTTACAATTTTATTTCTCATTAGTATTCATTATTTTTTTTCTAGTCTCATATGACTGTTTAGGATCCGATAGAGTATAAATGTAAATTACATTATTTTCTCGCATTTTTCAACTTCTCTAATATTTCTTGTAATTTTTTAATGTCCTTCGTATATTGGTTCATAATATCATCCGGACGAGCAGTAGTTCTAACAACTGTGTTATTATCATAGACAACCCTAAGCGCAATTTCATTTTTAGATATTTCCCTTTCGATAGAAGCAATTTCTCTATCTAATGAATCATTATAATTCATATCACTTTTTAAAGATATAATTGTCTTGTTTAATGTTTGTATTTTACCTGTAGTACCACAAGAATTCCACATCGCACATAACGAAAAAATGATTGCCAAAAGTAACCCCCATTTCCCTATAAATTTATTTATAACTTCCATTTTTACGTATATATGTATTACTTATATTTATTTTTTAAATATTTTGATGCTTCAGGGAAATCTTTCCTTAATATGTTAATACATTCCTTAATTATATTTTCCCTTTCAATTGCCATCCCCCTATAAAATGCTAATGAAATGTTACCACTAGCTTCACTAGCGGAATATTTCATATGTTTTTGCCTAGTAGAATTTCTATGAACAAAATTTTTCTTTAAATCACCAATAATTTTATCTTCATTTATTTTTCCCATATCACATATAAATATTTACCCATTTAAAAAATCCTGTATCGATGATGAGTTATGTCTTAATTTTTTAATAGCCTTTTCCTTAATTTGTCTAACCCTTTCTTTGGTTAGTCCATACTCCTCACCAATTGATTCTAACGTCATTTTAGTCCCGCCCAACCCAAAATAACATTCGACAATATCTTTTTCTCTTTCTGTTAATACAGACAATAACGTATTTAAATGATATTTTAACGATTCATCATCAGATACCACATTGTCCGGCATATCAGCATTAGGATTAGGTATAACATCAAGTAATTCGTCACCATTTTCATTAATATTTTGATTAAGTGAAATTGTTCCTGGATATGGAGAATCGTTATATGAACTAACCCACGTATCATCACTCACATTTTTTTCTCTCTCTTTCCTATCCTTACCCATTTGGTTGATTACATTTGCGGGTAATCTAACCATTCTAGAATTTTCATTTAGAGATTGCATTATAGACTGTTTAATCCACCATACGGCGTATGATATAAATCTAAACCCTTTGGTATGATCAAATCTTTTAGCGGCAATGATCAATCCGTAATTACCCTCAGATATTAAATCTGATAGTGATAACCCCTGATTTTGATAATCTTTAGCCACTGATATTACAAATCTTAAATTGGCTTTTGTCAATTCCTCTATTGCTTTTTGATCACCATTCACTATTCTTTTAGCCAATTCTAATTCTTTATCCTGAGTAATAATAACACTTTTTCTAACATCTTTAAGGTATTTAGATAAACCTTCTTCTTGAGTATTAACATACTTTTTGTTGCTCATATAGTGAAATATATTTGTTTTTTATTATTTTTTTGAAAATTCATTCAATAATCCCTTTTCATAAGTACTCAAGTTTTCAAATCCTGTCTCAGATATTTTATCAAGAATGTCATTAAGGGACAAATCTTCATCTACCACACTTTTTTTATCATCACCCCCAATATGTTTCTTAAATTTAGTGTAATTAGCGGTAAGATCATCAAAATTAACGATATTAGGATCCGCTTCAGTAAAATCTATATCCACTATATTGTTCTGGGTATCAACTATTAATGATATAAAATCTGAGAATAATTTATTTTGAGATCCAGCATCTCGAAAATATGTGGAAAAATTATTAATGTCTATCCCAAATAAATCTATTAATATAAAATTATATTTTTTCTCAAATAGCACATTTTCAATATCTGATACTGAATAGTGGCTTTGAAACGTTACCTTATAGATTCCTTGTGATTTAACAATATTTCTCTTACCTTTAACCATTACATCTAGTAAGGATTCCTTAAAATTACTATCAAATATCGTTAAAAAATAGTAATGATTTGCTAATCGTTGTTTCATATAATTTATCTTATTTTAATATAGTTTTCCACAAATATACAACATTTTTTCGGAAAAACCTAATAATTTTCAATATTTTTTACACTAATTTCAACTGGGACACATTACCCGTCTTAGTAATAAGTATCTGATGATCAGATAAATCTCTAAAGAATTCCCTATGTGTGATAAGTAAAACTGTATCAAAATAGTTCTTTATTTGCTCAAAAAACAATCTAACATTGTTTAAGTTCTCATCAGATATTTTACCCAAAACTTCGTCAAATACCAAAATATTTGGTTTAGGGAGAGTAGAAACCCTACCAAGTACGGTTCTAATTGCCAATGCCCCTAATGTCTTTTCAAGCCCTGATCCACTAAATAATTGTCTATTTATATCACTTCTAATGATTAAAAATTCTATCTCATTTTTCTCATTTAACGCCATTTCAACATTAAAATCGCAAACACCATCCAATAGTAAAGATATTTCAGCATTTAATATTGGAATAACAGTTTTTAGAACCATTTTACATACACCATTTTTACCCAACATTTTTTCATAAACACTAAATGTTTTCTCAATCTCATTTTCTTTCTTAATCAGTTCTATAATACCATTCTTAGTTGCTATGTTAGTATCGTTTACAATAATCTGATTCTTTAACTTCTCTATTTTAATGATTAACGAATCATGATCATATTGACGTATTTTAAGAGTGCTATTCAAATACCCAATTTCTACGTCAACATTTTGATTAGCATCTATTATCGATTTATTCTTATTATATTCACCTAAAAGATTTTTCTTAGTTTGCATATCCATACGCAATCTATCAATATCCAATTCCTTTTTATCTATAATAATACTTTTTCGATCTTTATCATCTAATGATTTTTTAATAATCTTTTGATCCAATATTTTACCACTTATATTGACTATTCCTAACTCATTTTTATTAAATATTTTTTTAGACAGTACTAAATCTTTTTTCAACCTCTCAATTTCTTCATCATGATCATCGCCATCTAATGCTCTTTTACATGTCGGGCATATCTGACCTTCTACTAACTGTTTTAGTATTTTCTCAATATTTGATATATCCTTACTAGTATTAGCTCTATCGGTTAGTAAATCTTTTTCCTGAGATAATAATAATTCATATTCATCCTCATCGAACTCAACTACTTCTATATTATCAAAATCAGATTTTAAAACTTTTAACTCTTCCGCTAATGTCTTACCCTTACCTATTATTGATTCTATTTCATTGGCTAGTGTATCAGGATTTAAAGTTAATAATGAGTCATCAATGTTTTGTTTTTTACCAAATAACTTTTCCCTTTTCTTTTCAATAACAGTAATCTCCACATCGACATTGTGTAATGACAGTTCACTTTCTTTTATGTCACCAGCACATTCAATTAGATCATTTTCATGAGCTTCAATTTCATTTTTTAAAGACTCTACATTGTATAAATTAGATTTCATCTTCTTTTTAAATTCAGATGACATTTCTTTTGAAATTTCTTCCTTATTCTCAAGAACCTCTAACCCTATAAATTTAGTTAATAACCTACTTCTTTCAGATGGTTTAGTGTCCAATATAGATTCTAAGTTATCACTGGTTATTATGATAGTATTTAAAAAATCTGCTTGATCTCCAATAGATTCTTTTATAATATTTTCAGTGTACACTCTAGCTTCACCTTTTTGATCCTCGAACGTTCCGTCGGGTAATATTCTATAATATTCTAACGATGACGATACATTCCAACCATCACCTTTTTTATTTAATTTCCTAGTTAAAGTTCTACTAATAATATAATCATCACCATCTATAGTTATATTACCCTTAACTGTAACAGTATTATTTTTTCTATATACATTAAAAATTTCCTCATTTTTACTAGTCTTTGTTGTATTACCAAAAAATAAAAATAAAAGAGTATCCACAGAGAAATTAGAATTGTGTGATACAATACCATTTGTATAATATTGCTCAACCTCATCAACTTGTATATCATACAAATCCTCTGCAATGGGATCAATTTCAATATGTGATATACCTTCAAAACCATCAATAGTTTCTATTTCCTCATCAATTATGTTTGATAATGGTATAAAATCGCCTGACTTAATTTTAACTCTATGATCAGGAGCCCCTGATAATTTCTTTCCACCAGACGTAGTTATTATTACTTTACCAGAATTTTTGGCCGTTATTCCACAATCTAATATTTTTTTATATCCATATGGTGTATTTACCGATATATTTAAATTATTATTAAAAATATCATTTAATTCACCAATAGTAATTTCTTTTATATCATCATTTATTTTAATTTTAATCTTAGTTTCCTTAGTAACACATTTTCCGCCGGTATTTTGGGGATCTGATGTTACTAAAGTAACACCTTTTAATTTATTATAATCAACTTCATTGTTGTCACCAAATGATAAAAAATTATCAATCTCAATTTTATTTATAGACCATTTCCTGTGTCTACGATCAGCATTTATTCTAGAGTTATAAATCTCATTAACTTTATCATCTAGTTTTAATAATTTTTCAGTATTTATTTTAATATCTTCTCTATCTAACCAAGAAATAAATAATTTTTTCTGATACTCTAAGTCCATGATATTATCAATGGCACCATATTCCACATTAGATGTATCCTCTTTATAGTCCCGTTTCTTAGATCTAAAAATAACATTTATGTTCGATTCTGGAATTCCATATTTTTTTGAAAAATATGATTTAACCCTAGCCTTTCCTTCTGTGGTATTACTCTCGGGATAATCGTCCCAATAAACTTTTATACTAGACTTTTCTGGTATAGTAATATTATTTTTCTTCTTACTTGATTTCTCTATAATTGTTTTCTCCATAAAAATCGTTATCGTCAGTTTTTTTAATGTTAATTTTTACATTCTCGGTTGGCATTATCTCTTTAGTAGGTTCCACAATTTCTTTAGGTATTGGTTTAACGAACTTTAAATTTATATCACCCCACTTTTCTTTTGTGAACCCATCCTTAACAATATCCTTAATAAATTTATCTATATCAGTAATATCATTAATCTTACAATATTCTACTATTTCATTGTAAAGTTTTTCATCAAAATCGTATTTCATTATCCATTAGTTAATATTTCTTTACCATTTTCAACATCATCTAGCGATGAAATTTTAAAACTATATAACCCATAATCACTTTCTAAATTTATTGCGTCATAAGTTAAACTTTCCACGTCCCAAATTAAGTACCCATGATCTCTAATGGATTCACCATAATTTTGTTGTATCATCGACCCGCAATATACAATTTGTGTGTTACCATACATTAATTTTTGTCTGCGATGAATATCGGCACATATGCAAATATCTAATCCATCGAATATCTGCATATCAACACCATGCTCTATTCGATAACCAACATCGGTCACTGAGTCCATTATTGCCCCGTGAAATATACCTATAAATACTTTATCACCATGAGTTTCTTTAAAATCATCTATATCCGGTCTATCATTATCATCAAATAATGAATATGGGCACCAGACAATGTTTTCATCCACATAACACTTACTTTTCTTTAAATAAACAATGTTATCACTACTTAATGCCTCAACTATTGGGGTTATGCTATCTACCCTTTCTTTATTATTCTCTAAAAAATCATGATTGCCCGGAAGTAATATTACTGGAAATATATCATCTAATTTACCTAAAAACCAAAGTAATATTAAAAATAATTCATTACTAACATTGGTTTTTTGGTGGACAATATCACCGGCAATTACAATCCTAACTTCTTCATACCCATACTCTTCTCGTAAATCTGTTAGATCATCTATTAATTTTAAACATTGTTCCTTATATTCCCCATGTCTGTGATATGGTCTAAAATGTAAATCCCCTAAATGAACTATTTTTTTAATCATAATTTTGTGTCTTATATGAATACAATAATAATAAAAAAAAATGACAAAACAAAGTAATTAAGATTTATATTTATCTGTAAATTAGTATCATTATAATAATAATAAAACTATATCAAATATAATAAAAAAAAATGAAAAAAAATATGTTAAAAAAATTATCAATAATTGCGTTTATATCATTGTGTGTCACCGCACTATGTTTAAATAGTTGCACATGGCCGAAGTCTAACGATACTGATCAATCATCGGATTCGTTGAATACTGATTCGGTTCAAACACCAGATTCATTACAGGTTGATACTATAATAATTGGTGTTACCCCAGATAATGATACAAATCTTAGATGGGAACGAGCAGAATTTGCTAGTGAATCACCAGAATTTTCTATGAGAATGGGTAGTTCACCAGAATCTTCTTCGGAATCCGCACCTCTCACTAGGACCAAAAGAACCATTGTGGAAATATTACCAGTCGTTTTAGACCCATGCCCACCTTGTCCTATATGTCCACCAACTCCTCCGGTTGTGACAGATTCGTTAATAAAATCTTTATATGTAGATAATTTCAATTCGGTTTGTGGAAATACCGCAGCGGAAGATATTTTAATAAAATACGCATTAGCCCAAAAATATAATACATTATCACTATATAGTGTTGGTACCGTATTAAACACCAGTACTGGGGCGTCAAAATTAAGAGCTTTTATTAAAAAGGCTCACGCAAATAAATTATTTATAGATATAACATTCAGCACATCTAGTTGGATTACCGGTAGTTTTAACACTTGGTTAAATGCCACTACAAACGTTTCTGAAAGACCAGACGCTATATTATGGGAAAAAGAATATTATTTAGATGGCGGATTCCCGAAATTTCAACCTGAACTACCAATAGTATATAATTGGGCGAAATCTAAAACACCAAAATTAACTGTTAAATATTATATGCCTTGGTGGAGTGATGATGTTTCTAAAGTATACCAATTTGAGGAGTTATGGAAATATAATGATATCATTAATTTCCATGAATATAGATTAAAACCAGAATTTGCTTATGTGGCACCAAGACTTGATAGTGCCGGTAGAGCATGGAAAAACCTAATAGATAGAGGAATTAAACCTGTTGGATCAACTGCCGGTGCTGGTATAATATACTCATCTGAAGCAACAAAATTAGGTGCACCATATAACTTTATGGGAATGTATTTTTATAGTAACACTGCCGACGGTGGTCAAAATAAAACATATATGGATGCTTTTAATTATAATATAGTAGAGATGAATAATTTTAAATCTTCATATAAACAATACTATACATTAAAAAGTGTTTACGTATTCACCCGGAAATATTATGCGTTAGCTAGGCCTTAATATTAAATATTAAGTATTAAAAAAGGGGATGTATCCCCTTTTTTTATGCCTAAACTAAATGTTCTTTTAATTTAAACGCCCCCGACAATACTTTTACTAATCCTACCCTACCCAATTTCTGATTAATTTCCGACACGTCATAGTCATTAGGTAATTTTATAATTCTAACTTTGTCTAAGAATTTGCCAATATTTAATTTAGAGTATATTGATATAGCATTATTCCAAGCGTCACCATCTAATAGTATCACTATGTCAGCATTTGCCTTTTCATATATCATTCTTAATAGATGATCATACACCACTTTGCCCAACATTGGAATGGAGTTTGGTATAATTAGATGATCAAAGACTCCCTCAACTAAATAAATTGTAGAATCCCATTGAATAAATTTTTCATTAAATATTATTTTAGTCTTATCACTATCAGGGTTTAAATATTTAAACTTATTATTAATATAACTTCTAGCAATAAAGTAATTAACATTACCATCAATATCAAATGATGGGACAATTATTCTATCGGAATATTTACCTGAAAAGCAATATCCTATTCCATATTTCTTAATTATATCCTTAGTTATACCCCTCTTTAACAGATAGTTTAAGGCGTTTTTTTGAATGAAGTCATTTTCATCATCCAATTCAAATTTTAAAAATTCTTTCGGTAATCCTGAAAAATATGTTTCAATATCATCACCATCATTCTTTATGTTGGTCTCTATTTCATCTAGAAATAATGATTTAATCTTACTTTTCTGTGATCTGTTACCCCATATGGATATTAACTTTTTAATGGAACCATGTGTATCCTGACAACTCCAACAATTGTATACATTCATGTTAAGGTTTATCTCAAGATTGTATTTACCATCATATTTAACCCCTTTTTCGGCCGAGCATACCGGACAATTAAATTGATATTGATTGTGTCTACTCTTATCTGACTTAGGTTCACCAAGTATATCAGTAATTATATCTAATACTATGTCGCTCATTGTTACAAGTATACAATATATTTTTCAAAAAAACAAAAAATTACCAAATATTATTTTTCTTCATATATGCCATAACACAACAATATGCGTCTGTCATATCAAAATTTTCTTTTTTAAGTTTTTGGCGTTTGTCATATAACCAAACTATTTGTGGTTCTAACTCAGCAACTTTTTCCCAAATAACTAATTTTTTATCAACATTTTTTGGAAATCCACCAAATAAAACGGGTTTATTGGACTTTATCTTACTCTCTGATAATGGATTACCTTCACCATCAATGGTTCTAACTGACATTAATTCTGGGAAAGCATATTTTCTTGAATCGTATGATGATATGAATTCTGGTACAATACCAAATGTATCATAAACTGATCTAGATATCATACCATTGAATCTCAATAGTGTAGCTACTGTATTGACATTATTGGACTGTAATAAAGGTTCTTCGATTATAATTTTACTTATTATAGTATCTTTATATTTTTTCAAAAATACATCTTCAAATACCTCAGCCTTTTTTATTAAAATCTCAATTGGGCTTAAATTATCTAAATCAATTTTAGGTGCCACATGAGTTAATAATATTAATTTACCTTCACCATCAAATAATGATACACCAATAGTTTTTGTTGATACATCAAACCCTAAAATGTGCCCATTACTTTTAACTTTATTTACCATATTATCTAAATTAATGCCATAATTTTAATTGTAAATGGGTTATTTTAAAAATCCATAGTCATTTCAATATTAGCAACCTGTGTAGGGCTTAATGTTACGGGGATAGACATTTTACCTATCATTACTAAATCTTTTTTGGAATCATATATCCCAATTTCACTTATAGTTAGTTCAGGTCTTGTTACACCAGTTATGGCTTTTGAAAATGTTGGATTGCTACTATTAATAAAATATGATCCACCAACATTAATATCGAACAGTGTTTTATATACTCTAGCCCCAATATATGTGTCTAAATTACCATAGAAAAATCTTTCTTCACCAAAAGTACTTCCGGTAGTAGTTGCCGTAGTAGTAACACCTAACGTGGTGGATATATCATATATTGATGCTCCGGATGATATTAAGTATGTTAAAATATAATTATTTACGGCAGGGTTTTGATTCTCTATTGTGGAAGGATTTAAAAGTGCTCCTCCACCAGCGACCCATGATTGTGTTTTCCAAGCATATGGTAATGGTCTTATATCTTGTCCGGACACCACCTGATAGATTAATTTCAATGCAGTTGCATTAAATCCCAATCCTGTGGTACTACGCATATATTTTAATTTACCGGTGGACTCTATTCTAAACCCAACATCTTTATCCGTATTAGTAGTATTAGTTATTTTAACATATTTTTGACAATGTAATGAATCTGATAATCCTGTTGTAACAGTACTAGCCCTACCTAATGCGTATGTTAAATACATTGTTTCATTTGGCTTTAAAGCACCATCAGTTGTGGTTGGAGTTATTAATTCCGCCGCTAATCTTGGTAATGACCAATTTCTATTAGACTTGAACACTGTAGTGGCCAATAATTCTTCATCATGAATAGTAACAATTTTTAATTGTGGGAATACCCTACCAACAACTAATGGCGTGTCACCACTAAATATTAAATCAGGGTCCTCTATTAAATTATGGTACTTAATATCAGAATTTTTAACATATCTAACTTTACCATCAGAAATAAATCTCATACCAAAATTAGTATTTCCGGTTGCCCCAGAAAAATATCTATTATGCCACATTATTGTTGGCATTAAAATATTAGTAACTTTATCATCATCAGCATCTATATAGAAAAATTCCCCATAAGCATTAGATACCATGTTATTAGTATAGTGTATAATACCAATACCTTTAATAAAATTATCGATATATGAACTATTTAACACATCACACAAATCTTGTCCTGATATATCATCATCACAATCACATGGATACCCTAAATATTCTTTTTCACCTATATATTTAACCGACCCATAATATTCATGAGTTTTATACCCAATTGGTGTTCCCGCCATTGTTTCACACCACACATTATTTTGATTCCAAACAGGAACACTGTTTGGTGGTGAGCAATTATACGTATCAAAAGATAATGAGCTTGTGCTCCAATTAGATGTCGTGCAGGCACTACCATAATATGTATTAATCGGATCATCACATCCTGGGTATAATATAACTTGAGCCCCAGAAGCTGTTGGTAATGGTCTATCTAAAGTTATATCACTTCCGGATTTTGACACTACTTTAAAAAATAATGTTATTGTTGGCTCATTAACTATAGTTCCGGCTATGTCAGTTGGGGCGGTGCCATCAGTTCTAAATCTAACCAATATAAAATTACATTGCCCAGTACTAATCGCACTAATCCCCCCGGCTATCGTGGCATCAGTGAGAATGATAGTACCACCTAATGTAACAGGAGACGATTGTGTAATATATCTACTGGCATTACCAGTTGCTGGAAATGTATTATTTTGAGATGAATTAAAAAATCCTCTAGCAACGGCAACATTGTTTAGTGTAACTGCCTGAACTTTTAAACTGGCATTAGTTAATAAAATAAAAATTTCATCCCCAGATGTTTTTAAAAATGATTTTATATTAGGATTATCATCTTTAGGCCTTAAAATCATTTCATCCATATTAGAATTTAAATAACTAGCATACTGATAATCTATCTCAGAATCTCCCGCCGCCCAGTACGTAAATTCTAATTTACCCGCAGATAATTTTTTCCTACCAACTTCTGTTAGTTTTACTTTTATAAGTTTACTACTCTTTTTTATTAAATAACTCATCTTTTATAGTATAAATATTATATTTTATTTTTTATGCCTGTGAACCACCATCATGATGAACAACAAGTCCATCATCAGTATCGGTAATATCCATATCTGTTATTGTTACAATACCATCAAATATTGATTCGTCCCCTATTTCTCTACCATACACCGTATTACATATAGTATCCGGAATTCCATCAACACATGTATGTAAATCTATAGAATCTATGTCTAAATTTCTAATAATAATTTCTGTATCATTTATACTATCACCATTACAATTGGCACAAACTATTGTTGCTCCTGATATAACCATTTTAATGGATTTTAAAGTTTTTACCCTTTTAGTGATACTACCACTATAAAATATATCAACAGTAGACGTAGTTGGTATATGATATTCAAATGCTATGTCATATATTTGATTAGATTGTACGTTTGGATGTCCATTATCTGTCCCATATCTTCTAAATATTGTTCCATCATATCTATATACCCCATAGTTATGTGAATTACTTGTTCCACCAGTAATTCTACTACCAAACCAAACATCATCATCATTCCTAATTTCTATTTTTGTGACAATATTTGATGTCATAGCAGTATGGTTATCCATACAATATGTGATATCTAAAAATACAAATTTAGTCCCAATAGGAATTCCGGTTTTGAAATATTTGATCATACCTAGAAACACAAATCTTATTCCGTTAACAGTGTCTAATGCTGTCCAATCACTAGATGTTAAAGTTATTTCACTACCATTCTCATAAACTATTTTAACCACATCGAATGATGGTACATTAATTAAATATGTTGTGATACCATTCAATACTAATGTTGTTGCAACTATATTAGGATTTATAGTTGTGCAAAATCCACTTGTTTGTGTATTAGCGGTTGTATACGTAAAAAATCTACTTTCATAATTACTAGGTAATGTTGGTGGATTATTGAATGCCCATGGCGTGCCAACACCAAGAGCATCTATTCTAGCCTGTTGCTCATCTTTTTGTTTTTGAAACGGTATTGGGGGGCCGTTAAAAGTTGCCAATCCTTTAGTTGTTCCAAACCATCTGACATTTGTGCTATCAACACTTATATCAAATATATTATTTGATGGGGTATTCGCCGACATATCAGTAGAATGCCCAATCCAAGAATCTATAACACTATTTAAATTTGTGGAACCTGAAACTGTATCACTATTTCTATATTGTATAACAAATGGTTTACCATTTATGTTAGGTATAATACCGGTGTCTAATCTAGGATAGTTAGTTATAGTCGGAGCATTTAGATTTGTGAATATATTACCAATCATAACCGATATATTACCATTATACGTATCCGGGGCACCTATTAATGTTCCAAACCACATATTCCTAGTTTTATCCATAGACACACTATAAACATATGCATCGGGAACAGTAGAAGGATTTAATTGTAATGACTCAGGATCATTTATGAAAACACGTTTAGATATTAAATTATCCGGATATGCAACTGTTGAATAGTCACCGATAGTTTGTTGATATGTTACCATCACGTAATCCATACTCCTACTTTGATTGGCCTGCGAATGATCTCTATAAATAAATGTTTCATCTAATGATCTACTAGTATTAATATTACCAATATATTTGGACGTTACCAATGATGAGTCAAATCCTGATTCTACAGTGGCACCAGCATGTGCAGTGAATAATGCATCGTTAGTAGTATCATCAATCCATAAGTCCGTAATTGTTCTTAATACAGTAGAATCACCTCCTTGAATACTCAATCCTGGCCAATATAATTTATTTATAGTACCATACCCATATGTTTTATTAATAGGATTATAAGTAACTATAACACTTGCATACCCATATGAGGTAACGTATCTCCAATTTTCTAATTTAATATTAGATTGGTTAGATACCGTCAATTTATATAACCCACAATTTTCTGATCCTATCCATACATCACCATTAGTGTCTGGCCTTAATATAGTCGTTTTATAATATGTAGTGGCGGTACCTTGATCAGCCAAACAAAATAATTGGAACTTATCTAATCTACCAGAATTACCGGTACCGACATATCTATACACATAATTATTTCCACTCATTCCTATCCACTTATTACCATCTTTATCAACAGCAATACTTGTAAAGTCAGTAGAGGCGGATATATTAGTTACACCACTTAATATATTCCAATTAGTATCACCAGTCATGAATGATACCCCATTAGGTGTTGATATCCATACCGTAGGTGCGTAAGTATTAGTGGTAGCACTCTTACACCTATATGTAATATCTACTTTACTGTATATATCAACTACGTCATTACATGTTGTAGAAGTAGTTGGGCGTGACCACATAACATTTTGTGTATCTGAGCTAAATATGGTATATCCTAATCCTGACATACCTAACTTAACCATATCCTCAACACCTTTTCTACTTTTACCATACACACTATGATTTTCAGCATAAAATGGTCCACCAATAGGTGGAATGCGATTAGTAGTTATTGTTAGTCCAGTCGTTACTGCACTAAGTGGTAATGTTCCACCACTATTTTTAATAAACAATAATGATGTAGATGCCGAATAAAAACATTCTTTAGCATCTGATATATCAGTAGATGATGTTATAGGATCATATATTTTACATCTATCACAAAATGTTATCCCTGTTAACATAGGGTTGTTAGTGGCTAATAATGCCGTTGCCGAATATATTTGATCAGGACCAAAATTTCCTAATATATCACTATTCATATTTCTCCAATCAGTTTGGGTCATACTAAGTCTACAATATCCCGCAACTGTATCTTCAAAACATTCATAATCATCACAAAATAATAATGAATGTCTCTTATATTGATACTTGTTAACATCAAACATTGTATTACGATAAGTAACCGATGCACCATCCCAAATAGCTGTTGCCGGAATCATTTGTTCAATTATATTAATCCAATAATCACCAACTAAACCAGCTATAGGATATAATGTATCGTAATTATAACCATTACTACTCGAACATCCCAATCCACATAAATTTAAATATTTATCAAACAAATATCTTAATAATGGATAATCAGGAATTGTTTGTCTATTCTTAACATCTATTAATGTGTTTTCGATTTCAGTAACAAATTGATTAAATGTTTTTGCAGATACAGGTATTAATGTATTAGTAAACGCACTATATGGTGGTACCGTTAAGTAACATGTATTTGCCGATAGTGATGCATAACAATATATGTCATACTCAATCGCTCTTGATAAATCTAACTCAAGCTCAATTTCTTTAGTATTGATATCTAATTTAGATTCTGTGCTATCATAATTTGTTTCTCTATAATTTAAATTATTCCAATACCTATTAATAGCTTCATCATTATTCACCCAAGATTTTTTATTATCCACATATCTATCCAATTCAAATCCGGGACAACTCTTAATAGATATAATTTCTTCTGTTTCTACAGTACAAATTCTATCTATTCTTAATTTATCTAATAAAATATTGTAATTACAATTAAATCCTTTAAGTAGTAACCCTATTTTAATATTATTACCTATTAACGCATTAGATATTGGAAACTTGCCATGTCTCCATATCGCCGCAAATGTATTTTCAGTATATCCAGTACATTTTTCTTTAAGCTCATTCAATATTGAATACTCAACCATTTCACAATATTGTGAATTCCCACTATAGTATATTCCCGTACTCTCATCATTAACATTAAATTCCCATATTTTAGTAGTTTGCTCAGTAGATATTGACCCATCATCTGCTATAACTTCTACAGTTGCAAATAATGATAGTCCATCGAAAAAATCTAATATGGATCTAGAATCTGATCCTGATACACACCCTAATATATTTTCACAATCGAAGTTAAATAAATAATCAAACTCAACTTGATAAAAACATTCATTATTTGTGTCCCCTGTTAGGAATACTCCGGCCATTTCATTAATACCTAACAATATTTTATCACCATCTACTTTACCACACTTAGGCACTAATATTAGCGGCACACATTTACCATCACAAAATACTAATGGGTTATCGGGTGTGGATAGTTCTAAACACGGGTCGTCTACAACATCGTATATAAAAAATTCTTGTGTAACAACATTGCCACAACTACCAGTAACCTGCATATAATACGTACCAGCACTGAGTCCTGAGTATGAATAAAATGCGTTAGTAATACTTGTTTGAGTATTTATAATATTACTATTAGAATCATACACATTAACATCATACGTTTCGTTAGTGCATCCATCCACAAAAAATGCGTATACCACACCATCGGTGCATCCACTACAAGATGTATTGCTAGTATCTATCACAATATTAAATGATGTTATTGATACTATAATAGGGGCCGATTGTTTTAAACACCCATTAGTTGTGGTATATTTTACATAATAACTATAATTACCTAATATTGTTTCAACTACATTTACTGTCGAACCAAACGCGAATGGTCCAACACCATTTTTATACCAACCTATTACTGATGAAGATGCCACACCATGTAATGTTGTGGAATACCCACTAACATTAATAGTATTTTGAACTCCAGGTGATAGTGTATATGACGATGCACTTAATACCGGATCGATATAAGTGCTTAAACTTAAATTATATGGTGTAGAATCTTGTGTGCAGCTATTATAATATACTGTATAATAATAATTACCTGGACTAGTAACAACTGATGTTGTTCCTGTACTACCATTTGACCAAATTATATTGTCATAAGGTGTTGGTAATACCGCTTCTAATGTAACATTACCCAAACCATCACACCTTAATTCCCCAGATTGGCTTGTTGATAAAGGATAGTTTAATGTACCACCACTTATCTCGGTTTGAGTGGTTGCCGTACAACTTCTAATAGTATCTATAGTAGTTAACGTAACTAATAGTGTAGGATTACCATTAAATGGTGGTGGCCCAATAGATATTGTTTGCCCAGTACTAGTATACGTATCGTAAGACCATTGGTATGTATAACTACCGCTACCATTTATTGGTAGTGCACTTAAAAATACCTCACTACTTGGATTTGTTAAACATACTGGTATACTACCAGTTTTTATTATAGTAGTAGATAAAATCTGTACCTGACTAATAGATACCTGATACTGTGTTACTGAAATACATGATGTATTACCACTATCCCTAACTCTTAGTTCATATGTTCCTAATGGTAAACTACTAAAAACATTATTAGATGACCAAGTTGTGCCACTATTTATAGTGTATTCAAATAATCCACTACCACCAGAAGCGTTTATAAATGTAATAGTTCCACCTGTTGGTGAGCATGGCGAATCTAATTTAGTATAACTATAAGTTATTGGTGTAGGTGCGGATACTGTAACATTAGTAACTGACGGGCATGATGGATTAGCATTATCTCTAATCCAAGCGGAATATGATCCACTACTAGACAATGTAGATGCTGAATATATTCCGGCACCATTACTCAATGTAAAATTAGTATATGGGGCAGTATCTATTCTATATGCGAAAGATCCAGATCCTCCGCTAGCATACATATTTATAGTACCATCATTAGATATTCCACATGTTGCACTAATAGTTGATGCCGTACTATTAAATGACCCTGTTATAGTAACAGGACTAACTGTATCTGAATCACCAAATCCGTCTATAGCACTAATACTCCAACTTCCCGGTGCTAATCCTGTGAATAATCCATTCTGAACTTGGGTAATAATCTGACCAGTTGTGGTATTAGTTATCGTATATGTTATAGGATCAAGACCACCAGTTCTCCCTAATGATATAGTTCCATTATTACCACATGTGGCGTTGGTAGATGAATTAAACACTAATTCAAAAGTTTGTGATGGTGGAACAGTAACACATTCTATAGACTCTCTGGTAGTGCCAGCACCGCCGGCGCCACAATCATTTATCCCAGTAAGAAGTTGATGATTAGTATAATCAAAAATTGCAAATCCTACTAAATGAGTACTACCCGTTACATTAGATCCGGTTCTATCGGCATTATATGATTTAGCATTTGATAATCCTACCTGCGTAGCGGCTACTGTTCCTGATGAGCTATATCCCGATAGTGCAAAATATCTATATGCATCTGTATATGATCTACCACCCATAAATGGTCCATGATATGTACTTTTAACATATGATATAGGTGCAAATTCTATTAATATACTATACTTAGTGTATGTAGATATTGGTGTTACAACATTTTCAATAGTAGTAGCAGCATTATTACTGGTAACATTAGCAATAGTAAATATTTGACCACCAACAACTATTTTAGTGCCTCTAATCATATCAGCAGTAAATGTTGTGCCCAACCCTTCCAAATTATTACCTGAAAGAATTCTAACAGTACCTGTTCGATATTCTGTTAACGCACTAAGAGCTTTTTGGACACTATCTTGGCTACTAGATCTACTATATTGTGTATATGGGACAGCAGCATCTGTTACGTAATGTTCAATGTAAAATATATCTAAAAATGGTGCTAATTTTCTCCATTGATCTGGAGTAGTTCTTCTACCTAAATAAGCGTCTAACCCAATATTATTTTGGTAACATATATTTTTTAATATCTTTACTCTATGTAAAAATGTTTCAAAATCTACACTACTACGAATAATGGTATCATAATATCTAAATGTCCATGCACTAGTGAAATTAGTTGGGAATGGTCTATCTATAGTTGCTGTTGAAGTAGCGTCAGTTCCGGTTACTATCTGCCTAATCTCACTACCTACTTGAATGAATAATCCTTTTTTAAATGTTTTAATTCCGGAAGCGTTAATTGCCGCCCCCCAAGTAGCCGGACCACCACCTACAGTAATCGTTGTTCCATTAACTGTTATCGTACCAGTTGCGGCGTATGAATAAGCTTCACTTTCCCAGTTCCAATACTCAGATTCTAATATTATTCTATCTACCCTAGTATCTTGTGTAGTACCAGTATCTATGTTATAATTAACAACATAATATGTGTCTTGAGTACCACTATATTCCGGATTCCATAAATTTCTAACAAATGTTATATTACAAACTCCAGCTTCTGTTTTAGCCTTCTCTATCCAATCTCTTATATCCCCACCTTTACTACTAGTAAATTTAGAATTTACACCGGCAGATGCGCCCTCTAAAGAATTTATACTATATAGTAATAAATTATTTATACAATGAGCAGTGGCCATTGCAAAAACTGGGCTATTTAAATCATTATATTCACTACTACCCCAACTATTGATGTACATCGCAATATTTTCAGGATTATCCGGCGCAGGATAATAATTGTATATACCCGAATAATTACTACTATTTGTTGACCCACTTAATTGTCTTAATATTTCTTGATTACGAAACATCATACCGTTATAATCAACTCTACTTGTGTATCCACCGGATGGTAAAAAATATGGTGGGGTACCTGTTTGTGGTGGTAATAAAGCACTATTATATTTTACACTATATTCATATAAATCTGAAATAGTTTTTTTAGGGTATAGTGAAGTCAGTCCGCTCACAGGCTCTAACCCCATATAAAAATATCCCGCTCTATTTTTATAATCGACGGTTAATCCTGTACATGTGTATGGGTAATCACACCCATCGTAAAATGATCTAGATTCTAAACTACTATAGGGTAATATATTTGTTAATATATTAACACTAACAGGTGGCCATGGTGAAGTGGCTGGAGTAGTTAATGTTAGCCCAGTAGAAGATTCTATGGACGATATGATATATTTTTCTCTGTTATTTATAACTATAGTACTACCTGTCACTAAATCTTGTAAAAAATTAATACCGGAATGTCCTGACAACATTGTTGCCCCAAGTAATATAGATACTGATCCATTAAGTGGTTCACCCAATGAATTAACTATTGGATATATCTCACTATACATTGCGTGATTACTCTCAGTAAAATTTCTAATTAAAAATCTATCAACATAAGGTCTTAGAGATTTTATATTAATAATATCAGTAGTTCCTGTTAATGAACTATCTATAGTGGCCTCTACCTTAATATTGTTTAATCTAGCCAAAGCGGAAATTGCTTTAACTCTATATTTGTATGTATCAAAATCTATTGATTCTGATGTTCCTGTTGATGGTAATATATGGAATTGGGCGCCAGATGATATACCACTAAAGGGTCTATCAACAGTAATTTGTGTTTGACTATCAACAGATTTTATTTGTCTAATCTCCCCATAATAAATTATCATTGCATTGGGAGTAGCATGTGTTGTTCCGGTAGCACTTTCTGTTGTTGCTGTAAAATTAAATGTTGCCGGATTAATATATACTATAGTTGATGCTGAGCTAACATTAATACTACTACCAGTTAGTTCATAATATGTCCATCCATTACCAGAAGATGTTGCGGGCGGTGACGCGGGAAAATTCCAATATAGTGTATCTATCCCAATATGAGTAAACATTGCTGATGTTCCAACTCCAGGACTACCATGATAATCTATCATTTGTCTTACTGGTGATGTTCCATCAGATTGTTTAGTATCCTCTATTTGGTGCACATTTCTATGCATAGACACTTCTTTAATACCATAATTAATTTTAGCATTATTAATAAAAGACAATAATAATGTATTTGTGCCGGCACTAAACTGATCGTAATTAGAAGTATTATTATAATACCTCATAGTTTCTAGTCCAATATAATTTATTCCATTACTATAACAAAATGATAATAAAGATGTTTGTTTACCACTATCACCTAAAATTCTACTATAAGGCGTACTATTATAATCACTGGTGTTAGCGAACTTATTTATAAATAATCCAAAAATTGGTGGTGTTGTTAGTGCCATGATCTACTTTTATTATATATATACATATATTTAAAACTTTATTTTTTTTATGGTATTACACAATTTCCTACTATATCTACAATACCACCATGATAAATACAACAAGCTGGTGATACCCCAATTCCACTTCCATAACTAACCTTAGACGTAATCTGCTCCGTTGCAATTTCAAGGAATAATAACGTTCCACCATACCCTGTTGATACGTATTCATATGTTGGTGAACATGGACTTGTGTAATAACAATTACCTAACCCACCAGATATTTCTATCCACTTAACATTTGAATTAGTGCTATGACAACATTCACTAGGAACTTGAGTAACATATGTCTTTGTGATAGTATTAAAATACCTAATATATTGTGGTGATAGTACCAAATCTGATGGAATAAACGTGCTACAACCAGAAATGCTTGTTAATATTCCAACATTAGGATCACTACCACACGGACCAGATGCTGATGAGAACTTATCCACATTAATTATTATTGACTTATCAGAAGAATTCGGTGGCACCTGACACCCACAAATAGACATAGATATAAATGGTGCCGGATTAGTTATAACAGTGCCAGTTGATGATACACAATTGGGCATCGCCTGATTATTTTCATTAACAATCGTGTGATACACAGTACCTGACGTTGGTATTCCATCTACTTCCCCGAAATTATAATTCTTAAAGTTATTTATTATCTCAATAGAATTATTCTTTATTTTGATATCAGTAGGATTGAACTCACCTATTAAACATAAAAAATTATTTATATATGATGATCCACCATCATATTCACCAATATGTGGATTGTTACCCCCATAATAATCAGTGAATGCATGTTCACCGGCAGTTTCTCTATACCATAGTCCCGCCATTTGAAAATAATTGGTTAAAGTATTGATGGGAACTTTAGGGTATCCATCGTCATCAACACTAAAGGATGATATATCCACATTGTTATATAAACTATTTAATATTTCTTTAAAAACATCAATATCTATCTTATCTTTAGCAACATATATATGTTCATTCAATACTGCCATCTGACTTGGAATTCCTATGAAATCAAAGAAAAACTCAACACCTTTTCTAGATCCCTTACTTTTCCAAAGATACGCCGAATTTAAAACAATTCTTCTCCAAAATTCAATCTCTGATTCCACTAACGATTCTCCAACACTATGTCCACTATACAATGATGATGTTGATGCGAATGTTGCTAGTGATGTGTTATCTATCATTGGTGATAATACGTCCCACCCTAAATAACGCGCCTTATCTTTTATTAATGCATCTGGTAAATTACCCTGTTTATCGTAAGAAATATTGTTAACAAATGATATACCATCTATCCATTTTTTTACTTCGTCATATTCTCTACCATATATTCTCAATAATTTAGTAATCCTTTCCCCCGCAATTAAATTAGACGTATTAACATTTCTAATTTCAGTATAGTCAGATATTGAACTAGTCACTAAAGATCTAAACATTAAATCCCCTGTTAATTTATCATATTCTTGACCTATTTTAAATAACTCATTTCGATATTCAGCATATCTAGCACTATTATTATCTAGATTATACCCATCAACAACTGGCCATGTTAATATTTTTGAAACTATGACTGATATACCAGTATTCTCATTTTCTTCACTATATATAAATCTTGACGAATATTTAGGTATCGTAAATCTATTTAATAAGAATCTTGAAAAATCATCAACACTATTAATATATGATTCAGTTATTGAAAATCTTGGTTTTATATGATAACTTAAATTACTTGTAGATAACCCGGAAAATGGATCACCACTAACTTCAATATAGAAATATGTATTAACTAAACTTGATGATCCGGTAAACCCTAATATATTATACTCAACATTATTTAATAAAATTGAATAATTGGCATAATTAACAGATAAGTTTCTACTACTAATAGGTATTGAAGATCCACTAAGCACTATTGTATTAGCCAAATAATTTATATTATACTTATTGGATATGAACTTATTGTTTAACCTAAAAGATGCTACATTACTAACTGTATCATAACTATAATTTTCGGCAGTATACCCTGTTGACGCCCCGTATATTCCTGTGACATGAATAGACGCTGGCCATTGTTGTAATATGGTAATTAAAGTGGATCTCATAAGTTCCTCTAATGATCCAAACAATGCATACCCACTTAAATCTATTGTGTTTAAATTTAAAAATATTTTTAAATTATCATCAATAATATTAAATGCGGTATCGATATCACCACCCATAGATTCCAATGTGACCCCATTGTTGAATGATCCTATGTTAAAATTTCTACTTTTAGGTGGAGTTAAATTAGTCGTTATCTGAAAATTACCTACAGTAAATGTTGGGGTACCTTTATCGGCAACAAATTGTTGTCCAACAAGGAATGGATTAAAATTATTACCTAATACTTTGTTATTACCAGCCATCTAATTACACACCCGCAGTTATTATTCCAAAATCTTTAGAAAAATCAATATTATTCTTTTCTTCTCTAACTTCAAATAATGGTTTATTAAATTGATCTTTAACCTCAAATAAACTATATTGTTTATAAATTTGGTTATCAAAATTATATATTGTATATACCCCATCATCAATCGACTTAGTTTGTGGCCCAAATAACCCAATTGCCAAACTCTCTATATCATACTCCACCATATTAATTTCAACCGCCAATGGATTGAAAAAAGTATTTGTTAATATGACCGACTGACCAGGAACACCAAGATATGGAATTGCACTTGGTTTCACACTAGGTGCTGAGCTTGGTGTTAATGTTGCAAATATTAATGTAGAATTATCATTATATCTATATGTTAAAGATTTTTGAGACGTGTTATTTAAATTTTGACTAACCGCCTCCGCTTTATTATTAGAAGTTATTATTCTAAATAAATTTTGAATTTTCTTTTCAGGACTAGCAGCGCTAGTGGTTAAATATTCTATCCTGTAACCTACTAACCCCCCATTCTCGAACTTATTAACATCATCCGCAGGTATAGACGCAGCATCGAATACGATACCCCTAACACCTGGTAATGCAGATAAAACCCCACAATCTAATATTGTAGTCCTAATTTCTTTAGGCTTTATATATATTGTGTAATATCCTTTTTGATTAAAAATATTAGTTGGTAACTTTAAAGTGTATAACCCCCCAAATATCTCCCCAGGATTAACAGGATGGTCTATTTTTTCCACTACCGTATTAGGGTTTAGTTGTATTAGTGTAACATTACCAACATCGTCCCTTGATGGTGTATAATGATAAAACACGTCCATATCATCCGGCGAAACGTCAGCACTTCTTATAATTCCGTAATTTCCTGTTGCCATATTTTCTTAATTAATTATATCATAAAATTTATTCCCATATATTTCCAAATCAAACATATTTCCAATATCACCTAGTCTAGCCATAGTGTTAAATACGGCGACTTTTCCCCTATCAATAAATACATTATTTTTTACTTCTGGCGGAAAAACTATACCAAAATATTTCTCCTCTTTAGTTAATGCCGATAATGACGTATTATCAGCATTCCACCCATGTCCCTGATAAGAAACATATGTTAACGGTATTTCCACATATTGGTCAATATCACTATTATATACATATCTAGTATCACTTCTATATGTTAAATAGTTTAATAGCCCGTCTATAATATATTGATCAGCATCCAAATATGAATCATATCCGAGGTATTGTGTTGGTTGTAATATAGTTCCAAAATTAATACCCAACTGATAAGGATTATTATCGTCATATCCCTTAACACTAAACAATTTTGAATCAGTAAGTGCTTGTATAAATGGCCAATATGCTGGTATTGTATAATAATCAGCCGCAATACTATTGTTTAACCTCAAGAATATTCTATCATTAAACGGTATTGTCGTTAATCCAAATACCATATTATGTTGTGTGCTAGTATATCCAGTATATTTTAACTGAAATGGATTAAAATTCCAATTTATAATCTCATCAACATAATCTAAGTCTGTGAAAATACCCTGATCATCTATATTCTGATGTATTTTTATTTTAAAATATATTGTAGTGGCGGTTATTATACCCCAATTACCAAGAACATGCTCTTTATTTTCAGTTAAAATTTGAACAGCATTTAAACTATTACAACCAATCTTGTTGAGATTTTCTAATATCATCTCCTTAGTCAAGTCTGACTTATAACTTTTTAATGCATTTAAATTTACTACCCTTTTAATTAATTCCATATTATGTGTTAAACACCGCCAAATTTATTACAGTAGCACTGTATGGTATGGGCGATATTTGAATCATGTTATCATATTCTATATTATATAGATATTTGTAATTTCTAACTATGTTAGATGAATCATAGAAAAATGTTACAGGAGTTGTGTCGAATTTTCCACCAATAACCTGCCCCGATGTTAATTTAATACTTGGGGATGCAGGAACCGGACTATGTTTAGTGAAGAATAAATTTATAACGCCACCGGTTTTAGCATTTAAAATTGCTGCCTTCATGTATAAGGTAACGGGCAAATCTGTTTTATAATGATAAAATTTAAACCCTTCAGCAAATTTTCTATCAAACACCGCAGGTAATTTGGATTTAAATTTAAGATTTATTTGATCTGTAGGTTTAACTATTGTGTCACTAACATTATATGTATTACCTGTCAGATATTCATCATCCACATTTAAATGTAATATTTCTCTACCAATTAATTTTTGGGTTATGGAATCGTCAGTATCGTAAAAATTAAGCCTTAACATCGTTTTAGTAAACGCCTGTCTCCTATTTTGAATTTCATCGGTAGTAATACCAAGATCATTAATAGTCATATCAACGTATCCACCATTAAAAATGGATATGTCATAATTTATTTCCATAATAACATCAACTGATGTGCTTGAGCTCATTACCGGGTAATAAGCATATCTATCATAATCTACAATTTTATTTATAGCTTTCTCAACTTCTACATCAACAAACTCAGTAGTTTGTAGCTCAGCATTATCCATATTATGAAAATCCATATGGAATGGAATCGATATGGTGCTAGCAGTTCCTGATATATTATCAAGCCTTATTTCGTATCTATTAACATTTACCATCTATTGTTGCGTCTACATCACTAAATATATTTATATCATTACAGCGCTCTCCTATTAACCAGAAATTCCTAACACTTCCACTATATTCTAAGTTTTGAAATGGGTTTTGTCTCTTTAAACACAACTCATGTTGTGTAAAAATATATGTACACCCATTTAAAAATGGTTGGTCTACTCCATTATCTAAATCAAATATTCCTTTATCCAATAAATCTCTCCATTGTGTTACACCACTAACCTCTATTGCATATGATGGTATGCCCACTGTCGGCCTTGTGCTATCCTCAGATTCCACCTGTGAGGAATAGTCTAATAATTTTATTCTATCATGAGCATTATAGAAATATCCTTCACCATAATCATTATTTTCCCTATTTTTTGAGTTAAATCTATACTGAACAGATGTTAACATCCTCTCACTTATATCTGATGTGTTATAATCTACAATATCTCCCGCAAATATGGTATCATTTATTGTAACTACACCGGTACCACCAATTAAACTAGAAATAACTTTTAACCCTGCGCTCAATAATTTTGTGGAAGTTCCACCTGATATTGCTCTAATATCATAATTTATATTTGGCTCATTAGTTAATAATCCAGCACCGATATTTGTCCACTCTTCCGTATTTGTACTACCAGTACTCTTTATTTTAGTTAAAAATATATCCGTTAATGGTCTACCTAAGTAATCCACAATACCTGTCGTATCGATATCTTTTACAAAATTATACAACTGATTTGGATCATTATATATATTATTTGAAAACCCTGCCGGGTATAAATCATAATCATATAACTCAGTAAGTGTTTTGAATAATCTAAAATAATATATAGATTCATTACCATCTATAACTCTTTTAAATCTTATTGGACCAGCCAATAATGATGATAATAAATTTATAGTTATTGGTGTTATATTACTATCGTAATAATCTATCCAAAATCTTGTTTCATTCTCAACTCTAACAATATTAAAAGTGTCTCTATCGTTTAATATTGTTAATGACCCAGCACCTGACGATATTAATGGGAATCCGAATAATTTTATTTGATCCCCTTCAACTAATCCATGATTAATCGGGGAGTCTATATACATCAACTCCTCACCATCTATATTACCTGCCCCTATACTTGTTACCGCGATACCATCATTTATGAGGGTAAATACCGGTGATGTTCCCATATTAAAGAAAAAACCTATCTGATTAGTAGTTGCAGTATATGGATATGTTAATTTAAACACCCAATTTGAAATTGGGTTATTTATACCATTAAGCTCTGATATCACCGGGTGAAAATAAAAACTATTTGGTTTTGGACGTAATTTATTGAAATTACATTCAAAAGTACATGGATTTTCAAAAAAATATCCGAACCACCCATCAATTTCTATTAATATATCTTTATACCCAAAATTTTGAATCTCATCTTTTCTTGTTGTACCACTTAACCTTAATATGTTTTCGTAACTAGCACTTCCGGTTACATTAAACAATACATTAGTGAATACCCCTTTTAGTACCCCATATATTCTATAACAATTAGAATCATTCCTTTCCTTAACATATCTATCATATTCACCTACTACCTTATTTATATCACCCAATGGTAATATTCTAGATGATCCGTTTAAATTTATAGATAGTTGGAAATTAGATAATTGACTACCTTTAAATAATTCTGTCGATAATATTTTATCTATTCTGTCCATGTTATCTATAAATAGTTAATTAATTAAAATATTGTTATGCCGATGGAGGTAATACGATGTTACCACTACCAGTATTTATTACCCCAGTTGATGGCGACAATGGAGTGACCGGGACATTAAATACATCTATTAATGTTCCACAATATATAGATTCTATAGAGAACAAGCAATTTCTATTAAGTGATGGTATTGGTAACGTATCCACAGGCATTTTAACAGCAGATATCATAACTTGAGCATCTTGACAAACACTTTCACCGTGCACACCAATACCTTCTATGGCTATACCAATATCTGATGTGGTTCCCGTTGTAACTAAAAAATTAAGCCTTAAAGTGTGGCCACTATTGGTTCTACGAATTCTTAATAGATAATCTCTATACCCAACAGGTGTGGTAGTATTTACACTAAACGATGTGCCACCTTTTATTGCTAATAAAACATCAGTAATTCCTGAAACAGGATTGACTGGTGACCCACCTATCGTCATACTATAAATTTCATCTCTCATGGCAGCATCGGAAAATGATAGTGTGGAATTATTAGAAGATCCTGTTATTGTACTAACCGGTGGTAGTGTATACCAATAATTAGGTTGTGTAGGGTCATTAGGATTCTCTATTAATATATCATCAGAAGCATTTACTCCGGCATACCCATCTATTAAAAGTGTATTTATCGGTATTCCAACATTACCACCAGTACCATTAAAAGGTGAAACAGTCGAACCATTTTTTCTATCACCATTAACATCTATAAAATATGGTTGAAAATTGGAACTATTTTCTCCACAGGTTGATGATAATAAAATATTCTTATTTGGTTCCTGCCCGTTGGTGTAATCCCACTCAGCTGATTGAGATATAGTAATACTATATGTACTAACATAGTCATATGTCTGATAGAGGTCACCTGCGTCATATATAGTTGTTGGAACATTCATTTTAAAATATGTGAACACATTTGTAACATCTACATATGTGGATGTGGTAGTAACAAATAATTTAATTCCCCCCGTATAAGTCAATGTTATACCAGCATTATTTAATGCTGTCCTATGAATCGAACTCACATCTATTCTAGGATTTCTAAGAATATTGGCAGATAAATTGGATAATTGTGTTAATGGCACATTACTTATACGCGGATATATTGTTCCAATATATCCACAACCATCTGTTACTGTTAATCTATATGTTAATTCGGCACAAGTATTTGATGGTGTAGGATTTGTATCACCAGATAGTTGAGTGAACACAACACTATTATAGTCATATGTAAGTGCTGATACGTAATATGGTGACGATGCTTGGTTATAAGTTAATTCGTATAAAAATGGTGGTGCACCACCATTTATTACCCCAGCAGTTATTTGCCCACTAAGGTACTTATCACAAAAATTTGATTCTGTTCTCGCAGATATAGAAAACCCGGTATCTAATTTTATCTCAACAGTAGTTCCTGTTGTAGACGGGCATGTTATTGCCGAATCACTAGATGATATTACATACACACCAGGCTGTGCCGACTGTATTGATATTACCGATCCTGTGAATGCAGATTGTGATACATTACTAAGCGCATCAACATAAGTAATATTTGTATTATATGGCGACCTACCACCTGACACGAAAACATTTAAATAACCAGAAGATAAATTGGTCCCACATATATATTCACTATATCCAACACTAACTGTAAATGGCTCAGCATATGCAATATTAAACTTCTTTTTACACACATTATTAACCACATCTCTAACAGTTACCCTATATTCATAATCCGGGGATAATCCAATTAAGTTTGATGTTGTGGCAGTAACAGTGGCAGTTAGCCCACTAAATTCACCACCATCATTTGCATATTCCCACGAATATATATAATTTCCCCCAACTAATGGTGTACCACCATTTGCTGATACATATATTTCACCAGTTGATCCATCAACACATTCATTATTAATAACAGTACCACTAATTATAATGTTACATGGCTCTAATCTATCACAAAATGCTCCATACTTAGATTGATATTTATCGATAGCAGATGCCCCTGGTATTGTTCCAAAATAAAAATATAATGAATTATTATTATTATATAAATAACTTTCTCTAGTTATCACCGCAGGCATGTTACACTGCGCCCCATTTGGATTTAATAATCCGGTATTATCATACACATTACCAAATCTATATATTAACCAAGGTTTAGCGTCTAGATTCCAAGACTGTAATAATTGATCAATATCTTGTTGTGATAATATATTACCGAGTGAATCAATAAGCTCATTATTAACATTAAGTGTACATGGTGCCATACCACAAGTATTTGGACATGCATAGAACTCGTTTAAGCACATTAATTTTTTTCTAATATCTAATATACTAACATCGGTAATGTCGCCACTATTAATAATATCATCAGAGTTTAAGTCTATATCCAGCTCACAAATCCTTTCAATATTTCTACATCTACTACTACTTAGTTTGATTTGTGTACAGCTTATATCAAAAAATAATCCCTCAACCCCAGGTTCCATTGGACTACCATCACCATTTAATAATGGTACATCATCCGGCGTATTAAATGTGGTTGCAGGAATATTATTTATTAAAAATGGTTTGTTGGTAAAATCACATTTTTTTATTGACCCTAAATTATATATATCAGTCGCAAATAATAATCTTAATGATGAACTATTATATAAATTTGGCGTGTAATAAAAATGATCATCATATTCGGCAATTAACCCCTTAGTTGTTCTTAACCAATCTTTAGGCGCTTGAAAATTGTTAGACCCAACAACCCCTAATACGTTATTACTAACAAATGATGATGGTCCTATGTCACATCTATAATCATTCAAACCTCTTGGTATATAGTTACCACCATCTCTACAAAATTTATTCCTACCACCATTTTTTTGTTTTATTTTAAAAAGTGGGGCGTATAATGTTCCATTTATCCAATCATTGGTGAAATAGTAAGTATATAAATTTAACGCCTGTGCTAATGATATTTGAACACAATCTCTATAATTAGTATAGGCATTACCATTTATAAAACAAGTACCATCTACATCACCCGAACAACATTTAGGGTCATTAACTCCTTCGGCGGTATCCGGATTACATCCAGGACAATATAACGCATCATCTTCTGCCTGACACTTAATGGTTAAACATGACACTAATTTAGTCTTGCTTGAAAACTTTTTTATAATACCCATTATAAGATTTATAGCTCCTATAACAATTTGATTTATTATTTTGACAATAAAGGCTATTATGGTTGTTAAGATAAAACAAAGTATTGTGAATAATGGGTTTAAATCAACATCTGCCCTATTATATGGAAATGGTAAATTAGCGCCAGATTCCTCAGTATCTTTAATACCAATAAAATTCATTATACTTGTCCATCTTGGGGTATTACTAATTCTAGGAATAAATTGTTTTACAGTGTATATACCATTCCACTCTAATTCCACAAAATTATTTTTAACTAAATTTGAGTTTCCAGGAAAAGATTGGGTATCTTTAGTCTGTCTACTAAATTCATAATCACCAAAATAGTTTGGAACTAAAAAATGTGCCCTTTTTCTTAACCTACCCGCAGATGAGCCATCTTGTAGACCTATTCTAAATCTATATTTACCTTTTGTCGGTATTCCCACTCTTGGGTCGGCACTTTTTACCATATCACCAAATTCATTGGTAATCATGTTATCAAGATTCATAGGAATTTGCATAACCCAAGTTCCATCATCATCAATATTCTGCCCACCATTAATGTTAAAAGGTTCGGTGTCGCCGAAATAGTTTTTTCTGATCATTTCTATTGTACCGGGACCAGTAATTTGTCTATCCAACTTACCCATCTTTTTTCTAACGATACAATTTTTATTTATAGAGTCTTTATTTGAATCACCAAATATTGATCCCATAAAAAGTGCTATTGGTTTTATCTCATAATCTAATAAAAAGTCTACTCTATTAATACCAACAGTGCAATTATCCACATCACCCCAAAATGGTTGAACATTTATAGATTTATCTTGAGATTTAATATGTGTTAATAGATTTAGATTATTAGATTCTTTAAACTGATTATATGAATCAAATGATTTTTCGGGATATCCTTGCGCAATCATCTCAAACGGTTTCTGACTTAAATAACCTATGTCACCCAAATCAACATCCATATGAACTGTATGTATTCCAAGTGGTACTCCGACAATCATATAATCACCAGCATTATTTGTTGATGTGGTGTATTTATAATATTTACCATAAACCTCACACCATGTATCACAATCTAATACCCTTCTTTTATCAGGAAATGTACCCACAGATCTATGACATAAATCATCCTGTCTAGGAGATTCGCCCAATAAATTATATTTAATACCCTCAGCATTTGTGTCACTAGTGCTCCCATATGGATACATTGCAGAAATTAATGGATCTTTTGAATCGTCAACATCTATTGGTATGAATACTGATATTTTAGCGTTTGGAACTCCGACAGCACCATTAATTATTACCCTACCGGCAATTACCCCATAATCTGCACAGTGCCTTTTATATATTTGATCTTGAGTTAATTTTAAACTTAGAATCTCTAATAAGTCATAATCCTGATCTAACTGTATTTTTAAATATTGTTCACCACTTAAAGGATTTGCCTTTATACGAATAGTATTATCCATTAATAACCTGTTTATTTATAAATATGATTTTTTTATGTTTTTACAATAGGGGTATCAACTTTTCTTTTTTTAAATTTAAAAAAATCTATCACATCTATTAAATTAACACTCTTGTTTTTTCTAAATAATAGAACATATCCGATATGGATTAAAAATGGTATGGATAATATAATGGCCACGGGCAACATTAATACAAATCCACCAAAATCCTTTAGTTTATTTCCAGTAAAAGTTAATTTAGTACTACCAGAAGTAGTATCCCCACTGATCGATACATCAGTAGGGTTGCCATTTGATTTACATCCACATCCCATGATTATTTAGTTTATCTAAATAATTTACGAAAAAATGGGTGTATGTAAATAGGTTATTTTTTGTTTAAAAAAGAAGGTAATTTGAAAAATTCTTTATCTAATTTTTCACCCTTTTTAACACTATTTTTGATATTAGACAATTCTTCGTTAATTGCCATATTAATTGTAGAGTTATTTACCACTACATCTTCTTTTTTAGAAGGATTTGAATTTGATTTACATCCACATGCCATAATTATATGATTTTAATAATAAATATACCATAAATTATGAGTTTGTAAAGATAATGTTAGGATATGTGGAATATTTTACCTATATTTGTGGTGTGGATAAAAATGATGAAAAACCTTATTTAGAAAAAACTCACGTTGAACATGTATATAACCCAAAATATGGGGATGATAGAAAATGTCAGTGTGGCCACCAATATTATAGACATTTTGACTCTTACGAGGAAATGGAACAGACTGGGTGTAAATATTGTGAGTGTCATACTTTTACAGAAGACTTTCTTACTAATACTACACCAATGGAAAATAAATTATCTAACGGACCATATGGTTTGGCAACTATCGATAAGCCACATTTTAGTCTTGATGATCTTTCTCATATGATATATACTCAAGATATTGATAAATTATTACTTAAAACTATTTTACTGAATATGATTGCCCATATTAAAAACAG
>Ga0154020_10000378_pt1 | contig 53974 bp, 44 predicted proteins | sample Klosneuvirus_201_FD_109709 | JGI IMG/M metagenome (GOLD analysis project Ga0154020, IMG submission 109709) | Active sludge microbial communities from wastewater, Klosterneuburg, Austria - Klosneuvirus_20160825_MG | ecosystem: Engineered > WWTP > Aerobic digester > Activated sludge | place... | reverse complement strand
GGTGAGGGGGAGACAGACCCGATCACTGGTGGCCGTGGGGGCAAGCTCCTCATATTGCGCCGCGGTGCACACGGTCCAAACCACGCAGCTGCCTCCCGCGTTGATGTAGCCACCCACGCACGGTCCGCCGCCGCTGCTGGAAGAACCACCACCGCCGCCGCTGCTGGAACCCGTCATGCCGCCGCTGCTGGAGGACAACCCCGCCCCGCCGCTGGAAGACACTCCGCCGCCGGAAGACGAGCCTGGCGGGCCACCGTTGCTTGACCCACCCGCGCTGCTGTTGTTGCCCCCGGATGAGACACCTACCGCGCCGGATGAGGCGTTGCTGCTTGCGCCACCCAATGATGAAGACGCACCAACACCGCCGGAAGATGATGCTGGAATCCCGGCGGAAGACCCCGTGAGTGACGTTGCGCCACCGCTGGCGGACAACGACGAGCCACCCATGCTGCCGGTGCTGGTGGTTCCACCCGCGTTGCTGGACGCAATGACCACGCCGCCACTGCTGGTGTTGCCGCTGGAGGAGGTGGTGCCACCGCTGGAAGAGACCGGCCCGCTGTTGGACCCGGCGGTGGAGATGCTGCTGGTGTTTGCCGCCGCCGAAGAGCTCCCGCCCGCCGTGCTGATGGCGCCGCTGCTTGCCCCGCCGCTGGCGGTGTTTCCACCGTCGGTGCCGCCCACCGTTCCCGAGGAGCTTCCCAGTGCCGGGCCGCAGCTGTCTCCCGCGCACAGGCCCGCCTGGCAGACGTAGCCGGTGCCACACTCGGCGTCCGAACCGCAGGCCTTGCCGCACACGTTGACGCCCGCAAGCTGGTCACCAAAGGGATTGACCCCGCAGGTGCACGAACTGACGGAAACAACCAACGCGGCCCAGGCACACCGGGTGAAGCCGTTCATGTCCACTCCAAGGAGGTCCCGCGCCTGATGAACAACCGCGCAGGTCCAGCCACGCAGATAGCACAAAACACAGGCGCCACGGCCGACACGGCCCCGCCGACAGCACGCCCTGAAGGTGTCACACGCACCCGTTGACACCATGTGTCCCACACGGGATGCAGGTTGTGCACAACCCCATGGAATTCCTTCTTTCCGTCACCCGTGTTGTCCACGTTGCCGCCGGCGCCACGGCGCTGCTGAGTTTCTGGATTCCACTGGTGGTGGCCAAGGGCAACAAGACACACGTGCGTGCCGGTTGGGTCTACGCCATTGCCATGTTTGTGGCCGCCGCCACCGCCGTGGCTGCCGCACCGTTGCGCCTGGCGCAGCGTCCGGTGGAGCAATGGGGTTCGCCGGTGTTCCTGGCGTACGTGGGGCTGTTGTCCTTCACGTCCTGTTTCCACGGCGTGCGGGTCACGCGGCAACGCGGGCGCACCGGCGCATTGCCGTGGGGCGTGGACCATCTGGTTCCGGCGTTGCTCGCCGTGGCGTCGGTGGCGCTGCTGGTCTTTGCGGGCTGGAACCGGCTGGTGTTGCCGGCGGTGTTTGCACCGTTGGGGTTGCTGGTGGCCCTGCCGCAGTTGCGCTCCCTGCGTCAGGCCCCGCCCACGCGCAGCGCCTGGGTGGTGGAACACCTTGGGTCCATGATCATTGGCGTCATTGGCACGCTCACCGCATTTCTGGTGACCAACGCGCGGGTGTTTGGGGACCTGGGCGCCAGTCCGCTGGTCTGGCTTGCACCCACCGTTGTGGGGGTGGTGTTGCTGCGGCGGTTCAAGCACAAATACCAGCACGGGGTTGGTGCAGGCTGAAACCGCCGCCGCGGCTTTGTTCCGCGGGATGGCGGTGCCCGCCGGAAAAGCCTTCACCGCACCACATTGTCCTGGAACGTTTTGCGCAGGGACGCGCCCTCACGCGGTGCATCAATCCAACGATCCCGCGCGTGGCCTTGTTGGGGCATGCGCGGTGCAGGCGCGGTGACGTCAACCGCTCTTTTGCGATTGCAAGGTTGTCCCACAAACGCAACGCCCCAACCGTTGGGGGAGCCCGTGGACACACCCGCCATCCAAACATTTTATGACGTGTTGCGCCGCCAGGGCATCAGCCGGCGCAGCTTTGTGAAGTTCTGCTCCCTCACCGCAGCATCCCTGGGCCTGGAGCCGGCCTTTGGACCGCGCCTGGCGCACGCCATGGAAACCAAGCCGCGGGTTCCGGTGTTGTGGCTGCACGGTCTTGAGTGCACGTGCTGTTCGGAGAGTTTCATCCGTTCGGCGCACCCGCTGGCCAAGGACGTCATCCTGTCCATGTTGTCCCTGGATTATGATGACACCATCATGGCCGCCGCCGGTGAACAGGCCGAGCAGTGCCTCACCGACGTACGCACCCAATACAAGGGAAAATACATTGTGGCGGTGGAAGGCAACCCGCCGCTGGGAGAGGACGGGAACTTTTGTATTGTGGGTGGCCGGCCGTTCTTGGACCAGCTGCTGGAGGTGACCCAGGACGCCATGGCGGTCATTGCGTGGGGTTCCTGTGCGTCGTGGGGATGTGTGCAGGCGGCCAAGCCCAACCCCACCAAGGCCACGCCCATTGACCAGGTCATCAAGAACAAACCCATCATCAAGATTCCCGGCTGCCCGCCCATTGCCGAGGTGATGACCGGCGTCATCAGCTACATCCTGGCGTTTGAGCGCCTGCCGGAGCTGGACCGCCAGGGACGGCCCAAGATGTTCTACGGCCAGCGCATCCATGACAAATGTTACCGGCGTCCCCACTTTGACGCTGGACAGTTTGTGGAAGCCTGGGATGATGAGGCCGCGCGCAAGGGCTATTGCCTCTACAAGATGGGCTGCCGTGGCCCCACCACGTACAACGCGTGTTCCACGGTGCGGTGGAATGAAGGCGCAACCGCGCGCCAGGCGCTGGACCTGCTGGCTGCACCACCGCCAGCGCCGCCACCACCTCCAACACGCGCGCGCCGGGAGGTGTTCCAGCGCCTGGATCCAAGGTGAGGCGCGCTTGGAGGCGGGCCGCGTCACCCTGACGTTGACCTTGAGGCACGGCACCGTGACCGACGTGGAGGTGACGTCTACGCGCAACCCGTTTGCGACGCGGGTGCTGCAAGGCAAACGCGTGGACGTGGCGCTGCAAGCCGTGCCGTTGACGTTCTCGCTGAGTGGTAACGCCCAGGCCGCGTGTGCGGGTTCTGCCGTGGAGGCCGCACTGAATGTGACGGCGCCCGCGCCCACGCTGGAGCGTTTTGTCACCGTGTTTGGACCGCCACAACCGGAAGAGGTGCGTGGCCTGGAAGCGTGGACCCACAACCCGCAGCCGGGGCCACAGGCAGTGCGCGCGGTGCTGGTGCGTGGCGAGGCTGCGTTGGGCGCTTCGGTGCATCCCATGTTGCCGGCCCTGGCTGCGGGGGTTGTGGACCAGGCGCTGTCGTCGGAAGATGCCTTTGAGGCAGCCCCCGCCTGGAACGGCGCGCCCGCAGAAACGGGTCCCCTGGCGCGGCAATACAAGCACCCTCTGGCTGCAGCGTTGGCACAGGAGCACGGCGTGGGCCTGCTGGTGCGGTTGATGTCGCGTCTGCTGGATGCGCATGCCACGCTGCAACGCGTGACCGGTCTGTTGCGGGAGGTTGAGCGGGTTGCACCCAGGGCGGCGGCACCACGGGGCGCGCAAGGTCACGGCGTGGCCACGGTGGAGACCGCGCGCGGGACGCTGGCGCACGCGGTGACGTTGGAGGAGGACACCATCACACGGTGGCGGGTGGTGGCGCCCACCGAATGGAACTTCCACCCGCGCGGCCCCATCCAGCACATCCTGCGCGGATTGTGCGCCAACGACGACAATGCGCTGAAAGATCGCGCCCGGCTGCTGGTGCTGGCGCTGGACCCCTGCGTGGAGTTTGTGGTGGAGGTGGCCCATGCATGAAGCCAGCCTTGCCCAGAGCCTGGTGGACATTGTGGTGCGCCACGCCCAACAGGCCGGGTCCAGCAACGTCAAAACGGTCCACGTGGATGTGGGCGCGCTGGCCCAGGTGCTGCCCGCCGCGTTGGAGACCGCGTTTTTTGCGGCATCCCGTGGGACGGTGGCCCAAGACGCAGTGTTGAAGATGCACACGGTGGCGGGGCACGCGTGGTGCATGGCGTGCAGCCAGACGTCAGAGGTGGCGGACCGGCTGGCCAGTTGTCCCCTGTGTGGCAGCGGGCAGTTGATGGTGACCGGCGGGGATGTGTTGAAGGTTCGTGAGCTGGAGGTGGACTGAACATGTGCGCAACGTGTGGCTGCGGAAAATCAGACAAGCCGTCCATGTTGACGTGGGGACGTGGCGCCGCGGTGTTGTCCCCCACGCCGGTGACCTTGGAGATGCTGCCCGCCCGGGAGAGCCGCCGCATCCAGGTGGAGGAGGACATCCTGGCGGGCAACAATGAGACCGCGCACCACAACCGCGCGGTGTTTGAGGCGCAGGGCACGCTGGTGGTGAACCTGATGTCTTCTCCCGGGAGTGGCAAGACCACGCTGCTGGTGGAGACGCTCAAGCGCCTCAAGGACGTGTGCCGCCTGGCGGTGGTGGAAGGGGACCAGCAGACCAGCCTGGACGCAGACCGTGTGCGCGCCACCGGTGTGGCGGCGGTGCAGGTCAACACCGGCAAAGGCTGTCACCTGGATGCGCCGATGGTGCAGCAGGCGTTGGAGGGCCTGCCGGACCTCCACAACGGAATGCTCTTCATTGAGAACGTGGGCAACCTGGTGTGCCCGGCGGGATTTGACCTGGGTGAACGTTTCAAGGTGGTGGTCATCTCTGTCACCGAGGGAGAGGACAAGCCGCTCAAATACCCGGACATGTTTGCCGCGGCGGACCTGGTGGTCATCAACAAGATGGACCTGGCCACGGCGGTGGGACTGGATATGGAGATGTTGTTGCGCAACCTGCGCCGGGTGAAACCGGATGTTGCGGTGCTGCAGGTCTCTGCGCGCACCGGACAGGGCCTGGACACGTGGACGGGCTGGTTGCTCAACCAGCGTCAGCGGCGCCCGCCCACCACACACGTTGTGGCGGAGGTGTGATGAATCCCGCCGCGTCCCACGGAGGAGAAATCCGGCGCGTCCGCGTTCGCGTGGTGGGGCGTGTGCAGGGCGTGGGGTACCGGCCGTGGGTGTACGCCCGGGCGCGCGCGTTGGGTCTGACCGGGTGCGTGTTCAATGACGTCCACGGCGTGGTGGTGGAGGCGCAGGGTGCGCGCGTGGATGACCTGGTGGCGGAGCTGCGCACCGGGGGCCCGCCCACGGCACGGGTGGACGCCGTCACAGTGGAGAGCTGTGCGCCCGTGACGTTGGAAGGGCCGTTTGAAATCCGTCACAGCGTGGCCGGCGCGCACGCCAGCGCCGCCATTGGGCCGGACCTGGCCCCCTGTGAAGCGTGCCTGACCGAGTTGTTCACGCCCGAAGATCGACGTCACCTCTATCCCTTCCTCAACTGCACGCATTGTGGACCGCGCTACACCATCACCCGCGCGCTCCCGTATGACCGCCCCAACACCGCCCTGGCCGGGTTCCCGCTGTGTGAGGCCTGTGGCCGCGAATACGCCGACCCGCTGGACCGCCGCTTCCATGCCCAGCCGCTGGCGTGTCCAACGTGTGGACCCCGGCTGCGCATTTCCACAACAGACGCGTGGCAGGTGTTGCGCGGCGGCGGAACGGTGGCCTTCAAGGGCGTGGGTGGCTTCCAGTTGGTATGCAACGCGCTGGATGAGGCTGCGGTGGCGCGCCTTCGCACACGCAAACACCGGGACGCCAAACCGTTTGCGGTGATGGTGCTCAATGCGGCCAGCGCCGCGTTGTTTGCACAGCTGGGTGACCAGGAACTGGCGTTGCTTCAGGACCCCACGCGTCCGGTGGTGGTGCTGCCGGTTTCCCAAGCCACCACGCGGCTTGCTCCTTCGGTGGCGCCGGGACTCAACACGCTGGGGGTGATGCTGCCGGCCACGCCATTGCACCACCTGCTCTTCTTTGAGGCGCTGGGCCGTCCCTCGGGAACGCAGTGGTTGACCCAGCCGCACGCGCTGGCGTGGGTGGCAACCTCCGCAAATGTGCACGGCGAGCCGCTGCTCATCTCCAACGAAGCGGCGCACCAAAACCTCGCGGCCATTGCGGATGTGGTGCTGGACCACAACCGGGACATCCTCACGCGCGTGGATGACAGCGTGATGCGCGTGGTGGCGGGGCAGCCACGGTTCATCCGGCGCGCGCGGGGGTTTGTGCCGGACCCCGTGGCGTTGGACTTTGATGGGCCGTGCGTGCTGGCGCTGGGCGGGCACCAGAAGACCACGGTGACGTTGACGCGCGGCAAAGAAGCCTTTGTCTCCCAGCACGTGGGGACGTTGGACAACGCCGCAACGCGGGCATTTTTCCAGGAGACCGTGGCGCACCTGCAAAAGACCCTGGATGTGGCCCCGGAGCTGGTGGCGCATGACCTCCACCCGGACTTCTTCTCCACCCACCTGGCGCTGCAGCAGCGTGTTCCAACGGTGGCGGTGCAACACCACCATGCGCACGTTGCAAGCGTGCTGGCCGAACACCAACACTCCCAACCCGTGGTGGCGTTGGTGCTGGATGGTTTTGGCCTGGGTACCGACGGAGGCCTGTGGGGCGGTGAACTGCTGGGCGTGGATGGCGCGCGCCTGGAGAGGTTGGGGCATCTGAGGCCGTTGCGTCTTCCCGGCGGCGGGGACCTGGCAGCGCGGCAGCCCTGGCGCATGGCTTTGTCCGTGGCGGTGGAGCTGGGCCTGGAGGACCGTGTGTTGCCTGGATTGGAACAGCAGGGCGCCACGCGCACGTTGGTGGACCTGGTGAAACGCGGCGTGGGTGCACCGTGGAGCTCCAGCGCGGGCCGTGTGTTTGATGCGGCGGCTGGGTTGTTGGGCATCTGCCCGGTGAACCAATGTGACGCACAAGCGCCCATGCTGCTGGAAGCGCTGGTGCGCCAAGCGTATATGACGCCGGGATTGTGGCGCATCCTGGACCAACACGGAAAACGCGTTCTGGACGTGGGCGGGCTGCTGGCGGCATTGGTGGAGCGTGAACCCCAAGATGGTGCCGAATTGTTCCACGGGACGTTTGCCGCGGCGCTGGTGGACTTTGCGGCGCCGGTGGCACGGGCCAACGGCGGCGTATTGGTGTTGGGTGGGGGATGCCTGATGAATGCGGTGCTCACCGCCGCGTTGGTGGACGGGTTTGCACGGTGTGGCGTGAAGACACTGTTGCCGGCACAGGTGCCGGCCAACGACGGTGGATTGAGCCTGGGACAGGCCGCGGTGGCCTCCTGGCAACACAATCCAAGGGGGGCACCATGTGCCTGGCAGTTCCCGCGCGCGTGACCGCGCTGTTGGAAGATGGTTTTGCCACGGTGGACACCGGTGGCGTGAAACAACGCGTGTGTGTGGTGCTCCTGGATGACCTTCGCGTGGATGATTTTGTCATTGTCCACGTGGGTTACGCGCTCACCAGGCTGGATCCCCAGGAGGCGCAGCGCACCCTGGAGTTGATGGACCAGCTTGGCCAACCGGCGGTGACGTCATGAAATATGTCAATGAGTTCCGCAATGGGGAGGTGGCCAAGGGCTTGGGACGCGCCATCCACGCGGCTGCGCAGCCAGACCGCGTCTACCACCTCATGGAGTTCTGCGGCGGTCACACCCACGCATTGTGCCGCTATGGTTTGATGGACCTGCTGCCGCCCAACGTGCAGATGATCCACGGTCCGGGTTGCCCGGTGTGCGTGTTGCCCGTGGGACGGTTGGAGCAGGCGGTGGAGATGGCGCGCCGTCCTGACGTCATCCTGTGCACGTATGGAGACATGATGCGGGTGCCGGCCCGGGACCGCGTGAGCCTCATGAAGGCGCGTGCGTTGGGCGCCCGGGTGGAGATGGTCATGGGCAGCGCGCAGGCGCTGGCGGTGGCACGTGCCAACCCGGACAAGAAGGTGGTGTTTTTTGCCATTGGGTTTGAGACCACCACGCCCACCAGCGCGGCAGCGGCGGAGCAGGCAAACCAGGAAGGCCTGGGGAACTTCCTGTTGTTTGTGAACCACGTGCTCACGCCCTCGGCGGTGGATGCCATCCTGGGCAGTGACGAGGCAAAAGCCGGCCGCGTGAAAGTGGACGGCCTGGTGGGCCCCGGACACGTGAGCGCCATCATTGGTACCGCGCCGTATGAACGTTTTGCCCAGCAGGCGCGCATGCCGGTGGTCATTGCGGGGTTTGAACCCTTGGACCTGCTGCAATCCATCCTGATGCTGGTGGCCCAGCTCAATGACGGCCGCCATGTGGTGGAAACGCAGTACACCCGCGCGGTGACGTCGGAAGGGAACCAGAAGGCGCAGGCGCTGGTGGAAAAGGTCTTCCTGCTGCGGCCCAGCTTTGAATGGCGCGGCCTGGGGACCCTGCCAGAAAGTGCGTTGATGTTGCGTGACGCATACGCCCACCTGGACGCGGAACGGGTGCTGGGCACGCCATACACCGCCGTGGCCGACAACAAAGCGTGCGCGTGCGGAGAGATCCTCAAGGGTCTCAAGAAGCCCACCGACTGCCGCGTGTTTGGCACCGGGTGCACGCCGGACAACCCCTTGGGCAGCTGCATGGTGTCCCCGGAAGGATCCTGCGCGGCCTATTACACCTACGGGCGCCACCGCCTGCCGGTGGTGCAGCGGGAAAGGAGCGCCTGACCATGGAGCGCGCCCGGATGTTCAACCGCAAGTTGGATGTGGAGCATGGCCACGTGGAGATGACCCACGGCGGTGGCGGCCGTGCCATGGCGCAGCTGATTGAAGAGGTCTTTGCCGTGGCGCTGGACAATCCCTACCTGGCCAAACGCAATGACCAGGCGCTGTTGGATCCACCCGCGGGGCGGTTGGTGATGACCACCGACAGTTACGTGGTGTCTCCCCGGTTTTTTCCCGGCGGGGACATTGGCAGCCTGGCGGTGCACGGCACCATCAATGACCTTGCGGTGGGTGGTGCACGCCCGCTGTACCTTTCGGCGGGGTTCATCCTGGAGGAGGGGCTGGCCCTGGCCGAGCTGCGGCGTGTGGTGGACTCCATGGCGGCGGCGGCGCGGGCCGCGGGTGTGCCGGTGGTGACGGGTGACACCAAGGTGGTGGAACGCGGCAAGGGGGATGGGGTGTTCATCAACACCACCGGCGTGGGCGTCATTCCGGTGGGCATCACGCCGCCCAGCGCCGAACGTGCGCGGCCTGGCGACGTCATCCTGGTGAGCGGGACCATGGGAGACCACGGCGTGGCCATCATGTCCCAGCGGGAGAACCTGACCTTTGAGACCACCGTGACGTCGGATTCGGCGGCGTTGCACACGCTGGTGGCTGCCATGCAGCAGGTGACGCCGGACATCCACGTGATGCGTGACCCCACGCGCGGTGGTCTGGCCACACTGCTCAATGAAATCACCCGCGCGTCCAATGTTGGCGTGGTGATGCAGGAGAAGGCCATCCCGGTGCGCCCGGAGGTGGCCGCGGCATGCGAGTTGTTGGGACTGGACCCGCTGTACGTGGCCAACGAAGGAAAGCTGGTGGCCATATGTGCGCCGCAACACGCCGAGAAGATGTTGGCGGCCATGAAGGCGCATCCCCTGGGACGGGAGGCCGCGCGCATTGGTGTGGTGACGGAGGATGCAAACAATTTTGTCCAGTTGGAGACCACGTTTGGCGGCAGCCGGGTGTTGGACTGGTTGGCCGGCGAACAACTTCCGCGCATCTGTTGAGGAGCCCACCATGCTGAGCGTCACGCCATGGCTGCTGGGAGCGTTGTTGGGCGTCCGGCATGCGCTGGAACCGGACCATCTGGCGGCGGTGTCCACGTTGGTGGCGCGGCAGCCGCAACAACGGCGTGGTGCGTTGGTGGGAATGGCCTGGGGGTTGGGGCACACGCTGGGGTTGTTGGGCCTGGGTGGCCTGTTGGCGGTGTTGCAGGCGCAACTGCCGCACACCTGGGGGGCGCTGCTGGAGACGTGGGTGGGCGTGATGTTGTGTGTGTTGGGCGCGCGGTCACTGACCCACGCATGGCGCGGCGCCGGACAGGGTGCGGTGGTGCTGCATGTCCATGGTGATCACGCGCATGTGCACACGTTGCCCAGGGAGCAACACATCCACGTGGGACGGCATACGTTGCTGTTGCAGCCGCTGGTGGTGGGCGTGATGCACGGTCTGGCCGGGAGCGGAGCCATGGTGGCGTTGGTGATGTCCCAGCAGCCCACGGTGGCCCACCAGGTGCTCTATATGGTGCTTTTTGGGATTGGCTCCGTGGTGGGAATGGGTGCGCTCACCGGCGTGGCGGGCACATTGCTGCAGCGGGTGTGTCAGTCCGGACGCGCGTGGACCGGCGTGCTGGCTGCAAGTGGCCTGCTCAGCGTGGTCACCGGCGTGGTGTGGGGAATCCGGAGCCTGACCGTCCTGCTGGGTTAGAGGCGCGTTCGTTCTTCCGTCGTCTTGCTCGCAGGGACATCTGCACCCATGCTCGGCCGCATGTGGATTCCCATTGTGTGGCTGGCAACGTCCAGCGCGCTGTCCCTGGCAGGTGAAACACCGCAGGCCGCCAAAAAGCTCCTGGCCATGCCGGTGGTGGGGCGCGTTGGGGTTGCTCCAGCGGTGGTGACCGCGGTCAATGAACACCTGGCCAGCGAACTGCGCCGCATAGGCGGCTACCAGGCCGTCACCATGACGGACGTGGAGCAGATGTTGACGGTGGAGATGCGCGCACAACTGGTGGGCTGTGACAGCACCGGGTGTCTGGCCGAGGTTGCCGGGGCGCTCAACACCGACGAGGTGCTGCACGGGAGCGTGGCGCGCCTTTCCTCCACGGAGAGCGTGCTGACCCTCACGCGCCTGGATGCGCACACGCTCAAGGCGCTGGGTGCAGAGGCAGCGCGGCTGGACCAGCGCCGTCCCAACGCCATGATGGACGCGGTGAGCGAACTGCTGCTGCGGTTGTATCCAAGTTATGAGCCACCCTCGGCGCGGGCCACGGGTCTGTCCACGCCGGCGTTGGGCAGCGCCATGTTTGGTTTGGGCCTGGTGATGCAGTGGGGTTCTTTTGCCACCGCGCTCACCACACCGTGCTGGGTCTGGGCCTGCCCGCCCGCGTTGTTTGTGGCGTATCCGGCGCTGGTGGCCAATTTCCTGCTCACCCCCGTTTTGACCAGCTACGCCATGACCGCCATGGGGGACGTCCTGGGACGCCGCGTTGCGCCCTGGCGGTCCACGCTCAAGGCGGGCCTGGCCACGTTGCTGTTGGGATTTCTGGCGGTGCCTCTTCTTCAGGGCGCGGCGGGATTGTTGGGGTGCCTTGGGGCGCTGCCCTTTGCGCTGGTGGCCGCGGTGGGAAATGCGGGTGGTGACCCCATTGCCCTGGTCATGGTCACCGTGTTTCTGGCCGGCGCCGTGGGGATGGGAGCGGTTTTTGCGTCGTCACTGCCCATCATGATGGGCCTCATGGGCGCCACGGTGCTGGCGCAGGTCATCACATTCTTCCGCAACGCCGAGCCGCGCCCGCTGGGCCAGGAGCCACACCTGCCCACGTTGTATGCGCCAGAAGAAAAGGCACCAGGCTTTCTGGGATGGCTGCCGGATGAACTGCTGGGCGGCGGGACCGGCGTGGAGCCGTTGGAAGAGGCGGACGTTGCCCAGCCAAGCGCGCCCGCAGCGCCCCAACAGACAAGCCCACCGTCGGAAAAGCCCGCGGAGCCCCCGCCGGTCCAGCCGGAGAACAACCCAGCCGCGGAAACACCCGCGCCTGTGACGCCCTGAATCTGGTCAGCGTTGCGGCGGAAAGAGCATCAACCGCACCGGCAACGCGCCGTTCATCAAAGAAAACTCTGACGACGGTGCAAGGCCAAAGATGTTCCGCGGCACCTCGGCCGGAACCAGCAACGCAGACCGCCACGCACCAAGCGGTCCCCGCAACGCCCGGCCCACGTCCTTGTAGAGCGTGGGCACTTCACCGCGGCCAATGCGCTCCCCATACGGAAGGTTGGCCAACAACAGGCCCGTGGGCGCGGGCGGCACCGCGTCCTGAAGGGACGTGGTGGTGAACGTGATGTGTTTCTCCACGCGCGCGCGCAACGCCGTCTGACGTGCCAGCTCCACGTACGCATCCCGGATGTCTGACGCGAACAACCCAGCATCCGGAGCGGCCTTCTTCCTGGCCCGCGCCTGGTCAGACACCCGACGCCACAACGCGCGGTCAAAGCCCGCCTGGTGTTCAAAACCAAAATCATCCTTGCCCCGGTGGATGAGCGGCGCCTTGTTCAACGCAATGTACGCACCCTCAATGATCACCGTGCCCGAACCACACATGGGGTCCAGAAGTGTCTCGCTGCCGTTGTAACCGGCCAACATCAACACCGCCGCGGCCAGGGTTTCCTTGAGCACCGCGGGGTGGCCGGTCATCCGCCAGCCACGTTTGTGCAGCGCGCGGCCCGCAGTGTCCAAGCCCAGCGTGCACACGCCCGCGCGCACGTGCGCCATGAGGTGCACGGGATCGTCTGCCTCGGGGTCAAACCTGGGCGCCGCCGCACCGGCATCCCCAAAAGCGCGCGCCACCGAGGACGACACTGCCTGCACCACCGCGTCTTCCCCAAGCGCGCGCGCGTCAGCGTCGGTGAGGATGGGGGTCACGGTGAACGGCCGCTGGGAACGCAACCACAATGGCCACGCAACGCCCGCCACGGCCGCTGTCAACGCCGAAGCGCTGTCACAGGGAAGGTCCGCCACCAGACGTTGGATGCGGCTTGCGGTGCGCAGCCACAGGTGCGCGCGGTAACCGGTCTCCAGGTTGGCCACAAACGCCACGCCCCGGTAGATGGGCACCAGCTGCGTGGCACCAAGCGCGCGCAACTCCTCTTCAAGCACGCCCTTGGTTTCATCCGGACACGTGGCAATCCAACGCACGCCCTCTTGGGTGGATGCGTCAGGTGGGTCCAGCCGGGCGGGGTTGTGCATGCCGCCGCTGACCTAGCGCGGCGCCTGGAAAAAGCCCAATTGCGGCGCGGCGGACGCTGCCTGGGAGCAACATTGACTCAAACGTCAATGCCGCCAAGGTTGGACAACCGTCAAAACCACCCGCCCCACGGGCATTGTGGCCGCCGCATCTCTGAAATACGGCTCTTGCAGAGTCCAGTATTGACTGATATGTCAATCTGCGTCCGGGCCCAGGCGGGCCAGCCAAAAGCACAGGAGCAGTCCATGGGTGAGCTCAGGTTTGACGGCAAGGTTGCGGTGGTGACGGGTGCGGGCGCGGGCCTTGGCAAGAGCCATGCGCTGTTGCTGGCCAGCCGCGGCGCCAAGGTGGTGGTCAATGATCTGGGTGGGACGGCCACCGGTGGTGGACGCAGCACCGCCGCCGCAGACGAAGTGGTCTCCGCGATCAAAGCCGCCGGCGGGTCGGCGGTGGCCAACCATGATTCGGTGGAGGATGGCGCCAAGATCATCAAGACCGCGGTGGACACCTTTGGCCGCGTGGACATCCTCATCAACAACGCGGGCATCCTGCGGGACACCAGCTTCCAGAAGATGACCCAGGAAGACTGGGACCTGGTGTACCGGGTGCACGTTCTGGGCGCGTTCCGCACCACACACGCGGCGTGGAACCTGATGCGTGACCAGGGATACGGCCGCATTGTGTTCACCACGTCATCCGCCGGGCTCTACGGCAACTTTGGCCAGGCCAACTACGCCATGGCCAAGCTGGGCCTGGTGGGTCTGGCCAACACGCTGGCGGTGGAAGGCATCAAGCGCAACGTGCTGGTCAACACCGTGGCGCCGGTGGCGGGTTCCCGTCTGACGGAGACGGTGATGCCCAAAGAAATTGTGGACGCGTTGCGTCCCGGGTACGTGAGCCCGCTGGTGGCCTGGTTGTGCCATGAGACCTGTGAAGACACCGGGACCGTCTACGAAGTGGGCGGCGGCTTCATGGGACGCCTGCGTTGGGAACGCAGCGCCGGAAAGATGTTTGGCGTGGGCCGGGACATCACGCCGGAACAGGTTCGCGCGTCCTGGAAGGATATTTCCGGATTTGAGAAGTCCACCCATCCGGCCAACATCAATGAGGCCCTGGCGCCGGTGCTGGAGAACCTGGAGCGCAAGAGCAAGGGCGGCAATGAGTTCATCAACGTGGATGAGGCGCTGGGCTTCACCATGGACGGGCTGGAGTCTTCCTATGACGCGCGGGATGTGTCCCTCTACGCGTTGGGCGTGGGCGCGGGTCACAACGCCAAGCTGCCTCATGAGCTGCAGTACACCTATGAGAACCACGGGGACGGGTTCTGGGTGCTGCCCACCTACGCGGTGGTTCCCGCCGTCAACATGATCATGAAAAACGCCATGGAGGGGAAGGGCGCGCCCGGGCTCAACTACGGCCTGGACCGCATCCTCCACGGGGAACAATCCACCGAGGTGTTTGCGCCGCTGCCCCCCAACGCCACCTTGGTGCACAAGATCAAAATCAGCGACATCTTTGACAAGGGCAAAAACGCCGTGGTGGTCACCACCATTGAGAGCCGGGACAAGGAAAGTGGCGCGTTGTTGTGCCGCAATGAGCTCACCGCGGTGGTGCGGGGTGCCGGCGGTTGGGGCGGGGACCGTGGTCCCACCGGGGAGAGCAATGTGCCCCCGGAACGTGCGGCGGATGTGGTGGTGTCCGAGAAGACGGATGCCGCGCAAGGGCTGCTCTACCGCCTCTCCGGGGACATCAACCCGTTGCACGTGGACCCTGGTTTTGCGTCCGCGTTTGGTTTTGACAAGCCCATCCTCCACGGTCTGTGCACCTACGGGTATGTGGCCCGGCACGTCATCAACAGCTTCTGCAAGGGTGACCCGCGCACGTTCAAGGCCATCAAGGTGCGCTTTGCCGAGAGCGTCTTCCCCGGAGAGACCATCAAGACCGAGATGTGGAAGGTCTCTGACACGCGCATCATCCTGCGGGCCACGGTGGTGGAGCGGGAGAAGGTCATCATCAGCAACGCGGCGGTGGACCTCTACCAGCAGATTCCCACGTTGAAGGTGGCGGCGCCCGTGGCCAGCAAGCCCGCCGCAGCGTCGGAGGCGCCCAAGGGACCCAGCAGTGCCGAGGTGTTTGGCGCCATCCGCGCGTATGTGGAGCAGAACCCAAACCTGGTGACGCAGGTGGGGACGGTCTACCGGTTCAGCCTCAAGAAGCCGGACAGTGCCTGGACGGTGGACCTCAAAAACGGCAAGGGCGGCGTCACCGCGGGCAGTGAAGGCAAGGCGGACTGCACGTTGGAACTGACGGATGCGGACTTCATGGCCATGGTGGCCGGGCAGGAGAAGGCGCAAAAGTTGTTCACCAGCGGGCGGCTCAAGATTTCTGGCAACGTGATGGCCAGCCAGAAGCTGGAGTTCCTCACCAAGCTGGACAAATCCGCCATGAAGGCGCCGGGGGGCGCGGCAGCTCCTGCAGCGCCGTCACCCAGTCCGGTGGTGGCCGAAGCGGCGGTGGATCCCGCTGGCCCGCGCGTCTTTACGGCACTGCAGGCGCGCATGGCCAAGACGCCGGACCTGGTCCATGAGGTCAAGGCCAGCATCCAATTCAAGGTCACTGCTCCAGACGGCGCGTGGGGTTGTGACTTCCGCAAGGTGCCGGGCGTGGTGACCACCGGGATGGTGTCCGGCGCGGACACCACACTCACCCTGGCGGATGAAGACCTGCTGGCGCTTTGCAGCGGCAAGACCACGGTGAAGGACCTGTTCCAACACGGCAAGCTGCGCGTGGATGGAGACCTGGGTCCCGCCCACCGCCTGGGTTTCCTCAACAAGCTGCTGTGAGCCACCTTCAAGTTCTCAACAACATCTCTTTTTCTTGTCGACGGAGAATCACATGAACAACAAGGCACTGGTGGTGGGGGTGGGCATGGTGAAGTTCCAGAAGCCCGGAGCCTCGGACCCCTATGATGTGATGGCGCAAAACGCGGTGAACACGGCGCTCAAGGACGCCGGGTTGACCTACCAGGACGTGGAGCAGGCCTACGCGGGGTACGTGTACGGGGACTCCACCTGCGGGCAAAAGGCGCTCTACGGCGTGGGTCTCACCGGCATCCCCATCTTCAACGTCAACAACAACTGCTCCACCGGTTCCACCGCGCTGTTCCTGGCGCGGCAGGCGGTGGAAGGTGGCATGGCCCAGTGCGTGGTGGCGGTGGGCTTTGAACAGATGGAGCGGGGTGCCTTGAACAGCAAATACACCGACCGGCCCAACCCGCTGGAAAAACACGTGGAGATCACCAACAACGCGCAGGGCTTCAACCAGGCCCCGCCCGCCGCGCAGATGTTTGGTGGCGCCGGGCGTGAGTACCGTTGGAAGTACGGCACCAAACGCGAGACGTTTGCCAAGGTGAGCGCCAAGGCGCGCCAGCACGCCAGCAAAAACCCGTACGCGCTGTTCAACCAGGTGCTCACGGTGGAAGAGGTGCTGGCGTCCGAGGAGGTGTTTGACCCGTTGACCCGCTACCAGTGCTGCCCTCCCACGTGCGGTGCGGCCGCCGCGGTGCTGGTGACGCCGGAGTTTGCGCGCAAGAAGGGCCTGAGCAACGGCGTGACCATTGTGGCGCAGTCCATGAAGACGGATCCCCGCACCAGCTTTGAAGGGGACAGCATGATGAAGATGTGCGGCGTGGACATGGCGCGTGCCGCGGCCCTGGAGCTGTATGAGAAGGCCAGCCTGGGCCCCAAGGATGTGCAGGTGGTGGAGCTGCATGATTGTTTCACCACCAATGAAGTGCTCACGTATGAGGCGCTGGGCTTGTGCGGTGAGGGAGAGGCGGAGAAGTTCATCTGGGACGGCAACAACACCTACGGCGGCAAGTGGGTGACCAACCCGTCTGGTGGGTTGTTGTCCAAGGGGCACCCGCTGGGCGCCACCGGTCTGGCCCAGTGCACCGAGCTTGTCTGGCAGCTGCGTGGTCAGGCGGGTGAGCGTCAGGTGCACAACGCCCGCGTGGCGTTGCAGCACAACCTGGGGCTGGGTGGAGCGGCGGTGCTCACCATGTACCAGCGCGGCTGAACCGCGTTGTTGGCGTGGTCAGGGAACACATTGTTCGGTGGCGTACCCAATGCCGCCGCCAAATGTCTCCCAGGAGACCAGCTCGGAGAAGCCGGAAAACCAGAGGTGCCGGTTGTTCCCGTCCTGCACCACCGTGGGCGCCAGGATTTCTCCACTGGTCCAGCCACCGTTGCCCACGCCAAAGATGGACGGGTCCAGTTGTTGCGCCGGCCCAAAGTTCAAGCCATTTGCGCTGACCGCGCGGGCCAGGCCCACCTGGACAAAACTTCCGTTGGGCCGGCTGGACACCAGGTCCATGTAGACCTCCACCATTCCGTCGGTGCGCAGCAGCGCGGCGGGCGTGGAGTACCCTGAATAGGCACGCGTGATGTCCGGTGGCGTTTCCAGCGCAAGCATACGTGCGCCGCCCTGGTGGGTGGTGAAGTTGCGTCCGTCGGTGCTGGTGGCCACCAGGATGCCAAACCGGTTGCGGACAATGGGCCCCGCGTCGCCGGTGATGAAGCCACCATCCGCGTCAAGGAACACATCTGCCCGGGCGCTGGCGTAATAAAGGAAGATGGTGCCGTCCTTCACAATCACGCCTGGCTCGGCGGTGGTGAACAGGCCCCAGGCAAATGGATTGGAGCCGTCTTCCGGGATGAGCACCGGCCCCAACGGGTCACGGGTCCATTGCAGTCCATCTGACGAGGTGGCGTGGCCCATGTGGTAGACGCCGGCGCAGCCACCCACGGTGGTCCCGCAGCCCGAATAGTACATGTGCCAGGTGTTCCCCAGTTTCACCACGGCGGGGGTTTCGGTGCGCGTGTCATCAAAGGCGCCGCCGGGGCCAGCGTCGGCAGGGCCAAACACCGGGCCACCGTCGCGTTCGGTCCAGGTGATGCCGTCCGGGGAGCTGGCTTCAAACACCCGCACGTGGATGGGGTCTGTGGTGGGGTCACCGCGCGTGAACCACATGCGGAACGTGTTGCCTTCCTTGAGCACCCACGGGTCATTGGGCAGTGCGCTCTGGCCGTCTCCCGGCGTTGGAGAAATCACCACGGGGAAGAGGGGATTGGTGGGGTGCGCCGTCCAGGTGCACACCAGTGCGCCGCTGCTTGTGCTGCCCGAGCTTCCTCCAACGCTGCTGGAGGAGGATGCCCCAACTGTGCTGCTGGATGGCGCGGCGCTGCTGCCGGACGTGGTGCTGCTGCTGCTGCTGTTCAACATGGAACTGGAGGTTGCGGCGCTGCTGACGGAGCTGCTGCTGGAGGTGGTGGTGCTGGTGCCCGCCGGCAGTGACGACGCGCCAGCAGAGGATGACGCCAGGGAGGAACTGCGTGACGTGTTGGTGCCAGCGGAACTGCCGCGCGACGACGATGAAGCAGGCGTGCTGGAAGAACTGGCCCGTGAGGATGAGGTCGCCCCACCCGAAGATGAACTGCTGGAGCTGGTGCTGGTGGAGGAGTCCGTGGTGGTGCAGTTCAACAAGGCGGCGGTCAGGCCCATCACAAGCAGGGGAAGGCGCATGGGCTTGGATTGGAGTGGGGGACGCCGGTTGGGTCAAGGAATGCGGGCATTTTGTCGCCGGGCGCGCAACAACGCGAGCGGGCTTCAGCAATGCGCGTAGAGCCCGCCTCCGTGCGGGCTCAACACCCACCAGCTGCCACCTTTCAAGCCTTTCCCATCCACGCCCCAGAACAACGCCAATGTGGGCCCGATCTTGTGAGCCGCCTGGCGCATCAACTCTGTGCGCTCAACCAGACACGCGCGGGCATCCTCAGCCGGGGAAGTAGGTTGGCCGTCCAACTTGCCCAGACACCCTCCTGTCGACGTGCGGAAGCACTGTTTTTGCGCCGCAGTCCTCTGTTGACCGTCACGTCAAAGCGCCCCTCCGCCGGTAGGTGGAGGTGCGATCAGGTGCGTAACCAGTTACATGCGCGCGCCATGAACCTTATGCGTGTGGTGTTGGGCGGTTGGGTGTTGGGGATGTCTCTGGCCTGCAATGCGGCCCCAGAAAACGAGGGGGGACCTTCGTCGTCCTCCTCGTCCGGCGGTCGGGCGGTGTCCGGCACCGGGTCCAGCGGTGTGGCCGGAGCGTCCTCATTCACCGGCGGGTCCTCCGCGGCACCGCCGTCTTCACGCGCGGCGGGCAGCAGCGTGACGGGGCAAACGTCCTCCAGCGCGCCGGGAACCAGCAGCAGCAGCGTATCCCCCTCCACGGACGCCGGGATGACCACGGTTGAGGACTGCAGTGACCTGGTGGGCGCGCAGGTGACCCTGTGCGGACCAACTGCAAACGGTTGCGGGCTGGTGTTTGAAGGCGGGTTGGGTTGCGCGGCTGCGTGTGCGCGGGCAGGGCGGCAGTGCGTGGCGTCCTTTGATGATGTCACCGGGCAATGCGCAGCAGACACCGCGCGCCCGGCATTGTTGTGTGCCCAAACGGGCCACGGCACCGACTACTGCGAATGTGGACCGGTGGTGGGTGAACGCCCGGACGCGGGCATGACCGGGACGCCGGTGGAGGAAGACTGCACGCGCTACCCGTACCGCGCGGAAACGTTGTTGGCCGAACGTGAAGGATTTGGACGCAACGCCCGGGGCGGGGACCCGTCCCGCGTGTACCGCGTGACCACGTTGTCCGGGGACACCAGTGGCAACGGAGATTCGGGTTCCTTGCGGCGGGCCCTGGAGTCCGCCGCGCCGTATTGGATTGTCTTTGACGTGGAGGGAACCATCACGTTCAACACGCGCGTGGAGGTGCAGTCCAACAAGACGGTGGACGGCCGCGGCCGGGACATCCATGTGCGCGGGAACCTGCGCTTTGAAGACGCCACCAACATCATCCTGTCAGACGTGCGGTTCTCCAATGACCTGGAAGGGCATTGCACCCAGGCCGGAGACATCCTGACGTTCACCGGGACCGGCAACAATGACCCCAACGCGTTCACCACCCGCAACATCTTCATCAACCACGTGGAGCTCTTCAACGGCGGGGATGGGCTGTTGGACCTGCGCGGTGCCAGCCTGGTGACGGTGGCGTGGACCCACTTCCACCAGCACAAAAAAGGGCTGTTGATGTGGGGTGACCGTGAGGGGAATGACACCCCCGGCATGCGCGTCACCATGCACCACAACTTCTTTGACCGCATCAGCCTGCGTGGACCGCAGATGGTCTACGGTTGGATGCACTACTTCAACAACTACCAATACCGCTGGTACGAATACGGCGCGGGCTCCCTGGGCGGTGCGCAGTTTGCCAGCGAGGCCAACATCTACCAGGCCCGTCCCAACTGCGGCGTGGTGGAGTACGCGCAGGGCGGTTGTCAGGACCCCAACCCGTGCGGGGACAACGACCTTGGAACCAGCACGCAGGCGCTGGTCACCGAATGGGCCGGCAATGGCATTGGCAACACCCGCTCCACCAATGACCTGTTGCTGGAAGGTGCCGTGGTGAGCGTGGTCAACCCCACCGGTGTGTTTGAACCCGCCGCGCAATATTCCTACAGCGCTGAAGTGGCGACGGAAGCCCTGGCCCAGCGCATCTCCACCAGCGCCGGACCACGCACCACCTACTGCCGTTGAGTCATCAGCTGCGGGGCTTGGACGCCTGGATGAAACTGGTCACCCGCTGGCCGGGAATCAATGTGCCGGGCTCATCCAGCTTGATGACCACTTCCAGCACCTTGGTGTCGTTTTTCTCCAGCGGGTCATCCGTGCGGATGTTCTTGCGGCCAAACCGGCGGCCCACCTCCACCACGGTGCCACCAAACTTGCGGCCACCAAATGCGTCCGCCATCACGTACGCGGTGGCCCCAAGCTCAAGGCGGCCCACGTCACGTTCGTCCACATCCATGCGCACCTGCAGGCTGGACGTGTCACCCAACACCAGCAGTGGTTCGGTTCCCTGGAAGCTGTAGATCTCCCCTTCGCGGATCTTGAGCTGCAACACTTCACCAGCCTGCGGCGCTTTGATCTCCAGCCGCGCCAACGTGGCCCGGGCCTGCGCCACGCGGGCTTCTGCTGCGGCCACGCGCGCCTTGGCAAACGCCACGTCTTCAACGCGTGAGCCCGCAAATGCGGCCCGCAGGCGCGCATCAATGGCCTTGAACGTGGCCTCGTCCACCTCGGTCTGGCCTTTGGCTTTTTCCAGTTCCTCGGCGGTGATGGCACCACTCCCGGCCAGCCGCTCGGACCGCGCCAGCGTTGCCTTGGACAAGGCCGCCCGCGCCCGCGCAGCTTCAGACTCGGCCTGTGCCGCATCACGGTCTTCCTGGCGCAGGCCCTTGACCGAACGTTCCAGGTTGGCGCGCTCCGCCTTGAGGTCCGCCTCGGCCGCCTGCAACGCCGCCAGCTCCACACCGTTGGACAGCAGCGCCAGTGTTTCACCCGCTTTGACGCGCTGGCCCTCGCGCACCATCAGTTTTTGCACCACCGCGGTGACCTGCGCGGCCACGCGGGTCTCCTGTTGGGCAGGCTCCACCACGCCGTTGCCACCCACCACCGCCGCCGTCTCCGGCATGCTGGCCTTCACATCCACGCCACCCACGCGCGAGATGGCTTCGCGCTGTGCAGTGACCGTGTCCTTTGCGGTGGGCCGGGTCACCGGCTCCGCGGTGGCGTTGCGCGCAATCTGCAGGCCGCAGGTGCCAACCAGCAGCATGAAGAGGGACACGCGCACAAGTCTGGGAACACGTTTCATGACGGACTCCAGTGGATCAAATCAGGCAGCGGACCGCGCCTCGGCTTTGATGCGGCCGTCTTCAATGTGAACAATCCGGTCCGCCAGGTGGAAGATGCGGTTGTCATGCGTCACCACAATCACGGTGTGGCCACGGTCCGCCGCCAGGGACTTGAGAAGCCTGGTGACCTGCATGCCACTTTCGGCGTCCAACGCCGCGGTGGGCTCATCCGCCAGGATGATGGGCGGCCGGCCGGCCACCGCGCGCGCCACGGCCACGCGTTGCCGCTGGCCACCGGACAACTCCTCCGGGAGGCTGTTGACCTTGTCCTTGAGGCCCACCATGGCCAGGACTTCACGCGCTTCCTGAAGCGCATCCTTGTGTTTCCAGCCGCGCATGCGCAGGGGGAAGGCCACGTTCTCCTGTGCGTTTTGAGCACCAATGAGGTTGTGCCCCTGGAAGATGAATCCAATGTAGCTCAGCCGCAGCGACGGGAGGTCAGCCTCACGGCGGCCGTGCAGCGGCTGGCCAAACAGGAAACCTTCTCCTTGGGTGGGGGACAACACACAGCCCAGGATGGACAACAGCGTGGTCTTGCCGCTCCCGGATGGCCCTTCCAACATCATGAACTCACCCTGGGGAACCTGCAGGTCAATGCCGTGCAGCACCTTCACCGCCAGGCTGCCAGCGCCGTAGACCTTGGTCAGACCCTTGAGCTCCACCGCCATGACCGGCTTCATCTGAACACCATGGCCGGCTCAAGCTTGCGCAGCCGCAGCAGGGCCAACACGCTGGCCATCAGGCACACCGCCACCATCACGCCCACCGTGATGCCCAGCGCAATGTTGGGGACAATGGGCGTGAGCTGCGGGTTGCGCATTCCCTGCACCATCCCCGCCACCATGCCCAGGCCCATCACACTGCCCACCACGCCGTAGACCAGCGCCTGCACCACCAGCAGCCGCGCCAGGTCACCATTGGTGCACCCAATGGCCTTGAGCGTCCCAAACTGCCGGAGGTTGTCTATGACGCTGCTGAACATGGACAGCGCCACGGTGATGAGTCCCACCAACAGGCCCATGAACGTGGACAACCCAAAGCTCACGCCAATCTGGGTGCCGGTGAGCAGGTAATGGATGATGTCATCTGAGAAACGGCGGCGGGTCATCACCTTGGTATCCGGCAAGCCCGCCTGGAGTGCCTTGGCCACTTCTTCAGGGTCCACGCCGGGCTCCACGCCAACGGTGATGAACGTGTGCTGGTCTGCCTTCAGCTTGAGGATGGTGCGGGCCAGGTCCTGCTCGGCAAATGCAAAACACGGCGCAAACGGGCACAGCCCCCAGGTGAAACCCACCGCCTGCACCTTGACGCCGGAAAGCTCCCTCACGCTGCCCAGGTTGACCCCGCCAAGCTTCTCGCGCTGGGAGTCCTCAAAGATCACCGCCCCGGGTTGCAGCAGCGCCTGCGCCTCACCGGCCACCAGGTTCCAGGGCCCGCCGGCAAAACGTGGCGCGCGTGTTCCAACCAGGCTCACTGCCTCGGTGCCGCCGTTGGGCAGCTGCACGCTGCCGGTCTGCAACAGCAGCCCTTCGGCCCAGTCCACACCCGGCATGGCGCGGGCAAAGTTGAGCTGCGCGTCCGTCAGGGGTTTACCGCCCACAATCTGCTGGGTCCCCGGCGGGGTGATCCACACGTCCACATTGGTTGCCGCGTCCACCAGCATCACGTTCTTGTGGACCAGCGCCATGAAGGTGCCGGCCTGGAAGTTTCCCAGCACCACGGCAAACACAACGCCAAAAAGAGTCCCAACAAGTTTGAGGCGGTCATGGAACATGAGCGTGATGCCCATGGCGCCCATGATGCGCCAGCGCATCCACATTCCCGGGCGGGTGTGGATGGGCTGCGCCAGCTCCGGCGGGCGGACCGCCACTGGCGTGGCCTGGGACGTGTTGTTTGCGGATTGAACCATAGCCAAAACCACCAATCGCAAAAAACGTCAGGCACAAACCAGCAGGTGCAACACCGAACAGATGCCGTGGGGGACGTTTGGATGCGCAGGTGCCCGCAGCTGGATCAGGGGCGGGACGTTTGACGACGACACCGTGGCCTGTTGGCCGCCTTGGTCATGCCGTGGACGCGCAACGTTTTCCTGCCGCCAGGCCCCATCAACCTGCGGTCCTGGCCGCGGCTGACCCTGGCGGAGACCCTGCTGGCCACGGGCAAGACGATGCGGGTCACGGTCCAAACGCCGCCAGGCAGACGCGCGGCCCCGCGGTGTTCTACGTTGCGGCGGGGGGAAACATGTCTCACACCGTCCAGCTTGCCTTGTTGTTCTGCGTCCTTGGTGCGGCAACCGCGCACGCCAGTCCGTCGGCGGCGCCACCGGCGTTCACGCTGGTCCAGGATGATGATGATGACGATGATGAAGACCGGCGCCGGCAGCGCAAGAAGTCCCCGCGCCCGGACGACGATGTGGAGCCGGAGCGCAAGCCCACCGGCATGTTGGGGACGTTTTTGTCCATGGGGACGGGTTGTTGCTGCGGCTCCGGCGCGGCGGCGGGCGCGGGTTGCTGCATGACCGGTTGCGGTTGTGCTTTCTCCCCGTTGTCCCTGGTGCGTGACGCGTCCAGTCTCCCCGCGGTGCTGGCGTACATGGCGGTGTCCATGACCGTGGGTGGCATCATCTCGCTGGTGGGCGCGGTGCTGCTGGCCAGCAACCTTGGCGGTTTTGCCACGGTGGCGTTCATTCTCTACAAAATGAACCTGTTGAACCTCAACGCGGCGCTCATGATGTTCTCCATGGCGGCCACCTGAACGTGAACGCCCCAGACGTCACGGCACAAACGGGCACTGCGCTTCCAGGTGGAACGTCCCCACGTCGCCAATCGCCGCTTCCAGCTCGGTGAGCGTGCCCAGACCCAGCCCGCTGGTGCATGTGGCCGGCACATCCTGGAAGTACGCGGTGTCCGCGCCGTTGCCAGGGTCCGTCCCACCACACTGGGGATGGTCCACCGGGTTGATGCAGTGCCGGTTGGAATCCGTTCGGGCATAGGACGTCACCGCGTTGGACTCCATGCCGTAATAGATCCGCTGGATGCCAAAGAAGTCATTGCCGTGGAAGGCCACGTCCCGGGACGGGAGGATGGCGGGGTGTTCCAGGTTGGCATCCGCCGGGTTGCCCGGGTCCCCATAATCCACGCCGTTGAGGAACAGGCCCACATCTGAGTTGACCACCACGTTGTTGGCAAACGTGCAGCCGTCACACGCGTAGAACAGCGTGGCCGCCATCAACGCGCCGTTGGCGGTGTTCTCCTGGATGTTCTCAAAGCGGTTGTCATGCACGTTGATGCGGGACGCGGAGAAGCACGGCCCGGACAACGCCTGACCACAATAGCTTTGGATGACCGTGACGTTGTCAATGGTGCAACTCCCCACGCCAACCGCGCCCAGTTGTTGTTCGGTGCCGTTGACCAGGTTGCGCACCAGATTGTTGCGGAACTCCACATCCGTGGTGCCACACTTCATGCCCAGCGCGCCGTTGACGCCGTTCTGGAAGGTGTTGTTCTCCAGCAGCCAGCGGTGGTTGGGGCCGGCAATGTCAATGGCCTGGTCGGTGAAGCCATCAAACATGTTGCCCCGGACCACCACATCATCGGTGCCGCCGCCCTTGAGCAGGTCCCCGTCAGCCACGGCAGCAGGGAAGAACGTGTTGTTTTCCACCACGCCACCCTGGGCGCCCATGGTGAGGTCATGGTAGGCGGCGCCCTGAAGGACAAAGCCCTTGATGGTCACCATGGACCCGCCTGCGGCCACCAGCCGGATGGGCCGGTTGTCAAACAGGTTGTCTCCCGGCAAATCACAGCAGTTGGTGCAGCCCACGCCGGTCAACGTCACCACGCCATCCGCCTCAAAGATGACGCGGTGGGTTTCATCCAGCCCGGCGGGCGGGGAGATGTTGAGGCCGGTGTATTCGCCGCCCAGGAGACTGCCCTGGCAGTCACAGGGGACGCCGTTGCAGTACTGGTTGAGGACGTAGGTGCCCGCCTTCACGCGCACGGTGGTCTTGCGTACGTTGTCCCAGTGCGCGGTGCGGGGATGGGACAGGTCCAGGAATGGGCAGTGGCCGTTGCCTTCATTGGTGGGCGCCAGCCCGTCACACGCCGTGTTGCTGGCGCCCGGCGCGTTCTGGTCCACGTAGTAGGTCACGCGCGGCTTGTTGATGTTGTCATACGTGTGGACCCCCGGCGTGGGCTGGTTGCCGGTGCTGCAGTTGGTGTTGGGCCAGGCCGCGGCGTTGTCTCCAGTGATGACCAGCCCGTCGGTGATGGTGGTGACCGTGCCAGAATATGCAGGCACCAGCGTGGCGGCCGCAGCGCCGCACACCGTGGGAATGTCACAACCGGCCGTGCAGGCAATGTTGCCTTGGGGCACGGCAGAGAGCTGTTGGGTGACGGTGTCAAACGTGGCATCCAGGTTGAGCGTGACGGTGCAGGCGTTGCCGGACCGGACCTCCAACGTCATCACGGGGCCGGCAAACGTTGCCACAAGCAGGCCGCCATCCAGGAAGCCGGGGAATTCAGCGCCACCACAGGTCAACGTGTTGAGCAGCCACGTGCCAGCAAGGATGCCGCCCGGCCCGCCGGATGACGAGGAACTGGCTGCAACACTGGAGGAGCCGGGCATGGCGCTGGAGGAGTCAAGCGACGATGACACACCCGTGGAGGACGACGGTGACGCCGAGGAGGACACCAGCACAAGCGACGAAGAACCCGCAGCGCTGGAGGACACCGGCAACGACGAGGCTGCTGAGGAACTGGATGACGCGCGCGAGGACGAAGGCGCGCGGGAGGAGGATGTGCCCGCCGTTGAGGACGCACCGGCAGATGATGAAACAGTCCCTGATGAGGATGATGAAGCAGCAGACGAAGATGAACTGCCGGAGGTGGTGTTGGTGCAGGCGGTGAACCACGCCAGGGTCAACACTGCGCAGAACTTGAGTCCCGTGGCGGTCCAGCCCCTCATGTCCAACCCCCGTTGGGTGATGTGCCGTCGCACGGTAGCGGGGTTTCCGTCGCTGGCCAACCAGGCAAGCATGTCAGCCGTCTTTGCTGTCTGGTGCCGAAAGTTTGCGCATGGTGCTCAGCAGCTGGCCCAGCTCGGGCTCGGCGCCGGAGGACAGCGCGGCCCTGGTCTGCCCCACCGCGCGGGACAACGCGCCAACATCCGGTGAGCCCTGTTGGAGCATGGTGGATGCCGAATGGTCCGCCGCCAGCAGCGCACCCAGCAACGCCTCCACGTCATCACCCGTGGAACCGGAGGCGGCGTGGGCCACCCCGCGCGCAGAAGCCAGTGCTGCCTGGCCGCTTTGTTGCGCCGCAAGGCGCAGTTGCAGGGTGGCCAGACGCTCCCGGATGCGCGCATACGCGGTGGTGAGTTCGTCCAGGGACTGCCGGTAGGGCACCACCACGTCTGGGTGGAGCACACCCATGCGGGCCGCTGCCGAGCCTGGCGCCGCGCTGCTTTCATTCTCCAACACGTGTTTTGCCGCGCCGGCTTGCTCCAGGAAGCTGTTGGTGGCCGCCAGTGCCGCATCCACGGCGCGGGCGCTGGCTTCTGGTGCTTTGTCCTGGCGCCACCCGGACAACGTGTGGTCCGGACGGTGTTGCAGTACCCCGGACAGAACCCCGGCGCAGTGTGCCTTGAGGATGGCCACCGCCGCGGTGGCGTGAAGGTCCCGCGCAAAACGCAGCGATTGTTCAACGCCCTCCTGCGTCTCCCGGTGGTCTTCTTTCAGCTCAGCGTCGGTGGAGGCGCCTACCAGCGCCCGCGCGGTTTTGTGCGAGCCTTCCAGTGCCCGCACCGTGGCGGCCAGGTCATCCAGGTGCGCCAGTGCAGCTTCCAGTGCGGGCAAGGGTTGACCCCGCCCAAGCAAGGCAGGCGTGTTGCTCAGGCCGTGGCCCACCACGGCGGAAAAGACCGCCGAGGTCCCTGCGCCCACCGCCGTCACGACGGAAGCGGCGGTGGCATAACCCAGCAACAGGTCCACCCCCACCGCGCCCGGCCCAAACGTGGTCTGCACCACGCGCAGGCCTGCCCCCGCCGCCACCGCGCCAAGAAGTCCCAGCACATTTCCCACGCGCCCACCCACGCGAAGCCCGTGGTCATCCACCCCCAAGAGCAGGCGTTGCCGGGTCCACCACGCACCCGCTGCGGTGGAGCCGCAGGCAGCCAACAGCACCCACGCCTGCAAAGGGCTGGTGAGGGTGAGGAGATGTTGGCCAAACAGGGTGAGGTCCATGGTGGTCAGAGAGAGACGGTGCTCTTCCCCGCGGCCAGTTCCACCGCGTGGACGTCCACCTTGAAGGACTTCCCGTCAAACGTGATGTCATGACGCAACATCTTGACGGCGTCCTGCTTCTTGCCGGAACGCAAGGTGGCCTCCAGCGCCACGTTGGTGTGGTTGGCCGGCAATGCCACCCCCGCAAGACCCACGCGGTTGGCGTCCACACTCTCTCCGCCCGTTCCCTCGGCGGCCTTGCCATTGATGCCCACGGCCACATCTGCGTTGAGGTCTTCCCACGTCACCAGCACCAGCGCGCCGGGTCCTTGGAACAACTGCAACTCCTTCAGCCGGCGGTTCAGGCTCTCGGCCAGTTTTTTGGGGTCACCTTCATCCTTGGGTGGGTTCACCAACAACCGCGCCAGGCGCGCGGCGGACCACAGCCGTGCCCAGCGTCGGGGATCGTCGGGACCGGGCGTGCCCTCGGACTCGGCCACGCGGCGCTCCAGGCGGAACGCCTCATCCACACGGCCTTCTCCCGCCGCCGCGCTGGCCAGCTTGAGCACCGCGGTGAAATCCTGGGCGTTGGCGTCGGTCAGGGTGCGGTACTGGGTGTACGCCGCCTGGTACCAGCCGTGCGCCAGGTACACGTCACCCAGCAGTGCCCGTGACGCGGGACTTCCCGCATCAAACTCCACAATCTCCGAATACGTCCGCTGTGCTTCCTCCAGCAGTCCCTGCCGGGCCAGCAGGTCACCCAGTTGCCGCGTGAGCGCGGGATTGAGCAGCCCCTGTTCGCGCAGGCGGCGGGCCTGGAGCAGCGCCTCTTCGGTGTTCTTGGTGGCAATGAGCAACGTGCAAAGCCGCAGGATGCCGCGGGCGTCCTGTGGGCTGCGGGCCACCGCGGCGCGCACCTGCTTGAGACGCTGCGCATCATCCGGAAGGCGCGCCAGCTCCAGGTCCAATGCCTCCCAGTCCAGCGTGTCCCCCAGCACCGTGCGTTGCGCCGCCATGACCAGCGCCAGGTCCACCGCGCGGCGCAAGATGAGGCGCGCCAGGAATTTCTGGGCCTCCACCGCGCCTTCAAAGTGGTTGAGGACCACGGTGGCGGTGTTGGCGTCGTTGACGTAGCGCTGCAGGATGGTGAGCAGGCGGCTCTCGGCGCGCCAGTCCGTGATTTCACAGGAGCTGCGCGCGGTCTCATATGCGTTGATGAGGCCATACGCGGACGGGCTGGAGCGCATGCGCCGCTCCCAGATGAGTGCCCGGTCCCACAGGGGACGGCGCGCCACGTCTGAACAGGTGCGCAACACCATGGCGCGCGGCTTGTGCTCCGGCGTGGTGGTCACCGCCAAGACCGTGGCACCCTTCTTTCCGCCGTCATCTGCCTTGCGCTCCTCATTGCGGGGCCCGCCGCGGCTGCGCCCGGTGGCCTGGTCCTTGGCCGGCGCCTCTTTGAAGGCAATGCTGCTCTTGGGGGCCATCACCGGCTGGGCCATACGTTTGTCCGCGCTCAGACTGCCAAGCGCACCAAACCCCTCACCACCGCCACCACCGGCCATGGGCTCGGGGGAAGCCTCCATCTTGGCCATGGGGCGTGCCTGCGCTTCACTGGGCGGTGGCGAGGCGGGGACCGCCCTGTCCGCCACGGCCAGGTCCTGCTCCATGTTCTCGTCCTGCGCCGCCGCCTTCCTGGAGGCCACACGGCCGCCCGCTTCTGATGGGGAACGGTTGCATCCCAACGCGGCGGCGGACTGCAGGCCCAAAAAGCCCAACCGGTCCAACGCGCGCCGCTCCTCCACCGGGGTCAGTGCGCTCAGCCGGATCCCACGCAACGCCGAGTGACGTCGGGGAATGCCCTGCTGGCGGTAGGCGTGTTCGCTCTCCAGCGCAATGAAGCTGGTGAACGGCGTCATCAACCCGTACTCCACACCCATGCTCACAATCTTGCCGCGCACGCCACCTTCTTCGCCCATGGTGCCCAACAAACGGCGAACAGATTCGGCGGCCCACAGCCGGGGCACCAGCCCCGCCGCCACGGTGGCGGAAAAAGTCACGGGGTGTTCACGCTCAAAAACCTTGCCGGCCAGGCGGCCCTTCACCTTGATGCTGCGCGGAATGTCATGGTGGCTGCGGGCCAACAGCACCACTTCTTCACCGCGGCTCACCTTGCCGTTGGCGCTGGTGAACACCTCATCCAGCCCCGCGCCAAGGTCCAGCTCAAAATCGGTGATGGTGGGTGTCTTGATGGTGGCCGCCAGCGTCAATGCGCGCTGGGTGGTCTGCTCCGCTTCGTCCAGCGCAAACATCTGACCGCCGCCGGTGCGCGCAAGTTCGGAGAGCAACGGAAGGTCCGCGTCCCCGCCCACCGCCACGGTGAAAAACCGCGCGCGTGACGTGGACAGAGACCGGGACAGCCGTGCCGCCAGTTGTTCACCGGTCTGTTCGCCGCTGGTGGCGTGCCCGTCTCCCACGTAGATGACCGCAGGTTGTTCGGCACCGTGCAACAGGGACAGGGCCACATCAAACTGCGCGGCAAGGTCGGTGGCGCCGCCGGGGGGATGTTCGGACAGGCGTTCCAGCGCGGCGGTGATTTCCGCGTCCTCGGCTTTGGCCAGGCCCTGGCTGGGGTGCAGCACGGTGGGCTTGACGTCCAGGGACACCAGCGCAAAGCGGTCCCCGGAGGACAACGCGCGCAACACCGCTTCAGCGGTGGCGGCCTTGAGCTGGCGGGCGGCGTCATCCCCGCCGGCGGAGGTGTCCACCACCAGCACAATGTCCGCGCGCTGGGCTTCCAGGGTGTCCCACGCCACGTCCGGCACGTAGCGGGCCATCAGGTAATCCGCCGCGTCCCCGCCACCGGAATAACGTGACACGCGCACCGGTGGGACGGCGGTGCCCAGGCGCGCTTCCAGCTGGAAATCCCCCACGGGCTTGAAGCCACTGCGGCGCATGGTGACGCGCCGGCCACCGTCCTCCACCCGCGCATCCTCCAGCGTGGAGATCTTCATGGCCTGGCCTTCTTCGCCCAGGTCCACGCTCAATGAGAACTCTCCAATGCGCACCGGGTCCTTGCTTTGCAGCGGGTGCACAAAGCGCAACGTCCCATCCAGCAACGGCAGACGCTGGAGGTAGCGCACCACCGTGCGGCGCGTGCCGTTGGCCGGCACCGGGTAGATGCGTGCGCGGAACGTGTGCGTATCCATCCACTCCAACAGCGCGGGCTGGTGTCCTGACGCCACCGCGCCGGCGTACTGCGCGCTGGCCTGTTGGCGCTCAATGAGTTCACCCTCCACCAGTGCGCCATTGGTCTCCAGGGCAAAGCCGGTGACGCTGGCGCCCGCGGGGACGGAGAACCAGAACCATCCCTCCACATCCCGCGGGTGCGGGTTGAAGAACGTCTGGTCCACTTCGGTTTCTGCCAGGCCATCCCGCACCACCGCGCGCACCGCCTGGCGCGCAATCTCCAGCGTGCGTGACGGCGTGCCGGGCGCCGCGCCGGTGTCCACGCCGTAGATGGTGCCCGCGCCGGTCCCGGCCATGCCGGCCACCGCGCGGTGGTCTGCCATGCCGCCGGTCCAGTCCTCATAAAACGTGACCGCCTTGACCACCGGTGCGCCGGTGCCGGCCACCGTGGCGCGCTGGCCCGCATTGACCTCCACGCGGCCACCAGGTGCGGACAAGGTGGCCAGGCCGCGCGCCACGTACACGGTCACCTCATCCTTGGTCTTGCGCCAGGAGAACCCGGCTTCTGCACCAGAGACTGTGACGTCACCGGCCTTGTGGACGGCCGCCTTGCGGTCTGCCGCGGGTGCGTCCATCCACACTTCACCCTCCATCAACTCCACGCCACCGCCGGCCAGTTTGAGCGTGGTGCCGTCCCGCATGAACACCGATGCACCGTCCGCCAGGCGCAACAACGCACGGGCCCCCGCGCCTGACGCCACGGTGACGTTGGACGCCAGCGGCGCCCCGCTGATGGCGGGTTTGAGGTCCTTGTCCACGCCAACCGTCACCGCACCGGCCGCAAGTTCCAGCCGCGCCTGCAACGTGGAGGCCTTGGCCGGTCCACCGCCCTTGTTCTGCGTGATGACAAACGCCGCCCCCCCGGCCATGAGCAGCACAATGGCCCCCACCTTCAACAACCCCGCGCGTGACCCAACCATGGACTCCGCCATTTGAGCGCTCCCCCGGACCGTTGTGTGCTGGCCAGGCCGCACCGTAGCGCCCCAAGGCAGACCCGGGGCAACCAGCGGCGCGCCAGCCCTGGACCCAAGAGGTCCCGGTACCGTGCAGGCACCAAACGGCCCGGTGTGACAAAGGATCTGTCTGGTGGGCGCCTACATCACGCGTGATGGGCCGGGGTTTCCTGGCCGCAGCGTGGTCAACCCGCGCGCATCACAAAGTTTGTACGAGCACATCAACACAGTGGCCTGCGCCGGCGCTGGCATTGGGCGGTCTGGGCTTGTGGGCAGTGCTGACGTTGCTGGCGGTGCAAGCCACCATTGGCGCCAGCAGCCATGGACACCGCCTGCCGGGTGACCCGGGAAACCGCATCTACCTCACGCTGGCGGCGGGAGCGGTGGCCGCCACGGTGTTGGGCGTGGCGGCGTGGGGTGTTGCGGTGGTTGCGGCCCCTGGTCAACGCGCGTCTGGCTCCACGTTCACCGTGAACGCAGGCTGACACGGCCTGTTGAACGTCAGGGTCGGATGGTGCCAATGCGCGGCTGGCGGGGGGCCAGCAGCGTGTTGTCAAAAAGTTGAAGCCCGTAGATGGAGGCACCCGCGTTTCCGCCGGTGACCACACTGCTGATGGAAGCGTCACCAAAAGCGTTGCCAAGTTGCAGGTGGCTCCAGCCACCCGCGGTGTCCCGCCACGTCAGGAACAAAAACCCTGCAAAAAAATCCACAAACACCACGCCGGCACCGGCTCCCAACCCCACTGGAGCAGGGAACACCCCGCTGATCAGACCACCGCCCGGTGCGGTGACACACTCCACGGGCGCCAGGCGTTGGCCCTGCGGACGCTCCGGGTGGAACTCGGCCCACAAGGCGGGATTTCCAAAGGCGCCGCCGGACCCTTCCCCGGCAATGGCAATCCATCCGGCTGTGGCGTCCACGGGGTGGGCCAGCAACGTGGCCGGTTCACAGGCGGCCGGGACCGTGGCGCGCTCCACGTCCAATGTGTTGACGCCGTCAAGCTGCATCACCACCACTTCTTCCACGTTGGAGCCACCATTGGGCGAGCCTCCAAACACCGCGTAGGTGGAGCCTGCGGCATGCGCCAGCGCTGTGGTGGCCTGCGGGTCCGCCGCAGCACTGAGCTGGTAGGACCACGTACCTCCCTGCAGCGCGTGGTGCGCCAGGCGCAGCACCTTGGCGGACGCATCCGTGAAGAAAACCGCCGCCACAGTGACGCCCCCGCCGCCAAAATGGGCGGCCAGGCTTTGGACAGAGCCAGCTTCCACGATGCCAAGGTCCAGCACCTCCCGGCGCCCCAATGTGAGGTTTGGCGCAATCCAGTGCGCCACAAGTGCGCCGGTCTGTCCCTCGCAGATTTCCGGGTCCACTTCGGTGACCACCAGGATCTGCGTTCCCACCGTCACCAGTGCGGCCGCCATGTAGGCCAGCTGGGATGCCGAACACCGCAGGTCACCCGGGAGGGTCACGCCATCCCAGCCGTCCTGGTTGTTCTCCCGCAGCACCACGTCACGCACCACGCGGTCATTGCGGCCGAGCCCCCCAAAAAGTCCAAGGTCCCGCACCAGCACCACCCCGCGGCCATTGGCGTCCAGCGCCGTGGCCAGGACAAAACGGTCCAACGGCGCGGCATCCAGCGCCGCCGAGGTGACCACGCCGTCCTGGTGCACCAGACAGCTGCCCGCAAGGCAGTTGCCCACTGCACACGGGTTGGCATCACACGCCGCGCCGCGCGCCGCCGAACACGCGCCCAACGCGTCACACGCCAACCCCGCACCACACGCCTGGTGCGGGTTGGTGCCGGGCTGTGCCGGAAGGCAGTACCCGCCAAAACACGCCGAACAGCCCGGGCCGCACTGCCCACGGTGGTCTTCATTGTCCGCGGTGAGGGCGCAATGACCCTCCTGCCCAACGTTCACGCACGAGCGGCACGTTCCTTCACACGCGGCGTCACAACACACGCCATCCACGCAGTGTTGGGACGGACACTGCGCGGGCTGGTTGACGTCACAGGCGTCTCCCAGTTCCCGGCGGGTACAAAACCCGGCGGTGCCCGGCAGCACGCAAGACTCCACCACCGCACACGCGTGTTCGCAGCAGACCCCGGAGGTGCACAGGCCGGAGGCGCACTCGGTCTGTTCCAGACACCGCTCGCCGGCGGCCTTGGAGTTGTTGCTGCTCTCCAGCGGCTGCGGCGGTGTCACCACGCGCACGCACGCCAGCAGGGACAGCCATACGGTGATGCTGATGTTCAACGTCCTGCGGCAGGCCATGGCGCATCCCTTACCCATGGCGCCACCCGCTGGGAAGGCCCAGCAGCACTCCAAGGCTGCGCCGTCACCAGCAGGTCACTGGTCCACCACCGAATTGTATTCCGAGTGGATGAGCAGCAACGCACCTGCCAAAGCGCCCCCGGCCAGCAGGATCAGCCCCACCTGGCCCAACGTCCCCAGTGCAACCATGCCAAAGTACGCCGCGGTCCAGGTGGTGATGTCCAGGCTCACGCCCGGGAGGTGCGGTCCACCCTGCAAAAACGGGTAGAGGAAGATGCCCGCCACAAACGCCACCAGGACGTTGCCCATGGTGAACAACAACGTGCCCACGCCGCCGGCCGCGGCCAGGTAGGGCGCCACCTTGCGTCCCCAGCCTGGCGCGCTTGCAGCGCGCAACGCTTCCTCGTCACGGCAGCACCCATCCCGCGCCACCGGAATGCGCCCAAGGTCCAGCCAGTCCACCACCCCCAACACCAGCGCCAGGCCGGCGGGGAGGAGCACCAGGACCCCCAGCCCGGCAAAGAGAAGCTGGGTTGCAATGTAGAAGTAGGTGAGGACGTAGGGTCCAGTGAGATTGGTCTGGGCGGGGTTGAGGTACACGGGGTTGTCCTGCAGCTGCGTGTAGGCCGCCGCCACTGCCACGGTGCCCACCACCGGTGTTGCAAGAAGAAGGACAAGGCCGGTCAACCCCAACAACGCACCCTCGGTCAGGGCCAGCGCATCTGATTCCTTGTTGGCCTCAATGATGGTGCGGGTCCAAGCGGCGTTGGCGTCCTCGTGTGGTCCCATGCTGGCCTTGAGGCGTTCCACCCCGGCGGCGTTGGTTCCCAGCCGGTTGGCCAAGCCAGGGTCCTGAAGCATCAACACACCGCCGCCAAACATCTCCCGCACCAGCGGGTCCAGCGAGTCCAGCAACCCGTCTGCCGAGCGCGCGCGCAGTTGACGACGGAACTCCACCGCCGCCGTGGCGCGGCGCAACACGCTGAGCTGCAACAGCCACAGTCCACCGGCCTGGTCCAGGCGCCCCTGGATGATGAGGTCCACGCCCAACGCGTTGGCCACGTCCGCGGCGCAGGAGTCCGCGTCACAGCCGTTGAGCTGCTGGGCCATGACCTGACCCAGGCGCGCTTCCACCTCGCGGGTGGTGAGCACGCTCAGGGACGTCAGGCGGGTCAGCGCCCGGGCCAGGGCGCGCAGGATTGCCTCGGCAAGCTGTTGGTGTGGACCCGCCGCCGCAGCAATGGGCGCCAGCAGCACCGAGCGTGCACCCGCCACCGAGGAGCCCGCTGCCAGAGGGGCCGTTGTTGGGGCAGGTTGGGTGGCGGCGGGTGCCGTGGGGGCGGGAGCCGTGGCGGCGGTTGGTGCGGGCGCCGCCGCTTCCGGTGGGGCAGCGGGAGGTGCGGCTGGGTCCGCTTGTGAGGCCACCAGAGACACCACCAGTCCCACGTGCAGCAGGGCCATCATTGGTCCACCTCCTGGACGGGGGCGCGGTCTGGCCAGAACAACAGCGCGGCACCCATGGGCAAGCCCACAGCGCAGGGGAGCAGGCAGCTGCAAACACCGCAGGCGTACGCCGGCGTCACCAGGCTTCCGCCCAGCACGGCGCCCGGGCGGGAGATGTCTGTGGCAAATTGTGGCAGCCCCGCCACGGCCAGGTACGCGGACACCGCCGTGCTGCCAATGGCGTACGTGGTCAACAGGACAAATGACACCATCAACGCTGCCGGACCGCCCAGCAGGATTCCCAATGCGGCGGTGCGCCGCAGGGCACTTCTGGCCACCGCGTCATGGATGATGGCGTCATCCCGGCAACAACCCTTCTTCTTGACCGGGCGGAACGTCCGGTCCAGCCCGTCCCAGATGGCCAGCCCCACGGCCACCGCCATGGTGCCGGCGCCGGCAAAACAACACCCGGTGGCACCCACACAAAATGGCGCCACAAGAAACGGCAGCGGCGTGGAGGTGTAGGCAAACATGGCTCCCATGGCAAAAAGCACCGAATGCACCGACAGGGCTGCACCGGCCAGGAACACGCCCGCCTCGGAGAGCGCCAGCCGGTTCTCCTCCACGTTGTTGGCAATGATGTACTGGGTGAGCGCCTCGGTGGTGCCCCACTCCGGGTGTTGTTTGCGGTAGTCCACAAAGCCGCGCAGGTCCTCCTTGGAGTTGAACCCCAGCCGTTTTGCGGCGCTGGCCTTGACGCCCGTCTCCTGCTTCTTCCCCAGCAGCAGCAGCGCCATCTCATCCCCGCGGGCGGCCAGGGCCTGCACGTTGCGCCCGGTGAGCGTGCCGTGGTGCAGCGTGGAGGACAGCCGCGTGTTGACCAGCTCTGCCTCCCACCGCATCAGGCCCGCCACGCGGTTGACCCTGCCGGTCACCACCAACTCGGCGCCGGAGGCCGCGGCAATCTCCGCCAGGGCACCGTCGTCAACCGCACCCAGACCCTGGCGGGTGGATTCGGTGGCCAACAACGCGCGGAGTTCATCCGGGCTCAACACCTTCGCCCCGCCCAGTTCGGCCAGTTGCGCACTCAACACGCCTGACAACAGGTCCAACGCGTCTGCGCTGGTGCTGCTGTCCGGCGAGAGGATGGGCATCACCGCCATCAGTCCTTGCGGCGCGGCTTGCGCCGTGGGGGCCGGGGTTGTTTCTGCCGGCGGCGCTGTCTCAACGGGCGGTGCATCCACCGGTGACGCAGCGGGGGTGGGCACATCCGGTTGCTGGCTGACCACGGCCAACACCAACCACGCCATGAGGGGAGGGGCCATGGCGCAGAAGGATGGCACCAGTGGCGCGGTGGGGACAACGCCACTGTCACAGTGTGACGCCGGACGTTGCAGTTGCGGTGTGACAGGCGGTGTACCCCGTGCGCGTGTGTTTTCCAGCGGTTACGAAGCCACCCGGCGCCCGCCAACGCGTTTGTTGGCGGCATGGTGAATGCAGACCGGTGGTGCATGCATCATTCCCTGGGGGGAACCCATGCGCAGCTTGTCCGGTTGGCTTGTCTGGTGCGTCACACTGTCCACACCCGTTGTGGCGGCCAAGGGCGCGTGGGCCCGGTCCGCCGTGGAGGGGACACGTCCGGGCAACGTGGCAAACTGCGTGGAAGACCGGGACCATGACGGCGTGGAGGACGCGCTGGACAACTGCCCGCGTGACGCCAACCTGGACCAGTTGGACCAGGACCTGGATGGCCAGGGCAACGTATGTGACCAGGATGTGGACGGGGACGGCGTGTCCAACATGCGGGACGTCTGCCCGGCCACGGCGGACAACCAGGTGGACAGCGACCGTGACGGTGCCGGGGATGTGTGTGACGAGGATGATGACGGTGACGGCGTCCCGGATGTGCAGGACAACTGCCTGGGGCTGAACAACCCCGCGCAGCTGGACCAGGACAACGACGGCGCGGGGGACGCGTGTGATGTGGACGCGGATGGTGACCTGGTGCTGGACCGCGTGGACAACTGCGTGGGTGTTCCCAACCGCGGGCAGTTTGATTTTGACCGGGATGGGCGCGGGGATGTGTGTGATGTGGATTCAGACGGTGACGGCGTGCCCAATGAAAAGGACCACTGCCCCACCACGGCGTTGCGGCGCCGCACCACAAAGGACGGCTGCGGCGGTGCGGAACTTGTGGCCAGCCGCTGCCTTCCCGGCACCGCGCGCAACCGTGAGGACCACATGGTGTGCGTCATCCACCACGCGCGCGTGGCCACCCAGGCCCGCCTGCTCACCGAAGCCGAACGCGCGGCGCTGGTCTCCCACGCCGTGCGGGGCCGTTGACGGCGCGGTTCAGAACAGCCGGGGGATGAACGCCCAGCGCACCCTGGTCCGGTACGCCCGGTAGGCCGGGTCCTGGCCCAGGTGGCGTTCTTCGGTCCAGGCCCGCAAGGCGTAGACGGTGTTCCAGGCCAACAGCGCCAACGCGGTTCCCGGCGTCATCCAGGGCAGGAACTCCATCCACCAGGCAATGTTTTTTGCGGCATACGCGGGATGCCGCACGTACGCGTACGGCCCACGGGTGATGATGCCGCGGTTGGTGAGGTTGGAGAACGTGGGACCAAACGCCACCGTGGCCCAGACGTAGATGGTGAACGCCGCCAGCATCACCAGGCGGCAGGCCATGAGCAGCCCTTCTTCCTGGATGAACGCCACACCGCGGGTGAGCGGAAAATAGATCCCGCTGACGTCATTGAACGGCGGGTAGCACATCAACGCCACCAGCCAGCCAAACCCGGTGGGCTCCACGCTCTTGGTCTTGTTGCCCAGCCAGCGGCTCTCCAGCGCGTAGCCGGTGAGCGCCCACGCGCAGTCCACCAGGAAGATGAGCTGGTAGTAGAGCTCGGCGGTCCACCAGAACTCCCGCCGGCCCCAGCTTCCCACGTCCAGCACGTGGTCCAACTGTTGGGCGGTGGGCAGCAGCTTGGGCAGCAGGTCCAACAGGAAGTCCCGCACCGGGACGTAGCCCTGCACCCAGATGGCCCGCACTTCTTCCGGCGCGGGTACCTTCACGTTCATGGTCTTCATCCAGTGCGCGCTGATGTTGCCCATGTGGCCAACCACAAACACCGTCATCAACGGGGTGAAGAACGCCTTGACGCCCAGGGACAACACCGTCACCCGCATGCGGCGGTTGCGCCACACGTGGCCTGGCCACGCCGCCTTGCGCAACATCCACCACCACACGCCGCGCGCCAGCAACACGTAGTGCATGGCACCGTCGGTGAGGTCCATGCGCGGGCCACCAAAACGCCGCAGCGTGGCGCGCACGTAGGGAACACCCAGCACCAACCAGGCCGCCAATCCAGCCCGCCACGCCGGTTGCCAGGGCTCAAACATGAGCCGCCGGTAGTAGGGGTGCCAGCCGTAGATGCTGCAGAGCAGGGCCATGACGCCAAGGACGGACAACCACCGCACGGTGACGCGGCGGGTGAAGCTTTGCGCCTTGGTGGAGCGGTTGTTGCGCCATCCCGCGGGGTGACGCGCAAGCGCCAGACGTTCATGCCCGCGCGTGGCGTGGGACCTCAGGGGGTTGGATGCCATGCGGTGGGTCCTCCAGGGGCGCACCTCTTAGCAGGTTGCTGGAGGTGGCGGCGTCCAAGATGACGCGTGCGCCATCACCGCGAGCACATCACCGCTCGGTTGGTGTTGGCGCAGTTGGTGTCATCCCAGCAATCCAAGGTGGCGCCGGCCACAAACTCCACGCAGTCCTCCACGCCGCCGGCGTTGTCCGGCGCACCACTGCACCACGGAGGCGCGGTGGTGGGCATCCCCACGGTGAATGCCGCGCCGTTGGACCACGCGTAGGCACCTTCGGCGGCCTGGTCGGTCAGGCCCAGCCAGCCCCGTCCCCCGCTGAGCCGTGCCGCCAGGGCGTCATGTTCTGAGGTGTCCCCCACCTGCGCCAGATCAAACCCACCAAAGGCCTGGCACCACGCGCGCGCATCCAGCCAGGACCCCAACAGGTTGCACACCAGAAACGTCCGGGCGTTGGGATGCAGGATGTAACACTCACCGGCCACCGGGTCGGTGCCGGGCGTTGCCGGTGCGGGGTAGGGGACACACGTGTTTCCCGGCGTCACGCACACCTGCCCGTGGGGACAGCGGTAGCTGCGCTGGCACCCCCCGCTGGATGCCGCGGTCCCTACAAAACACGCGGTGTCCAACGGCGTGCAATCCAATGGACCACTTGAGCTCAATGGCGCGCTGGTGCCGCCGCCACCGGAGGAGGTTCCCGCGCTGGATGACGCCGTGGCACTGGACCCCACCGTGCTCCCTGCCGACGCTGTGACGCTGGACGAGCCGCTGGATGGCCCCCGCGCGCTGCTGGACGCCGAAGCGCCCACCGCGGTCATGGCCGGGATGCACACGCCGCCCTGGCAGGTCTGGGTGCGCGGGCAATCCATGACCGTGCTGCATGTTGCGCGGCAGGTTCCACCCACGCAGCGCTGCGTGTCACCGCACACCTCACCGCCGCATGTCTCTGACGAGGGGGAGGCACACCCGGCCACCACAACAACCACGCCCAGGAGGATGGTGGCCCGCAAGCCCATGGCCCCACAGGTTACCAGCCTCGGCGGCGTCCGGTCCCGGGTGTACCGTGACGCAGGGGCCTGGTGCCGTAACGTCAGGTGATGTTGGTGGAGGACGCCGTGTTGTTGTCCCGTTTTGGCGCCATTGGAGACGTGCACGGGGAGGATGTGGCGTTGGAACGCGCGCTGGAGGACCTTCGCGGCCGCGGCGCGCAGCACATCCTGGTGGTGGGTGACATCCTGGATGGGCCCGGGGACGTGGCACGGTGCCTTCATTTGTTGGCCGCGCCGGACGTCAGCGTGGTGCGCGGAAACCACGAGCGCTGGTGGCTGGCAAGCCAGATGCGTGGACTTCCTGACGCCACGCCCAGCCACGCGTTGGATGCAGGTGCCCGCCGTTTTGTGGAAGCGCTCCCGGCCACGCTGCGGTTTGAGACGCCTTGGGGCCCGTTGCTGTTGTGCCACGGCCTGGGCGTGGATGACATGGGCGGCGTGCTCCCGGATGACCAGGGCTACGCATTGGAATCCAATGAGGCGCTGTGGGCGCTTCATGATGAAGGTTCCGTGCGGCTGGTGGTGAACGGGCACACGCACCAGCGCCTGGTGCGAACGTTTGGAGCGCTGACGGTCATCAACGCGGGGACGCTGTTCCGGCCGCATGGGGCGTCCTTTGACTTTGTGGACCTGGAGCGGCGCGAGGTGATGGTGCTGGGCTGGCCGGACGGGACCAACACCGCGGTGGTGGAGCGTGTGGGGTTGGTCCAACCAGAACAGCGCTGACTTTGGGGTGCGTGGGGATGTTGTGGTGGTTGTGGACGCGGCACGTGTTTGCGGGACGCGGCCACCCTGGGCGAAGCCCCCCAACCCCGGGTGCCGCTGCGGGTGGAACACAACGGGCGGCGAAGATTGGCGTGGGCCGGTGCGCAGGGGGCTCAGGGTGCGCCGTCAACGGCGCAGGAGCTACACCCACCCGGGTCTGACAAGAAAAGCGGCCCCGCCCTGACGTCTTGGTCAGGGCGGAGCACGTTGTGGGCAAGGCTACTTGCGGCGGCGCAACAACAGACCCAGCAACGCCAGCGCGCTGAGCAGCGGCATGGAGGACCCGGCGTTGGAGCAGCTGGTGGAACCCGGCAGCGGAATCTTGCGGCCGCCCTCCACCTTGATCTTCATGGTCTGGAGGTCTGACTTCTTGGGGAAGCCCTTGGCGTCGTCAAAGACCAGCTCGGTCTCCAGGCGCACGGTGTATTCACCCGGCTCGGTGGCCACAAACCACGGCGTGCGGTCCACCGTGTAGCGGTATTCCCACGGGGACGAGTTGGTCACCGCGCCGCGCGGGTTCTGGATGGACCAGCCGCGGTTGCTCACCGGGGAGGCGTCCACCGTCCACGTGTAGCGGATGGCCGTTTGCGCGCGGTTGGAGAACAGCCGCAGGCGCGTGGCCTCGCCGGTCTGGATGGTCATGTCCGGGCCGGGACGTGCAAAAAACGGCGCCTCGGGGTCCAGGCAGCGGGACGCCTCGGTGGAATCCACGGTGAAGCAGAACTTGGGGTCGCAGTTGTCACCCAGGCCGTCACGGTCTCCATCCACCTGCGTGGGGTTGAGCGCGGTGCGGCAGTTGTCCACCAGGTTGAACACGCCGTCGTTGTCCAGGTCGTCGTCACACAAATCCCCGCGCCCGTCGCGGTCGGTGTCGGCAACGTCCAGGCCACTCATGCTGGGGCAGTTGTCAAAGCTGTCCGGGATGCCGTCCTGGTCTTCGTCGGTGCGGCAGCGCGCGCCAAAAGAGGCGGGGTCAGCCGGGTCCTGCGCGGGGTTGGCCACCAGCGGGCAGTTGTCCGCCGGGTCCAGCACGCCGTCGTTGTCATCATCGTCGTCACACAGGATGCCGCGGCCGTCTCCGTCCAGGTCATCCCCGCCCTGCGCCTGGCCGGGGTTGGGGAACAGGGCGCAGTTGTCCTGCACGTTGGGGATGCTGTCTCCATCGGCGTCGTCATCGCATGCGTCACCCATCACGTCGCCGTCGGCGTTGGCCTGGGTGGTGTTGGCGTTGAGCCGGCAGTTGTCACAGCTGTCACCAAAACCGTCCCCGTCCCCGTCCACCTGGTCGCCGTTGGCGGAAAACGGGCAGTTGTCAAAGTCGTCTTCCCAGCCGTCGTTGTCGTAGTCGTCTGAGTACTGGTACGTGTCACCCAGATCGGTTTGCGCAATGAGGACCGAGCAGCCGCAGCCACAACCGCCACCCGTCTGGGTGGGGGTGCCGCAAAGACCGCCGGCGCATTCGCCCATTTGCGCGTTGGACAAAGACGGATTGAGCAGAAGCATCAATCCAACCATCAAGAAGGTCCCAAGCGTTGCCCGGGCCGTGTTCATCATGCGGTTCATGTTTCACTCCTCCTCACAGGCCCGGGGGCAGCCCCAAGTCACTGTGTTCATGGCGGAACATAGCGAATCCCGTACCGGAACGGCGCCCGGTCCCCACCGCGGATTGTGACGTGATCACGCCATGGTTACATGGGCGCAGTGGGCTGGAGTAGGCGGCTGGCGCCCATGTGGCATGGGTGGTTGAGTCCACAGTTGTGGGGACTGGAGTCCACACCGCGCCCAACGTCAGCGCGGCGGGGTTGGCGGCGGGGCCAGCACACATTGCTGCAGCACACACACTGCCTGTGCGGCTGCCGGGCCCGGGCATGGGCTGCATTGCACCGAAGGCCCGGCGGGTTCCGGCGTGCGTGGCACCGGGACGGCGGCTGGCGAGGGAGCGGCAGGCCGCGCGGATTGTGTTGGTGCGTCTGGTTCTGGTGTGGCGGGCACCGCCTTGGGCACCGTGCTGGGACAACACCCGCAGGGACTCTTGTGGCAGGCAGCGTCCACTGGGGCGGGCGGGTAGGTCACCCAACACTCCGCGTCCTTGGTGCATTGTCTGACCAGCGGCTCCAGCACGCAGCGCTTCTTGCGGCACACCGCCTTGAACGCCGATGACGGCGGGACCGCGGTGCCGCAGCGGACGTTGCTGCACTCCGGCATCAGACAATCCACCGTGGCGCAGATGCGCTGTTCCGCCTGGAGTTGTTTGCGCGTCCGGGCAGACGGCGGCTCGGCGCAGCAGCTCCCGCAGCAACCGGGGAACGTGGACACCACGCAGTCTTTGGTGGCGTGGCAAACCGAGTCTGGGTCCGGCGCTGGGTCCACGGGTGATGCGCCAAACAGCAGGGCCACACACAAAGACCAGGACATGCACGTGGGTGTGGACCGCCCCGCGTTGGGAAGCAACGGTGCACCCGGTGGGTGGCCCATGGTTCTGCGCTTGTGACCCAAGCGGGGTGGCGCATGCCTCCGCGCTTGTGAACACGCCCCAACTGAGAAGGTGGAGTCCTCTGCGCCTGTGGTGGATGCTGCGTCGACAGAGGCAGGCCGGGACGCCTGCGCTCCAACCGCGTGGTTGCCTCCGGGCACGGGCGTGACCGGGACCAATGGAATTCTTTGCTGCACTGCGGCAAAATGACTGAACGGCCTGTGGCGTCGGAGCAATCCAACGGAGTTTGACGCTAGGTTGCGCGCCTCACGTTGTGACGGAGTCATACATGCCACCCGTGGTTGGACGTCCCCGCCCCCGCCATCCTGATCCTGCCGTCAACCCCGCCCCCGCCGGACGCGTGCGTGGGACGGGCACACCCGCCGCGGGCGGTGGACGTGCTCCCGCCGCCCCGGATGCGTTTGAGACGCGCACGCGCGGCACCTCCCGCGCGGAGAAACCGTTTGCGGCACTTGCTGCGCGCGGAGAATTCACCGGCTACGTGGCGCTTGCCAGCGGCCAGGAAGTGTTTGTGAGCGTGAAGCTGGGCAAGTCCCCGGAGAAAAACCCGCCGGTGGTGATGTTGGATGGCATTGCCGCGCGCCATGAACGCAATGCGGCGTTTGAGAAGATGGTGAAGAAGGAAGGCCTGTCCATGGTGTCCATCTTCCTGCCGGGGCAGGGAGAGACGCTGGCCAAGGACATGGCCTCCGGTGGCAAGTCCCTGCGCAGCGATATTGAACAGGAGGATCAGGCCAAGGTGGTCATTGGCGTGCTGGATGCGCTGGGCATCAAAAGCCCGGTGGGCATTGCGGGGCTCTCCTACGGCGGGGCCATTGCTGCACAATGTGAAAAGCAGTTTCCGGACCGCTTCTCCAAGGTGATGGTGGTGGCGCCGTACGTTCGCAGCCAGGCAGCCAGCAATCCCATGACGGCGTTCATGAACAACCCGTTCAATCCCTTTGGCGCGTCCATGTACCGCAGCGCCGTCAAGAGCTCGCTGCAATCACTTTTTCCGGCGTCACCAGAGGTGCTCAAGAGCCACCCGGGTTCCTTCCATGAAGGCCTGTTCCGGCTGACCATGGGGTTGGATGACTTTGACCTGAAAAAAACCGTCAAGGGCATGAAGGACGTCCACTTCCTGGTGGTGCCGGAAGACGGCGCATCCCCGCCGGAGCACAACGCAGACGCGTACGCAGGTGCGTCCACGGGGTCGTTCACGTCAGCCCCGTCCAAGGACGCGGGCAAACATGACCTGGTGCGCGGTGACGGCGCGTTGGTGGCAGACTGGCTGGCCAACGTGATGGCGGGACGGGTGGAATCCCGTCCCATCCGGTGACGTCATGGCGGCGCGCGCGTCTGCGGTGGTGACCGTGGCTGTGGAGCTGGATGTGACGGCGTTGGCGGACCATGCCGTGGCCGCCGCACGCGCCGCCGCGGGGGAAGCACCGCTGCCCCCGGCCCAACACGTCATCCACGTGCGCGCGGCGTTGGAACACCTGCTGGCGGATGCGCGTGCTCAGACGCCGTCTTTGGTGGAGCGCACCCGCGCGGCGCTGCCGGACGGCGTGGAGCTGGAGCTGTTGGAACAGACCCACCGCGGACCGGTGGCCACGTCCACGGCGCGTTTCAAGCTGGTGGATGTGGTGTTGTTGCCGCAGCTGGCCCTGGCCTCCAGCGCTGGTGAAGACGTGGTGGCGCGCCCGTTGGAGTCCTTCAAGGTGACGCGAACCCCGGATGCCATCACCGTGGTGGGCGAACTGCCCGTCACTCCGGCGCCGCAGCAGGCCAATGCGCGCACCGTGTTGACGTTGGAGTCCGGCGTGGCGGTGAAAAAACACAACGCGCCCAACGTGGACGGCAACCGCCTCACCTGGGAGACCACGGCGGGCAGCGGCCCCGTCATGGTGCAGGTGACGCTGCAGCGCCGTTGACAGGATGGTTCAACGCGGGCTGGTGCGCCGCCGCGTGACCACAAGCAACACCAGACCCAGCACCATGCCCGCGGGCAACGCCGCACCCGACGTACCTGCGCACGCACAATTGGAGTCATCCGGCGGTGGCGGGTCCCCGGTGCCTCCGGTGGCCGCGTCCGGGGACACGGCGGCATCGACGGCCGGAATGGCCGCGTCCGACGCGATTCCCGCGTCCATACCAGGTGTGGTGCCAGCGTCGGCGCGGGGGCTGCCTGCGTCCGGGGGAGGACCCACGCCAGCGTCTGCCGTCATTGCGGGTGCCAGCCCAAAAAAACGTGCCAGCCACAGGGACGAACACACATTGACGTCCAACATGAACGCCGCCGCGGTCCCACACTGTTCTGGCCCCGCACCGGGGTCCACCGGTGTGCCGTGGTCCATCCCGCTGATGCGGTGGTCCTCCAACACGGCCTGGTTGTTGGAGGTCCACTGTTGCCAGGCGTGGGTCCCGTTGCTGTCTGACGTGGTGGGCGCGTCCAGGCCCAGCACGTTCTTCCACTGGGCCAGCATGTTGTCCGCATTGGAGACGTTCACCGTGCCATCCGCCGTGCCGTGCCAGATGGACAACCGCGGCCGCGCCCCGGTGTGCGCCGGGTACGCGTTGCGCACCAGGTCTCCCCATTGCTGCGCGGCGAGCGCGCGTCCGCTGCCCATGCAGGAAAACGCGTCGTTGAGGGATTCGGCGCAGCGGTAGGGCACGCCAGCCACCACCCCGCCGCCCGCAAACACCTCCGGGTAGGCGGCCAGCATCACCGCCGTCATGGCGCCGCCGGAGGAGAGGCCCGTCACAAACACCCGCGCCGGGTCCATGGTGTGCGCGGTGGAAAAACGCGCCACCATGTTGGCAATGGAGAGCGCTTCGCCGCTGCCGCGGGTGATGTCCCCCGGTTGGAACCAGTTGAAACACAGGCCCTGGTTGTTGGCGCCGCGCTGGCCGGCCACCACCAGGGCAAAACCAAACCGGTCCGCCAGGGTCACCCAGCCCGCCTGGTTGGCGTGGTCCACGGCGGTTTGCGAACAGCCGTGCAGCAGCACCACCACCGGCAACGCGCCGGTGACGCCGGTGGGAACGTGTTCGTACATGTCCAGGTCCCCGGGGTTTTCACCGCCGGTGGAGCCAAACGCCATCACGCGTTCCAACGCCAGGGCGTTTGGCGCCGCCAGCATCACCATCAACAGCACCGGGACAGACAAGGTACGCATGCGCAGCTCCATGTTGCAGTGCAGCATGGCTACAGGGAGAAATGCATTGTTGCAATGCAGCATTGCGTCAAAGTCTGGCGTCCTCAGCCAGACCGCTCACGCACCACCTTGGCCGGCTGCTGCCCCACCTGCACCACCACGCGGAAGCCCGCAAACCGCGGAAAATAGGACGCCGCGGGCAGCTCCTTGCGTTGCGCGCCGCCGCTGGGCCGCAACGTGACCAGGCGTTGCGCGGGCACAACTTCGGACGTGAACAGCGTGTCCCCCACGCGCACGCTGCTGGGGAACAACCGCTCCAGCTCGGTCACAACCTCCTCCGGAACGGCCGGTGCGGTGAAGTCCGCGGCGGACAACATGACCAGGTCCTCTCCGGACTCCACCCCCAGGCGCTCCACCTTGTCCGCCACCCAGTCCTCCAACGTGGGGACGGTGGCGGGTGGGACGTCACCGCCGTAGAGTTGCAAGGGCACTTCGGCGGCCACCAACGCGGACCACAACCGGGCCTGCGCCAGCCGCGCGGTGGTGGCCAGCAGCGCCGGCCGGAACACCGAGCCGCGCAAGAACAACGTCACCAACGCTTCCCGGGCCAGCGCGCCCACCGGGTTGTCCTCACGCGTTTGCATGGTGCGGTGCGCGTAGACCCGCTCCAGCTGCGCCACCACCTTGCCGTGTTCCACTGCCACGCCGGCGAGGCGGTCCACGCCCAGCCCCGCATCCAACAGCCACGTCCCCGGCACCGGCATGGCCGCGCTGATGCGCACCGTGTTGTCGCCGTGGCCGTGGCTCACCGCGTGGGTGTCCAGCACCAGCAGCGCCTCGGCGTCGGGTTTTTGTGTCGCGGCGCTGTGGCGGCCCAGCTCCAGTTCTTCGGCGCCGTTGCTCCAGGCCTGGTGCCCACCACGGCGCCGGGGCACGTAGGCACACCGCCGGTCTGCGGCCATGGCCGCCAACGCCAGCCGGTGCCGGGCCACCGGCGCATCCTTGCGCGCCTCCAAACCCAACATGGACCGCAGCCGGTCACTGGTGCGCCGCGCCTCGGCCAGCGCCACGGCGGAAATGGCGTGGGTGGACACCTGGCCCATACGCACCGCCCGCACCAGCGCGGTGGCGTCACAACCCTCTCCGCGCAAGACGTCATCCTCGGACGGCGGGCCCACAAACAGCGGCCGCCCCACGGACAACGCAGACACCAGGTCCACCGCATCCGGCAGCACGTCCAATCCCCGGGCGGCCACCAACAGCCGCCCCAGCCACGGGTCCATGGGCAGGTCAAACATGTCCCGGCCCACCGCGGTGATGGCGCCGTTGTGGTCCAGGGCACCCAGGCCGTTGAGGTCTGACAGCGCATTGGGCAGCGCATCCCCGCGCGGCCGGTCCAACAATGGCAGCGTCTTGACATCCTCATCCCAGGCGGCCGCGCCCAGCAGCAGTGGCACCAGGGATTGCCGGTGGATTTCTGGCGCGGTGACGGCGGAAAGACGCGCCGCCGCACTCCACATGCGGTAGGCCACGCCCGGTCCCGTGCGTCCGGCGCGCCCGGAGCGCTGCTCCGCGCTGTCCTGCGCCACCGCCACCAGGGAGAGGTGCCCACGCCCGCGGTGGTAGCGCGTCTGCCGCACCAGCCCGCTGTCAATGACCACGCCCACGCCAGGCAGCGTGATGGATGTCTCGGCAACGTTGGTGGCCAGCACCAGCTTGCGGCGGGTGGCGGGCAAAAACGCGCGGCGTTGTTCCTCCGGCGTCAGTTCGCCGTGCAGGGGGATGATGTCCCAGCGTTTGTCGTCGGAAAATGTGCGGGCGCACTCGGCAATTTCCGCCTTGCCCGGGAGAAACACCAGCACATCCCCGGCATCCCCGCGCGCGCGCTGCAACGCCGCACCCACGCGGGAGGTGAGGTTGTCCTCGGTGGGAAGCAGGACGTCCCCGTCCTGGTAGCGCACCTCCACTGGGAACATGCGGCCCGCCGCGCGCAGCACGCTGCCGCCCAGGTGCTGGGCCACGCGTTCATCCTGCAGCGTGGCAGACATGACCAACAGCCGCCCGGTGAAGCGGCGCAACAACAACGCCAGCAACAGGTCCATCTCCAGGCTGCGCTCATGGAACTCGTCCAGGATGATGGTCTGGAACTGGCTGAGCGCGTCCTTCCACCGCAACAGGATGCCGGGGGTGCAAAACAGGATGCGCGTGTCCGCCCTGGCGCGGGTGTCGTCGCGAACGCGGTAGCCCACGGAGGTGCCCAGGGGCGTGCCCTCCAGTTCGGCCACGCGGGATGCCAGCGCGCGGCACGCCACGCGGCGGGGCTCAACCACCAGCACCCGGCCGGTGCACCACCGGGGAACTTCGGTGGATTTGCCGCTGCCGGTGGGCGAGCTGATGACCAGGCGCGCGTTGGTGGGCGCAGCGTCAAACGCGGCGCGCAATGCAAAGATGGGAAGGTCTTCCATGCCGCGCTTTCACACCGGGAGGACGGGGGACCCGCGGTTCATAACACGCACGCCTGTCCGACATCTGGGTGAGGAACCATCACCTTGACCGCCGGGGTGGATGGTTGTGACCATTTGGCGCGCATGATCCCTGGTGTGTTGACGCTGGTGTTGATTGGTGCGGCCCCTCCGCCGGCCTCCCTGGCCCAGCGGCTGGTGGTGCCGGGTGGGTATGAAACATTTGGCGCAGAACGCGCGGTGTTGATTGCGTCCGGGGTGGAGACGCAGGCCCAACTGGACACGGCGTGGAAGGAGCTGGACGCGCGCCTGTCCACCGTGGTGGCGGCGCTGCAAGAGCCCGCGGCGGCGGGGTCCAGCCTCACGCCTGAGGAGCGCCTGCACCGGTTGATGCACGTCATGGTGCTGGAGAAGTTCCAGGGTGACCTGGGAGACGTTCGCGTCACGGTGCGCACGGGGAAGTACAACTGCCTGACCGCCACCACGCTGTATGTGCTTGCGGCGCGCCGCGCGGGGCTGGCCGCGTCTGCCTATGGCATGCGCCGCCACGTGGTGGTGCTCATCTTTGGCGCCGAAGGCGCCCGTTACCTGGAGATGACCGATCCCAATGCGCGGCTGGTCAACCGGTTTCTCTACCCGGAGGGCCGCTACCGCCAGGCCCTGCGTGAATCCCCGGAGTCCGCCGTGCAGTTCCGCGTGCGCGGCGCGCGGTTGTCCAAGCTCATGGCCACCGGAGAAGACGCCGATGCCGTGGAGGTGACCGCGGCGCCCAAGACGCAACAGGAGCTGGAAGCACGCGCGCGCGCCGAGGCGGCACTGCTGCGGGACAGCACGTTTGACGCCGACGAGCGCGGCCTGGCGGCTTTGTTGTTCTGGAACCGGAGCATTGATTTCCTGGTGGGCCAACACCCCCGCGAAGGGCTGGAATGCCTCACCGCCATGGGACGCCTGGGGTCCGCGGCGTTGCTGGTCAAGACCCGCGCGTTCCGTCTGGGGGTGCTGGATGAGGAACTCCAGGACCTGGGCCGCCAGAAAGGCTGGCCCACGGCGGTGGAGGTGCTGGATCACTTTCGCGCCGAAGCGCGTGATGACGCCGAGCGGACGGCCCTGGTGGACCTGCGGGTGGCCCTGGTGGAGGAGTTTGCCGCCGCCAGCGCTGGGGCCAAGACCTGCAAGGCCATTGAAGCGCTCACGCGTGGCCAGCCGGGGGATTACGCGCGCGCCTTGGCCTGGGGCTGTTAGGCGCTGTGCGGTGAAAACAGATCTTGTTGCGGTACTGGGACGGGAGCGGTCCATGGAACGTTTGATGCGGGTGCTGGTGATCACCGGGCTGATGTGCGCCGCAGGAAATGTGCTGGCGCAAAACACCACCACGTTGGGTGCGCTGCAAACGTACGCAACCATCCACGCCGGCGGGGTCACGGTGGCGTACACCGGAGACGCAGATTCCGACGCCACGGGCTTTGTGGAGCACCGGGTGACGGGCGTGGGCGCGTTTGTCCGGGGACACACGCTTTCCCGCATCTCCGGCGGGCGGTTCACCGTGAGCCTGCTGCGCCTGGCCGCGGGGACCACCTATGAGGTGCGTGTGACCGTGACCGACCCGGACAACGCCGGGCCGCTCACCGCAACCGGGACGCTGCAAACGCGCGCCAACACACCGCCGGTCCCCAGTGGCCGCACATTGTTTGTGGATGCTGCCGTTGGAGATGACGGAAACCCTGGCACCGAAGCGCAACCCAAAAAGAGCATCACCGGCGCGGCGGATGTGGCTGGCCCCGGGGACACCGTGGTGGTGTTCCCCGGCGTGTACCGGGAACAGGTGCTCCCGCGTGGCGGCAGCGTCAACAACCCGCTGGTGTTCCGCGCGCGGGGGGAAGGCGTCATCCTGGATGGTGCACAGGAAGACATTGCGGCGGGCGCGGCCACCTGGACCAGCGCCGGCAACGGAGTGTGGTTCACTTCTTTTGCCAGCGAGTCCCGCTACGCCGCGTTCCAGTCAACGCGTTTGTATGACTACCAGGCGTTGGCGGACCTGCAGGCTGGCAACGGGAACATTGGAATGGCCAACGCCATTGCCGGCGGCTTTTTTGTCGACACCACCGCGCAGCGTCTTTACGTGAAACTGCCGGATGGAAGTTCGCCGCAGGGGGTGGGCGTGGACGTGGCGGTGCTCCCCAGCGCGTTTCTGGTGGATGGCGTGGGTGACGTGGTCATTGAGGGTTTTGAAATACGTCACTTTGGAAGCGTGCAGTACAGCGGGGTGGGCGTGGACCTGCGGGACGCCAGCCGTTGCTGGGTGCGCAACAACGTGTTCCACCACCTCAACACCGCGGTGCGCATCCGCCGGGCCCTGGCGCATGAAAATGTGGTGGAGAACAACACGTTCCGGGACTCCAGCGTGTACGGCTGGCCGTGGGCGTCCGCCAAGGCGCATACGCCAGAAGCGTCCGCCGTGGAGGTGTCCCATGGCCACGGCAACATTGTGCGGTGGAATGACCTGCAGGGTTCCTTCAACGGCATCTACGCGGGCGCGTTTGGGGACAGTGACGAGGAGATTGCCCGCGACACCGACATCTACGAGAACCAGCTGGCCTTCCACGGTGATGATGGGCTGGAGCTGGAGGGCGCGGTGTTGCGCGTGCGGGCGTGGGAGAACCGCATGGTGGAGGTCTACAACGCTGTCAGCCTGGCGCCGGTGGAGCTGGGGCCGGTCATGCTGGTTCGCAACGTCATCCAGGGGTACCAGCAGCATGCCTTCAAGGTGAACAACGGCCCCACCGGACACATGTTCGTCTACCACACCACCGCGGTGCCGCTGCCGGTGGCGCGCTTTCCAGATGCCCAGGCCATGTCCCCCAGCGTCCCGTTTGGCGGCCTGGTGATGCGCAACAACATCCTGCAGGCCAACCGTTACGTCGTGGAATACGGCGGCACGTCCCTCCTGGGTGGGGTGGACCTGGACTACGACGCGCTGCACACCGTGGACACCACGCGCTACGTGAAATGGCTCAACGTGCGTTACGCCAACATGGCCGCCCTGGCCGCGTCCGGCACCGTGGAGGTCCACGGGTTTGGCGCGGCCCCCGTTTACCAGGATGTGGCGGCAGGCAACCTGGCGCTGGCGGCAGGGCATGCGCTCCTGGACGTTGGCGTGGTGGTTGACGGCGTCAACACCAGTGACATCGTCGGTGCTGGGCCGGACATAGGCGCGTTTGAACGTGGGGGCATTGTGCCCGGCCCGGACACGCCGTTTGTTGCGGTGGACGGCGGCATGACAACAGGTTCTTCCACATCATCCGGCGGGAGCGGTGGCTCCTCCACCGCAACGGTGTCTTCATCCACGGGCAGTGGTGGCGGCACCAGCATCATGGGCTCCTCATCACGTGCGTTGTCCACCTCCACACCCGCCGTCAGTTCCTCCAGCGGCGGTGGCTCCGGTGCGGACGGGGGCGTGCCTGCCGCAGATGCCGGCGCCGCCGTGGACGCTCCCCAAGGTCCGTGCAGCTGCACCACCGCCAACAGCAACACTGCGCCTGGTCTTGTTCTGGCGCTGGGTTTGCTGGGGCTGTTGCGCCGCAAACGCTGAAACAGTCCACCCGGTGACGGATGCCGCCAACAGGTGTTGCAGCACGTTCAAACTTGACTCAACTGACTGGTCAGTCTAGACCCCGCCCGCCTCTAGACTGACTGGTCAGTTCACATGCCCAAGACCCGCCGTACCGCCGTTGCCACCGCCCGCAAAAAGGCCGCGCCTGCCCGCAAGTCCGCAGTGCCCGCACCGGCGCAGGAGGCCCGCGCGGATGACCGTGCCGCCGCGCTGCGCCGTGCGGCGTTCCAGTGTTTTGCCGAGGCTGGTTTCCATGAGACCACGGTGGATGACATCTGCCGCAAGGCGGGTGTCTCCAAGGGGACGTTCTATTGGTACTTTGAGTCCAAGGAACTGGTCTTTGTGCAAATCCTGGAGGCCTGGGCAGACGAGGTGGAAGGCGAGATACGCACCCAGTTCACCGACGCATTCAAGGACCAGGATCCCCTCCCCGCGTTGTTGCTGGCGTTGGGCCGCGAGGGACGCCGTGGGCGCCGCCTGCTGCCGGTGTGGCTGGATGCGCTGGTGCAATCCCAGCGCCACCCGCAGCTCCAAAAAGCCATGTCCAAGTTCCTGCGGCGCATGCGCGCGGCCATGGCGCACATGGTGCAGCCTTCTTTTCGCGAGTTCTATGGAGAAGACGCCATAGACACCATGGCCGGCCTGCTGCTGGCCTGTTTTATCGGCTCCATTGCGCAGGACATGGCCGCTCCCGGCGGCCGCCTCTACGACGAGCAGAGCCGCACCCTGCTGGTCACGTTGGAACATTTTGGCCGCCTTTTGGCCAAAAGCCGGGAACCCACCAGGAGGTCTTCATGAGCACGCACGCCAACCCGCCAGGCAGTGGAACCATCTCCAACGTGGACGGCGCAGCACCGGATGACGTGGTGGGGCCATTGGATGTGAGCGCGTCTTTCCGGGTGGCGGCGCAGGCCTCACGCGCACTGCCGGCGTTGGTGGCCGCGGTGCACAGCGGCGGGCGCCGCGTGGCGTTCACGTTT
>Ga0154020_10000377_pt1 | contig 54064 bp, 49 predicted proteins | sample Klosneuvirus_201_FD_109709 | JGI IMG/M metagenome (GOLD analysis project Ga0154020, IMG submission 109709) | Active sludge microbial communities from wastewater, Klosterneuburg, Austria - Klosneuvirus_20160825_MG | ecosystem: Engineered > WWTP > Aerobic digester > Activated sludge | place... | reverse complement strand
GCATTGCCTGCTTCCGCTTCATCCGGTAATCAAATGTAAAGCGATTTCAGGACTAACTAAAATGTGTAAATTTGAATCAGGACTTTTAACCAAAATGTGTAAACTTTTTTCAGGACGAGTCATTCTAACTTAAAAAATATGACGGTTGACATTCATGCTGACAATAGTCAAATTGAAATAAAAACCCTCGACAGAGAAGACATTCTAATACTAAAAAAGGAAAAATTTCCCAAAAATGTCTCGACCAATTTAATAGATAATTTTCAAAAGATTAAAGTTCGTGCATGAAGCACGAACGCCCAACAAAAGCTATAAAGCATGTGCGGAATAGTTGGTTCTTAAAGTGTGTGCTACTGAATTTCGTTCAGCAACGTGAGACATGAATGAAGGTATTTAAGTGAATACGGTTCATAGTTAAACGTTAAACTGAAGTCATGCGCAGCAAAAAAAGATTGACCAAGATTCAAAATTATTTCAACTTTCTAACAAGAAAGGGTGTCTAAACAGATGATATAACTTAATGATAAATTCCATAAAAGGACATTTTCTATTGATTGTAATCAGTTTAATGATTTTGAGTTGTTCAAACGACAATGAAACAACTCAAATAGTTGGACAGTGGAAATTAATTTATAGACATTCAAATCCTTGGAGCAGTTACATAGCTGATGAATCAGCAAAGAACATTGTGTATGACTTTAAATCAAATCAAATGAAATACTTATTGTAACTGGAAATCAAAGCGCACCGCACACAGATGGACAACACAATTATTTTTTCGGAGAAGACATTTTAGGAGGACTTTCAAGCGACCCGAAAATAGTATTGGTGAAAATTGACGGTGAAAAATGGACTTACAATTTATCGAGTGGACAAATGATGTTGAGTCAAGGTTACCTTGACGGAGAATCTTTAACATTTGCCAGAAAATAATTAATACGATAAAATAAACTAGTTTTCGTGTAAAATTTTACGGCAGTTGGATCCGACAACGGTAATAATTGCCTAGGACGAGAATAGATACTATATGAGAAAGATTTTACTAATTGCGCTGTTGGCCAATTCTCCACTTTATGTGATGGCACAGGTTGTAATCAATGAAATATGCGCAACCAATGCCGATATAATTCCCGATCCAGAAAATAATAACTTTTCGCCTTGGATTGAATTGTTTAACCCTTCTTCGTCAGTCGTAAATATTGGCGGTTATTACTTGTCGGATAATATTTTACAAAAGACAAAATGGCAAATACCTATTGGTACTATTGTTCCTGCCAAAGGGTATCTGCTTATTTGGTGCGACAATTTAAACGAGGGTATTCACACAAACTTTTCATTAGATAGTGAAGGCGAACAAATAATTCTTTCAACATCAAACCAGGCCTTGGTTGATCGACTTGATTTTCCTAAGCAATATGTGAATGTTTCATTTGGGCGGGTATACCCTAAACTAATTTCGTATTTGGTTGAGCCAACCCCGGGGAGTATTAATAATTCGGCTACCGGCACAACTCGATTAGAGTCTCCACAGTTTTCTGTCAAAGCCGGACGGTATCAAGGCAGCCAAACACTTGCCTTGAGTCATTCGGAGGCTGGTGTTGAAATTCGATATACCTTGGATGGTTCTGAACCAACAAAAAGCAGTTTGCTTTACGCAGCACCTATTACTATTTCAGAAACGAAAACTGTAAAAACAAAAGCATTTAAAACTAATTTTATTCCAGGGCCAACGGAAGCAGCAACGTATTTCATTAATGAGCATCCATTTTCATTACCGGTAATTTCTATTACTACAAAACCAAATTACTTGTGGAACAATACACTTGGAATTTATACTGATGGCACCAATGGCATTACCGGAAATTGTAAGGATACTCCTGTAAACTGGAATCAGGATTGGGATCGCCATGCAACTATTGAATCATTTGATGCCGGTGGAAAAAGAAAATTTTATCAGGATGTGGACATACGAATTGCTGGCGCATGCAGCAGAAATAATCCGCAAAAATCGTTGGCCATTAAAGCCAGAAGTAAATATGGAAGTAACGTGATTGATGAGAAACTCTTTTCTACAAAACCCAGTGAGGAGTATGGCGGGTTTATGCTTCGGAATTCAGGAAATGATTTTAACGTTACCATGTTTCGCGATGCGTTTATGCAGACGCTTACTGTTGGGCAAATGGATGTGGATTATATGGCTTACCAGCCTACTATCTTTTATCTGAATGGCCAATATTGGGGTATTCAAAATATGCGTGAAAAAATTGATGCCGATTATATTGAGTCAAACTACGGCATAAAAAAAGATGACATTGATCTAATTGAATCCTGGGGTTTTGCCATTGAAGGTTCGGCTGATGCTTACAATACCTATTTAAGTACACTATCAACATTAAATCCAACAGACCCTTCTACGTATCAATTTATTGATCAACACATCGATGTTCAGGAATACATAAATTATATTACTACCGAAATTTATTATGCCAATACTGACTGGCCCGGGAATAATGTAAAGTTTTGGCGACAGCGATCTACCAATGGAAAATTTAGATGGATTCTATGGGATACTGATTTTGGTTTTGCACTTTATACGGGTGCAAGTTATGCTACACATCCTACCTTAAACTTTGCTACCGATCCGAATAGTGGGGTAGGTTGGCCAAACCCACCTTGGTCGACAGCACATTTGCGTTTGCTTTTACAAAACCCTGAGTTTAAATCTAGATTTATTCAGACTCTTTGTACGACTATAAATACAACCTTTAATCCAGAACGAGTAAATCGGGTTATCGATGATTTTCAAAATAGAATAAAAGCTGAGATGCCTTTTCACAAGCAACGGTGGGGTGGCACTATAGCCGATTGGAATTTTGAAGTTCAACGCTTGCGCGATTTTTCAATTGCCCGAAATCAATTTATGCGCCAACACATGGTTGATTTCTTTGGTTTCAATCAAACTATTAAGTTAAGCGCATCATCTTCACCTGCATCTACCGGCTCGGTTAAACTAAATGGAGTAGTGCTAAACGAATTACTTGTTGATAGCGAATATTTCAGAGATTTAAATTATCAAGTTGAAGCGCTGACGCTGCCGGGCTACCGTTTCAAAGAATGGCAAATCCAAAAAAGGGAAGTGATTTCAACTACTGCAATTCAGCAAGGTTCGGTTTGGAGATATTTTGATAGTGGCTCGTTGCCAGCTGCCGTTTGGGTTGATACAAATTTTTCTGATGCGCCATGGTTAAGCGGATCGGCACAATTAGGCTATGGCGATGGCGATGAAACCACCATAGTGAGTTATGGGTCTGACGCAAATAATAAATTTATCACCACTTATTTGAGAAAGGAGTTTGTGGTTGCAGATGCTTCATCTATTGATGGATTGCGTGCCCGCGTGTTATTTGATGATGGCGTAGTAGTTTATCTTAATGGTACCGAAGTATTTAGAAATAATCTCCAAACTGGCACTATAAATTATTCTACTTTAGCCAGTCAGGCAATTGAAAACACAAACGAATTTGCATCGTTTACAATCCCCAACAATCTATTAGCGAATGGTAAAAATGTAATTGCCGTTGAAATCCATCAAGTCTCACCACAAAGTTCCGATATCAGTTTTGATTTTAGTTTAACGATGGATCAGTATGGAGCAGAACAAGTCATTACCGATTCAAATAAAATAGTTACTGGAGTTGCAGACAGTAATATTTCGGTGGAAGCAATTTTTGAGATTGCAACTCCTATTACCGGCCTTGTTATTAATGAGGTAAGTGCAGCTAATACTGCTTTTGTTGATGAGTTTAACGAGGCCGATGATTGGATTGAATTATACAATGCCAGTAGTGAGCCAATTGATATTGGTAATTTATATGTTACCGATAACCTAAATGCAAAATTGAAACACTTGATTCTTCCAGGTGCAGGGAAAACCCAAATAGCACCTAACCAGTACAAAATACTTTGGGCGGATAAACAAGTTGGGCAAGGACCGTTGCATCTCAATTTTAAATTATCTGCCGATGAAGAAGCTGTTGGCATTTATCAGCAAATAGGAGGAGATGTTTTTAAACTTGACGAAGTAGCTTTTCAGGATCAATATGCTGGCGTTACGTTTAGCCGCATACCAAATGGCAATGGACCCTTCATAAACACTTCACAGCCTACCCCAGGCGAATCAAATATTTTTGAAGTTATAGCGGGTATTGAAAACGACTTTGGTGGAGTAGATATTTTTCCAAACCCCGCAGAAGAAATTGTTTATGTGAAGGCCTCAACTCCGCTTCCAAAAATACTCGTTTACAATTCGGTTGGAGTTTTGGTTTCAACGTATAGTTCAACGGAATCGACTACGGCTATTTCAGTTTCTGGGTTTCAACCGGGTTTATACTTGTTTAGAATTTTGCGGGAAGACCATTACCTAACGAAGCGACTAATTGTTAAATAATTTATTTATCCAGAGGAGCAGCCTCTTCCAAAATTTAAATCTTGAATAACTCGTAGTAAATATAAAATGCCGGTCTTTCAACCGGCATTTACCCAACACCCAAACTAACCTACACCCTTTATTCTTTTTTTGCTTTCATCGGGAAAGCTCCAAACTGACCTACACTCATACTTCCGGCAAATTCTCCGTTAGTGATTACACCCTTCACAGTTACTTCAGAAGTATTAGAGCCAAAGCTGGTTTCATAACTAAAACTTAATTCGTTGCCTTTTACCTGCACATTCTTTAAGGCGGTTTCACTGCTCATGCGGCTGTTGATAATTGTGCCAGCATAAGCTTCGCCCTCTTTATTTATTTTTATCGTTCCTCCATTAGCCCCTTGTGGGGACTCAATAGTGTAAGCCCATGTACCCGTTGCATCAACTACAGCTGTTGGGTCAGATTTTATTGTTGGTATTACCGCTGCTGCACCTGCAGCTCGTTGACCACCCCCTTGTTGTTGATCTTGACCACCAGCATCGAAACCGCCACCGCCATCACCACCTTGTTTCATATCATCACTTGAAATCGATTTGCGACTTCTTCTTGGACTTGAATTTTTATTACCGTTAGCTTCTATTTTTCCAAACCTTAAATTGACGTTGATTTTAAAGTTTAAGTTTTGTCTAACAGATGTGCTGCTTTGAACTACAACAGGAGTAGTGGTTTCACTTCTCACAGTAATTGTTTTTCCAAAAAAGTTTTCGGCACCAAATCCAATACTACCACGTTTGTTTGGCAAATTTTTGTTTAATCCTAAAGAATAAACTCCATATCCGCCTTGAAATCCTTGCAATTGCACACTTCGGCCACGAGCAAAACTAAAGAATTGAAGACTCCACGCTTTCGTTATATTATAACTTCCAAATAATCTACCGCTAATTACCCAACCCTGATTGCTAGCTCTAAATTTTTCGTCAGCAACATTATTGGTAAGGGTAGCATAGTAAATTTCTGGACCACCATTGAAGGTTAATTTATCACCGATTGAAAGATTTGCATTAACGCTTACGCCATACGAGTTTTCAATACCAATATTGCGATAAGAGTTTCTTACGGTATCACCGATCACATCACTAACCTTTTGAATCGAGTTGTTACTATTACGAGCAAATCCTGTAAAATTTAATCCCAATCCTTTCATGTAGGTGCTATAACCCAACTCAAAGTTATTTGTGTATTCAGGGTTAAGTGATGGATTTCCTACTGAGATATTTAGTGGATTGGATGCTTGCACATTAGGGTTTAGGAAGCCAATGGAAGGCCTTTGAATCCTTCTATTGAATGCTGCTTTCAACGTACCGGTTTTGAGTTTTCTTGATAAGTTAACGGAAGGAACAAATACTCCGTAAGAAGGAATTTTTATATCCTGCTCATCTTGAAAAAAGGCGTCAATGGTGGTGTACTCATAACGACCTCCGGCTTTAAATGCATATTTTTTTAGATTTAATGTGTACGACATATAACCTGCACTTATATTTTGAAGGTAGTTGAACACATTTGAAAGTTGTGCATTAACTATTGGCTGGTAAGCATCTGTGCCCTGTGCTGAGAAATATGCGTAATCGCTTAGTGCTTTTCTCATGGTTTGCTTGGCGCCAATCTCAAACAATTGGTTATCTGATATTGGGGTTTGGTAATCAACCTGCAATGCGAACTCTTCATTAGAACTATTATTTCTATTTTTTAAACGACTATCGAGCGTTAAATCGTTTGGATCGAATATTTTATTTTCAAAATCATTGATGCCATCATTAATGCTATACAATCCAAGAATACTCAATTCCCTATCTTTCTTTTCATACAAATGAGTGAAGTTAAGATTCATATCGATGGAGTTCGACCGATTATTTGTTATTGAGTTCCGAATGCTGTTGCTCACCAAAGCATTATTTTCATATGTATTTGATAATAAATTGTCTTGGTAATTTTTGCCACCCTGGGCTCCTAAACGAATAGAAGAGGTGATAAAGTTTTTTGGATTGAAATCATAATCAATGCCGAATGAGTAGTTTGCTCGTAGTGAATTGCTTCGGGTATCTGCAGACTGAATTGTGGTTCTATTTGTGCCAACCAATGCTTGCGAGTTTTCAAAACTTCCTAGCGTATTGTATCCAAATCGGCCCCAGCCACCAAGCGAAAGTCCAAGCTTTCCTTTTTTGTAACCACCGCGCAATCCTAGGTTTGAACCCCGGTTTCCTGCGCTGCCATTTACGTTTAGCGTTGCACCTTCAAGCACATTCTTTTTGGTGATGATGTTGATGATACCCGTTGTTCCTTCTGCATCATATTTGGAAGAAGGTGAGGTGATCACTTCAACTGATTTTATTTCATCAGCCGGAATTTGTTTCAACGCATCGGCAATACTTCCTGCTGTAATGGTTGATGGCCGATTGTTAATTAATACTTTGATATTCTGACTTCCGCGGATGGACACATTACCATCAAGGTCAACAGTTAAAAGTGGAACCCGTTTTAATACGTCCGAGGCATCGCCACCCTTGGCGGTGTTGTCATTTTCGGCATTGTAGATCATGCGATCTACCTTCTCCTCTATAAGTACCTTTTGCGCTTCAACAGTTACGGCCTCCAATACTTCGGTTGAAGAACTCAAAAGAACAGTTCCTAAATCAACGTCCCAGTTTTTGTCAGTTATTTCAATTTCACGCTTAACGGTCTCAAATCCTATAAATGAAATTGCCACTACATATTTTCCATTGGCAATACCCTTAATAACAAACTTACCTTTTCCATCAGCAATGGTGCCATCCGCTGGTTTGTTGGTAGTTGGGTCATTTAAAGCAATGGTTGCAAACTCAACCGGGCTTTTGCTATCGGCATCATTCACCGTGCCTACAACCTTTCCGGTTTGAGCGATTGTAAAAGACGTGGTTAACGCAAATACTAAGCAGAAATAAATTTTTTTCATTTTGTTTAGAGATATTATAGGGTGCTGGTGTAAAGGTTTTTTTACTTCGGTTATTCTAACTGCAAAAGAAGCCCTTTTGTTCGCAGTCAATGAAGCATATTATATGCATGACTGCTTTTAATCGACCATCAGGCCAATAATTCGACCCGATTGATGAGTCGTTTTGAATAAAGAATTGATCGATAAGTACTACCGGTTTGTCGTAAAAGAACGAAAATTGGTTTGGCGTTACCGAACATCTGATACTTTTGCCATTCATCATGAGTTCCACATCGCAACGCACCAAAGTTACCCTGCTCCATATTTCATTTTGGTGCGTGTACTTATCTGTTTTTTTCTATCAGGTTAGTTCTTATTCGCGTGGCAAAGATTTAGACTGGAGTAGAATTTCTAGCATTGTATTTACGCAAGTGTTATTTGCCGCCTTGCTCTCCTATTTAAACTACTTCCTTTTTTTACCGGGGTTACTTGCTAAGAGGCAGAAATGGAAGTACGTGTTTCAATTTATTGTAGTATTTATTGCCATCATTTCCTTTCGCATTTATTTTGAACGCGACATACTTAATGTAAGTGAAAGCAGGGAAGGGTATTTATATAGCTCTCGATTTATTGTTCAAGTGGTAACAAGTAATCTCTTTATAGTAATTTTTGTAGGCATGCTACGCTTTGCAGAAGACTGGTTTGAATTGGAGGCTCGTAGAAAAGAGATGGATCATGAAAAATTAGAAGCTGAATTGAATTTTTTAAAAGCTCAGATTAATCCACACTTTCTGTTTAACACACTTAATAATCTCTATTACCTGGCCTACACAAAATCAGATAACACAACGGAGGTAATAGCAAAGCTTTCGCAGATGATGCGGTATATGATTTATGATTCCAACCACCCCAAAGTGTTGCTAAGTAAGGAGGTTGAATACATGCAGAATTATATTAGTCTGGAGCGCTTACGTTTAAATAATCAGATTCCCATTAACTTCGAATTGAAAGGAGATGTTGAAAACCGTTGGATAACCCCTTTGATTTTTATAACCTTTTTGGAAAATGCATTTAAGCATGGCGTAAGCAATAGCAATCCGAAAGCCTGGGTTAATGTTTCTATACACGTAGAGGGTAAAGAATGTATCTATATTGTAGAGAACAGTATTCCTGAAAGATCGGATGTTCATGAGAAGTCGGGAATTGGACTTCAAAATGTAAAACGGAGATTAGATTTAAGTTACCCTGGCCAGTATACTCTTGTTAGCGAGGATAAAAAGGATGTATATTTCGTTCAATTGACACTCACCTTAAGTTAAAAAGGGTTGAAACTAAATTGTGTGATAATTGAAGACGAGCCGTTGGCCCGCAACCTGATGACTGATTATGTGAAGAAAGTACCTTCACTTAATTTACTGCAGGCTTTTTCAAATCCCCTCGAAGCACTTGAAGCCCTTCGCACCTTGCCTGTTGATGTTTTATTTCTTGATATTCAGATGCCTGAAATAACCGGCATCTCTTTATTAAAAATTTTGACAAAGAAACCTTTTGTTATTTTAACTACGGCTTATTCTGACTATGCTTTGCAAGGCTACGAGCTGGATGTAACCGATTACTTGTTAAAACCCGTTACGTTCGAGCGGTTTCTAAAAGCGGTAGATAAAGTAATTCAACGCGCGGATTTGGAAGTTGTTCCTACAATTGTTCACGCAGAACAACCAGCCGCAGCTTTGCCTTTTGTATTTGTAAAAGATGGTACCAAACTCGTTAAGGTTAAGTTAGATGATATCTTATATGTTGAAGGCTTGAAGGACTATGTTACCATTCACACCAAAACGCAGAAGATAGTAACGCTTCAAAGACTTAAATCGCTTGAGGACCAGCTGCCGGCAAATAAATTTATCAGAATCCACAATTCGTACATAGTTGCGCTAGCAGCAATTGATGTGGTGCAGAAAAATGAAGTAATGATCGGTGCGGTATCCTTGTCGATTGGCGATACCTATAAAAAATCCTTTAAGGATTTTATAGATAAGAATCATCTTCAATAGTACTAAGAGCATATTTTCTCTAATTAAAAAATCAATATATTTACGCCTCATTAAAAATGGGGGATTAGCTCAGCTGGCTAGAGCGCTTCCATGGCATGGAAGAGGTCATCGGTTCGACTCCGATATTCTCCACAAATTTTTGCTCAAAAAGTCTGCACTTAGCAGACTTTTTTTTATCCCATTACAGACACCATTCCGAGCAGCGGCAATGCTAATTCACGATTGCCAGAAATCTTAACTTTAGTCTCGGCTTCGTGTTTTGTAAATACTTTCGTAAAAAGTTTCCAGGCAGTATCAGTATCAAGTTCAATTGTGGAAGTGATCTCTCCTGAGGCAGAAGTAAATTCCCAACCTAAGCTCTGTTTTTGAATTCTCCATTCTCCTCCGGCAGTTCCCAAAATTTTTACTTGAACGATAGTTCCTTCTTTCGGTGATGATTCGCGATAGGCGTAAGGCATTGCGCTGAGCAATGTATCTATCATTGGAAAGAAAAATTCTCGATCCATAATTCCCGGCTTGCCAACTGCATCCCGAATTTGTTGTTGGTGGTGCCAACGCTCGGTGTATTCGCGCGCAATGTGGAACCAGTTTTTTGATTCTTGTTCCCCAGCCCATGCTACTGAAAACTTAGCCGGAGAAAGTTGATCGAGGGAATGATAATATTCAATAAAAGGTTTTTGAGTTAGCTTTAAGAAATCTATTAATGTTTCAGGGCTTACTCGCCTCATAGCCTTTACCCAATCCGTATTTAGTCGATTGAGGTAATCAACTAATTCATGATAAGAATTAATTGGAGCGGGTGGATCGCCAATAAAGTTTTTTGATTCTGCGATTGTTCGGATGCTGGTATCCAATAAATGGGCAGCCACATCTTTTACAGTCCACAGTTTTGCAACGGTTGACTTATTCCAATCGGTAGGCGAAAGCGATTTAAGCAATTCAATTAATTTTTGCTCGAGTGGTTCAAACAGATGAAGAGTTTGTATCGGTTCCATCATCGTGCTCCAGGCGGGCAATACGTTCGTAAATAATTTGAATAGAGTGTTGATAGATGCTGAAATGTTCCTTCACCCTCAGAAATACTATGGGTGCGATTAGGGTAGGCCATAAACTGAAATTGCTTTCCATATTTCACTAATTCATTCACTAACATTTCGGCATTGTTATAATGCACATTATCGTCACCCGTGCCATGGATATAGAGCAAATTGCCTTGTAGATTTTTAGCATAGGTAATAGGCGAACCTTTTATAAAATCTTCTGGGTTCTCTTGCGGTAAACCCATATAACGCTCTTGATAAATATTATCATAGGTAAGTTGATTGGCCACAGCAGCTACTGCAATGCCAGTCTTATAAATTTCAGGATATTGAAACATAAGATTTAATGTTGCCGAGCCACCACCACTCCAACCCCAAACGGCAATACGGCTGCCATCTACATACGGCCATTTTAAAATTTCTTTAGCTGCCATTGCCTGATCGCGAATATTTACCACACCAATTTTTTTGTAAACACTTTTGCGCCAGGCTCTGCCTTTAGGTACCGGTGTACCGCGGTTATCAATGGACATGTAGATGTAGCCTTCTTGGGCAAGGTCGCCATTAAACAGATAATTGTTTGCTACACCATAAGTATCCTGAACGTTAGCTCCCCAAGGCTCAGTATAAACAAAGAACAGCACCGGATATTTTTTTGAAGCGTCAAAATTAGTTGGCTTCACCATCCACCCGTCCATTTCAATCCCTTCTTCGGTTTTTATTTTAAAGAATTCAACGGTCTTCACTTCTTCGGCATTTTTTAATTTCGATTGAATACTTTCGTTTTCGTTAATAGCCTTATGCTGTGGGAGTGCAACTATTTCTGATACTGGTTTCGTAAAATTATTCTCAAAGCTGTGCGTAGCGTAAGCTCCCGTTGGAGATATGGAGTACTCATGGGTGCCTTTAAGCATTGTTGGCGAAATACGTTGAGCAGTGCCTTTGCCGTCAAGCTTGGTTTTGTATAAATACTTTTGTGTTGCATTATCCGGTGATGCCAGAAAATAAAGTAAATTATTCTTTTCATCGATGAGCCGAATATCCATCACGTCAAAATTGCCATTGGTAATAAGGGTTTCTTTTTTGCCATCTTTCAAAATTCGGTATACATGGCGCCAACCATCTTTTTCACTAATCCATAAAAATTCCTTTCCAGCATTGAGCCATTTAAAATAATGACGGAAGTCCAGCGCGTAAACATTTTCCCAAGGACTATAAAGATCTATCCAGGCTTCGTCTTTGTCGGTATAAATTAATGTGGCATTGCCTAAAGTTGTATTGCAGGAAAATATGCGGCTTTCATTTTGCTTTCGATTGAGTTGTTGTACAAAAACTTCATTGGCATTATTCCATTCCAAGCGTGGCAAATAATTTTGTTTTGGCTCACCCGGAATATTAATCCACGTAGTTTTTGCTGTGCCAATATCCGCTACGCCAATTTTAGCGGGTGATGGTGTTTCTCCTGCCGTAGGATACTCCACAGGAATAATTTTAGAATAAACAGAATCTGTGTTGTTGATCATATAATAGTCGCGAATCTGATTGGCATCTAATTGCCAGTATGCAATGTGCTTGCTATCGGGGCTCCATTGAAACCCATCGCGGCAAGCGAACTCTTCCTCATACACCCAGTCGAATGTTCCGTTGATCAATTTTCGATTGCCATCCGTTGTAATGGCTTTTATTTTACCTCCAGCTAAATCCTCTACATACAGGTTTTGATTACTCACATAGGCAGCTTGCGTGCCATCGGGCGAAAGCTTCGCAAACAATAGGGAAGACTCAGGTAGTCCTTTGCCGATTTGTTTCAAGGATTTAGTTTTCAAATCCAACACCCAATAATCACCTCGGGTGTCAAGTCGCCACACTTTTTTCGTATTAGTAAAAATCAGAACCTTGGATTTGTCGGCTGAAAGGAAAAAATTCCGAACGGAAATAGGTTGACTTCTGCCGGCCGGAGTTAAGTCTTGCTTTGTTACAAAGGGCATTCTTTCGTTGGCGGGCAAGGTGTAGGTACTTATTTCACCACCACCTATTTGGTAGTAAGAATTACCATCGGCCCACCGAGTACTTTGCGCAGGTGAGAGTATAGGGGCAAACAGGATAATAAATAATAAGACTTTCTTCATGGCGATGAATTAAAAATGACTTTGAATTGGTTCAAATATCGGGAAACACATCGTAAATGATTGAGATAAAAGGCCTCTAATTTTTACGTTCCGCAGGGGCGGTTGGCTTTTTCCCTTCTGATAAAGTTGATGATCGGTTCTTGTTAATCATTGTATGAAGGTTATAAATTTGTATCTTTTGCGGCATATTAAACGAGTAAATGGCTAAACTAAAGAACATTGTTAAGCAACTTTCGGAAAACGATTATAAGTCTATTTATGACTCGCTGATTGAAAGCAATGCCGAAAAATCGGCTCATTTGCTGAAGGCCCTGCGCGAACGCCAACTATCTGATAGTAAAATCATGGTTGAATTGGATGTAAATGCAAATGCTTATTATACGCTGCGGTCAAGGTTAAATCAGAAGATTGAGGAGCATTTGCTGCAGCAGATGGAAAGCCCACGCACAGAAATTTTACGTAAGGTGGCAAACCTGAATGAAGTACTGTTTACCAAGAAAAGAACGATTACCATTGCCACACTAAATAAGTTAGAGAAGGAATTGCTTGACTATGATTTGGCCAATGAGCTTACCATCATTTATAAATCATTGAAGAAGCTTAACATTCATACTCCAGAGCATTTTCATTATTCGCAATTATATAACAGGCACATTGCTTATATGCTAGCTGTTGATAAGGCGGAGGATTTATTGGCCGAGTATTTCAAAAAGTATGGAAGCTATTATCTATCCAACGATGAAACGGAGCGATTGGGGCTATCCTTGTTAATGAAGGAAATGCAAAATGTTGCGCGAATTTATGAATCGCATCGCCTTTATGTTTACCAGAGTTGCATGCTGGTTTTTCACAGGCTCTTTGTTGAGCCCGATGATAACTTGCAATCGGATACTGAATCAATAGAAGATATTTTTGCCCATGTGCAGAAGATCTTTGACACCTATAATCTCGATCCGTTATATTATCACCTCAATCTTATTTTTGAATTTCTCAAGATTGAGTACTACAATTATTATAAAGTATTCCGATCGGTTGAAAAATATTTTGAGGAGGTGAATGATGCCGCTACTAATTTATTAACCAACTATCCATTCTATACTTTTTCACCTCGCTTTCTGTTAACCAAATTAGATCGTCATTTACGGTTGGGAACCGAAAAAGAGATATATGAGGAGAATCAAAGTTTGTTTGAAGACATCGAGACTGATATTCAAGATGTGCCCAAGCATACTATTTTTGTAATCTACCGGGCTATTGGGTGTTATTATATTGGTAAATACGAAGAAGCTGCCAAGCTGATAAACAATCTTCTTAACGAGGTTAGTTTAAAGAAGTATCCATTTGTATTAATGGAAGTGAAGGCGATTTTGGCTTTGCAATATTGTATGCTGCGCGATTTTGAATTATTCAATCAGTTAACAAGCAGCATTCAGCGGCAAATACGATTATTTGGAAAGGATGAATGTGAGAATGTGTTGCTTTTCTTGAAGATACTTAAGATAGCAACCAGTGAGGCGAAAAAGGAAAAGGCTAAGAAAATAATTTCAGTTATTCCTAAATTCAAGGCAATAGAGGTAAGCTATTTTTCACCAACCTGCTCTATTAGAATGGATGAACAATTCATTGAAAACTTAACCGCCATAGAGGCTCCAGGCACTTAAACACTTAAGGTTTGAATGCTTTCGTGCGAAAGTGGTTTGTTAAGAAATAATTTAACGTTCAGGTATTTTTTAGACTTGTTAAAATCCTGCGGGTTGATCGAAGAAGTTAGCATTACAATTTTACATTTCTTCTTTACCAGGTTTCCAAATTTCTCGAACTCATCTAAAAACTGGAATCCATCCATTAAAGGCATATCGATATCAAGAAAAATGAGATCAGGCAGCACCGTATCAGCTACTTCTAGTTTTTCGATGTTTCTTAAAAACTCGATGGCACTTTTGGCACCTGTGTGTGTGTAGATATGTTTAGTTATGGCAGCCGCTTCAATCATCTTCTGATTGATAAGATTATCAATCTCGTTATCGTCAATTAACATAACGGTGCGGTATTTGGGTTCTGTCATAATTGTAGTTGGTGTCTTTAAAAGTACTCGTAACCTTCTTTATATACAAATGGAAGCTATACTTCGAATTTTATTCCTTGTGCCAGCGGTAAACTATTTCCATAATTGATGGTATTCGTTTGCCTGCGCATATAAACCTTCCAGGCATCAGAGCCTGACTCGCGACCGCCACCGGTTTCCTTCTCTCCACCAAAAGCCCCACCAATCTCAGCACCTGAAGTACCCAAATTTATATTTGCAATTCCGCAGTCCGAGCCGGCATGCGATAAAAATTGTTCCATCTCTTGCATACTGGTTGTCATCATCGCTGATGAAAGGCCTTGCTTCACTCCGTTTTGTATAGCGATGGCTTCGCCAATAGTTTTGTATTTGATCAAATATAAAATAGGCGCGAAGGTTTCTTGCTGCACAATTTCAAATGTGTTTTTAACTTCTGCTATGGCTGGCTTTACATAGCAGCCCGATTCGTATCCTTTGCCTTTTAGCACGCCACCAGCTACTACAAAAGTGCCGCCCTCTGTTTTTACTTTTCGTAATGCATCGCGATAAGCTTTAACAGCCAATGTATCGATAAGCGGCCCAACATGATTTGCCTCATCTAAAGGATTGCCAATACTTAACTGGCCATAAGCTTTCTTTAAATTCTGCTTTACTGCATCATATATTTTTTCATGTACAATTAGTCTGCGGGTGGTTGTGCAACGTTGCCCGGCCGTACCAACGGCTCCAAACAAAGCACCACGTATAGACATTTCAAGATTTGCATTTTCTGAAATAATAATGGCATTGTTGCCACCTAATTCAAGTAATGCACGGCCTAATCGTTCGGCAACCGTTTTACCAACGGCCTTGCCCATGCGCACGCTACCAGTTGCTGATACCAGTGAAATATGTTCATGCGAAGAAATACGTTGCCCGATTTTATAATCGCCATTTACAATGCACGACACACCTTCCGGCACGTTATTCTTTTTAAAAACTTCGGCCACAATATTTTGGCAAGCGATGCTACAGAGCGGAGTTTTTTCTGATGGCTTCCAGATACACGTGTCTCCACAAACCCAGGCAAGCATGGTATTCCAACTCCATACAGCTACGGGGAAATTAAATGCAGAAATAATTCCAACAACACCCAATGGATGATACTGCTCATACATTCTGTGCTGCGGACGCTCTGAATGCATGGTTAAACCCTGAAGCTGGCGCGATAGACCAACTGCAAAATCGCAGATATCGATCATCTCCTGTACTTCGCCCAATCCTTCCTGGTATGATTTTCCCATCTCATAAGAAACAAGCTTACCCAATGGTTCTTTGTATTTGCGAAGGGCTAAACCAATTTGACGAACAACCTCACCTCGTTTTGGAGCAGGCACTAAACGCCACTCAAGAAAAGCCTGATGAGCTTGTTTTACTATTTTGTCAAACGCAGCATCGTCTGTGCTTTGAATGGTGCCAATTAATTTTCCATCAACTGGAGAAAAAGATTTTATAACTTCTCCTTTTGTGCGAAGCCACTTTTGTCCTGTAGAGGTTCCAGGATTTGATTTTTTTATTCCGAGTTTGGAGAGTGCTTCTTCAATGCCAAAGTTTTTCATACTTAGTAATTCTGGTAGGCTGCAAAGCTACCGAATTTACCAGTCCATGCCAATCGTTTGGCGGGTTCCATTTATTAGCACGCCTTCAATCAGCACGCCACCCTTTTTCATTTCCATGGCGCGATTGAGGTCACTCACATTATCGATTTCAACTTTATCAATATGGGTGATGATAAAATTTTCCTGAATTCCGGCTTTCTTCCATTTACCAAAAGAAAGTTTTCGAATCAGCACGCCCCCATCGAGACTAAGTTCATTCAACTTTGAATAGGGAACCTCATCGAGTGTGGCACCTTCAAGTTCATAACTAATGGGTTTTCTTTTTATTTCTTCCGAACCTTCAAAGTTTTTTAGTGTTGTTGTTACCGATTTTTGCTCACCGGCTCGCAACAAAGTAACATGGATAGGTTGCCCAGGTCTTTTTCGCGCCACCCATTCCTGCAATTCTGAAGTTCCACCTACTTGATGATCGTCAATGGCGGTGATTACATCGCCACCTTCAATACCAGCCGCTTCGGCAGCACTTCCTTTATTTACAAATCTTACCAAAACCCCTTGCACAACATCCAGTTTAAAATTATCAGCCAGTTCAGCAGTTACATCAATAATTTGAACCCCGAGTAGTCCGCGCTGCACTTGGCCGAATTCTAACAAATCATCCATTATTTTTTTAACTAAGCTCACCGGTATAGCAAACGAATATCCAGCATAACTGCCGGTTGCCGTTGCGATAGCGGAATTAATTCCAATCAATTCGCCTTTGAGGTTTACCAACGCCCCACCGCTGTTTCCCGGATTCACTGCGGCATCGGTTTGAATGAAAGATTCGACCTGCAAATTATTTTTGTCTGAGAGAATTCGAATGTTTCGTGCTTTAGCGCTTACGATTCCTGCTGTTACAGTTGAATTCAGATCAAAGGGATTGCCAATGGCAAGCACCCATTCACCGGTTATTATTTTATCAGAGTCGCCATATTTTACAAAGGGAAGATTCTTAGCTTTTATTTTTAACAAAGCTAAATCAGTACTAGGGTCCTGACCTACTAATTTTGCAAAGAACCGTTGATTGTTGTTAAGAACAACTTCAATCGAATTAGCATCTTCAATAACATGATGATTCGTTACAATGTAGCCATCATCAGAAATGATTACACCAGAACCGGAAGACTGTGCATGCGGGTTCAAATAACTATCCAACGCATTGAGACTAAATTTGCCACCACCATATACGGTGCGAATGTGAACTACGGCAGGTGTTACTTTATGTGCGGCAGCTTCAAAATTAATTACACCTTGATTTCTGTTTGATGAATCGGATGAAAAGTTAGTCAGGCGTAAATTTTGCCGTTCTTCAATCGAGTTATACGTAGGCCCAGCATCATAAAATTTCAGTGTGACTACTGAACCTATAATGGCACCAATAAAAGCCGTGCAAACAACCAACAGAATCAATAACGAACGCTTCATAACCCATCTCTTTCAGGTAAGTTACGGGTTATCTCGTAATTGGTTAAATGAATAAAGAATTATTTCATTCAAATATGGATAAAACAAAAAATGCCCTTCCGGAAACGGAAGGGCATTTAAAAAAAACCAACCCCAATTTATATTAGCTCACTTTAATACTTTGTTTCAGAACTTTCTTTTCATCTTTTGGAATGCTTAATTCCAAAATTCCATTGTTGTACTTCGCATTAATTTTTGATGCATCAGTGTTTTCAGGCAGTGTAAACGACCTGCTGAATGAACCGTAATGGGTTTCAATGGAATGATAATTTTTATCTTTCTTTTCGTTGGAGAACTTACGCTCACCACTTACAGTAAGGTAATTATCATTTACCTCAATATTGAAATCTTCTTTACTCAAGCCGGGTGCAGCTAAGTGAACCTCATAAGCTTCTGGGGTTTCTACAATATCCACTTTAGGGACAAAACGGCTTCCGCCTGAGCGAGTAACGGAGTCATCGAAAAAGCGATCGACCAAAGCACTAAATGGAGTTGGTACAAAATCATTTGGGTTATAGCGAACGATACTCATAATGTTATTTTTTTAAGGTTAAACATGTTGTTTTTAAATCCACAATACCTATAGTGAAAAGTATGCCGATGGATTTCTAACCTCAAAAAGTAGACATTATGACCTGATTCGTATTCAAATCAGGAACATATCATGACATTAAGTCTATAATTTTTTAAATTCTTGCCTGATAAGTATAGAGTTGGAAGTAGCGGCCTTTCTTTTCAATCAACTCATCGTGCATTCCGCGCTCTTCAATTTCACCATTTTCAATAACCAATATTTGATTGGCCTGGCGAATGGTACTCAGTCTGTGTGCAATTACAAAAGTTGTTCGTCCACTCATCAAACTCCTTAAGCTTTCCTGGATATAGCTTTCACTTTCGGTGTCCAGGTTCGATGTTGCTTCATCCAAAATAAGAATGCGCGGATTAGCTAAGATAGCGCGTGCGATTGCAATGCGTTGACGCTGCCCGCCTGAAAGTTTAACTCCACGTTCACCAATAACGGTATCTAATCCTTTCTCAAATCGATCAGTAAACTCTTGAACGAATGCACCTTTAACAGCTTTGATTAATTCGTCTTCGGTTGCCTTGGGCCTGGGAAATAAAATATTTTCACGAATGGTGCCTTCAAAAAGAAAATCATCTTGCAGTACAACACCCAACTGACTGCGATAACTGTTGAGAGACACTTTCGTGATATCAACTCCATCTACTGTAATCATTCCGCTATCAGGATTTAAGAACGTGGCTGCTAACCCAGCGATTGTTGTTTTACCAGATCCTGAAGTACCTACCAGAGCGATAACCGAACCAACTGGAGCCGTAAAGCTTATATTTTTCAAAACAGGTTTTCCTTCTTCATAGGCGAACGATACATCGTTGAAAACAATTTCGCCTTTAATATCATCCATTTTAATTGTGCGCACCGTGCCATCATCTTCAATAGCCGTATTCATAATTTCTTCTGTACGATCGAGCCCGGCAAACGCTTCTGTTAATTGCGACCCGATGTTACTCATTTGAACAATTGGAAACGTAACAAACCCAAGGAACAACACAAACGAAATTAAATCGCCCATGGTCATGCTATCATTAATTACATAATAGCCGCCTAACCCCATAATACCAACAGTAGCAAGCCCAATTAAAAATGTTGCTGAGCTGGTGAGCAAGCTGGTGGAGGTTAAACTCTTCTTTACGTTCAAATAAAGTTTTTCAACGCCAACTTCAAAAGTTTTGATTTCCTGCTCTTCAGCATTAAATCCTTTTATTACGCGAACGCCATTTAATGTTTCAGTAAGGCGACCGGTAACTTCAGCATTCAATTGACCGCGTTCACGAAATACCGGACGAATAAAACTGAATGCTTTGAAAGAGATAACTCCAAACACCGCCATTGGAACAAGAACAAGCAGCGTCATGATTGGACTAATCTTAATCAACATAAAAAGACAGATCACCGCACTAAGTGTTCCACCCACTAATTGAAGTAACCCAGTACCAACCAAATTGCGCACCCCTTCAACATCAGTCATAATGCGTGATACCAGCGCGCCTGATTTGGTATTATCAAAAAAACGGATCGGCAAACGAAGTATTTGTTTTTGCACCTTAACTCGTAAAACCGAGATAAGATGTTGTGCCTCTACACTCAAAATTTTTGTGAGCATGTAGGAAGTAACAGCCTGCACAACAATTGAAGCGAAAATAGCTCCAAGAATTACTTTCAACATGTAGAGATCTTTATTGCCCATAACATCGTCAATGATGTATTTGGTAGCCCAGGGAATTACAAGCGAGGCTAGCCTACTGATTACGATTAGAATAAGGCCGATGGAGATAAGTTTTCTGCGCGGCCAGATAATGGTTTTAAAAACTTCGCGAAGGGTGATTTTTGATTTCGACATAGGGTGGGGAAAGAATTTACAATACTACTTATTCGGGGACGGATTAGTTGTTATTTTATTGTGATGGGAATAGAAAATTATCTACCTAAATTCATAACCTAATCCCATAAGCTGAGTGAGTAAGGTTGGTGGGGCATCGGTTGCCGTTACCCGATCTTCTAATTTTGGTGCGATAGGAGAGTGCACAGCAAGATATTCTTCAATCACCTTGTGCAAATTTAGACCTAAGCGTTTTGGTTTCGATACATTTTTTATCCTACAAATAGTTGTATCCGGATCGCCTTCGCGCTCGCATGCAACAATCGTATAAGTTTTTTTCAATTCAATAGATTGATCGTTTACTTTTATCCAATTCACGCGTTTACCCTCCTCACTTCCGATGGTAAAATTTATTTCCATGCCCTTAAAGCGCACCACCCAACCGCCAAATCGTTTAGCAGGATCTTTAGCAAACGCATTATGCAATTCTTTTTCCATCCAATCCCACAATTGTTTTCCGGTAATAACGCCTTGTTTAGCTTCACTATCTACAGGCAACATGCTCCACAAAAAATCCATGGTTATTTCTGCGAGCCCTGTTTTTTCATCCGGTACTAAAGGCGGGCAAAAACGAAATCCATTGCTTAGCGCGATGTCTGGTTTAAACTTCCACATGATGGCATCGGTAATGAAGTTGTCCATCGGGGTTTCATTTACATAATACCGAACCAACGGAGTTTTGGTACTGCCGATAACCCGATCCAATTCTTTCCGATGCGGTTCGCGCGCATCTTTCACAAGTGCTTTCATTTCTTCATCTTCTTTGTAGATGTCGGGGTTAACATCCAACAACTGATACGATTGATCTTTTATTTCACCGTTCTCAATTACAAAATCTAATTTGGCAATGAATGAACCGAAGGCACCAGGTTCGGTAACTTTTGCAAATGCCCCGGCAATGGGTTGCCGCACGCGCTCATGAGTATCTGCACCTAATATATAATCTACCCCTTTTATAAATGGCATGCTGGATAAACCAACCTGTTGTGCCAAACCCATGTGTGTTAATAAAATTACAAGCTGACACTTTTCATACTCCCGCAGTAGTTGAATATACCGCGCAACATTTTTTTCGGGATGTGTGAATTCAATGCCCTTGCTGTAAGCAGGCGATTGGCGTGTAGGAGTAAACGGATCATTATATCCAATGAATCCAATCTTTAAGCCACCAATTCGTTTTACATAGTAGGGTGGAAAAATTAATTCGCCATTAAACTCATCGGTAGTTTGATGAAACATGTTTGCGCATACTTTGGCTCCGGTATATCCAAACATATCCTTCATCATCATTTCTTTTCCATACACAACTTCCCAATTGCCGGGCAGCATCAGATCATAACCAATGTTATTCATTAATGGCACTATAGCGCGCCCTTCACTTAGTGCAGCCACACCACCACCCTGAAAACAATCACCACCATCAATCAGTAATGTGTTACCCGGATTTTGATTGCGCAATTCATTGATCATTGTTTTTAATGTTGCATAGCCACCACGCTTTTTATAAACAGGTTTCCCGTTCTCTATAAAAAATTCATCGTGAATCAAAAGTTGCCCGTGAATGTCTGCTGTTTGCAATAAGGACACCATGCTGGCTTTACCTTTTTGCACCGCTTTATTGCTCGCCATTTCACGACTCTTGTTTGAGCCATCTTCAATAGAAAGTGCCGAAACCGAAAGGGGAGCGATTAACCCGCCACCCACACCCAAGGCTAAGCCGAGGCCGGTTGCTTTTTTTAAAAATTCTCTGCGACTGGATTCTGAAAGTTGAATATGCAGTTCAAGTTCTATTTGTGTGATGACTTTTTTCTCGCATGATTTACACATGCATTCGCTGGTATGGGGCATAACTAATTAACGTTTGAAAGGATATGTAACTTGTTTAACAAATGTCTTTGGAAATTTTTCGTCCCCGGCAAATCCAAGGGGTTCATTCATTCCACTTTTGGGTAAATAGTTTGTTTTAAAAATGTAATCCCAAATGCTTAAGCTAATTCCAAAGTTTACTCCGTGTTTCTCAGGTAATTCTTTAGCGTGATGCCAGATGTGCATAACGGGGTTATTGAGTATGTATTTAAAAGGACCATACGTGATGTTAAGGTTAGCATGGTTTAAATGACCAATGGCAACGGCTATAATGTGAATGATAAAAAAATCTTGTAATCCAAAACCAATCATCGCTAGTGGAATGTATTGTAAACTTTTGTAGATGATGGTTTCCATCCAATGAAAGCGAAGGTGTGCGGCAAAGCCCATCTCTTCTACCGAGTGATGTACTTTATGAAACTCCCACATCCATGAAACACGGTGCAGTAAACGATGGGTATTCCATTGAATAAAATCGGCAACTATAAACATGAATAAGAGCTTACTCCAGGTGGGCCAATTTTCGATATTAATGGCTACCAGATTTTCAATTCCAAAAAGACCAATGAAATTATTGAAAGCATCAACTGCTATATTGGAGATGGCATTATAGCCAATCAACGAAAACAAAAAGAAATTGAAGAACATATAAAAACCATCAAGCCAATAATCTTTGCGAAAGATAGATTGCGACTTGCGCCAGGGAGTAACTATTTCAAGCAGCCAAACTAAAGCAGAAAGCCCTACCAGCCACCAGAAGTAATTGTGCCACGAGGGGTAGGCTACTTCGTTTATCAGGTAATTCCAATAACCGGTATATGAATCAACGATGAGTTTCCAATAATGTGCCATTTCTTTTTAACGAGAACAGCAACGAAGGTAAGATAGTTTGGAAAAAGAAAGGCCGCTATAACAGCGGCCTTATCTGTGCTCTCCCTCTTGGACTTGAACCAAGGACCCTCTGATTAACAGTCAGATGCTCTAACCAGCTGAGCTAAGGGAGAATATGTTCTGGTTTCCCGATTTTCTTTAACCTCCCGATAGCTATCGGGAGAGCTAAGGGAGAATTTTGATTCCCAACTGAATTGGGAGTGCAATATTAAGCCTTTGAGCCTGAAATATCCAAAATCAAAAGAAAAATAATCTGATTCGACTAAAACCCTTGCGCATATCATTCCGTTCCTTAACTTTGAATTACAAAGTACTTTTAAAATGGATAAAAATTCGGATTATCAAAAAGACATTGAATCCATCCGCGAGTTGATGGAGCGGTCTGTAAAGTTTGTGTCCCTTAGCGGCCTCTCTGGAATTTTAGCCGGCTGTTATGCCCTCATTGGAGCAGCAGTTGCTTATTCCATGATTCAGTATCCTCTTTCTCCAATAAGCTATCGGCAGGAATCCGTTCAGGATATTTACATCATTATAAAGTCGCTTGTTATTGCGCTTGTTGTTTTAATTGTCTCGCTTAGCACAGGCTATTTTTTAGCCTCAAAGAAGGCAACTAAATCGGGAACGAAAGTCTGGAACTCGGCAAGTAAAAAACTTCTGGTTAATTTGGCAGTGCCGCTATTAACGGGAGGAGTCTTCATTTTATTCTTATTGTTTTATGGTCAATTTGGTATTGCCGCACCAGCTTGTCTTATTTTCTATGGACTGGCATTAGTTAATGCAAGTCCTAACTTATTTGATGAATTCCGATATTTGGGATATACAGAAATTATTTTAGGGCTCATCTCTACAGCCTTGCCGGGTTTTGGATTAATATTTTGGGCGATCGGGTTTGGTGTGCTTCATATTATCTATGGAGCCATGATGTTTAAGAAATACGATCGATGAAAAACCCGTTCGAAAACTTAGATAAGGTAATGGAGCATCGGGTGCGGTTGCAGATTATATCTGTGCTGGTGGCCAACGACTCTTATGATTTCAATGCCTTGAAGGAATTGCTGGACGTAACGGATGGAAACCTGGCCACTCATTTAAAAGCCTTGGAGCGGGAAAAATATATTTCAATCAGTAAATCATTTGTTGATCGCAAACCCAACACGCGTTATAAAGTAACAGAACGTGGACGAACTGCTTTTAAGAAACACCTCGATGCGATGGAAGAATTAATCAAACAACAGCGGAAGTAAAAAAATTTGATCACAAACTTTTAAATACAAAGTACTTTTAAATAAATTAAAAATGACTATGGAAACAGCAACCCCCAATCTCTTCGAACGATTTAACCAATGGATTACTGAATCAATTATGGTAAAACTTTTTTCTATCGGTTTTTTAATTCTCATTTTATTGATTCCAGCTTCTTGGATTGAAAGCCTGATTCGAGAACGGCAAGGACGGGCAGATGAAGTTATTCGTGAAGTATCTGAAAAATGGTCGGGCGATCAGACTTTATCAGGGCCGGTACTGATGATTCCATTTACTAAAATTGAGACCTTAAAACGCTGGAATGACGGCAAACAAATTGAAGAACTTAAAGAAACAATGCACAAAGCTTATTTCTTACCGGAGACATATAAGGTAACAAGTAAGGTGAAAACGGAGAAGTTGCAACGTGGAATTTTTGATGTGGCAGTTTATGTGAGTGACATTGCCATGGCTGCAACCTTTGAAGCTCCTGATTTTACAAGTTGGAATATTCCAGATGAACAAGTTCATTGGAAGGAAGCTGTACTGATTAATGGTATAACAGATTTGAGAGGGATCAGTGAGAATCCGGTAATTCAAAATGGAAATAAGAAACTTTTATCTGAACCCGCCAGTGACGTTGGTTTAGCTATTGAAGCACAACAATATTTAGAAACCGAGTATGATGGTGAAACTGCGACAGCAATGCGCAGCAAATTGGTAAGCGGAATTGTTACGCCATTGGGTTGGACCGAACGCGCAAATTTTGTTTCCGACTTTTCAATCAAGCTAAGTTTAAAAGGTAGTCGAAGCCTTTACTTTGTTCCCGCAGGAAAATCCACGGAAGTAAAAGCTGAAGGAGCCTGGCCTTCACCAAGTTTTGAGGGTAAGCTATTGCCTGAAGATAGAAGCGTTACTGAAGAAGGATTTACTGCCTTTTGGAAAGTACTTTCTTTTAATCGTCCTTTTTCACAAAAGTGGTTGGACTCCGAACAATCACTTAGCGGTTCAGAATTTGGGGTTCGGCTTTTGATTCCTGCTGATCAATATCAAAAAAGTATTCGCACAGCAAAGCATGGAGTGCTGGTTATCATCTTAGCTTTTACTGCTTTATTCCTTGTTGAGATAACAACCAAAATAAGGATCCATCCTTTCCAATATATTTTGATTGGCGTTGCACTAATCATCTACTACACGCTGTTGCTATCACTTTCCGAACAAGTGGGTTATAATATTGCCTATGCAATTTCTTCCATCGCAACTATTTTACTTGTGAGTTTTTATGCCACGAGTTTTTTGAAACGAAAATCCATCATTTTGTTATTCACCACCTTGATGACCTGTTTCTATGTTTTCATATTTGTGATTATTCAGGCTCAGGATTTCTCATTGCTGATCGGAAGTGTGGGCCTATTCTTAATCATTGGATTCTTAATGTATTTCTCACGAAATATTAAGTGGTACCGAGAATCGGATGCCAATTGATTACTGGCTTGGATAATGAGTTGACAGTTGACAAAAAACAATTGACAAGATTATAGTAATAATTGTCAATTCTTTCTTTGTCAACTGTCAATTATGAAATTTCATTATCTTTCTCTCATGATAAAAGTAATTTTTCTTTTGTGCATGCCCTTTCTTTGCGCAGCGCAACATTTGGTAGTTCCATCAAATCACATTGTTAACGATCGTTGGCAAGCGCATTGGATTGGTCCTAAAGAAAACGTAAATCAATATGGAGTTTATCATTTCCGAAAATCGTTTGATTTAAAAAAGAAACCTTATCAGTTTGTAATCAATATCTCAGCCGATAACCGATACCGGCTCTACGTAAATGGAAATTATATAACCGATGGTCCACAGATTAGCGATGCGCGACATTGGAAATTTGAATCGCTCGATATTGCTTCCTTCCTAAATGAAGGCAAAAATGTGCTGGCTGTTCAGGTTGTAAATTTTGCTGAAGAGGCTCCCGTTTATCTAATGGGTAAGCAGACGGGTTTAATTGTGCAAGGTGATGATTCGATTTCTTCTGTCGTTAATACAAATAAGGAATGGAAATATTTGGCAGATAAGGCAATCACGCCTTTAGTTTTCAAACCGGGCAACCCTAATCTATTCTATCAATATTATGCAGCAGGACCGCTAGAGAAAGTGGATGGTGCTAATTTCCCTTGGGGATGGGAGACATCAAACTATGATAATTCGGCCTGGCAAGCATCAAGCATGTTTGCAACTGGAGCACCCTTTGGCGTTGTTGGTTTTGGTGATGCTTTGCGCGAGCTGGAACAGCGATCAATTCCATTGATGGAACGCACACTTCAAAAGAGTGGGGTTATCAGGCGAAGTTTAGGATTGAAAAAACCGCCAACCAGTTTTCCAATTTCAATTCCCGCCAATGCTACTTGCTCTATATTGATTGATCAGCAAAGTTTAACCTCGGCATTCCCAGAATTAATTGTCACGGGCGGAAATGGCAGTGAGGTTAAAGTGATTTATGCGGAAGCACTTTATGAAGACATTAAAAAGAAAGGCAATCGCGATTCTATTCAAGGAAAATCTATTCATGGCGTTTATGATATTTTTTTACCTGACGGAAATAATAACAGAGTATTCTCAACAGTAACGTATAGAAACTTTAGATATGTGCAGTTTGATATTACTACCGCAGCAGAGCCACTGACCATCGAAGATTTTGAGAGTTGGTTTACAGCCTATCCGTTTGAGAAGAAAGCCACTTTCACATCAAGTGATAAAAGTTTAGAGAAAGTTTTTGACATCGGGTGGCATACCGCGCGGCTATGTGCTTATGAAACTTATATGGATTGCCCGTATTGGGAGCGGTTGCAATATGTGGGCGACACACGCATTCAAGCGCTAGTTTCTTACTATGTTTCGGGTGATGATCGACTTGCAAGAAATGCGATAGAACAATTTCATCAATCGCTTACGTATGATGGACTTACCTATAGTAGATATCCATCTGAGTTGCCTCAATTTATTCCCAACTATTCATTAGTGTGGGTCACCATGGTTCACGACTATTTCATGTATCGCAACGATCCTGAGTTTGTAAAAACTTTCCTTCCGGGAATACAGCGCGTGTTAGATCATTTTGAAAAGTTTATGACACCAGACAACATGATGGGCGAGCAACCTTATTGGGATTTTTTCGATCACACGTTTCCTACTCATAAAATTGTGGAGGAGAGTTTTTTTAAGCGGCTCACTACTAATTCACTTTTCTATGCCTATACCTTAAGTCTTGCTTCGAAGATGTATGGCTATTACAATCAACCAGAGTTGGCACAGAAGTACTCTATCCGAAGTCAACAATTGAAAGCAGGAGTGAAGCGCCAATGTTGGGATGCTAATAGGCAACTGTATGCGGACACGCCTGATAAAAAACATTTCAGTATGCATAGCAACATCATGGCTGTGTTGTGTGGGATAGTTCCGAAGGAAGAGCAAGCCGATTTTGTAAAACGAATTGTAGAGACTAAATACCTTACACCCACAACACTCTATTTTGATTTCTATTTAGGGCGCGCGATGAGTCAGGCGCAGACTGGTGATCTTTATTTGACGCTACTTGACAAATGGAAAAACCTTTTATCCCTCGGACTTACAACTTTCCCGGAAGGAGTTGATCGCAGCGAATGCCATGCATGGAGCGCTAGTCCGGATTTTGAAATGCTGGCCACCTTTGCTGGGATACAACCTCAGACTCCTGGGTTCAAAAAAGTTTTAATCCGACCTCAATTACAAAAACTAGAATCAGTAAAGGGAAGCATTCCACATTGGGCTGGAGACCTAGCTGTTGATTTCCAAAAAAATGGAACTCAGTTAACGGGCACGGTTACGTTACCCAACTCAATTACAGGCCGACTGGAGTGGAATGGAAAAGTTGTTGATCTTAAGTCTGGTGAGAATAAGATTTTGGTGAATTAAATAACATACATGTGACTTTATCTTCCTTAGCTTAAAATTTCTTGTAACTCACGTTCTCTTATTTTTGTTAAATCAAGTGTCGGATACCTTTCGATAATTATGTCACCAGCATTTTGTGTCTTTATTGTCAAGCAATAATATTTTTCAATATCTTGTCTAATCACAACCGCATCATCATGCTTGATTGAGTAAATTTTCGGATTAAATTTAGCCAGCCTATAAAATAATAAGTTACAAATTCAGATTTGTTGATTCTCTCTAATACTTGACGGAGTGGAGAGAAGCTAAATAACATAGGCACAAGTAAATATAACGTGCCTAGTAGCAAAAAATTTGTATCTATATTATTCTTGGTGTTTTCAAAAAATCGATATACAAAAAATGATGTGCTAGAGAATATAATCAGGGTGAACAGAATATTTTTAATTCTTATATTTTGCAAGAGGTTGTAATTCCAGGTTCTTTTCATGTATTGATATAACCCAAATCTTTTTTCTGAATTTAATTCACAAGATCACAAACCTATTCTTTATCCAAAAACGGATAGCGATAATCAGTAGGCGTAACAAACGTTTCTTTGATTGTTCGCATAGAAACCCAGCGCAGCAAATTAACTTTTGCTCCGGCTTTATCATTGGTGCCCGATCCGCGTGCGCCACCAAATGGTTGTTGCCCAACAACGGCTCCTGTTGGTTTGTCGTTAATGTAGAAGTTACCGGCAGCGTTCACTAATTTTTTTGTAGCAAGTTCAACGGCAAAGCGATCTTTAGCTAAAATAGAACCTGTAAGTGCATACGGTGATGTGCTATCAACCAGTTCAAGAGTTTGTTCAAAATTCTCAGCGTGATAAACATAGATTGTTATTACCGGACCAAAAATTTCTTCACACATAGTAATAGAAGAAGCATCTTTAGTAACAATAACGGTTGGCTCAATAAAATAACCTATCGACTTATCATACTTGCCGCCCGCAATAATTTCATTCATTGGGTTAGCCTTGGCTTTATCAATGTATCCGCTGATGGAATTAAAGGCTTTCTCGTCAATCACCGCATTGATAAAGTTTCCAAAATCTTCAGTTGGCCCCATCTTAAAGGTTTTCAAATCTTCAATCAGATATTTTTTTACATCGTCCCAAAGATTGGATGGAATATAGCAGCGTGAGGCAGCCGAACATTTTTGTCCTTGATATTCGAAGGCACCTCGTGCGATAGCCGTTGAAACTTCTTTAGGGTTGGCGCTCTTGTGCACCATAATAAAATCTTTGCCTCCCGTTTCGCCAACTATGCGCGGATAGGTTCTGTATTTATGTATGTTGTTACCGATGGTCTTCCAGATATTTTGAAATACACCGGTGCTTCCTGTAAAATGTATTCCCGCAAAATCGCGATGATTGAAAATAACTTCGCCTGCATCGGGTCCGCTTACATAAATCAAATTGATTACACCATCCGGTAAGCCAGCTTCTTTTAACACTTGCATAATTACATTCGCAGCATATACTTGCGTGTTAGCTGGTTTCCATACCACCGTGTTGCCCATCATGGCTGCACTGGTAGGAAGATTTCCGGCAATGGCCGTGAAGTTGAAAGGTGTGAGTGCGAATACAAATCCTTCAAGGGGTCTATATTCCATTCTATTCCAAACACCAGAAGATGATGCTGGCTGTTCGCTGTAAATTTCGCCCATGAAGTGTACATTGAATCGAAGGAAGTCGATCAGTTCGCAGGCTGAATCGATCTCTGCCTGAAAAGCATTTTTAGATTGCCCCAACATAGTAGCAGCATTTATTTTGCTGCGGTACGGGCCCGCTAAAAGGTCAGCTGCTTTTAAAAAAATGCTCGCTCTGTTTTCCCAACTCAGATTGGACCAAAGTTCTTTCGCAGCAAGTGCCGCGTTTATAGCTTGCTCAACGTGATTTTTATCACCTTCGTAAAAGTGTGCTAAAATATGTTTGTGATCGTGGGGTGGTGATAACGTCTTTTTATTTTCTGTGCGCACTTCTTCCCCGCCAATGTACATGGGAATATCTAACACCGTTGCTCGCGCATCTGCTAATGCTTTTTTTAGTGTCGCTCGCTCTTTGCTGCCAGGTCCATAAGGTAGGATAGGTTCGTTTACAGGAGTTGGAATTTTAAAAAATCCGGTTGACATAAGTCTTGAAATTAATTGATGAAAGAAAGATTTTTAGTGACGGCTACAAAGTTAAAGGAAATGCATGTTTTTAAAGAATGTTCAACAACTCTTTCAAATCACTTATTTCAAATTCAGTTTTTTCCTGATGTGGAATTTTATTGGGATTAAAATAAACGGTATCGAGCTGAGCATTTCGGGCGCCACCAATATCGGTAAGCAAGTTGTCTCCAATCATAAGTGTGCTGTCTAAGTCGAATCCACTTTCGTTCAGCGCAAACTGAAAAATCTCTTTCGCAGGTTTTTTATGACCGGCCCGGGCAGAGGTTACTACATTTTTGAAATAAGAAGTTATACCCGATGATTCCATTTTAATGGATTGAATTTCATCAAAGCCATTGGTAACAATAGTCATGGGGTAGCGTGCATGCAGGTAATCCAGCACCTCAATAGCATTGGGCATAAGGCCACCTTTTTTTGGAGATAGAGAAATGTAGTCATCTGAAAAGGAAAGTGCAAAATCATATTTATCTATTCCATAGGTAAGCAGAATTTTATGAAAGCGTTCAAACTTAATTACATCCCGATGGATTTGTCCCAGATCATACTGAGTCCATAGATGGGTATTTATTTGAACAAATGTTTCGAGAAAATGAGAAATTGAGGGGACTCCAATTTCCGAAAGTTTATGATGATGAAAAAGCTCCGTTAAGGTTTCGGATGAATTGGTTTCATAATCCCAAAGTGTGTGATCAAGATCAAAAAGAATAGAGCGATACTTCATTTCAGGTAAGTTGACTGATGGGTTTTATTTTAAGTTTATTGAGTGACAATTCGCGGTTGGTATAAAGTGTTAAAAAAATCTGTTGATCTTTTTGAAGTATTGCATCCCGACTAAGGAATTGAAAGATTTGACGGGTGATGTCAAATACTTCTTCTTTGAGTTGATAGAAAACCCATTGATTTATTTTTCGGGACGAAAGAATTCCGGAGTTCTTTAAATACAGTAAATGCCGGGAGGTTTTAGTTTGGGTGAATTCAAGAATATGTTCCAGATCAGTAATACACATTTCACCGTTTGTCAAAATGAGGTTTAAAATGCGCAGGCGTGAGGTATCGGAACAAGCCAAAAAAATCTGGGCACCTAAATCAATATTGAAATGTTTTAATCGCATGACTGCCAGAAAATCAAACTTTTGCTGATGTGCGAAGATAAGAAAAACCATTGGTGTAGGAAGGAACTTGTCATTAGGCTTAAATGGCTTGAATTTCTATCTTTGAAAACTAAAGATTGAACTGTGAGATCTATTGACATTATTTTTTGTGGATTCGTTTTGTTGCTGTGCACTGCTTCGGTCACTAACGCACAAACAAACAGGCGTATTATTCAACTTTCGGGCTTCGTAAGCGATAGTGTAAATGTGCTGCCGGGTGTTCACGTGTACGTGCCCAAAGCCGGCAGAGGAACAAGTACTAGTCCGGCAGGTTTTTTTTCGATGCCGGTATTAGAAGGCGATAGTGTTGTAATTAGTTCGATAGGATATTCTCGACAACATTACATTGTGCCCAGGGGTGCAAATGATAACCTGACTATTATTGTAGAAATGGTTTCGGATGTTACTTATTTGCGTGAAGTGCAGATTATGCCTTTCCCTACTGAGGAGGTTTTCAAGCAAGCGGTGCTCGCCTTAAATATTCCTTTTGACAATGGTATTGACCAGAAAAATCTTAATGCTGAACTTATGGCACTTATGTTGAAATCTACGCCAATGGATGGCGCTGCTAACTATCGATACTATATGGATCAATGGTCAACATCTGCAGCCGATAAATTTCAACCACGCACCAATCCATTTTTGAATCCATTCAATTGGGCAAAATTTATTCGGGATTTAAAGCAGAAGAAAAAGTAAAACCAAAATTTTACTATTATTGCAGCCTCAAAAATTTCTTTTGAGATAATTACTCGAGATGTAGCGCAGCCCGGTTAGCGCATCACGTTAGGGACGTGGAGGCCGGAGGTTCGAATCCTCTCATCTCGACAATCAAAGCTGCTTTTTCTAAGACAGCTTTTTGTTACCATAATACACTGTCGCATTCCACCCGTTATTTGTCGCGATTCAGGGTTACGGTTCTTTTTCTGAGAACTATTTTTATAAAAAATTAATTCGACAAAGACCATGGAAAATTTCAAACTAGCATCTGATATCAAGGTTTATTGCATCAAGGCAAAATCATTCCCACAAAGTGTTCTCGAAGCACATCAAAAGCTTCATTCCCTGGTTCCATATACGTTGGAAAGAAAGTACTTTGGCATCTCAAGACCTGAAGTGGAAAGTCAAGGTAAGATTGTTTATAGTGCCGCAGCCGATGAGTTAGTAGCCGGAGATCTTAGTAAATATAACCTTGAAGAATTCATTATTCCGAAAGGCAATTACATTTCTATAGTTGTTCGCAACTATATGGATAACGTGCCGGCCATTGGCAAGGCATTTGATAAACTCACCGCTTTTCCTGAAATAGATCCCCAAGGGTATTGTATTGAAATGTATTTAAATGATAAGGAAGTGAGGTGCATGATTAAGTTAAAGAAGAGTTGATGTCTATTGGTTTTTTGAACTTTTAAAAGTTAAGCCTTTCAGGCAAACAATAATTAGTATTTTCATCACAGCATCTGTTGCTATTGCAGTTTTTATAATGATGGGCTGGGTAGTTGATCTTTAGTTGAATAATGTAGATGACCTTTGATCAGTGACTTATTTATCCTTATGAATTATAAGGATAAATCAAAACTGTATGAGCTACCTACGAAAATTGAGCTCGGCCGAAGTGAGCATTAGTTCTATGGCCGACATTGCCTTTTTATTGTTGACATTCTTTTTGACGACAACCGTAATAGATAATCACAAGGGGAATAATCATGATGCTGCCCACTTGGTCTGAAATACCACCGGTTTCGGATGTAAACAATCGCAATCTGTTTAAAATTCACATCAATTCAGATGATAATTATTTAATTGAAGATGCAGTAAGACGCGATTTAGCTGGAGTTCGAAAAGATATTAAGAAATTTATTCTGAACAACGCGCGCGCGAGTAACCTATCAGAAAATCCGCTTAAAGCGATAGTCTTGTTAAAAGCAGATAGAGGCACAAGTCATAAAGCCTTCATAGCCGCTTTAGATGAAATTCAGGGTGCTTATTATGAGATTTATGCTGCACGTGTTGGAATTACGTCAAAGGAGTTTAGGCAGTTGGATCTTAATAAACCTTACGATCGAAAAATTTATGATAAAGCGCGTGAAGGATTTTCTATGAATATTTCTATCGCGGAACCGTCAGGTAAATAATTATTTATAAGTTCCAATTTATTTATTCTTAGGGAAGTCAAAGAACACCATTTCACCGCATCCAAATCGCGCATCTCTCCAAGTATCTATTTTAAGGATTGAATAGATTACGCCACAAGTTGGAATATTCATAATATTTTCATTCAGCAGCAAGTTGGCAAACTCAGTAAGACCTGGGTTATGCCCAAAGATCATAACAACTTCTTCACTATCTCGTGGCGAATCTTTTATTTCCTGAATTACTTTTAAAATCTGATCTTCATTAGCATGATATAATCGTTTGTCGATTTTTATTTTTTCTTCTGAAAAGCTAAGTGCCTTAGCTATTACTTTACAGGTTGCTATGGCGCGCTCGGCAGGGCTGCTCAACATCACATCGGGGGTAATGCGTTTCTCTTTCAATCGCTTGCCCATGCGGGGAGCATTTTTTTTACCACGCTCATTGAGGGGTCGGTCGAGGTCTCTCATCTCAAGATTATCCCAACTAGATTTTGCATGGCGTACGAGACAAAGAATTTTCATGATGAAAAGGCTTGCTAAAATTTTAGGTGCCTAAATTTTTTCTTTGGTATCCTTTAAGGCACTTGAGGTAAAATTAATCAAAGGTAGGTGTATCTTTGTTCTATTGTATGGAAAAACGTCCTCTAAAAAAGAGAATTAAGTATTCAGCACTTTATTTTTTTATAAAGTTTCTGATTTTCTTCTCAAATCTCTTACCTCGAAAAATCTGGTTGAGTTTCTGCGGGTGGCTGGGTAAGATTGCCTACGCAGTTTCTCCAAAGCCGCGCGAACGATCAATCTATCATCTAGGTCTGGCTTTTGGTACAAGCAAATCCCCACGCGAAATTGTTGCACTCAGTAAGAAGGTGTTTGTGATGTTGGGCAAGAATGCTGGTGATATACTTCGTTCGTTAAAAGTAAAAACACTTCAAGATCTAAATAAATTTTTAGTAACGCATGGTTTAGAAAATTATGAACGTGCTTTTGCTAAGGGTAAGGGAGTCATGTTTCTGACTTCACACCTTGGGGCTTTTGATTTACAAATTACAAACATGGCTTTGCGCGGATTGAATCCAAACATTGTAGGTACGGCATTGAAAGATGAACGATTGAATGAGTTGCTTTGGGAATATCGAAATGCCTTTGGCGCTATTGCTATTGAAAGAGGTAAAGAAAGTGTGCGACTCTTTAAAGCCCTAAAGTCGGGTGGCTCTATTGCTATATTAATTGATCAAGATACAAAAGTAAAAAGTAGGTTCGTTGATTTTTTTGGCATGAAAGCTTCTACGCCTATTGGGGCAACCATTCTTGCGTTGCGCACGGGTGCCGCGGTAGTGCCCACCTATATTTATTTAGATAAAGACGGTAAGCAGCGCATGCACATCCTTCCCGAAATTCCTTTAGTTGTTACTGGCGATGAAGAAACTGATCTGGTTGTGAATACACAGAACTTCACAAACTTTACCGAACAAATTGTGCGCGAACATCCTGAGCAATGGGTGTGGATGCATGAACGCTGGAAAACAAGACCCGGTGAAGAAATTGTTTAATTTAATTTTATAGATGATGATCCGATTATTTTTTTGTGGCGCTTTGCTTTTTATTAGTTCACTTTGCGGGGCGCAGATCTCAAAACAGGAGAAGAAAATTATTTCCTATATAGAGGGCAACAACGCAAGCGCTAAAAAACTTCTGGAGGAAGTAGTTAACATCAATAGCGGCTCTATGAACTTTGATGGAGTTTATCAAGTAGGGCAAATTTTTAAATCCCGACTGGATGCATTGGGTTTTAAAACTCAATGGATTGAAGGCAAATCATTTGATCGGTCTGGCCACCTAGTGGCTTACCACACCGGAAAGGGAACTGGTAAAACTTTATTGCTTATTGGTCACTTAGATACTGTGTTTGAAAAGGAAAGTCAGTTTCAAAAATTCAAAATGATAAACGATTCAACTGCTACGGGCCCTGGCGTTTCCGACATGAAAGGTGGCGATGTGATTATCATTTATTCCCTGGACGCCTTGAAGCAAGCAGGACTATTAAAAGATATGAACATTGTTGTGGTAATGACAGGTGATGAAGAACTCAGTGGGCGACCACTTGAGCTGGCGCGTAAAGATTTAATTAATGCTGCAAAAGTTGCCGACATAGCAATTGGGTTTGAAGATGGTGATAGTAATCCGGCAACGGGTGTAGTATCAAGAAGAAGTTCATCAGGGTGGGAATTAAATGTTACTGGTATTCCAGCACACTCATCGCAAATATTTACTTCGCAGGTAGGCGCAGGCGCCATCTACGAAACATCTCGAATCTTAACTGGATTTTATGAGCAACTCGCAAGTGAAAAAGATCTTACGTTTAATCCGGGAATGATTTTGGGAGGTACAGATATTACTCGTGATTCAATTCTTGATGGCGGTTCAGCATTTGGAAAAGGAAATATTGTAGCAAAACAAGCCGTGGTTACTGGAGATATCAGAGCAATTTCACCCGAGCAGTTGAAGAAAGCACAAAAAATTATGCGGGAAGTAGTGTCGCATCACCTTCCACAAACTCAAGCAACGGTAACGTTTGATGAGGGCTATCCACCGCTTGCCCCAACAGATGGTAATTTTAAGTTATTAGCAGATTACACAAAAGTGAGTGAAGATTTGAACCTTGGAAAAGTAACAGCCGTAAATCCACGCGATGCCGGTGCTGCTGACATTTCTTTTACTGCGGGTTATGTGGATATGGCAATCGATGGATTAGGACTTATGGGTGGCCATGGCCATACCGACAAAGAGTATGCAAACCTAAATTGGTTACCCAGACAGACTAAACGTGTTGCACTTCTGATGTATCGTCTTACTCAGAATCCAGTGAGCAACAAAAAATAGTTACTTCTTAAATACAAAGTACACGGCAAGAATTAGAAAAATGAATCCGATAAGATGATTCCATCGGAAGGTTTCTGTTTTAAAGAAGAGCAAAGAGAATATAACAAACACAACTAAGGTAATTGCCTCTTGAATTACCTTCAGCTCCATCAGTGAAAATGGACCGCCATTATTTTTAAAACCTATACGATTGGCAGGCACTTGCAAAATGTATTCAAAGAGTGCAATGCCCCAACTGATCAGGATGATCGCAACCAATCCTAAATTCTGCGACCAACTCATTTCCTTAAACTTCAAATGCCCGTACCATGCGAGCGTCATGAAGGTGTTTGATAGCACAAGTAGGAGGATTGTGTAGAAGGCTTTCATTAATTTGAAGATCAGATAATGAGCTGATTTGAAAATTTATAAACGAGCATCATTCTCAAATTTCGCAATCATCAAATTATTTAACCAGTTTCTTATATCGAATTCTGTGCGGCTGTTCATCACCCAATCGCTTGCGTTTATTTTCTTCATACTCGCTAAACGATCCTTCAAACCAAACTACTTGCGAGTCGCCTTCGAAAGCAAGAATGTGCGTGCACACACGATCTAAAAACCACCTGTCGTGAGAAATAATTACGGCACAACCGGCAAAGTTTTCAAGCGCTTCTTCCAATGATCGAAGTGTGTTTACATCCAAGTCGTTGGTTGGTTCATCTAACAATAAAAGATTTCCTCCTTGCTTTAAGGCAATGGCTAAGTGCGCGCGGTTGCGCATCCCCCCGGAAAGTTCTTTTACTTTTTTCTGTTGATCAGTACCACTAAAATTAAACTTACTCACATAAGCGCGTGAGTTTATTTCTTTCCCGCCAACTAATAATAAATCATTTCCGCCTGTTATCGCCTGAAAGACGGTGTCTTCAGGTTTCAAATCATCATGCTCCTGGTCAACATAGGCGATCTTTACGGTTTCACCAACTTTAAATGTTCCAGCATCGGGTTTCTCTGTTCCGGTAATCATCTTAAATAAAGTTGTTTTACCAGCCCCATTGGGTCCGATAATTCCAACAATGCCGGCAGGTGGTAATGAGAATGAAAGATTTTCGTAAAGCAGTTTATCTCCAAATCCTTTGGCTACACCTTGTGCTTCAATTACAACATTTCCTAAGCGTGGCCCCGGTGGAATAAATAATTCAAGTTTTTCTTCGCGCTCGCGTCCTTCGGCACCTAATAATTTTTCATACGCACTTAAGCGAGCTTTTCCTTTTGCTTGTCTACCCTTCGGGTTCATGCGCACCCATTCCAACTCGCGCTCAAGCGCTTTCTGTCTTTTGCTTTCCGTTTTTTCTTCCTGTGCTAAGCGTTTTTGTTTTTGATCCAACCAGCTTGAATAATTCCCTTTCCAGGGAATACCTTCACCGCGATCAAGTTCTAAAATCCAACCCGCAACATTATCCAAAAAGTAACGGTCGTGCGTTACCGCGATTACGGTTCCTTTATATTGTTTTAAATGTTGTTCCAACCAATACACAGATTCTGCATCCAAATGGTTTGTAGGCTCATCGAGTAAAAGCACGTCTGGTTCCTGAAGTAAGAGCCTGCAAAGCGCCACGCGTCTTTTCTCACCCCCACTCAGGTGCTCAACATTTGCTTCGGCTGGCGGACAGCGCAAGGCATCCATGGCACGTTCCAATTTGTTATCCAATTCCCAGGCATCAGCAGCATCAAGTTTTTCCTGAATTTGGCCTTGTTTGGTAATTAGTTTATCCATGGCATCCGGATCTTCCATTATAGCCGGATCAGCAAATCTTTCATTGATGGTTTCGAATTCTTTTAAAAGTGCAACAACATCTTTCACACCCTCTTCAACAATTTCACGTACTGTCTTTGTTTTGTCTAATTGAGGTTCTTGTTCTAACAAGCCTACGGAAAAAGTAAGGTCAGAAACTACTTGACCCTGAAACTCTTTATCGATTCCGGCTATGATTCGGAGTAAGGAAGATTTTCCCGAACCATTAAGACCGAGTACTCCAATCTTAGCTCCATAAAAGAACGAGAGGTAGATGTTCTTCAATACTTGCTTTTGAGGTGGGTAAATCTTGTTTACACCCGACATTGAGAAAATTATTTTTTCGTCAGCCATGGAAATTTAAAGTTAGAATGGGAGTGCAAATATGGCTTTTTTGAGTCAATAGTCCACAGAAGTAAGTAATCCATTAAGAGGATATGTAGAGGTTATTTTTTAATTATTGAACAATAGAGACTTGCCTATTGACTATGAGCTATTTAATTTTATTTTTGCGGAAAATTAAAGGGAGGACACACTTATGTATTGGACACTGGAATTAGCTTCATATTTGGAAGATGCGCCTTGGCCGGCTACGAAAGATGAGTTGATAGATTTCTCAATTCGCTCTGGGGCACCGTTGGAAGTAGTTGAGAACCTTCAAGAGTTGGAGGACGATGGACAACCCTATGAAAGTATTGAGGAGATCTGGCCAGATTACCCTACCAAAGAAGATTTCTTTTTTAATGAAGACGAGTATTAATCGCTCTTCTAAAGTATATCTAAAGATAGGCTGGTGAAAACTGGCCTATTTTTTTGCTATCCATTTAGAGTTTAGTAAGGCTTCGGCCACAATCAAATCCTCTTGTGTAGTGATTTTTATATTCTCATAGCTTCCCTCAAACAGGGAGATTACATGCCCGCACTTTTCTGCCACGCTGGCATCATCTGTCATACTAGCATCTTCTTTTAATTGATAAGCTTGCTTGATCAATTCAATATCAAAAGTTTGTGGTGTTTGGATTAACCGAAAGCGAGAACGATCCACTGCCTTTGTGTTATCTTGATCAGTCATCCGAAGCGATTCTTTCAATCGAACTGCAGCCACTGCCGATTGATGCACAGCCGCTAATCGGAATGATGCGCCAATAATATCTTCGCTCACTAACGGGCGCACACCATCGTGGATTGCAACTAAGCCTGGAGCCTCAATTTTATCAAGCCCATTTTTAACAGATTGAAAGCGAGTCTCGCCTCCTTTTTGTAAAATGATTGATCTATTAAAAGAGTGTTTTTTAACGAGTTCATTCCAGATTGGAAAATCGTCTTCGGGAAGCACCAGAACGATTATTATTTTTTCTGAATACCGATAAAAAGCTTCTAATGTGTGGATGAGGATGGGTTTGCCATTCAACTCTAAAAATTGTTTTGGGAGTGCGCTTTTAATCCGCGTGCCTTTACCACCAGCTACAATTAATGCATATTCTTTAGAATCCATAGATTTGTAAAAATACCTTTTTTTGAATCTATGATTGTCATCAGGATTTTTCTTCTCGCCTTTAATGTAGCTATAGTTACTTATCTTTTATATAGAATGCTTCAAATCTATAAATCGAATTCACCAAACAAGGGCTGGATTATTGGAATTGGGATTTTCCTTTTATTTGTCCCTGCTGCCATGCTCATGGGATTTTTGAGGCCATCACCCATTTACCTCTTACTTTATCCGCTGGCTATTTCTTTGCATTTATATCTGGTTCGTAATTCATAAGAATCTAAAACATCTCAAAAAAAAATGCCTGATGAATTCATCAGGCATTTTGATTTTAATTTCTATCTGTATTAAACGATAAGCATGGAATCGCCATAAGTAAGAAACTTATATTTTTCTTTCTTGGCTGTTTCGTAAGCTTTCATCACTAAATCAAATCCACCAAAAGCACAAGCCATCATTAACAAGGTTGATTCTGGTTGGTGGAAGTTAGTTACCATTGCACTGCATATTTTGAAATCGTAAGGAGGGAAGATGAATTTATCAGTCCAACCTTCACGTTCTTTTAAACGATTGTTTGCAGATACGGCAGTTTCCAAAGCGCGCATGGTAGTTGTGCCGATCGCACAAACTTTCCTTTTCTCATCTAGGGCTTTGTTTACAATATTGACAGCATTAGTGCCAACAATATAGTTTTCCGAGTCCATTTTATGTTTAGTCAGATCTTCTACATCCACTGCACGAAAGGTGCCTAAACCAATATGCAGTGTAACAAAGGCCATATCAATACCTTTCAACTGCAAACGCTTTACTAATTGTTTAGTGAAGTGCATACCTGCTGTTGGTGCAGAAACAGCACCTTTGTTTTTGGCGAAAATAGTTTGAAAGCGTTCTTTATCAGCTGGCTCTACCTTGCGTTTGATGTATTTTGGAAGTGGAGTTTCACCAAGTGTTTCTACAATTTTATCGAAGGCTTCGGAGTCACCATCAAATAAGAAACGAATAGTGCGACCCCGAGAAGTGGTATTATCAATGACTTCAGCAACCAGATCGCCATCACCAAAATAAAGTTTGTTGCCTACACGAATTTTTCTGGCAGGGTCAACCAACACATCCCACAAATGCATTTCAGCATTCAGTTCGCGCAATAAAAAAACTTCAATCTTAGCACCGGTCTTTTCTTTACGGCCATAAAGCCGAGCAGGAAATACCATGGTGTCGTTACCAACCATTACATCGCCTTCATCAAAATAGTTGACTATGTCTTTAAAGGCTTTGTGCTCAATCTTGCCAGTGCTGCGATGAAGCACCATCATGCGTGCGTCATCACGATTCTCTGCTGGATGTGAGGCGATTAAACTGTTTGGAATTTCAAATTTGAATTCGGAGAGTTTCATAAGCTTACGGGCTTTGTGACCCTTGGGTAGGGTCGGTTTTTTTAATAAGGACGCAAAAATAGGATATGTTTTGAATGTCGAGGAATTTTTTGAGCTTGTTTTAGAAACAATTTGACCTTTTAAGCGTCTGGATTTTAATTCTTTGTAGATGGCTAGTCTTCTCAACAATAAAACATTGAAGATTGAGTAAAAAACACTGTTTATTGCAACCTGAAATCATAAAAATCGGTTAAACCCACATGCTAACAATACGTTTGATTTTTGAAAGTCTTGGTTTTGCCTACAAAGCCTTGAAAGCTAACATTTTAAGAACCGTACTTTCGCTATTAGGCGTTACCATTGGTATTTTTTCTATTATAGCCGTGTTGACTTTGGTTGACTCACTTGAGAAAAACATTAGGGAGAGTTTTAATTTTTTGGGTAGCGATGTAATCTATGTTGGCAAATGGCCCTTTACCGGAGGTACTGGACGCGATTGGTGGAAGGATTATATCAAACGCCCCAACGTTTCCTATGCCGAGTATAAATTTCTAAAGGCCAACATGAAGCAGGCCGAAACGGTTTCTATTTATGCAGATCGGGGAGGTATGACAATAAAGGCAGGTAACAATGGGATCAGTCAGATAAACCTAATTGGTGCGGATTTAGACTACGATAAAATTTTTGAAATCAATTTGGAGAACGGCCGATACCTAACCAATGATGAAATTGAAGGTGGTCGCAATGTAGTTATTATTGGATATGAGGTTGCAAAAGCTCTTTTTCCAAATACAAATTCGCCAGTGGGGCAACAGATTAAAATCAAAAATCTTAAATTCAATATTGTTGGAGTAACTACGCGCGAAGGAGAAAGTTTTTTAGGTACGCCCAGTAAAGATTACGGAGTAATTATTCCGTACGATGCATTCCGTAAGTTATACCAAACAGGCACTGGTCAATGGTTTGAATTAGGATCCGATATCGGGCTGAAAGGAAAGGAAACTGATATTGGATTGGTTGAATTGGAGAGTGAAGCTCGCGGACTAATGCGCGTAAAACGCGGACTCAAACCTATCATGAAAGATAATTTTGCATTGAATCGCCCCGAAGCAATTGCGAATGCAATTAGTGGCGTGTTTGATGTATTGAGTATTGCCGGTTGGATTATCGGTGGATTTTCAATGTTAGTTGGAGGATTTGGAATTGCCAACATCATGTTTGTTTCTGTAAAGGAAAGAACCAGCATTATCGGTTTGCAGAAATCATTGGGTGCTAAGAACTACTTTATTTTGTTTCAGTTTTTATTTGAATCTGTTTTCTTGAGCTTGATTGGTGGATTGGGCGGGTTGTTTTTAGTTTGGTTGCTTACCTTGGTACCTTTTGGAAGCCTGCAGGTGGTTCTTTCCATTAAAAATATTGTGTTAGGTTTAGGTGTATCCTCCACCATTGGTTTGATTGCCGGAATTATTCCAGCTGCTATGGCCGCACGTATGGATCCTGTGACTGCTATCCGGGCTAACTGAGTTTAAAATGAATTAAAAGAACCAGCCCATGCAATTATTGCATGGGCTGTTTTTCACTTTTATACCAACCAAGTCTTGGCGACAAAATCAATTTATTTTTTTTCCTTCACTTCCTTTTCCTTCACTTCCTTTTCGTTTGTTTCTTCAACTTCTTCTTTTATTTCCGCACCGCCATTGATTTTGGCTTTGATCTTTTTTTCGAGTTCATCCATTAATTCTGGATTATCTTCAATCAACTGTTTCACAGAATCACGACCCTGGCCAAGTTTGTTTCCGCTATACGAGAACCACGATCCAGCTTTCTGGATCACATTAAGTTCAACCCCCAAATCAACAATCTCACCCGATTTTGAAATTCCTCTTCCATACATAATATCAAATTCAACCACTTTGAATGGAGGCGCCACTTTGTTTTTCACCACTTTAACCTTCACGCGGTTTCCAGTAATGTCATCTGGGCTTTCTTTGATCTGACCAATTCTACGAATGTCCAATCGAACAGAAGCATAAAACTTCAAAGCATTTCCACCTGTAGTGGTTTCAGGATTTCCGAACATAATCCCAATCTTCTCGCGCAATTGGTTAATGAAGATACACGCACAACCTGTCTTGCTTATTGTACCAGTTAGTTTTCTTAATGCCTGCGACATCAGGCGGGCTTGCAAACCCATTTTACTTTCGCCCATCTCGCCTTCCAATTCAGCTTTTGGAACCAGAGCCGCAACCGAGTCAATCACTATAATATCTATGGCACCCGAGCGAATTAAATGCTCGGCAATCTCAAGAGCTTGCTCACCATTATCTGGCTGCGAGATCAATAGATTTTCAGTATCGATTCCCAACTTTTCTGCATAGCTCTTATCAAAAGCATGCTCTGCATCAATGAATGCAGCAAGCCCACCTTTTTTCTGGGCCTCAGCAATGCAATGCATAGTAAGGGTCGTTTTACCAGATGATTCCGGTCCATAAATTTCAGTAACCCGGCCACGCGGTATTCCACCAATGCCAAGTGCAATATCTAACCCCAACGAGCCAGTAGAAATTGCCGGAACATCCATCACTTTGGTATCATTCAATTTCATTACGGTACCCTTGCCATATGACTTCTCTAGTTTGTCGATGGTAAGTTGAAGGGCTTTTAATTTTTCTTTTGCATCACTTTTTGCTTCGCTCATATAAATCAATCGGTTATTTACTATTTTAATCTAATTCGGGCATGAAATTACTATTTTAAATAGTATCCGCAAGCGAACTCATTGATAAAAAACTAATTTATTTAGTATTTATTAATTCATACCTTATAAGTAGCTTAAAAATAGGGCTATCAGTCTTAATTTGCGCGATACTCATGATAAAAAAGATCTTTATTGCTTTAGGGTTGTTGCTGTTGATTTTAGTTGCTTTCAACTGGGAGTTGGTAGTTTATGGTGCTCGCCAAGGCTATGGCCAGTTAACAATTGTCTGGAATGCTAAACCAATTCAGGAATATTTGGACGATCCTGAATTTCCAGATTCGCTAAAGGCTAAACTGCAGCTTATTGGGGAGATAAGAAGGTATGCTATTGATTCGCTTGGATTAAAGGATACCAAAAACTACCAAACCGTTTATGATCAGCGAGGCCAGGAAATTATGTGGGTAGTGCAGGCTTGCGAACCCTTTGAACTCAAAGCTAAAATCTGGGATTTTCCAATCGTGGGCTCTGTTCCATATAAAGGATACTTTCAGAAACAGAAGGCATTGGACGAACGGACCCAACTCGAACAAGAAGGCTTCGATGTTAGTGTTCGAAATCCTGGTGGGTGGTCAACACTTGGTTGGTTTACCGATCCGATTTTGAGTGACATGCTTAAACGAAATGAAGGCGACCTTGCCAGTTTAATCATTCATGAAATGGTGCATGCCACCGTGTTTGTTAAAGATGACGTTGATTTTAATGAGAACCTAGCCTCATTTGTTGCCGATACGGCTGCCTATTATTTTTTGGCCGCGCATTTCGGAAAAGACTCGCCACAATTTATTCAGTACTTGCAAGAGGATCAGGACTATCGAAAATTTAGTAAACATATTTTAAGAGGCACCCAGATGCTGGATAGTTTATATAAAGAAATGAAACCCAATGAATCAATTGAAGCCAAGAAGGAAAAAAAGAAAGCCATGATTTCACTTATTATGAATTCAGCCGATACACTTTCTTTATTCTCTCCGCGAAAGAGTTCAGGCAGGTTGCCCAATAATACGTACTTTATGTCTTACCACTTATATCAGGCGCGACAAGGAAATTTCAAAAAAGAACTTGATCAGAATTTTAATGGAGACTTGAAGCGATATATAAAACATCAGGTTGACTTGTATCCCTTTCTGTAATGTGACGCGAAATGAAACTGACCATTAAGGAATTGTTAAGGAGTTAACATCGCTTTTTAATTAACTTAATTTGTCTCTATTTTTGGCATGTGCTTTTAAGCCTTTAACAAAGTAGGTCTTTGTGGCACACTCATCAAAGATTTGGAATAAGAAATCTAATCACTAAATAGAAAGATTATGGGTAACAAACCAACGCAAAAGGTGCTGGTAGTAGATGATGAAGAACCCATTCTAGAACTTTTAAAATATAACCTTGAAAAAAACGGCTATGATGTCCGCACCGCCACTGATGGATTTGCAGCAGTAGAAATAGCCCGCAAGTTTCATCCTGATTTAGTGTTACTCGATATCATGATGCCCAAGATGGATGGCGTTGAGGCTTGCCGCCAGATACGTGCCATGCCAGAGTTGATAAATACATTTATAGTGTTTCTTACTGCACGTGCCGAGGAGTATAGTGAAGTAGCTGCATTTGATGTAGGTGCCGATGATTATATCCTAAAGCCTATTAAGCCACGCGCGCTTATGAGTCGCTTAAGTGCACTTTTTCGCAGAGATTCAAAAAAGAAAAACACTTCTAGTCAGATTAAAATTGGCGACTTGTTGATTGACCGCACCAGTTATACAATTCACATAAAAGGAAAAGAGATCAGTTTGCCAAAAAAAGAATTCGAACTATTATTTTTTCTTGCCGAAAATCCCAATAAAGTATTCAGTCGCGAAGAGTTATTACAGAACATTTGGGGATTGGATGTTTACGTACTGGCCAGAACTGTAGACGTTCACATTCGTAAAGTGCGCGAAAAGATAGGAGATGATTATATTACAACCGTAAAAGGAGTGGGGTATAAGTTCAATCTCAGTTAATGCATGGTATATAGTGCCCGTACGTTAGCCCTTCTGTTGGCAGTTTCCATTGCCATCGTTACATCATTATTTCTTTCTCTTATTGAAAGCGTTGGCCGCGATGCCTTGGTAGTTGCAGCTTTAATCAGTTTCTCCTCTTCTTATCTGCTCGTATTTGTTGTGTTAGAGTTTCTTGTTTTTCGAGAGATCAACAAGATTTATAAGATGATGGATAAACTGCGCAAGCAAGAACTTGGTAACATTTCAAAACAAAAGTCGGGCGCATTCAATCCCTTGCAAAATATTAACGAAGAGATTTATTCATTCGCTACACTCAAGCAGAAGGAAATAGATGAACTTAAAAAGTTAGAAGCTTTCCGTAAGGAGTTTATTGCTGATGTTTCGCATGAGTTAAAAACTCCGATTTTTGCTGCTCAGGGTTTTGTACATACATTATTAGATGGCGCTATTAATGACAAAAATGTGCGTACCAGGTTTCTTAAAAAAGCAGCCAAGAGTTTAGATGGCTTAGATATTCTCGTTCAAGACTTACTTACGCTTTCGCAGATCGAGACTGGAGATATAAAGATGCGCTTTGAGAATATCGATCTTCGTAAATTGTGCTTGGAAGTAGTTGAGCAATTTGAAGATAAGGCTGAGAATAAGAATATCAATCTAAAGTTATTTGATAGTCACCAAAAAGTAAGTGCCTATGCCGATTGGCAGCGAATAACACAAGTAGTAACCAATCTTGTATCAAATGCTATCAACTACACGCCCGATGGGGGCGAGGTAAAAATCACCTTTGATGTTGGTAAAAAAAACATCACAACTTCTATTGCCGATACGGGTGATGGAATTCCATCACAACATATTGGAAGAATCTTTGAGCGTTTTTATCGGGTAGATAAAAGCCGCAGCCGCGAGAAGGGCGGAACAGGTCTTGGATTGGCAATTGTAAAACATATTTTGGAAGGCCATAACAGCAAAGCCGAGGTGCAATCAACACTAGGAAAAGGCTCGATCTTTAGTTTTAAGCTTCCGCGATCAAAATCAGATAGCTCAGAATTGGACGAGGCATAGTAATTTTGCCGAAGGATCTTTTATGAATTAATCCCGATAAAAAATAGCTGAAAGGCCAATCATTGCATTAGAAGTATTTTGTTGGTTATCGCTAAAACTTTCGCGAACAAAAGTTCTCTCCCTATAACTTTGCCAGGTATTGCGTTCAGCGTCTTTTCCATCAGTAAGGTAAAGCATTGTCTTTGATATGGTCCCTTTTCTAATTTTTCCATCTTTATCTAATTCTCCTAAAAATTCAATAGCAACAACTATTCCTGCAGTTGAAAATGGGATTTGATACTTTGCCATATCTATTTTGAGGGGTTTGTGGTGGCCAGCTACATCAAAAAGAAAATTTTGCTTTGTTATCTCTGCGCCCACACTGTTTTTCACAGTTGGCTCATAGAATCTAATTCGAATTCTTGATTTTTTTTCAGCGGTTATGCCTAATAGTAAAGATTCTATGAAACCTTCTTGTTGAAAATCATTTTTAATGAAGGTTGCGAACTGAATACCGGGCATGCCAGCACTTATGGTAGAACGTCTTTTGGTTTTCAGATAACCAAACTCTTTCCGGTCGCTTTTGACTTTTACTTTTTTAGCTTTAATTGTTACACTTTGAAGAAATGCAATATCAGGATGAAGATAAACCTTATGATTTTGATTTTTTATATCCTCAACACAAATGGTAATTCGTTTGTAACCGATGGACGAGAAGATAAGTGAATCTACAGATGTCACATTAATTTCAAAAAACCCTTCTTCATCTGAGTATGCGCCTCCTTGTTTTCCGATCGGGATAATATTAACATAAGGGATTGGTTCTTTACCGCTAAAGGATTCAACAGTTCCTTGAAGTTTTTCTTGAGTTATTCCCGGCAGTGGAATGAATAGGAAAAAGAATAAATTAAACCGGATCATGTGTGTAAAAATAAAAAGGACTTTAATCATAGCAAAGTCCTTTTTATTGAAGTAGTAGCTTTGGGCTACTTAGTGCTGTAAGCTTAAAATTATTCGGGACAGATTGCCGTAACATCTTCTTGTGTGTTGTACCAATTGATACCTAAAAAACGGTGTTGGACATTATAAGTGATATGGACACATCCACTTGCATCTATATAAGAACCTGATTCGATGTAGACAGCTCTGGCATCTGCAGAATAACTAGCTAAAGAAAATGTTATAGCTAATGCGCAAGTGAGGAATAATTTTTTTTGATTTTTCATGGTTTTGTTTGGTTAAAGGACATCTAAGTGAAAGATAGTTAATTTAGTTCACTAAGCAACCAGCCAATAGCGCTATGCTTATGCTCTTTTGAAAAAGTGATTTGATTGATAACTAATAAGGCGGATATGATCTGCTATGAGTGTACTTTTGTGTAGTGAACGCTCCACGATTTGATTTTAAAAAGTCGATCCTGTATCAGGATGATGACTTTATCCTGATCAATAAACCACCCTTTATTTCAACCCTTGAGGATCGAAACGACAGCCAGAATATTCTGGCCTTAGCCAGAGAGTATGAGCCTGATGCTCAGGTTTGCCATCGATTGGATAAAGAAACGTCTGGTGTTTTGGCTATTGCCAGGCATCCTGAGGCGTATCGTCATTTAAGCATGCAATTTGAAAACAGATCCGTTTCCAAAGTTTATCACGCTGTGGCGGATGGCATTCATAATTTTAAAGATCAGCTAGTTGATGCGCCCATTTTGAAACAAAATGACGGTACTGTTAAAATTTCAAAAAGTGGCAAGGATGCCCAAACCTATTTTACCACCAGCCAATCTTTCAAAAATCATACACTCATTCTTTGCCGGCCTATTACCGGCCGTATGCATCAGATTCGCGTTCATTTGGCTTTATTGAAAGCATCGATTACCGGAGATGAGGCGTATGGGGGCAAACCTTTTTATGTTTCCTCTATTAAAAGAGGCTTTAATCTTAAAAAATTAACTGAAGAGGAACCCTTAATGAAAAGGGTGTCGCTACATTCTTTTTTGTTAGAATTCGAATTATTTAGGGGTAGCAAAATAGCAATAGAGGCACCCTACCCAAAAGATTTTCAGGCTCTTATCAGGCAACTGTCTGAAAATAAGCGATAAATCCGCCCATGGAACTACTGAATTATCTGCCTAAAAGTGTATCGCGGCTTGCATATTCAGTTTCTTGAATCTACTTTTGTGTCCCTTTTTGAGGGGGTAAGAAGTACTTAAAAGTTTATTAAAAGCTAAAAAAGTGGATCATAACAGTTATAAAACGACCAACGCCAGCAAATCAACTGTAGAAAAGAGTTGGGTAGTGGTTGACGCAAAGGATCAGATATTGGGTCGTGTTGCCAGTCAAATTGCTCGCGTATTGCGCGGAAAGCATAAGCCAAGCTATACACCAAACGTTGATACAGGCGATCATGTAATCGTGATTAATGCCGAAAAAATTAAAATGACGGGTAAGAAGTGGACAAACCGTGTTTATTTCACCTATTCTGGTTATCCGGGCGGTCAGAAGGAGTTAACTCCTAAAATGATTGGAACTGGAAAACATCCACAGCGGTTAATTGAGCATTCAGTGCGTGGTATGTTACCTAAAAATAGCATGGGTCGCGAAGTGTTCAGAAGCCTACATGTGTACGCAGGTACAGATCACCCTCACACAGCGCAACAACCAAAAGAATTAAAGTTCTAATAAATGGAGATTATTAATACCATCGGGAGAAGAAAGACCTCAGTAGCCAGGGTTTATGTTAAGCCAGGCAAAGGTCAGATCATCATAAACAACAGAGAGTTGAATGATTATTTTCAATCAGAAATTCTTCAGACAACTGTTAAGCAAGCTCTTACACTTGTAAAGGCCGATGGTCAGTACGATGTGACAGTGAATGTAGAAGGTGGTGGAATTAAAGGCCAGGCCGAAGCAATCCGCTTAGGTATTGCACGTGCTTTAGTAACTATCAATACGGAAAACCGTCCTCCGTTGAAAAAGGAAGGATTATTAACTCGCGATTCGCGCATGGTGGAAAGAAAGAAGCCAGGACGTGCAAAGGCGAGAAAGAAATTCCAGTTCAGCAAGCGTTAATAGAAATAGCATGGCAGAAAAAATAACAACCGAAAGTTTAATGGATGCAGGTGTTCACTTTGGACACTTAACCCGCAAGTGGAATCCGAAAATGGCTGAGTACATTTTCATGGAGAACAACGGAATCCATATCATTGATTTGAACAAAACAATGAAGTGCCTTGAGGAGGCCACTTTTGCACTTAAGAATATTGTACGCTCAGGTCGCAAAATCATGTTTGTGGCTACCAAAAAACAAGCGAAAGATATAATTAATGCAGAAGCTACCCGCTTAAACATGCCGTTCGTTACAGAACGCTGGTTAGGTGGTATGCTTACCAATTTTGCTACTATCCGTAAGTCATTAAAGAAGTTGGCTCAGATTGATAAGTTGATGAAGGATGAAGCTTTCAACAACTTAGCCAAGCGTGAGCGTTTGATGGTTACTCGTGAGAAAGCCAAACTTGAGAAATTGTTGGGTGGTATCACCGATCTTAATCGTTTGCCTGCAGCACTTTTTGTTATTGACGTTAAACGCGAGCATATCGCTGTAGCGGAAGCGTTGAAATTGAATATCCCTGTGTTTGCAATGGTTGATACTAACTCAGATCCATCGAATATCGATTTCCCTATTCCTGCAAATGACGATGCATTTAAATCAATATCATTAATTGCTGGCCACGTAGGTAAGGCAATTGAAGAAGCACTGATGGAACGTAAGAAAGATAAAGAAGAGGCTGGTCACAAGAAGGATGAGGAAGAAAAAAGAAAAGTTGACGAGGCTGTAGAAGAAACAAAATAATTGTCAATTGACGATTTTCAATTGACGATTTGCGTTGTCATTTAAATTGTTAGTTGCCGAAATTAAGATAAAGACATCGGCCCTTAAAGCCGATGTTTATTTTTTAAATCAGAATTGAAAATCAAAAATCTAAAATTCAAAATAGTTATGTCAGTTATTACCGCACAAGATGTAAATAAGCTCCGCACCATGACTGGTGCCGGAATGATGGATTGTAAAAAAGCGCTTACTGAAGCGGAAGGCGATTTCGAAAAAGCCATTGAAATATTAAGAAAGAAAGGTCAGAAGGTTTCTGCAAGCCGTTCGGATAGAGATACAAAAGAAGGATCAGTGTTTGTTAGAACTTCAGCGGATAACAAAGAAGCAGTATTGATCGCATTAAATTGTGAGACGGACTTTGTTGCCAAAAATGAGGAGTTTCAAAAACTAGGCGAATTGATTGCTGATACAGCATTTTCAAAAAAGCCAGCTTCTACAGAAGCACTATTAGCTGAGAAAGTTGAAAACTTAACCATCAATGAACGCATCATCGAGTTGGTTGGTAAAATTGGTGAGAAGTTAGAGATCAGTTCATTCATTCACATGGCAGGCGAGGCCGTTGTTCCCTACATTCATGCAGGCAGCAAGTTGGGGGTGCTGGTTTCTTTAAAAGGTGTAAATGGAAAAGACGTAACCGAAGTTGGTAAGGATGTAGGTATGCAGATTGCGGCTATGAGCCCGGTGGCTGTAAGCGAAAACGATGTTGATAAAACCATCATTGAAAAGGAATTGGAGATTGCCAAAGCTCAAATCATTGCAGAAGGCAAACCAGCAAACATGGTTGATAAAATCGCTCAAGGAAAATTGAACAAATTTTTCAAAGACAACACGTTGTTGCCTCAGCCTTTCGTAAAGGATAATTCTAAAACTGTAGCTCAATACTTAGATACAGTCACTAAGGGATTAACCGTAGCAGAGTTTAAGCGCATAGCGATTGGATAATCTTATCTGTATATAGAAATTTAAAAGGGAGCTTATCGCTCCCTTTTTTTATGGCTAGAAAAAGCTGCACACGAGGAGCCAACTACAATCACACCAACAATAAATGTGATACTTGAGATTTTTAGTCCTTCGAATATCGCAGATGTTTGATTTGGGTCAGACGAGGCTTCAAGTAGATCAAAAGTTTGAAATAGTCCAACGATTACAGAAAGCAACAGCAAACCGATTCCTAGTAAAGTCAGATGTCTGATGAATTCAGGTTGTGATAATTCAAACTTCATTTCCTTGTTCAATAGATAAGATATTTGATTGGCTTGATACTAATTTAAGAATGATGTAAGCGAACATAGACACACAGAAAATTGATAATCCGTAGATAACTGTTATTACGGCAACTTTCAATCCGCCCATAATTATCTGTGGTGCTACCATTTCATTCATTGCCTCAAGTGCATCGAAGGCGTTAAATAATCCAATGATTGTACTAAGCACTCCCCACGCAGCTGCCAACCCACCAATTTGCTTTACTGCTTCCAGCCATTTTGTATTGAACTGTTTTTTTTGAACTTGAGCAATAACTAAATAAATTAAAATAGAAAAGTTTGTTGCCAGCATTAGGAATAAAGGAAATGTGAAGAAGATTCCACCTTCAATGTGAAGATTATAAAATGAGATCGCTAACATAGTTGTAAAGTTTAGTTTTAGATTTTGTTTCAGCAAGTTTAAGGAACTATCGATAGCGTAAATATTTTTTATGACAGCAGAGCCTCCTTCATAGGGATACAACCCAATACATTGGGTTATGTCGAAAGGGTGTTCAATTCAGTCGAAAGGGCAAAGTCAAACCTTCTTTATCTGTTTCTGAAATCAGAATGCTAGTTTTTTCATAATTATGTATCTCAATGAAGCGCGTAGAATTATTTCTGGATTATCTTTTTTCGCGACAGCGTTGGGTAATTCATGTCTTTTTTTGGTTGCTAATTCTTGTCTTTTATGTGATCTTCTTTGGTCGTAGAAATAGTAACTATCTGCAGACTTTCTTCTTTGTGGGTTTGTTAATGCCCGTTACGATTGGAACAACTTACCTACTAAATTATTATTTGGTGCCCCGTTACCTGATGAAGGAACGCTATGGTTTTTTCTTGCTGTACTTTATTTACACTCTAATTGGATCTATTTTTCTGGAGATGATGATTGCTATGCTCACTTTTATTGTGATGGCAGAAGTAAATATCAAAGAAATGAGCCCGGCTTCTATTGATATTTTTTTCCTGCTTACGTCTTTGCTAATGGTAATCTTTCTAGGTGTGGCTATTAAGTTTCTGAACCATTGGCGAACCTCAAGAGAAGACTATCAAAAGTTAATGCGTGAAAGGGTGGAGGCAGAATTGCGGTTTTTAAAGGTTCAATTAAATCCTCACTTTTTATTTAACACGTTGAATAATTTATATTATCTCACTTCAGAGAAATCTGAAAAAGCTCCACAGGCCATTTTACAATTAAGTGAAATGCTCGATTATGTGATGCATTCCAGTAAATCAATGTTCGTGCCCCTCGAAAAAGAATTGAAGCAAGTTGAAAATTATATCGCGCTTGAATCACTACGCTATGAAGAGCGAGTTAAGATAACAACCAAGTTTTCTGACAATCTAAATGAACGTATGATTGGACCTATGATACTCATCACCTTAATCGAAAATGCATTTAAACATGGGGTGATGCCTGTGGCCAGAAACGCGTGGATTAATTTAGTAGTGGAAGATTCAGAAAGAGGGTTATCCATTGTCATTAGTAATAGTGCTATGGATGCTAATCCAGGAGAGGGAATTGGTCTTGAAAATTTGAAAAGCCAATTGAATCATTTATATAAAGATAATTATACAATGAAAACAGAGAGATCAAAAGTCAACGAATTTTCAGTTACCTTAATCCTGAATCAGAGCAAATGAAATTCAAGTACTTGATTGTTGATGATGAACCGCTTGCGCGAAAGTTGATTCTATCGCACGCATCAAAAATTGAGAGTTTGGAATTAGTGAGTGAATGTGGTAATGCCATGGAAGCAATTAATTTACTTCGCATGAAAACTGTTGATCTCATTTTCCTCGATATTCAAGGGTCTGTAAAGTAAACTGTGTCAGTTAATAATTATTGTAATCATATCTGATGTTGGAATGTGGTCAACTCCCCTGCAGTTGGCTTGGTGCAATGTTATAAAATTTAGTTGGGAGTTGTCCAT
>Ga0154020_10000376_pt1 | contig 54300 bp, 55 predicted proteins | sample Klosneuvirus_201_FD_109709 | JGI IMG/M metagenome (GOLD analysis project Ga0154020, IMG submission 109709) | Active sludge microbial communities from wastewater, Klosterneuburg, Austria - Klosneuvirus_20160825_MG | ecosystem: Engineered > WWTP > Aerobic digester > Activated sludge | place... | reverse complement strand
TACTTCGGTAAACCAGCTGAAGACGTGATCTACAACGGTGCCTTACTCTTCGCACCACCTCCAGGCTTCGAATACCTCACCAGCCCAGACCTGTCTGGTGCCAGCTATACGTCGGATAGCGCGCCAGCACGCTTCTAAACCGATGGAATCTAGCTCCCAGACACTTTTTGTGGGCCGAGATAGTGCGCTCTTAAAAGTACTTATGCTAGAATAGTGGATACATGGAATTATTCGTAGAAGATGAACATTATTTTGGTGTAGACCTTGGTAACTCGGGTATTCGGTTAGTCGAGCTCAAGTTGATTCATGATAAGCCGACGCTCGTGACATACGGCGATATCGAGCTGCCATTTGGGCTGATGTCTTCAGATTCGCCAGCCGACCTCGCGCGGGTTGCGGCGACGCTCAAGCAGCTCGTCGGTGATGCGCGGGTGAGCACGAAGAATGTTGTAGCTGGTTTACCGGCCTCGAAAGTGTTTGCGAGTGTCCTCAAGCTACCTCAGATGGCTGATCAAGAGATAGCCCACACCATACGTTATCAGGCAGATAAGTACATCCCGATGCCGATCGACCAAGTGAAGCTTGATTTTTATCGTATGACGCAAGAGAAGGATGTCGATGAGATCAACGTCTTGCTGGTAGCGACGCCAACCACGGTCGCGACGAAGTATTTGAGTATCTTCCAGCAAGCTGGGCTCGAGCTGATGGCGCTCGACATTAACGCTATTGCGCAGTCTCGCTCAATGGTGCCAAACGCTGATCTTGATGTTATCTTGATTGAGTTTGCGTCACTGACCGCAGATATCGGTGTCATCTCTGGCGGTGTGCCAGCAATGATTCGCTCGGTGAATGTTGGGGCAAAGTCGCTCATTCGAGCCGTTGCTCAGAATCTTGGCCTCGATGAAGCGCAGGCCGAGCAGTTTGTGCGCAAGTTTGGACTTACTCAGACCAAGCTGGAGGGTCAGGTCTACCGAGCTATGAAACCACTACTGGATAACGTTGTTGATGAGATAAAGCGATCGGTAGATTACTTCTATCAGAATAACCCTGGCCGCAAGGTTGAAAAAGTCGTCATCACCGGTGGCCCAGCGGCAATTCCAGAGATGCCGGTGTATCTTGCGAATGCTCTTGGCCTGGCTGTCGAGATGGGCAACCCGTGGCAGAAGATTAGTTATGCGAACGAATTCTCCGACCGACTGTCGGGTATGGCGCTGGGCTACTCAACGGCCGTCGGTCTTGCATTGAGGAATATGGTGTAGGTGACCAATGTCTGTACGAATTAACCTTCTTCCAGAAGCTCGCCTGATTAAGCTCAAGAATCAGCAGACAAAGCGACTCGTGACCGTAGTCTGTGTCGTGATTACGAGTAGTGTAGGTATTATCTTAGTGGTATTGGTTTTGCTCCTTGGTGCGCGTAATCTTCAGTATGGACAAAATACCCAGAAGATCGATGAGCTGAAGACGGAGATTGCCAGTAAGGCGTCCACAGAGCAGGATGTTGCGTGGTTTAACGCGGCCTTATCCGAGTCGGATCGTTTGTCGAATAATCGCGTGTTGATCTCCCAGCTCTTTACTCGTTTATCTGAAGCTAAGCCGCCAGGAGTAACCTTCACGAGCCTCTCGGTAGATCCAGAGTATAAAGTTGTCGCCGCCGTGAAAGCGCCAGATTACAACGCGGTATCACTGTTTATTAATTCCCTCAAGACTTACAACGTAACCTTCAGTGAGATCGCAGGATTTGATCGTGTACCGGTCTTTAAAGACGTAGATGTCGAGACCGTTACCAAGAACAAGGAATCTGTGAATGCTGATTTTGAGGTTACGTTTGTGGTAGATGAGAAGCTCGTCAAGAAGTTCCGTGAGGACAGCAAGACGAGTGAATCGGGAGGTACACAGTAATGGTTGCTGATAAGAAAAAGCCAGAAGCCTCGAAGAAGATTCAGACGCCAGATACTCCTGGTTCAATCGCTGCAGCGCAGAGTATGCGCAATTATCTCTTGATTGCTATTGGTGTCGCGACTCTCGCCGTGTTAGTTGGTGGGTATTTTATCTATAATTTGGCGCAAGCAAACATCAGGAAAGCCCTTGAAGTGCGAGCACAAGAGTACCAGATCAAGCTCTCAGAGAAGAAGATTGAACAAATCGCCGCAGCCGAACCCGAGCTACAGAAGATTAAGCTGGCAGAAGCAAATAAGCCTTCGAAGTTTGATTTTATTACCCAGCGCACCCTGCCAGAGAATGAAGACTTCGAAAGTGTACTGACAATCTTTAACCGGCTGCAAAAAGATAAGCAGGTCAATGTTGAATCAATCTCTAAGCAGGGAAGCGGTACGAACACAACGAGTACAGCTGCTGCGACTACAGAAACAGGCTCCGCAAGTGGCGCAGCTCAGCCAAACACGGTGACCATCAAGGCATCTGCTGCGCCCGAGGCGATGTTTAACTTCTTGGCAGCTCTCGAGACATCGGCTCGTACCTTCGACTTTTCGACGATGAAGATTTCTAGCGCCCAGGGGAGCCTGACGCTCGATATCACCTATAAAGTGTATTCGATGGGTAAGCCATCGATTGATGACACCGCAGTCAAGATCGATGAATACGAAAATGACAAGGAGAAATACGAGAAATGAAACGTCGAGATGTAATCGGGCTGGTCTTCGCGGTAGCGGTCTTTGCGATTGCTGGTGTGCTCCTCTATACACAGCTCGCACCGGCACCAGAAGACACCGGCATAGCGGTGCAGGTCCCAGCCAAGGTGAAAGTACCCCTTTCGGATGAGCAGGATGTGACCAAACTCAACGATTTGCTCCGCTTCGTTGACTTCTCAGATCCTCAGAAGTGTACTGACGAAAAGTGTGGTTCGAAGGGGCCAATCTTCTAAGCACAACAAAAAGGAGCTGCTTTTTCCGTGTTAACGCAAGACAATCAAAAAATCATCGAGAATATGATCGTGCAGGGGAATGTCGTCCCGCATGATGTCTTGGAGGTTGCGCGCCTGCGGGCTGCAAAAGAGAACAAAGGCCTCTTACAAGTTCTCATGGATATGAAAGCACTCTCGGAAGATGATTCGGTCAAGCTCATCGCCATCGCGAAGAAGATACCCTTCGTCGACCTCGTGCATCTTGATAAGCCGGTTGATCAGAAGGTACTTGAGATGGTGCCACTCGAAACCGCCAAGACGTATATGGCGGTGCCGTTTGGCGTATCGAATGGTGCGCTCAGTGTCGCCATGCTTGATCCGACAAACTTACAGGCCATCGACTTTATTGCCAGAAAGACTGGCTACACAATTAGTCCCTATATTGCTTCTCAGGCAGGAATCGATGTCGTCCTTAGCATGTATAAGGAACGTTTTAGCCAAGAAGTCTCGGAAGTCCTCAAGAACATCGCTGCATCGAGCAAGGAAGAGGTAACAGAAGAGAAGAAAACCAAGGCTGAGCAGAAGAAGATCAATGACATCGTTCAGGACGCTCCAATTACTCGGGCCCTTAACACGATCCTCGAGTATGCGATCAATTCCCGGGCCTCTGATATTCATATCGAGCCACGGCAGAAGGAGCTCAAGATCCGTTTCCGCATCGACGGAATTTTGCAGGAAGTCATGACCTTGCCGAAGTCGAGTGAGCCAGCACTGATCTCACGTATTAAGATTCTCTCAAACCTGAAAATTGACGAGCACCGCATCCCGCAAGACGGTCAGGCGGTTTATATGTTCTCGGGGCGCGAAGTTGACCTCCGTATCGCAATCGCGCCGATTAGCTATGGCGAGCAGGTCGTGATTCGTATCTTGGACAAGAATGCCCAGAACATCACCCTCGATACCCTAGGGTTTAGAGGGCGCTCGATGCGACTCATCCAGTCTGGTATCAAAAAGCCGCACGGCATGATCCTCTCCACCGGACCAACCGGATCTGGTAAGTCGACTTCACTGTACGCAGTTGTCCAGGCGATTAAGTCTTCGGCAATTAATATTGTCACACTTGAAGACCCAGTTGAGTACAAGATGGAGGGCATTAATCAGATCCAGGTAAATACGGCGGTCGGGCTGACCTTTGCGAGTGGACTCAGATCTATCCTGCGTCAGGATCCAAATGTTGTGCTGGTAGGGGAGATCCGTGATGCCGAGACCGCTGACCTGGCCGTGCAGGCGGCGCTTACTGGGCACACCGTACTGTCTACGTTGCACACTAACTCTGCCGCCGGCGTATTGCCTCGTTTGCTCGATATGAAGATTGAGCCATTTCTCATTGCGTCAACTGTGAATACTGTGATCGGCCAGCGTTTGGTCCGAAAAATCTGTACAAAGTGTCGCGTTTCCTATGCTGCGCCAGGAACGGCAGTGGAGCTCATTAATAAGATTATCGGTAACTTTTTGCCGAAAACACAGGCAGAAGAACAGGCGAAAGAGCAAGAATATGGGTATCAGGGTTTGCCACTGTATAGCCAAAGCGCTTATACTTTGTATAAGGGGGCGGGCTGTGCCGAATGTAAAGACGGCTATTCCGGTCGAGTAGGTATCTTTGAAGTCTTGGAGATGAATCCAGCCATGGAGAAGTTACTCTTAAATCGCGCCACGACCAGTGACATTCAAGGCCAGGCGATTAAGGACGGAATGCTCACCATGCAGCAAGATGGATATCTCAAGGCACTAACGGGTGTCACGAGTGTCGAAGAAGTAGCTCGTGTTGCGATGGAACGATAATCAAGTAGAAAGTTAGGAATCACCAATGCCACCAACCACCCCACCAACGCCGCAACCAACGCCGCCCCAGGACCCAATGGCGGCTGCTCAGGCAGCTGTGAATGACGTGATGCCTATGCCCGTGGCGCCGCCAGCTCCAATGCGCGTTCAACAGGCTGCAGCGCCAGCTGCTCCACAGCCAGAGGTGAGCGCTGCAAGCCAGGTGCATCAGATGGAGACTGCCACGCAGTCGGGTAAGCTTGCTATTGAACCATATTTAGAAGAGGTGATACGCCGCGATGCTTCCGATCTCCACATTCAGGTTGGTTTGCCACCGATGTTACGCGTCGATGGTGCGCTAGCTCCAATCAAAGATCAGGCTGCCCTGACGGCCGAAGGTATTGATGACGTACTCTTCGGTCTGCTCGATGACGAACAGAAAGAGATATACCTGAAGGATAAAGAAATTGATTTCTCCTTTGCGTATGGAGATCTTGGGCGATTCCGCGTCAACGCTTTTCATGAGAAGGGTAATCCAGCTGTTGCCTTTCGTTTGATCCCCAATCAGATCCGTACCGTCGAGGATCTTCATTTACCGCCAATTATGAACAAGATGACTGAATATCCGCGCGGCTTAGTGCTCGTCACGGGGCCAACCGGATCTGGAAAGTCGACTACGCTCGCTGCCATGCTCGATAAGGTGAACCGTGATCGCGCCATGCACATTATCACGATTGAAGATCCAATCGAGTATCAGCATCATCACAAGAAATCGATTGTAGTCCAGCGTGAAGTCCACTTCGATACTCGTAGCTTCTCCTCGGCGCTCCGTTCGAGCCTCCGTGAAGACCCAGATGTAGTGCTCATCGGCGAGATGCGAGACCTCGAGACGATCTCCACAGCTATTACCGTGGCGGAGACCGGCCACTTGGTCTTTGCGACGCTGCACACCAACTCGGCCGCGCAGTCGATTGATCGTATGGTCGACGTCTTCCCGCCGCACCAGCAGCAACAGATCCGCATTCAGCTCGCGAGCGTGCTGCAGGGAATTGTGGCGCAGCGGCTCATACCGATGATTGGTGGTGGACGTATGGCGGTGGCTGAAATCCTCGTCGTGACTCCGGCAGTGCGAAATATTATCCGTGAAGGCAAGAGCCATCAGCTCGATGCAGTAATTCAGACGGGTGCTGAGTACGGCATGCAATCGATGGACGCTACGCTCGCGAAGCATATCCATGAGGGCAAGATCAGCTACGATGAGGCGAAGAACTACGCCGTGAATCTAGAGGAGCTAGACCGCTTAATGCGCGGCTAGGCACTCATACTTACTATGCAAACGTTTCAATACAAAGCCAAAGACAAGACCACCGGCAGGATCATAACCGGGTCGATTCAAGCTGATGGCGAGATGGCTGCCGGTAAGCTCTTGCTCAAGCAAGATCTGTATCCGCTCGAGATGCGGTCGAAAAATGGATCAATTTTGTCCGGACAGAATCCTCATAGCAAGGTTAAGGCAAAATATAAGATCATCTTCACTCGTCAGCTAGCAACGCTTATTAAGGCCGGCTTACCTGTTTCTGCTGCTCTAAACTCCACGCTAAGTCAAGTTGATGATAAACGCATGAAGGGCGTGATCTTCCGCTTATCTAAAGATGTTGAAGGGGGTACATCTTTGTCGGATGCCCTCGCTCAGTATCCGGAAAACTTTAGCCGGATTTATATTTCGATGGTAGAGGCTGGTGAGGCTAGCGGTAAGCTGGAGGAAGGCTTGCAGCGCCTCGCAAATCAGCTTGAAAAAGAAGCTGATATCTCCTCTAAGGTAAGGGGTGCTCTGATCTATCCTGGGATCGTACTCGTAGTAATTCTTGGAGTGATGGGCTTCATGATGACGACAGTTGTCCCTCAGATCGCTGAGCTCTATAAGAGTTTCAATAAAGAATTGCCGTGGTTTACTAAAGTGCTCATTTTTGGTTCGACCCTAATCACTAAGTGGTGGTACATTACGTTGCCAGCAGTATTGGCGCTTGTGTACGGTACCTACGCCTACTTTAAAAGTCGATCGGGAAGGCGTTTCCTAGATCGTTCAAAGCTGACAATGCCACCACTCAACCAGCTCTTCATTAAGATGTATATGGCGCGCTTTGCTAGGGCTTTGAGCAGCTTGGTATCGAGTGGTATTCCTATCTTAGAAGCACTGCGCTTAGTTGGGGAGAGCCTGAATAATGACATCCTCAAAGCAGAAGTAGAGGTTCTGGCTACCGAAGTAAAGGCTGGGCGAGCGCTCTCATCTGCTCTTGAGAAGACAGAATACTTTCTTCCACTTGTCGGGCAGATGATTAAGGTAGGTGAAGATTCGGGGACCATGAGTGAGATGCTCGATCGCTTGGCGACTTTCTATGAAAACGAAGTTGACCAGGCCGTAAAAAATATCTCAACAGTTATCGAGCCTATTATGATCGTATTTATGGGCTTTCTCGTTATTATCTTAATTGTCGGTATCTTGTATCCAGTTTATGGCCTTGTCGGTCAAGATCTAAACGCCGGTTAATCCGGCTTGACGTAGGCTCATTGTTTGGTATGATAAGCATAAGCGTTATTATTAAAACAAACGCGAATATTATTTAAGGAGGTCTTATGACTAACACAGTAAAAAAGGGATTCACCCTGATTGAAGTTGTGATCGTTTTGGCAATCGCAGCCCTCATCATGGTGGTTGTATTCTTTGCGGTTCAAGGTGCTCAGCGCTCACAGCGCAACGATGCCCGAAAGAACGCTGCCTCAAGAGTGATTGCAGCATCTAGCTCGTTCCAGGGTAATAACAATGGTACCTTCGTTAACAACGGTACTGCTCAAGCGAATACCACTCTCTTGGACGACTACCTACCAGATGGTGAACGAAGAGTAGGTACTACGACTATGGAAGTTGATATTGTTGCAGCGCTCGGTACCGGGGCTTGTAACCCAACCAACGACGCTGGCGGTCGAGATGTCCAGCTTGCCTCGATAAACGGTCGGGCAGTAGCGGCGATCTGTTTCGAAAGTGCAGGTACAGGTAACACTGGTACTTGGACTCAAGTCACCCAGTAGCAACTAAGTGACTATAAAAAAAGCCCCTTCGGGGGCTTTTTTGGTTATATGCTCATGCTTCCCATATAATGAATATCAATGAAGTTACTCTTTCTCTATATCTTCGGGGATAGTATGCAGATAAGCGTATTGATCGCTGCGGCTCTCGCACTCTACGGCCTGCTCATAGGCTCATTCCTGAATGCGTGGGTGTGGCGCATTCGTACGGGACGTAAGGTCTCAGAGGGGCGCAGTATGTGTCCACACTGCCATACGCCGCTGAAATGGTATGAGCTCATCCCGGTGCTATCGTGGCTCGGCTTGAGGGGGAAGTGTCGAACCTGTCACAAGACCATATCCTGGCAGTATCCGGCAGTGGAGCTCGCAAACGCCGTGCTGTGGGCGGGGATCTACTTGAGCTTGAGTCCAACCGATCTGAAGGACTGGTTCGTCGTCGCGCTGTGGCTAGCTCTGAGTTCGCTGATGCTTGCGGCCTTTGTGTACGATGCGCGTTGGATGGAGCTACCTGACCAATTCCTGATTCCTTCCGTAGTCATCGCGTTACTTCTGGCTGTCTCGACCGTGTGGATGACTGGAAGTTGGATGGAGCTTGTAACGCGACTCTTGTCAGCCGCTTTATTTACGGGGATCTTCTGGCTCATTTGGAGGGCGTCCGGTGGGGCATGGCTAGGGGATGGTGACATTTGGCTCGCTGGAATCATGGGGCTAGCCCTATCAGGCGTGCAGCTCGTTACAGCGATCTTTATTGGCTTTAATCTCGGTGCGATCGTCGGTGTGATCTTGATTGCTATACACCAGAAAACCCGCAAGAGTACGATTGCCTTCGGCCCTTTTCTTATCGCCGGACTATTCTCTGGGTTTTTCTGGGGCGGCTCGCTCTTGAATTGGTATCTCGGGATTTTTATATGATGATTTTAATGCCTTCAGCATAAGTGGTATACTGCTGGTAAGTAATTATCTATGAATATGCGCCGATATCAGACACAAATATATTGTAAGCCTCACAAGTCGGGAGTATCACTTGTTGAGCTGGTGTTAGTACTGGGGATTTCCTCAATGCTTATTGCGGGCTCTCTTGCTTGGTTTAACTCACGCAAATCAGTAGACTTTTCTAACCAGGTTAGGCAGATTGAGTCAGAAATACGTAGTATCCAAAGTGAGAGTTCATCGAACAAAGCGCCGAATGGGGGAGCGAGCTTTGCTTCCGGTGAAGAGCTTTTTGGCGCCGCGGTTGGCATTACCCCCGAAAACTTAGCGACACCACAGACTACAATGCGCGTGTATTACCTCAAGCAGACGGCCCCTGGTGCAACTGGTCAGTCGGAAGGAATTGCGAGTTATTCGTCTAGAGAGATTCAGCTTCCGGCTACATTATATCTTGCTGGCTACCAAAACATTGCCCCAAATGATTCGGTTTGTAGTAATAAGGTAAAACCCAAGACTGCCGGTGTAGGGGTTACCAACGTCGCTCAGCAGTCTTTGATCGTTTTCCGGCAGATTAGTGGTAGCTACAACGCATTTTCAAGACCTGATTCGGCTACTGTGGCACCGCAGTTAATAGGGGGCCCACGAGTGCCGTGGGGCGGTACTGTGAGTAGTACACCGGGCTGGAGGGGGAGCTATGATGACGAATCATATAATTACAGTACTGGATCAGGGACGGGCCCGCTGGCTAGTCAGCCATGCGCTGTTCTGTGGCGCTTCGAATCTGTTGAGCGCAGCGGTGCAAATCCAAGGTTCTCTGCTGAGATACAATTTAATCTAGTAGACGGTACTACTACGGTGCAAACAAGGTAGCCATGAAGAAGATGCACACAAAACGACCAGGACTGACACTTGTAGAGATTATCTTTGCTTTCGCGATCATTACCACCGTGTTGACGCTCGCATATGGTTCGGCGCTATCCGCCTGGCGCTCTGCGGCCAGTGCCAATCAGCGTACTCAGGCACAGTACCTCGCTCAGCAGGGCCTTGAATCGATCCGAGCCGCTCGTGAGCAGAATACCTTCCGGTGGTCTGATTTTATTACGGCGCTTTCGTCTACTGGTGGCTCTTTTCATATGGTTTTGCGTCAAAGCACGGGTGCAGAGTCTGCTTCCTCATTCGTCTGTCCTGCTGGTGCAGAGCCATGCACATTTGAAATAAGGGCCAATGGTGTCGGCTTGAATGCTATTGGTTCAAATCTTGATCCAGCCTTGGCTACTAATTCAGATAGCACGGACTATACATTAGTGCTTCGGCCAAGTGGGTATTATTTACCGGGCGATCTTGCGCCTAGAGGAGGTGTACCGCCTGCCGGTGCCACTAACGTGAAGGCTGTAGTGTTTAATGCTCAAGTAACGTGGACTAGCGCTTCTGGTACGCCAAATAGCTCGCTCAACTCTAGTACGATAATTTCGGAGACAGAATAGTGGCAACATCATTAGTGCACCGCCGACATAAAAAAGGCTACACCCTACTGGAGCTTACTTTTTCGATTGCTTTCTTAACCGTCATCGTCACAGTTTCGCTTGTAAGCTTCATTGGTATCTTTGGGATCTATAGTAAGGCCCAAAGCCTTACTCGTACTCAAGAGGAAGCTCGAAAAGCTATGGACAGCCTGACTCGTGACCTGCGTCAAACACTCAGTATCACTCCGATAACTACCGCAGCAGGCGCAACGATTGCAAATGGAGTGTGTCTCAATACTGGAGTGCGTCAGATTGGCTACGCGCAAGTTTTGGTTCCTGAGCTCGGCTACTACGTACTTGCTCGATCGGATGATTGTGCAACTTTTGCAACTCCAAAATATGTTATGAGTACAGATGTCTGGAGCGATCGGAATCCCGTGTGGGCGGGGGCTCAGTCATCCTTTGTGGTCGAGCAGGTCAATGCTAGCGCCAGCGGTCCGGTAATCTGGCAGGTTCGAGTTGGTGCCTTTCGTGGGGCGAGTGCACCTTCGAAGCTAGGCTTTGCAGGGGAGACTGATATTTACTCCGCTGGTACGATGCTGCAATCAATAGTTGTGACGAGGCAGGATTAATGACTTGCAAAATAATCTATAAATCGGTAGGATGAAAGCAGTTATGGTAAACCGTGTGAGCAGAATGTGGCGACGTCGACATCAAGGTTCGGCAGCATTAATTACTACAATCGCGATTTCGTCGATATTAGTGGTCTTGTTTGTAGGCATTACCTCAATCGCGACGCGCGAGATTCGTCAGTCCATAGATGCCGATAACTCAAACCGCGCTCTATATGCTGCTGAGGCGGGTGTCGAAGACGCCATGCGTCGACTGGCTGAGAATCCGAATTTTCGTGAGCTTGGCTGTAACTCGCCAACCGCCAACACAAAGGGCCCGGAGCAGTTAGTAGGTCCAGTAGGGGCAAACACTGCCTGGACGTGCCGCACCGTTACGACTGAGTCCGCAGAACTTACCGGAAAGCTCGACATTGACGAAAGCCTCAATATTAATCTTGGTCGAGCCCGGGATGCTAGCAATACCCCCCGTCAGCCGTACTCTATGGTACTCGAGTGGAACGACCCGAACGATCCATCCAATTCCGCCAATCCAGTCATGACCGGCAGGACTGCTACGTGGCTACCTCCATTCACGAGCGGTGGGAGCAATGCCTGGGACGGTGCGGCTGCGATGGAGATTACTACCACGTGGTTTGAGCGAACTGGTGGTCAGGTAAATGCAAGCTTTGCGAATAAGGGCAACTTGACTGGAGTATTGCCAGTTCGCACTGCCTTAGCTTCACCGAGCTGTGGTGTGGGGCCGTGTGCCGACATTTCAACGTGGACCAATCCAGGAGTCTCCTTGGGTGCTACGAACTTGAGAAGCAATATCACGACGAGCTGCAATAGTAGCCCCTCCAGGGAGTACAGCTGTACTACAGATCAGTACGATTTAACTAATCTAGTAAAGGCAGAAATCAATGACGGTAGCGGTAATGTCGTCTACGACTCAAGCGCTCCTCCCGCATTTAATACTACTAATATGTTCCTGAGGATCCGTCCTCGCTACAACAATGCGAGCTACCGCATGCGCTTCTACGCACAGGATGGTACGCAGCTACTCATTCCTGACGGGCAGGCAACGATAGATGTAACCGCCCGTTCAGGCGACTACTACCGTCGTGTGATCGCCAAGAAGCAGCTGCAGCCTTCGATCATGGATGGAGTCTTCGATAATGCAATCTTCTCAGGGGCTAACATCTGTAAAGACCTACGTATTTACCGAGACTACCGTGGCGCGCCAGACTTCAATACGAACGTCGTCCCGCGCACGCCAAATGCCAATGCCGGTAAGAATACTTGCGACGGCAACAGCTAGCATAGCGCGTAAGCTATTATAAAAAAGCACCTCTTGGCAGGTGCTTTTTTATTTAGTAAGTGGGGCTACTTATTGCCAGAGTGAAACTTCTGGTGCACTTCGCGAAGCTTTGGGTTCGTGAGGTGGGTATAGACTTGTGTGGTGGCCACATTTGCATGACCAAGCATCTCCTGGACGCTACGCAAGTCGGCGCCGTGGGAGAGGAGATCGGTCGCAAAGGAGTGGCGGAGTGTGTGTGGAGTGACCTTCTTGGTAATACCGGCTTCAACGCGTCCATGTTCGATGATCCGCTGAATACTACGGGGTGTGAGCCGTGAGCCGTCTTCTGTGGCCTTGCGTGGCGCGTTGTGAACGAAGAGGGCCTCATCTTTATCGGTACGCGCTGCTAGGTAATCGTTGATAGCTGCTGCAGCTAGCTCAGAAAGGTAGACGGGCCGGTCTTTCTGCCCCTTACCGCGTACGGTGAATTCGCCACGTTTCACATTCATATCTTTCCGATTCAGATTGACGAGCTCAGAAACGCGCAGACCACCCGAGAAGAGGAGGAGCACGATGGCTCGGTCTCGTTTTCCAGTCGCGGCTGGCTTACCTACGGCTTCGACGAGCCGCGCAACTTCTTCGGCTTCGAGAAAGGCGACTTGTGGCCGAGCGGCTTTGGCGAGCTCAATGCGTTCTGGTGGAAGAGACGCGATATCTTGTCGGGCTAGATACTTTAAGAATGAGCGCATCGCAATCAGGTGATAATTAATGGTTGTGATGCTCACGGTTCGGCCGTCGTCGCTCACCAGTCGGTTGAGCCACTTGCGCCAGCCAGCGATAGTTTTGTCGGTGATCTTGTCTACCTTTATATCGCCAGCATATTCGTAAAATCGGTTCAGATAGTGGCTGTAGTTCTCGATTGTTTTGAGGCTGCGCCCGCGTTCGAGCTCGAGCGCATCTAAAAAGTCGGCAAGATAGTCTGAAAACATACTTTCAGCATAAGCCTTTTATCTGGGACTGCCAAGTCTCCCAGATTAGCATTTCGCCAAGCAACTTGCTAGAATGTGCGCATGTTGAGAAAGTTTGCTCGTCAGAGGATAGAGCTCTCAAGGCAGATAGTTCTGCCGCTCATGTTCCTGAGCTTGCTCAGTGTGCCGTGGTTTCTCGGTGGTCGTGATCCGTTTGGCTTAGTGGTGATCGCCGCAGTTAGCTTGCTGCTATTTGCTAGTTGGCTCGTGTTATCGCGTGATAGGGCTCTGCGGCTCAGTCTGCGGCCGAAACTGGTACTGATACCGGCAAGTATTCTGGTTCTCTGGTCGCTCATGAGTTGGTTCTGGTCGGCGAGCCGTTATGAGTCGACATTATGGTTGATCGCGCTGACGGCAGCAGCAGTCGTGTTTGTCGTATCGCGCGACGTCTTTCGGATAGCCAGAGCTCGCGTGTTCTACGCTAAGCTGTTCGTGCTCTCGAGTGTGGTGGTGAGTCTGATTGGGCTTGCTATGTATGTCTTTGGTGACTACGACCGCGCGACATCGGTGTTCTTTTGGCCGAATCCATTTGCAACCTATCTACTGATGGTTTTTCCCGTCGCTCTAGCACTCGGTATGCGCAGCGAGCAGGATCGACCGAACGGCTGGCACTGGGCCTCTGTGCTAACACTTGGCATGTTGATGCTGAGCTTTTCGCGGGCGGCTTGGATCGTGGTACTGCTCTTGATAGGACTGACGATTTGGCTGGCTCAACAGAGACGACGGTGCGCAATTATTATCGGAGCCATTGCTCTCGGGGCTTTTGGTTTGGCGATTGCGGCGAGTAGTACGCGTAGCTTGCTCGACAGGCCTACCGTAAATGTCTCAAATCGTTTGGCTGAATCTGCGGGTTCAAGTTCGGTGGCAGATCGTGTGACGTTTTGGCGAGAAGGTACGCAGATGTTTGCTGATAAGCCATTGGTTGGCTGGGGGGCTGGGGCATACCGAGAAGTACACCCTGCTTATCAGGAGAGCCCAGTAACTGCGACGAATAACCCACATAGCAGTCTTGTCCAGGCTATGGTCGAGCTGGGTGTGGTGGGCTTTGTGGCTGCGATCATGATGTTTGCTGGCATTATGATTGTCCTATGGAAAGATAGGAAGGTTGAACGGGGCTACGTGACCCGCGCGGCACAACTTGCTTTAGTCGGTTTCGGTCTTCATAGCTTAGTTGATCTTGTGAGTAACTATCCGACATTGCTGATCCTGGGAGCTATCTTCTTAGCACTTGCTTTGCCGCTCGGCGAGCGAGCCCATGAGTTCCGGCTCAAGAATCGGTTGGTGATGGTAGTGTCGCTAGCAGTAGTTGGGCTGCTTGGGTATGGGGTGTGGTTTAGCTATCAAAGCTACCTAGCCAAGATTGATCAGCAGTATATTGATGCTGTGACACCGTTTGACACAGAGGAGACGCTGGCGCTGTATGAAGGTCTTACGGCTCGCAGCTTTGTTGAGCCTGATACCTTGAGCCGTTCGGCATTATTCCTCGTAGATGTCTACGATTCTCAGCAAAAATCACCAAACCGCAACTTGCTTGATCGGGCAGCTCGGCTTGCCACTGAGGCGACCCGTCGTGAGCCACAGGATGCGCGCCACTGGTATGCGCTTGCTAATGCGAGTGAGCGGCAAGGAAAAACCAGCGAGGCTCTGCAGGCCTATCGAAAGGCGGTCGAACTTGATCGCTACAATAATCCGCAGTATCAGATCAGCTATGCACGACTTCTGAATCAAGAAGGCTTTACTCGTGAGGCTCGAGAGGTGATCCGGCAGGTGACACGTGAGTATACAAATGCAGTGATCGCAAACCGCAACTTTATACGCATTGGTGATCGGCTGGCAATTGCTTGGACGCTCCAGGCTGAGCTTGAGAATATTCTTGGTGATCCGTCGGCGGCCCGTGAGGCAGTTCGTCGGGCAATCGAGCTCAACCCTCAATACCAGCCAGCTATAGACCTCGAGAAGCTCCTGAGTACACAGTAGTCTGGTCCTTATAAGGGTAGTTCGTAGCCGTAGCACTACTGTACAATAGGAAGACACTATGAATATCTCAGCAGCGTTTCTCGAATTCGCCATTTCACTCATTAATCAGATAGGCTACGTCGGTATTAGCCTAATTTTGATTGCCGATAATGCTGGTGCTCCAATCCCATCGGAAGCGGTATTGGCGCTATCCGGTGCAGCTAGTCGCAGTGGTGAGCTCAACATTATTCTCATTCTTATCTTGGGAGTGTTCATGCAGACAGTTGGCTCAGTGGTGGCATATTATATCGGTGCCTATGGTGGTGGTCCGCTGATTGAGCGCTATGGGAAATATCTCTTGATCTCGAAGCATGATTACCAGAAAACGCATGCCTGGTTCGAGAAAAATGGCGAAAAAGCGATCTTTATTTCGCGGCTCACCCCGGTCGTTAGAACATTCATGGGTTTTGTTGCCGGTGCGGCGCGCATGCCCTTTCGTAGCTTTTTGATGCAGACTATTCTGGGCTCAGCCGTATGGACTGTTGTTTGGGTCGGTTTTGGGTATGTGGTCGGCGATGAATGGCGTAAGTATCTCGACAAGCTTCACTATCTCGATTATGTCATTTTACTTGTTCTCATTGTGCTCATAGGTCGGTTTGTGGCGAGAAAGCTGGCTCGCCGACGGGCTAAGCGTGCCGGAGATGGTGTAAAGTCATGACGCATCCAGATCATATTCATGAGCTGCCGGGTGGCTTGCGACTTGTCCATCGCTATATGCCAGACAGTGAGAGTGTGACAATCCAGTTGTTCTTCGGAGCTGGTGGTCGTTATGAAGATTTTGGTCGTGAGTACGGTGTCTCGCACTTTCTCGAGCACTTGCTCTTCCAGGGGAGCCAAAAGTATCCGACGAGCAAAATTATTTCTGAGGCAGTTGATGGCGTCGGCGGCTACATGAATGCCTACACTACAGCCGAGCTCACCACGTATTATGCCAAAGTTCCGTCCGAGCATTTTCAGAAAGTTGCCGATATTCTGGTTGATCTCACGCTCAAGCCTCTGTTTGATCCTGCGCAGATCGAACGCGAGCGGGGTGTGATCATCGAAGAAATGAATGTTTGGCGTGATGACCCGGGCCAGTATGTTTTTGATCTGGTAGGAGATTTACTCTGGCCAGAAGATGGCTTGCGTACCAATGTGATTGGGACTGAACACACGATTCGCGCCCTTTCCCGAGAGGTTATTGCTGGTTATCATGCCAGTATGTATGGTCCGTCAAACGCAGTTGTCGCGATTGCGGGCAATGTTCCGCTTGAAGAGGCCAAGGATGTGATTGAGAAGCTGTTCACTGAGGCCCAGGTTACGGTTCAGCCGCGGACATTTGCACCAACTCGAGGTCAGATTACGGCTGCACCAGTGTACATTTACCACCGCAACACAAATCAGACGCATCTCGTGCTGGCGGGCCGGGGAGTGTCGCTCAGACACCATCACGAGCCTGCACTCAGAATGCTTTCAGCGCTGCTTGGCGCCGGCATGAGTTCTCGACTTTTCCACAGCGTGCGAGAAGAGAAGGGGCTTGCCTATACGATTTTCATGGGCCTGACGAGTTTTATTGATGATGGTAAGTGGGAAGTGTATGCCGGTGTGAATAATGACAAGCTCATCGAGGCCCTCGAGGCCATCGTGGTTGAGCTGAGACGCGCTCGGGAGGCATCGGTGAGTGAAGCTGAGCTCCAGAGAGTGAAGCAGCAGATGCGTGGCCGTGTGATCATGGGTCAAGAAACCAATGGCTCGGTAGCCGATCGGATTGGAAGTGAGCTATTATTAACTCATGACGTGCGCTCAATTGATCAGATCTTAGATGAGATTGATCAGGTCACGACAGAAGATCTTCATGCCGCCGCCCAACGCTATCTCGATCCTTCGAGTATGCGTCTGGCGCTTATTGGGCCGCACGACAATTCAGCTCGGTTAGCTGAAATCCTTACGAATAATCATTAATCATTAGGAGATAAACTGCTATGGAAAAAGTACTAGTTTTAGTAAAGCCAGACGGTCTACAGCGCGGCCTAGTTGGTGACATTATTAATCGACTGGAAAATAAGGGGCTTAAGCTTATCGGTCTCAAAATGATGACTGTAGAAGATGCTTTGTTAGAAGAGCATTATGCCCATATTGTGGATAAGCCATTTTATGTTGAGATTCGCGACAATATGAAAAGTTCGCCGATAGTCGCGATAGCCCTCGCGGGACCACAAGGTACCGTAAGCGCAGTGCGTTTAATGGTTGGCTCGACGCAGGGTCATGATGCGCAGCCTGGGACTATTCGAGGTGATTATGGCATGGTAGGTTCGTTTAATATTGTCCATGCATCCGATAGTCCAGAAAATGGCCAGGCTGAAGTTCAGCGATTTTTCGCAAAAGATCAGATTTTTGATTACGAGCGAAGCATGGATCGACACATAGTTTCTACGAAGCGCTGATAGATTTTAATACTAACTTTTGTTTGTATTAACAGATTGGTGTAAGCATTATTGAGTAAAAGTAACCGCTCTTTAGAGTAAAAAAACTATTCATTGATGAGCGAAGATACATGAAAAAAAATCGCCTGAGGTAGCTGTAATGATGCGTAAGTATGGCGCCCCCGGAGAGATTCGAACTCCCGACGCCCGCCTTAGGACGGCGGCGCTCTATCCACTGAGCTACGGGGGCGGATATGCGCATTCATTATACCAGCCTTGCCAGTTTGACAAAGCATAAATACTATTGCATTTTAATCATTTTTCTTATACAATAATCACCGCAAAACTGTACCTACAACCTTTGAAAGAGGTGATGCTGTGTGGCGCCACGCGACACTGTCATCGAAGTCCGAGATGCCCGCACCGGCTACGAAGCCAGGATCGTCGTCCCGTACGACAAGGTCCTGAAGGCACTCCGGCCAGAGCGTCGACCGAGCGGTCAGCCCCTTGCGGACACCAAGAACGCTCGTTCGCACATCTGTATCCAGGCGAAAGCCGAGATGGCGAAGCAAGGACGTCCACCGAGCCTCTGGCTCACGTGGGAGGACATCGCTCACTCGGTCGAAGTTTCCGAGAAGGTGCCTGCTCGTGGCACTGACCCAAGCAGGCCGGTCGCACAGGCCTACGCCATCGCGCATCCTCCCGTCGCAACGCCCGAGGACGTGGTTGGAGGCCCCTGAAACGGGGCAGCCCAGCTGTTCTCATGAGTTCTGTACCGTTCTTGCCCACAATGGGCAGGAGCGGTTTTTTCTTTTCTCGGTCATCTATAGTAAGATACGGCTATGGTTATGCATAAGCGAGAACGGTCCAACAAGCGTAAGCCAGAACTGGTTTATGATGATGGCAATGTCACCGAAGAAGAGGATGTTGAGTACGTAGAGCCGGAGGTGATTTTCGTTGAGCGTCAATTCCCAGTTGTGCTGCGCTGGCCGCTGATCTGGGGGATGATCATTATTCTGGTCGGTATGATCCCTTGGTCAATCGCCACTGGCAATGCATATTCGTGGCAACCGCTCTCTGTGCAGTGGATGGCAATTGCTGGTCTCGTCCTTTTTGGATACTGGGCGTATCACTTTGTATCCTGGTATTTCACGATCCTTATTCTGACTGATCAAGATATTACCTACGTACGGCAAAAAGGCTTCTTTCGCCGGAAGGTTTCTAGCTTAACTCTCAACAATATTCAAAGTGTAAACCACAGCATTCCTGGTCTCCAGGCATCGCTCTTCCATTTTGGTAATCTTGATATCGAGACGCTATCAGGAAGCGGACACATGCGACTGAAGACCTTTTATCGGCCAGCCCGACTTCAGGACGAGATTCTCGATGCGATGGAGAACTATGGTTCGACGTACCAAGGTGATTAATGATATTATAAAGGTTAAATAACCATTATTCGAGAAAGCGACAAGGAGTGATATGGCCGATTCTGACAAGAAACCTAAGAAACAGACCACCAAGAAGTCTGAAGCTACGCGACAAGATCGTGTGAAGGCGCTGAGCAAGAAGAAGCCAGCTCCAGCGAAGCCTGTTGATGATAAGTCGACTGCTAAAGCAGAAAAGACTGATAGTTCCAAGAAGCAGACCGAATCAAAATTTCAGCAAAAACTCTCGAAGCTTGGTGTTAAGACTAAGCCGAATCGCAAGCTTGCCGTAATTGGTGGCGTTTCGGCTCTGGTTGCTCTCGTTGTCACGATTACCGTGTTTGGTGTCCTGATCTACAAGTACAAAAATGACTCTCGACCAGTGCAGATTATGTCGAAGATCGTGCCATATCCTGTCGTGAGCGTGAACGGTGGGCCGCTCTGGAACACTGCAACGTATTCTGAGTACCTCTTTGAGCTCTCAAGTATTAAGAAGTTCTATCAGTCACAGGGTCAGGATCTCAATAACGATGAAGGCAAGCAACGCCTCGAAGAGCTCAAGAAAGAGCTCATCCAGCAGCTAGAAGACAACCAGATTATCAAGCAAGAGGCTTCGAAAGAGAAGATCGTCGTAACTTCGAAGGAAGTTGATGAAGAGTACAACAAGCTCGTTGAGAACGCCGGCGGACCAGATAAGGTTAAGGAGACTCTGCAGAATCTCTATGGCTGGACGATTGCCGATTTCAAGGAAAAGGTTCGATTTAGTCTCGTACAGAAGAAGCTCGCAGATAAGATTACCAATGACCCGAATCGTAATGGTGTCGCGAAGGCTAAGGCCGAAGATCTCCTCAATCAAGTGAAGAGCGGTGCTAGTTTCGAAGAGCTCGCTAAAGCAAATAGTGAGGATAGCTCAGCATCAAATGGTGGTGACCTTGGGTTTATCGAAAAAGGTCAGACTGTACCAGAGTTTGAGCAGGCCGCTTTTGCACTCGAACAGGGCCAGGTGAGTGGAATTGTAAAGACACAGTATGGATTCCATATCATCAAGGTGACTGAGAAGCAGGCTGATAAGGTAAAGGTTTCACATATCCTTATTAAGGGTATCGACCTCGAGGCATGGCTCAAAGAGCAGCGCGAAAAAGCGAAGATCGTACAATACCTGAAGGTATAGTAGCTAGGCTACATACAATGAGAAGAACCCCCTCCAAAACGGAGGGGGTTTGTGGTTTGGGCTAGTCCTTCATGTAGCCCCAAGTGAGATCTGCCGGCGGGTCGCCAAGCTGTGCCTTCAGCTCCTCAAGCCGGGCCTCGGCTTCTGGTGAGAGCGAAAATGCACCCACCAGACCTCTGCCGCTCGCTGACCAGCGAGGATCTGACGTGCTCGAGAAATACCATGTGCCTTCTCTCAGCATTGTGCCTCCTATGAGGTGTAGAGCTTGCGTTCACGCTTGAGGTTGCCTCGAGCATTTGCCTCGAACCATTCGCGCATCCCATCGGTCTGGAAAATCGCGCTGCGTTCGAGCAGTTTGTCGATAAAGCTTAGTCTACCCGCATGCCAGATGGTGTCTCCGTATGCGCGGTATTCGAACCTCAGTTCAGCGGTGTTGTGGTCATACTCAATGCTGGGAAGTGACAGTGGTTCGAGGTCGATATCGCAGAGGATATCCTCATTCTGAGTTTGACCGATGTGGTGCTTGGTGCATTCGATCATCTGTCGAACCTCAGCACGTACTGCCTGTGGCTCATGGAGGTAGGTCAGGCACAGCTCAGAGAAGCTGCCGCTGAGTAGCTCGTTATCAGGATCACCGGCGATGTAGATCGCATCATGAAACCAGATAGCGAGCTCGACAGATCGATCGGCATTTGGGAAATACTTGTCGAGCGTTGCGAGGCTAGCTGCGATGTGGGCGATGGTGTGATAGCGCCGAGTTGGCTGAGCATAGAGCTGCCAGAGCTTGTCGAAGATTTGGAGGCTTCGATCGAGCGAGGCGTTTGGGAACAGCTTGATCCAGCGATTCAGCAGTGTGGTTCTCATTGGACCCCCCTTGGTGTTAAGGTACACTCTTACTCTAGCCCCATTCTAATCTATTGTTAATAGCGTATAATAATCATTAGACAACAGGAGTAGAAAACCAAATGATTGATCCACGTAATCTGTTGGGGGAATTTGGCTTCGCGGAGTCCGAAATCGATACCTATTTAGCGCTCTTGAAGGGTGCGACCTCGGCTCGAGAAGTAATTAACCTGACTGGCCGAAGCCGGCCAACAGCTTATTACGCGTTGCAGGCACTCGAGCGTCGGGGCTTGGTACTGAGAACGGGTAAAATTGATGACGGGAAGTACGAAGCCGCCCCACTCAGTCGGCTTTCGCAGATTCTTGATGAGCGTGCCGAGAAGCTAGACGATATGCGCTACAGCCTCCAGGAGTTTATCCGGCAGCATGAGACTCGACCGCAGACTGATCGTAAGCCACAGATAGCTTTTTATGAGGGCAGTCAGGCGGTTCGCAACGTTATTATGGAAACACTGTACTCACGTCGTCGACACATCGACTCACTCGTGCCGAGCGATAATTTTTTTTGGCAGCTCGGTGAGGAGTTTGTGGAGCACTACGTAGAGATGCGGCACACCCTCAAGATTTCGACCCGTAATTTGTGGGGGAGGAGTGTGGGGCGAGATATCCTCGAGCGATATTATGAGCACGCCCAGGTCAAAATGCTCCCGGATGGGCTGGGAGATCAATTTCGCACAACGATATTTATGTACGACCAATCAGTACTCTATATTTCTTCACTCGCGAGTGGCTATTGCTTGGTGGTGGATTCGGCTGAGCATAGTGAGATGATGCATGCGATGTATGAGAATCTTTGGCAGCAGTCGAAACAACTTACTCAGTAGTTAGCGATAATTTCGTGTGCAGATCGTTTCTGCGGTTCCTTGAGTGATGCACTGTTCGTATTGGCGTGCACGGTATGTGGTCCGGAAGTCATTCGGCATAAGAAACAGGACATTGATTGCAAGGGCAATTCCTCCACAAATAACGCTCAGTATGAGCAGGCCTAGTCCGGCGGTAAGTACCGGCACCTTGCCGATGTACACGCGATGCGTATGGATTGCCGAGCGATGTCTCATACCTGTTATGATATACTACCGATAGTATGAACACAAAGTCGCGCAGCTCTACTATTGCCACCAAGCGACTTGTGGGGTATTCGATGTATGCAGTGGCGATTATTATGCCATTGTCTAATCTTCCGCAAATTATTCAGCTCTATAGTACGCAGACTGCGGCCGGCTTGTCTCTACAGACTTGGGTGATTTACATGGCGTTTGGGTTTGTTCCGTTGGCGTATGGCTTAGTCTATAAGGTGCGTCCGATGGTGATATCAAATATTCTATGGACTGCTGTTGATGTGATTATGATCTATGGGATAGTTCGCTTCGGTTATTTGGCAGGTCCACAGGAGTATGAGCGGCTAGTTTTTCTGAATCAGCTCGGCAAGGGCCTAGCTGGCTTTGCTTTTTTGTGTGCGAGTTCGGCGCTAGCACTTTTTGCGTATGATCTCCTAGAGGAAGTGAAGCGCGCAAAAAAATAAGCAATCCTACGAGTGTAAGATTGCTGAGTATTGCTGGTGAGTGACCGATAGCTACTGCGATCGGCTTGTGACCAGCACAGTGCGATCCCAGTCCCATTCGTCCTTCGGCCACATACCTCGTTGCTGGTCTTGCACCACGTGGATCTTGACCCAAGAGCGACCCGGGTGATCTGTGTCATGCATGCTCGGATCAACCGAGAAACCAGTGATGGTTGCAGTCGCGGCACCGGTAAACCGTTGGCCAGAGTGCCTAACTCGGTCGCCGACTTTGACGGTTTGTCTTCCGGTGACTTCGGCACACTCGATGTTGGTTGGGTCGGGGCAATCCATATTGCTCTACCTGCTTTCAGGATAGGAGGTCTTTTCTGGCCGCTTATAGTGTGGTGTCACCACCTTTGGTTCTGTCACGGCTGTCCATGGCGTCAGTGACAGCTTCGTTTACCTGCTCAAGGGTGACGTCGGCCAGCTTGGGAGGGGTACTACGTCCGTCTGCTGAAACAAGTGCCTCGATGGGCTCGAAGCATATGAAAATAGCCCCATTCAGGCAGGTTGCATGGCTGAGCCAAAGCACTTCAGGCTGCTCGAAAAGCTGCACCAGAACATGCGATCCAGCAGGCAAGATTATGACAGGTTCTCGCTTGGGGATGCGGCAACGAATCATGATTGTCGCTTTACCGTCATCACCCAGAATCACGTCAAGTAGGCACTCATCACTACTTGATTGCCCATACAGGCGCGCAAGCACGGTGCTATTGGTAAAGAACATAGAAGGTGCGTTATCGTTCATTAGGTGCTCCCTAGGAAGAAGGATAAGCGCAATAATATAATACTATTATGATAAAGTCAACAAAAAAAGACTCCATCATTGAGTCTAGAATGATTACTATGGCGGGCCCGACCGGATTCGAACCGGCGATCTCCTCCGTGACAGGGAGGCATGTTAGGCCTCTACACCACGGGCCCGCGTATAACCAGGATATTTTACCAGATTTACCCTAGAGAGGCAATCAGCGTGCTTGCGGCAAATATTGAGCTACAAATATATTTCTTTGTATACAAAATTTATCGTGGAAACATTCTTTTCACAAATGACTACTATTTTTATTCAATGCGTTGAGTATGTGATTTCTTCATACTTTGCCTTGGCTAACCACGTATAGTTTGGTTTGAAAAAACTCGGTATGATACAATACCGCTCGCAAGTATCTCTCCGAGAAGAGGAGAGTAGGCGGGTATCGTTTAATGGTAGGATGCGACCTTCCCAAGGTTGAGACACGGGTTCGATTCCCGTTACCCGCTCCAATTTTTTGCCGATGTAGCTCAGTTGGCCAGAGCAATGCTTTCGTAAAGCAGAGGTCGGCGGTTCGAATCCGCCCATCGGCTCCAGTTGTTTTCCCATATCTGGTATACTAGGTCCATACTATGGCTCCCGAAAAGCAACAACCGCGCATTTTTAAAGCTGAAATGTGGCGAAACAACTGGATAGTTAGTCTCGTGGGACTTTTAGCTATTTTGAACGTAGGTCTCATCATATATATGGCAACCCAACTTCAACCCGTTCAATCATCTCTGCCTGTCAGATTTACGAGCTTCGCCAACTTTGATCGGCTGGGCTCCTGGTGGCAGCTCTTCTATTTGCCGCTTGCGTCTGTGCTGATTTCTTCCTTTAACGTATTCTTGGCTCAAGGTATCTACCGACGCAGTCGGATCACGAGTGTGATGTTGATTGTGGCAAGCTTGGCCTTAACATTGCTAGCGGCACAAATTGCCGCCTTCTTTATAGGAGTAAGTTATGGCCCGCGTTAACTCTCTCACTGGGTCAAATGTCCAGGCTCGACATCTCACGGTGCGTTTTTATGAAATTCTTCCAGGACTGGCCACCTGGATGACGATCATCTTGCCAGTCGTGTTTGCGATCTATGCGCCGGTAGCAGTAGCGTATTTTATCATCGCTTTTGACTTGTTCTGGCTTATGAAGTCTTTTCGCATGAGCTTTGCCCTCCTTATGGGGCATCGTCGGCTGCGGATTGCATCCCATGTGGACTGGCAGGCCAGGCTGAATCATCTGGAGCTACTTATGGATGGCGAGGGGACTCAGCAGCTTGAGCGTCATGTTGCTCAAGTGCGTCGTGAGCTTGGTAACACTTGGTTTTTAAGTCGTTCAGGCCGGCGAGCCCATGAACAATACCATCAACTTACTCTCGAGCTTGATACTCTCCGAAATGTAGGTCAGTTTCGACACAAGGTGAAGCCCTCTGATGTCATACATGTAGTAATTCTTGCAACATATAACGAAACTTTAGAAACTTTGCGGCCTAGTATCAGGGCTCTGTCGCAAGCTCACTATGATTTGAAGAAGCTTTGGTTTGTAGTCGCATATGAAGAGCGTGGTGGTGACAAGGATAGGGAGCGAGTTGCGACATTAAAGAGGGAATTCGAAGGGCAGTTTGGCAAATTCCTAACCTATGAGCACCCAGATGGAATAGCAGGTGAAGTCAAGGGGAAGGGTGCGAACATTAGTCATGCAGGCCGACAAGTGCTTGAGGTCATCTATAAAGAAAAAGTTCCTGTAAAGAATGTAATTGTCACAACACTCGATGCTGATCACCGCCCAGATCCGGCATATTTCCAGCATCTTACATACTCATTTACGACCTCAGAGTCGCCGAAGCAGTATGCCTATCAGCCAATTCCAATGTTCTTTAATAATATTTGGGATGTTCCAGCTCCGATGCGAGTGATCGCTACTGGTAACTCGTTCTGGGTGATTATTAACTCAGTGCGACCGCATTTACTCAGGAACTTTGCTGCCCATGCTCAGCCACTTGATGCACTCATCGCAACGGATTTTTGGTCAACAACTACAATCGTAGAGGACGGCCATCAGTATTGGCGCAGCTTCTATCGGTTTGATGGGCAGTATCGAGTGGAACCGATATATGCACCGGTATATCAGGACGCTACACTGGCAACTGGTTACTTGAGAACCTTTAAGAATCAATACTTGCAGTTGCAGCGCTGGGCCTATGGAGTATCTGACGTGCCATATGTAGCTATTCAAAACTCGCGACACCCAAAAATTCCCGCTGGAAATCGCGCGATTCACTTCTGGCGACTCTTTGAGGGCCACTATTCATGGGCGACAGCACCGCTGATTTTGACCTTCGTAGCGTGGTTGCCGCTATTCCTTAACCCCTCCTTTAAGTACAGCATGTTGGCACACCAGCTTCCAATTATCGCGAGTCAGATTATGACGATCGCGATGGTGGGGCTCTTCATCACTATCTGGCTGTCGATAATTTCTCTACCACAGCGCCCCAAGAGTAAAAAGAAGATCCAGAATGTCTTCATGGTCCTGCAGTGGGCTCTACTTCCGCTTGTTGCCCTCGGCTTTGGTGCATTCGCTGCTATTGATGCACAGACGCGCCTCATGTTTGGAAAATACCTTGGTTTTCGAGTGACCGAAAAGGCGACCAAGCAGGAATGATCGCGACGTATGCCATAGCACTGCTCGGGAGCTTGGCACTATCGCTGCTGCTCACCCCATTTGTTATTAAGTTGGCACCGCGAATTGGTGCGGTGGATAATCCGTCTGAGGCTGTACGAAAGCTTCATCAGAAGATTATGCCCCGGGCTGGCGGGATAGTTATTGCGCTGATTTTTGTATTTTTGAGCTTCAGCCTCTTTCCTGGAGTCCCAACTCAGGCCTACTGGGGGGCGCTGATTGCGAGCTCGATCGTGTTTCTCATTGGCCTGCTCGATGATATTTATCGGCTTAGTCCATGGCTGAAGCTTGCAGGACAATTGGTTGCAGCGAGCATCGCGGTATTTGGATTTGGTATTGGGGTAGAGGTGATCTCAAACCCACTCGGACAGAGCTTTGATCTGACGAAATCTGTAGTGCAAATTGCATCATTCCAGGTGCCGGTCTTTGGGGTTGCATTCAGTCTGATATGGCTTATCGGCATGACGAATACCATAAATTTCTTAGACGGTCTCGATGGGCTGGCGACTGGTGTGAGTGGTATTGCAGCCCTCATCCTTTTTCTTGTCTCAGTAAGCCCCAAGATCGACCAGCCGGCCACAGCGGTGTTGGCGCTTATCCTCCTCGGTGCTTGCCTTGGCTTTCTTCGCTATAATTTTTTTCCGGCAAAGATATTCCTTGGAGATAGTGGAGCCTATTTCCTCGGAATGATGCTGGGGAGCTTGGCAATCATTTCCGGCGCCAAGCTAGCTACTGCGCTACTCGTGCTGGGTGTGCCAGTCCTAGACGCAATCTGGTCGGTGGTTCGTCGTCTGGCAACTGGCCGATCGCCATTTTCGGCAGATCGTGGACATTTTCACTACATTCTTGTAGATGCAGGACTTTCGCAGCGCAAGACAGTACTGCTTATTTACTTGCTAGCCCTAGCATTTGGCGCCGTTGCGCTGCTTGGAGATAGTCTGCAGAAACTGATTGCCCTCGGGGTGCTAGCAGTCTTGATTGCGGTACTCATGGTGCTCTTCACGGCCCGGCGTCGTCGGAAGGACACTGCTTCGAAGTAAATTTGTATTGCCGCCATGGTAATATGATTGACGATTCCAGATAGAACTTGGTACAATATGGCCCAAGAGGGAGTACCGTTTGAATCCTAAAGCCTTACAGGAACTCATAAATAATCTTCGCGTCTTCTACCGCTGTCCTTCGTGTAGCGCAGAATACAAGACTGATGACATTAGGTTCCTGGGGAAGGTGGAGCAGCATTGCTTTATGCAGCTGAATTGCCAGGAGTGCTCATTGCCAGTATTGGCTACGGTGCTCTTGAGCTATGAGGCGGGTAAGCCGCTCGGTGAGAAGGGTAAGCACACAAATCGCCGTAAGCGATCACGTTCTCAGCTTGGTGCTGACGCATCGAGGCGAGAGCGGGCTGCATTTAATCGCCGAGGGGCTATTACTGCCTCTGAGATAGCTGAATTCTACACATTCTTGCAGTCTCAGCGATAGCGACCTCCATAACAAGATTCTACGGACTATATTTCTTTCTCAATTTCTTAAGGAGTAACACATGGAAAAACTACAATTAAAAGTTCAGGCTCGCACTGTCTCTGGCAAACAGCTAGCAGATTTGCGTGCACAGGGTCTCGTGCCTGGCATCGTGTATGGTAAGGGTGCCGAATCTCACCTGATCAGCGTGGAAGATCTGCCACTGGAGCGGATGTATCACAAGGCCGGTTCTTCAGGCCTCATTGAGCTCGCAATCGAAGATGCACAGCCAGTGCATGTCTTGATTCAGGATGTGCAGAAGACACACCTAGGGAAGCTGAGTCACGTCGACTTCCTGCAGGTTAAGATGGACGAAGCAATTCGTACCGAAGTACCACTGCGGCTTGTTGGTGATGCTCCAGGTGTATTTAACCTCGGTGGTTCACTCGTGCAAAACCTCGAAGAGATCGAGGTGGAGGCCTTGCCAACTGATCTGCCAAGCAGTATTGAGATCGATGTAACCGGTCTGGAAGAGCTCGAAGCGAGCTTGAGCGTTGCCGACCTGAAGATACCTAAGGGCGTGACTGTCTTAACTGACGAACACGAGCTTGTGTGTCGCGTTGAAGCTCCTCGCAGCGAAGAAGAGATGGCTGAGCTTGATGCGGAGATGGGCGAGGCTGTTGCTCCAGGTGAAGAGTCTGTAGATGGCGAAGCCACCGAAGACGCACCTCAGGCTGATACCAACTAGCACTCCTAAATAAGAAGCTAAAGGACCCATAGAGTTGGGTCCTTTTTAGTTATCAGATTGAATGTGTTAATTATCTACATGCACTATGTGCTCAAGCATAACAAATATGTATTAATAATTCTTCATTTCAGCTTTGAGTTCAGACTTTGTCCTGAACTGCATGTGCGTTGCCATGTAGCGCATGAAGGCATTCATATCGACGGCCTTGAGCGTCTCGAGTGAGAGTCTACGGATGAGATCGGCTGGGATCTCATCCTGTCCCCGTAGAATGATCTTCTGTTCAATAGTATCCACCAGGTTATCGATATCGACATCATCGAGATTAACACTGTCGATTGCTCTCATAAGAGACATAAATAAAAACGAGCGGCGATAGGAGGAGGTTTTGCTGCTGCCCACCACCTGGAGAAAAGATAAATCTTGCCGCTCGTAAGTCGTAATGACCTTGCCACAGTCCGCGCACCGACGACGACGCCATATCTGGCTTCCACCTCGGGTCGAGCGCGTATTGACCACCTCACTGTGGGGTGATCTGCATTTCATGCAAATCATGTCTATATATTGTCATACCCCTGATAGTAAGCACAAGTGGATAACTAAAAAATGTTGTGGATAAGTCTAATGGTCCTCTGTGCAAAGACCTTACGCTTCCAGGTGTAATCAGGTAGAATATTCATAAGCGCTTTTCGAAGTGCGCCACTAACTTCGACACCACCAATCAGATGTTTCACAAAGTTACAAAACCAACCAAGAAAATCATTACCGATACCAGAAGCCTCACGAAGAAGGGGGTAGCTGGGCTTGGGGTGATTCGTAGTCGCACAACAACGGCAGCCCATATGCATGTGGCTGAGCGGGTGGGTTGGTATCATCGTTGGCACAATTATCGGCATCACAAAAAAATCCATGTTGGAGTGCTCGCGGTCTATCTGATCGCGATTGCGATAAGTTTGAGCATATTCCAGTCTGCAAAGGCAGGAGACCTAAACGATAACTGGGATTTCTCGACTGGTACTGGATATACGCTGTCAGATTCAAGCTTGGTAGAGGTAAGCAATGGAACAGTGAGACTCAAGGCACTTAATTACACGAGTGATGCAAACACTATGGGGCTGTGGCATTTTGATGAGAACACCGGCAGTACGGTTGCCGATGATTCGAGTAGTGATACTCTCACTGCAGTTGGTTCGCCAAGTTGGGCGGTGGGGAATTTAGTAAATGCCTTAACGCTGAATGGATCGACGCAGTATTTGACTGCCAATGATAGCTCAGCGCTGTCATTAACGGGGCAGCACACCATTGAGAGTTGGGTGAAATTCTCATCACCCTTTGCTTCTGGCGGAAATCAGAATCAAGCGATTGTCGATAAGGGTTCATATAGACTTTATTACAACAATGATACCGGCAAGATCACCTATGAGCTCGCCAACAACTCGGCTTCTACATGGACTCAACGAGCCGGTAACGATGTGAATCGCTCCTGGGACCTCAATGGTAAGCAAGATGTACGTGCGAGCGTCACGATCGGTACGGATGTATATACTGGGCTTGGCTCGAATGGTGGAACAGGTGATGCGGAAGTGTGGAAGTACGATGGTTCGACCTGGTCGCAAGTTGGTGGTGACGCTCGCAATAGTAGTTGGCCAGACGGAACCTATGAAGCCGTACGGTCTCTTGCTGTAGATGGTACAACACTTTTTGCTGGAATAGGTGAATCCAATGGTGATGCGGAAGTGTGGAGCTGTGATACTTCAACTGGCTGTGCGGCGTGGACAAAGCGCGGTGGCGATACGCTCAATAGCTCATGGGCGAATAGCACCTATGAAACTGTTTCGAGCATGGCAGTATTGGGCGGTAACTTGTATGCGGGTCTAGGAAATAATGCAGGTGGTGATGCTGAAATATGGCGATGTTCGGCGGCAAACTGCACGAGCTGGACAAAAGTTGGTGGAGACGCGCTCAACCTTGGGGGCGGTGCCTCACCCGACGCCACGTATGAAGAGGTTTACTCAATGACGACAAATGGTACTCTTTTGTTTATTGGTCTTGGTGCAACCGCCGGCGACGCGGATGTTTGGTCTTATAACCCCACGGGCAATGTTTGGACAAAGATTGGTGGTGACGCACTGAACCCTGGCGGTGGCGCAAGTTGGGCGGCATCTACTTTTGAATATGTGCTTTCTATGAGTGTGATGGGTACGGATCTCTATATAGGTCTCGGAACTACTGTTCTTGACGCCGAGGTGTGGCGGTATAATATATCGTCTCCTGGGTGGACAAAAGTTGGTGGTGATGGAGTAAATCCTGGCGGTGGCGCTAGCTGGAATACAAATTATGAGGCAGTGTATTCACTCACCAATGACGGCACAAATCTGTACGCCGGACTAGGGAACTCAACTGGTGACTCCGAGGTTTGGCGACTCAATGGTACGACCTGGACAAAAGTGGGCGGCGATAGCGTGAACCCAGGCGGCGGCGCCTCTTGGGCAACTGGTTCGATAGCTTACACTATGACCACTGTCGGCTCGACAGTCTATGTTGGGCAAACCAATAACAGCTCTGGAAATGGTGAGGTGTGGCGGCTCAACGGTACTGCTTGGACTCGGATTGGTGGGGCGTATGTAAATAAATCTTGGGGTTACTTTGGAACCGAAAACGTAACTTCTATGACGCAATATAACGGGAAGCTCTATGCCTCGCTTGGAAACAACTCGCCGGGTGATGCTGTGATATGGGAGTATGACGGCTCGACCTGGCAGGTGGTTGGTGGACAGGGGATTAGTGGCTCGTGGACAGTTAACACAATAGAGACTGTGAATACAATGATTGCCTATAAAGGGAATCTCTATGTTGGGCTAGGTTTTAGTGCTGGTGATGGTGATTTGTGGCGGTATAACGGCTCGACTTGGACACAAGTGGGTGGTGATGCAATTAATCTTGGCGGCGGCGCGTCCTGGGTGGGCGCTGCGTATGAAAACGTACATTCGCTCGCAGTCTTTAATGACAAATTGTACGCCGGTCTTGGCGCGAGTGCGCAGGATGCTGAAGTGTGGCAGTATGATGGCGCAACGACTTGGACAAAAATTGGTGGCGACGGCGTAGGTAGTTCTTGGGCTGCTGCTGGAAATATTGAAAGCGTTCTATCTATGGTCGGTTATCAGGGGCAACTCTATGCTGGTCTGGGAAGTTCCGCAGGTGATGGTGATGTATGGCGCTATAACCCAGGCTCAAACACCTGGCTCCAGATAGGTGGGGACGGCTTAAACTCTGGCTGGGCTGGTGGCGCCATAGAGAATGTCTGGGCACTAGCGGTGTATGACAATCAGCTGGTGGCTGGCATGGGTGACACCACCGGTGACGCTGACGTGTGGTCATACAACGGTACGATATGGGCGCAACTTGGTGGTGACGGCGTGAACTCTGGATGGGGCGGTGCCAGTGGATTCGATCGCGAGCGAATTCGAAGCCTTGTGGTATACAATGGTGAGCTCTACGCCGCCATGGGTACTGATACGGGTGATGGTGAAGTCTGGAAGCATGATGGAACGAGCTGGACGCGAGTTGGTGGTTCTGGCTTGAACGACTCCTGGGCCATTAATACTGTCGAAGAAGCTTTAACGCTGGCCACGTATAAGGGTAAGCTCTACGCCGGTTTGGGTAACTCGACCAATATCGACGCTGCCATCTACAGTTGGGGAAATAACGCCTATGTAGAATCTTCGACAACCACCCAAGATACAAATTGGCACCACATTGCAGCTACCTATGATGGCGCTACAGTGAAGCTCTATCGGGATGGATCGGAAATAGCTTCAAGTAGCATTGGAGTGAGTATTCCTGATTCGACGCGATCACTGCTGGTAGGGAATGACTATGGATCTTCGAATGTTGGCTTTACGGGTGGCAATCTGGGGGCGACAATAGATGAAACAAGAATAAGTAACTCAGTTCGATCGAGTTTTCAGACCAAACCTTACACTACGAGTGCGGTCACAGTTGAACTTACCGATGCGATTCGTACAGCGGGCGTGTGGACCTGGGATACGTTTATTGCAACCGAAGCTCCGGCTGGTGGAACGATTGCGTATCGGCTGAGTGATGACGGCGGTACGAGCTGGAAGTACTGGGATGGCTCTGCTTGGGCGAGCTCTGGGTCGCTGACTGAAGTGAATAGCTACAGTGTGATCGATACCAATATTGATTCATTCCCCGTGACCTTTTCAGGTATTAAATGGCAGGCGGTTCTGCAGGGGAACGGTGATCAGCAGGTTGCCATTGATGATGTAGCCCTGTCGTCCAACTCAGATAGCACCGATCCTTCTGCGAATGCTTCGGCAATTGCCATGCAACGCTCAAACGGTGGGGCGAGTGTTGCGAGCAACGGCTGGACGAACGGCGCAACCCCATTCTTTAGTTGGAATGCGGCTGTCGATGCGGAGTCCGGCGTGAAGGGATACTGTTTGAGCCTGAGTCAGACGGGCTCCGACAATCCAATTACTACAAAAGGTATTCTCGGCACAAGTCCTGTCACAACAGGTGGGAATTGTCAGTTTGTTGTATCCACTACATCAATTGACTTGGCAACATCCGGCTACTTAGGTACGCCGCTCGCGAGCTCCGGCTCAGCGTATTACTTAAATATTCGCGCCATTGATAACGCCGGTAATATCTCTGATACGAACGAACAATTCCAATTCCGATTTGATAATACGAATCCGACTAATCCTGGCTTTATCACTGCTCCCTCAGGTTTCATCAATACGAAATCGGCGACGCTCACCTGGCCAACAGCTGGTGGTACCGCCGCTCAAGACGCGCATTCGCAGGTGGCTGGGCTGCAATATCGTGTGAACGGTGGTAATTGGTATGGTGACGTGCATAGTGGATTGCAGGATGCAAGTGACTTACTCGCCAATGATGGATCCTATGCTACTACCGATCCTCCAGATTATTCGGATATTACCGAGGGGGTAAACACCTTTGAATTCCGCACTTGGGATGCAGCAGGGAATTACAGCACGAGCTATGTGACTGCTCAGCTGAAGGTTAATACCAACGGCGCGCCTTCTGAGCCACAAAATGTAACAGCTGTTCCGGGCAGTAATACTGCGAATGCGTTTGCATTTACCTGGAATGCTCCGGCTAGCTACGTTGGAGACGCTAGCAATATTACGTACTGCTACACAATTAACGTTGCTCCGACGGTATCAAACTGTAGTTTTACCCCTGCCGGAGTGACTTCACTTGGGTCAGGACCTTACGCTACTCAGCCTGGTGCAAATACCATCTATCTAGTTGCTCGTGATGAATCAAGCAATATAAACTATTCAACCTACGCAACCGCAGTATTTACCGCCAATACAACTGCCCCAGGCATCCCATTGAACATGGACATAGTCGACGTTTCGATTAAGTCGACCAGTAACTGGCGGTTAGCTTTAACTTGGGATCCGCCGGCTGCCGTAGGGTCTGGAGTTGCATCGTATAAGGTGTATCGTTCAACAGATAACTCTAACTTTAGTTTCGTAGGTGCCAGCACGAGTACAACCTATATCGATGCCGGCTTAAGTCAGCAGGATTACTACTATCGCGTGAGGGCGTGTGATTCGACGAATAACTGTGGTGTGGATAGCTCTGTTGCAACTCTGCAGCCTACAGGTAAGTTTACGAGTCCTGCGACTATCACTGCTGAGCCAGTTGTTGATGATATTACAACAAGAAAAGCGATGATTAGCTGGGCTACCGATCGTCCGAGCGACTCAAAGATTGCTATTGGTACCAAGTCAGGTGAGTATGGCTCTTCAGAGATCGCTAACTCTTCACAGGTAACGAATCATAAAATAGAGCTCACAAATATGCAGGCAGGAACAACCTATTATTATGTGGCTAAGTGGACCGATGAGGATGGTAACACTGGAACTTCGAGCGAGCAGTCATTTACAACGCTTCCGGCTCCAACCGTGAAAGAAGTGAGTGCCGTACGCGTAGGCCTTGCTTCGGCTACTATTCAGTTCACTACAAAGCAAGCGGTTCAAGCAAAAGTGTACTTTGGTCAGAGTGAAGGTTTCGGTGGGCTAAAAGTTGTAAATACTTCTGCTACTGAGTCTAGTTATTCGGCAGATCTGCCTGATTTGAGCGATGGAGCGAAGTATTTTTATAAAGTAAATAGCCTCGACGCTGAAGGAAATGAGTATGAAGGAAGTGTCTTGAGCTTCACGACTCCACAGCGGCCCCGCATAGCTAATGTTGCCTTGCAGCCTGTTGAGGGTGAGCCGACCAGTACTCAGCAGGTCAGCTGGACGACTAACGTGCCTACTACTTCGCAGGTCGTATACGGTAAGGTTGGTCAGGGTGTAGCTGAAATCAGTGATTCGCAGTTCGTTACGGAGCATGTAGTTGTTCTCAGGAACCTGGAGGATGATAGTGAGTATTCGTTGGTCGCACAGTCACGTGATGGTGATGGCAATCTTGCCACCAGTGAGCGGCAAGTGTTTAAGACGGCTTTGGATACTCGACCGCCAAAAATTAGTGATATTCAGATTGAGACGACGATACGAGGTGTAGGTAGTGAGGCCCGTGGTCAGCTAGTCGTCACCTGGAAAACGGATGAACCTGCAACAAGTCAGGTGGCTTTTGGTGAAGGTGCTTCCTCGACCTCATTCTCTAGCCTCACAAGCGAAGATGCCGCACTGGTTACTGAACACATCGTAATCATTTCGGATCTTTCGACGGCAAAGGTATTTAATGTCCAGGCCGTTTCGAAGGATAGATCTGGTAACCAGGTAAAATCTGAGGGTCAATCCACGATTGTGGGTCGCGCTTCAGACTCAGTTCTTTCAATTATCTTCAATACGCTCCAGCAGATGTTTGGCTTTTTGGGGGAGAATTAAGGTGAGTGAAGCCATGCAATCTCAGTCCCTGATTAAGGTGGAAACGGTTGAGAAGAAATTTTATCTCGACTCGGAGACAGTTCATGCCTTGAAGAATGTGAGCTTTAGTATTCCTCAGAGATCCTTCTCCATAATTTATGGACCATCAGGAAGTGGTAAATCAACAATGCTCAACACGCTAGTTGGTCTGGAGCCTCCTACGAGCGGTAAGGTAATTATTGATGGTCAAGATTTATATGCATTGTCTCCAGATAAGCGTGCAAACTTTCGTGCTAGAACGCTAGGAATGGTCTACCAGACTAACTATTGGGTAAACAGTTTGTCTGTTCTCGATAATGTATGTATGCCGCTCTATCTATCTGGCTACTCTAGGCGTCAAGCGGGATTAATTGCTATGGAAAGTTTGGAGACAGTCGGCATGCAGGATTATGCCAAGAAGCGTCCGACAGTACTCTCGGGTGGACAGCAACAAAGAGTGTCGATGGCTCGGGCAATTATTGCCAATCCAGACCTGATTGTTGCAGACGAGCCAACCGGTAATCTCGATACAAAAAATGGTGACATGATTATGAACCTGCTTTCAGATTTGAATCACAAGATGCGAAAAACAATAATTTTGGTTACCCATAACTTAGAATATCTGTCGCTCAGTTCTCATCGAGTGCAAATCAGAGACGGAGTGGCCACCGAAGATGATGGTAACTTCGGTCTCAGTGCTGAGGAGAAACAGGAGCGAATTAAGCGGCTCCATGCCGGGCTATCTAAGCAAGCGGGTGCAGCACACGGTGAGGGGCCCACTATCGCTGAACTCTCGAATCAGCTGGCACAGGCTGCCAGTAACGGCGATAGCGATACACATAAACCCTCAGAGCACCTAGCGCCTTTGCAGAATAAGTCCCTAGACGCTCTTACAAAGAAAAAGAAAGGTCGCTCATGAAGCCCAAATCTACAGCCGGCGGAGTCGATAAGAGAAAATACGCAGCAAAATATATTCGTATGCGTATTCTTGTATCGATGGCTTACAAGAATTTAGCTTTTAAGCGTCTTCGCACTTTTCTCACAGTTCTAGGCGTAGTCATCGGTATTGGCGCGATTGTATTCTTGGTCTCATTAGGGCTAGGGCTTCAAAAAGTTGTTACCGAGCAAATCGTGGGTTCAAAATCAGTTAAGGCGATCGATGTTTCTTCTCCGAAACCTCGAGTCATTCGATTGAATAATGATGCGATTAAGAAGTTTGCAGGCTATCAGAATGTGGATGCGGTTGCCCAGACATTTTCATTTGCAGGTAAAGTGATCTTTCAGAGCGCGAATACAGACAGTGTCATTAATGGCTCGGATCAAAATTACTTAGATCTCAGTTCTTTTAAGCTTGAGGAGGGTAAGAATATTGCCCTGAGCTCTGACGATGAGGTTCTTGTGAATATGTCTCTCCTCAAGACGATTGGCATATCTGATAAGACAAAGATCATGGGCCAAAAGGTTAAAGTCGTCATTCCTAAGGAAAAGAGAAAAGAAGCCGGAGCAAGCGAAAGCACAGAAGATTATACGAAAGAGCTAAAGGTTGTGGGGGTACTTGAATCAGGATCGGGTGCTGAAGTTTTTACAACAGACACCTTGCTTCTGAATGCAGGATTTCAGGACTACAATCAAGCAAAAGTGGTCGTGAAGACAAAAGAAGATGTTCCTGCAGTGCGCAAACAAATCGAGAGTCAGGGCTTCATTACGGCCTCACCCGTTGATACGCTTGATCAGATTAATCAAGTATTTACTATTCTGAATATTCTTCTTGCTGGTTTTGGTGGTATTGGTATGGTTATCGCGGTGCTGGGCATGTTTAATACGCTTACTATTTCATTACTGGAAAGAACGAAAGAGATAGGCTTACTGATCTCGCTTGGAGCGCGTCGCAAAGATGTGCGTCGCTTATTCATTATCGAAGCGCTAGCTTTGTCGTTTATGGGTGCATTGTTTGGGCTGGTGATTGCTTGGTTGCTAGGTAAATCAATCAATTTGTTATTATTTAATCTGGCTCAGTCTAGAGGTGTTCAAGAAACCTTCTCTGTTTTCTTTATTCCGCTTTGGCTCATTGTGGGTATCATTATGTTCACCGCGTTGACGGGTATGATAGTCGTAGCTTACCCAGCGCGTCGTGCTTCGCGCATTAACCCAATAGATGCGTTGCGCCATGAGTAGTAAAAGACATTTGTTTTCGCGTCTTCATGTGAAGGTTCTGCTTATTCTAGTTGTTATGGGAATCATTGCTATCTCAGTTGCGTTAGTGCGGCGCGCGAGTGTGAATGAAGAAATTAATTCAGTGACCAATGAATACCTGCAGTCTCGCCAGAAAAGCTTTGAGGTATCTCGTGGGACTACGAACGATCTTATTCGCGCATTAAGCTATGACTACTCTATATGGGATGAGATGGTCGATGCGGTCGAAAGTGAGGATGAGACTTGGTTTGATGAGCAGATACCGAATGCACTCAATACGTACAAAGTAGATGCTGCGTGGGTGCTGGACACAAAGTATAGGCAAGTATATAGCGCAAATACAGCGGGTAATACAGAAGTGAGTTTTCCAATCAGGAACTTTGACACGAATGCCAACCGTCTCTTTAAGGATGGGTATTTTGTTGAGTTTAATACATTAATCAATGGCGAAATTTATCAAATATTTGGAGCACCGATTCAGCCGGGTTCAGATATAGCTCGGGCAACTGCTCCTAGAGGTTATTTCTTTGTAGCTCGCAAATTAAGTAGGGAAGATATAGTAAACCGACTGTCGCTAGTAAATGACTCAGATGTAAAAATTACTTCAAATATCATAGACAGAGAGCCAGTTATTGTTCCGAGTGAAGGGTTATTGCAATTTGAAAGCCCTATCTTAAATGAGCAGGGTACGAAGATCGGGGCATATCAAGTCGAAAACTATTCCGAGTACATGAAGAGCACCTCTCAGGTTCTGTTATTGCAGTACCGCTTCTTTCTAGCGGCAATGATAATACTGCCTCTCTTTATGACTTTGGTGTTCTATTTTATTATTTCAATACCCTTGAGAGGGCTTTCGGAGAGCATTGCTAACCGAGATAGTAAAAAGCTAAAGACTCTCGTCAGGCGAAAAGATGAGCTTGGGGAGGCAGCCCAGCTTGTTACTCGTGTTCAAGAGCAAGAAATTGCTTTGAAGCTGTCGGCTGAGGAGACAATGAAAGCTCGAGATGAGCTCGAGAAGCGTGCCAAAGAAGCTGAACGCATGAATGATCTCATGGTCGGTCGCGAGCTCAGGATGGTTGAACTCAAGAAGCAGCTCCAAGAGCTGAAGGTTCAGTCATCACGCAAGAAAGGTGGCTCCGCATGACGAGCCTAGGTGCGCGTTTCGAGCATTTACTCAGCGCGGGGGTGGATTCTGCATCTGTAGATAGAGCTGAACTACGGCGAATGAAGTTTTTTTATGCCTATATCCTCATAGGAATTTTTGCTTGTGGCGGGTCAGCATTGGTCTTGCTCATATCTCAGCCGGCAGGATTGAGTTACGCCGCAGTTGCAATCACACTAGGCATGCTGATCTTTTTGGGCATCGTGCTGCGTTTTTTGAAACGTACTGATGTTGTAGTGCAGCTACTGCTTGTCTTTTTCTTTGTGTTAGCTTGGTTCGTTTTAACACAGAGCCAGACCACGACAGGCATATTTTGGCTTTATGTATATGCACCAATCGCTGCACTCTTGTTAAAACGTAAAATCGCATTATTTTGGGTATTTGCATATGCCGCTTGGATTGCAGTTATTGCGAATGCTTCATGGCTTGGACCTATCGGCTATTCGGTATCTCAGGTCTATGCTTTCATTGCGTCTTTTCTGCCAATTTCGCTATTTATGATTGCGTATCAACGCATTACAGAGAGTGCAGAACGCGAAGTATATGAAAAAGATATTGAGCTTAAGGCTTTAACTAAGAAACTTCAGGACGAGCTGATATTCGCCTCACACTCAAAAAAGCAGCTTGATGGGCTGAGTGTTGCCTTGGCTCGGCAGAATAAGAAGCTTACGCGTGGTCAGGCGGCTCTAGTTAATCTTCTGGAAGACGCTAAGGAGCTGGAGAACGAGCTGGTGCTCGCTAAGCAGCATGTTGAAGAAAAGGTGGAGCAGCGTACGCAGGAGCTATCTATCGAGCGATCGCGTTTGGAGTCAACATTGCAGAGCCTACCTGTGGCGGTGCTATTACTGAACGAGAAGATGAAGGTTGTTGACGCGAATAATCAGGCGTACGAACTAGTTGGCGAGGAGCCCACAGGCGACGGTGCCGGGTTACCGACGGCTGTATCTCGGAAGCTCTATAAGTTTATGAGTAACGAATTAGTTTTGGCTGATCATATTCAGCAATGTGTTGCCACTCAGGCCTGTGTTATGCTCGGTGAAGTCAGCTACAAAGAGGCTTATTATAAGGTGGCACTTGGGCCAGTGCAGTCGGTCGGGAATGATCCTTCAGGTGGGGTTGTGGTAGTGGTTGAAAATATTACTGCCCAGAAGATGCTTGAGAGGTCCAAGGATGAGTTTCTTATGATCGCTTCTCATGAGTTGCGTACTCCCTTAACAGCCATTCGTGGAAATGCAGTTATTCTTGAAAAGATGTTTGCAAAAAAAGCACAAAGCCCGGAGTTTGATGAATTGACGACAGATATTCAAGACTCGAGCACGAGATTGCTGAGTATCGTGAATGACTACTTAGAGCTTTCGAGTATGGAGCAAGGCCGCCGTGTGTTTAATCAGGATGTGGTTGATTTAGCGGCTCTCGCACATACAATTATCTCGGAGAATCAGGGCCTTGCTCGCGAAAAAAAGCTTGACCTTAAGGTTAAGGGTAGTCGAGCTAAAAAAATACTCGTTCGTGCCGATGCACGCAGAGTGCAGCAGGTCATTGAGAATCTTATCGCTAACGCAATTCACTATACGAATCGCGGTAGTGTAACGCTAGAATTTGCCCAGGCTGGTGACTTGGTAACGTGTCGCATTCGAGACACAGGCATTGGAATTGCTAAGTCTAGTCAGCAAAATATTTTTACGAAGTTTCATCAAGCGCAAGAAAACCTACTAACTCGAGATCCTGAGCGTAGTACAGGATTAGGTCTGTATATTACAAAGCTTATGGTTGAGGGAATGGGTGGAAAAATCATACTTGAGCATTCTGCCTTAAGGAAGGGCTCAGTTTTCGCATTCTCGCTGCCTAGTGCTAAGTCGGTTCGTTCAGTCGGGCAGAATGCTCAGAAAAACGCTACAATGAAAAGCAAAGGAGATTAATATGAAGAAAATACTACTGATTGAGGATGATCCGCTCTTATCTCGAATGTATAGTCGGTTGTTTACGATTCACGAGTACGAATTTCTTGAGGATCTTGATCCGCAGAGTGGACTGGCTCGAGCTAAAACAGAGAAGCCAGATCTTATACTGCTCGACATTATGATGCCTATAATGAATGGCTTAGAGGTGCTTGAGGCTCTCAAGAAAGACCCTGAGACGCAGAATATCCCAGTAATTATGATTACTAATGTTGAAGACGATGAAACCGAGAAAAGGTCGAAAGAGCTAGGAGCTGCTGGGTACCTCGTGAAAAGTCGGTATGACCCAGATGAAACAGTAAAGTATGTTGCAAAAGTGCTTAAGGGTACAACCAAGAACTAGTCTGTTCGTAATTTGTTTGCTTTTTAAGATGAATATTCATATACTGAAGATGTGTTACGATCACTTCTTCAGGGGCTTGAGCCATATAAGGTTATCTATCTAGATTTTGATTCGTTCTTTGCATCCGCAGAGCAGCAGCGTCGACCCGAGTTGCGAGGTATTCCAGTAGGGGTTTGCCCATTCGTATCTGATACTAGCTGTATTGTGGCTGCTTCTCGTGAGGCTAAACAGCGAGGCATCCGAACGGGGATGCGCGTCTGGGAGGCCCGTAAGCTGGCAGCGGATCTGGTGTGTGTGCGAGACACACCTTCGTATTATCGAGCGATCCATAGCGAGACATTGCAAGTCTTGGAAGATACGCCGTGTCGAGTCTATGTACGCGGTATTGATGAGATGGGGCTTGTGGTCCCGAGTTACTTACGTAGCGTGGCGGACGTTACGAGTCTGGCCCAAAACCTCAAGCGTGAGTTAGGGAGGCGCTTAGGCGATGTGGTGACAGTTTCGATTGGAGTGGGGCCAAATAGTTGGCTCGCAAAGTTGGCGGCAAGTTATCGAAAACCGGATGGCATGGTGATTCTCCAGCCCAGTCAATATAGTGATTTTTACAGCAATCTACGGTTGCTTGATCTGACAGGTATTAGTTATCGGATGCAGCGTCGACTCTACGACTTGGGTATTTATGCACCCATTGACCTCTATCGTGCTTCAGAGCCATATCTGCGTCAGCATTTAGGGGTGCATGGTAGTCGATGGTATCTCAGGATGCGAGGAGTGGAGGTGGATGAGCGTCCAGAGCAGCTCAAAAAATCTATCGGTCACCAGACGACGCTCGCGCCGCGCCCGGCTAGTAGCTTCGATGAGCTCATGAGTGTAGTCGTAAAAATGATGCTGAAAATTGGCTATCGTTTACGTGCCACGAAACGCCAGGCTCGATCGATGGCTGTCGCGGTTTCATTTGTTGGTCCAGGGGGCTGGCACAATATAGCGCGTCATCTTGAGCCTTTTGGGTCACAGGCCGATTTGGTTCGACAGGCGGGGAGACTTATTGAGCCCCTGCGCTCGCAGTATGAATCGGTTCGGAGGATTACTGTCGTGACTTCGGATTTCGTGCCAGCCGGTCAACAGAGCTGGCTGACCGAGACAGACGTACGCTCAGAAGCCTTGTCTGGCGCTCTTGATACTCTGCGCCGTCGGTTTGGTACTCGGGCGGTGATGACGGCATCTGGCATGGAGACAGATATCTTCCCGGATCGGATTGGCTTTGGTGCGCCAGAAAAGTTGTTTTTGCCAGAAGCTTAGCAATAGTGATCTCAGGAGTAAGGTGATGAGTAGTCTTGCAAAAATAGCCTTTTTCAGATATGATGGCCTGGTTTTCAAGCACTTTGTGAGGCGAGAAAATTGACGGGTCCTTAGCTCAGTTGGCTAGAGCGCTTCCTTGACGTGGAAGAGGTCAGAGGTTCGAGTCCCCTAGGACCCACCATCGAAATCATTTATACTAAGAGAGTATTTTTCATAGGGCATTTGAGGTAGATCTAACCAATTTACTAAGCCCCGTAGCTGCGGGCGCAACACGTAGCAAGAAGAGTGATTCGCTCACCGCGAATAAGCCTGGTGGAACCCCCCGAGAAATTGGGGCCAGGTGATTACGGTGGGCGTTTTTGTTTGCCGCCAAACGAGGTAAGGAGAAAAGATATGGACGATAAATTACATGCTATGAGACATAGTGCGGCCCACGTGCTGGCAGCTGCGCTACAGAAGCTGCATCCAGAAGTAAAGTTTGGTGTGGGGCCGGTTATTGAGCATGGTTTTTACTATGACGTTCTACTCAATGAGCCTCTTTCAGATAAGGATCTCAAAAAAATCGAAAAGGAAATGCGCAAGATCATTGCTGCAAATCTTCCTATTGAGCGCGAAGAGTGGCCGATTCAAGAGGCAAAATCCTACTTTGAAAAGAATAATCAGCCGTATAAGGTGGAGTTATTGTCTGATTTACAACAAAGAGGTACGACAAGCATAAAAAATATCAATGTCGCAGAGCTTGGTGCAGAAGCTACTGATGATGAAATTACATCGGTAAGCATATATAAGATAGGAAATTTCGTTGATTTGTGCAGAGGTCCTCATCTAGAAGCAACCTCTGAAGTGGGTGCGTTTAAACTTGATCGATTAGCGGGGGCATATTGGCGCGGCGATGAGAGCCGGGATCAGCTGCAGCGGATCTATGGACTAGCTTTTGCAACGAGTGATGAACTCGAAAGCCATGAAGAAATGGTTCGCTTAGCGAAAGAGCGTGATCATCGCAAACTAGGGAAAGAGCTGGATCTATTTACGTTTTCAGAGCTTGTTGGTCCAGGTCTGCCACTCTGGACTCCACGGGGGACTATTGTGCGTAGTGAGCTCGATCGATTCGTGCAAGAGTTGCGAGGTAAGTACGGCTTTGAAGAGGTGACGATTCCTCATATTACGAAAAAAGAGCTCTATATGGCGAGTGGTCACTGGGATAAGTTTGAAGATGAGCTCTTTAAGATTGTTTCAAGAGATGGGCATGAGTTTGCTCTCAAGCCGATGAACTGTCCGCATCATACGCAGATCTTTGATGCTCGACCCAGGAGCTATCGTGAGATGCCAGTTCGGTATCGTGAGACTACAATGGTGTATCGTGACGAGCAGAGTGGTGAGCTGCACGGCCTCTCGAGAGTTCGCTCAATCACTCAAGACGATGCTCATACATTCTGTCGGCCGAGCCAGGTGGAGACAGAAGTCATGAATGTTTGGGATGTTATTGAGCGGTACTGGGCGGCATTTGGCATTGAGCTAAGGGTACGACTCTCAACTCATGATCCAAAGGCGATGCAGGGCTATCTTGGCACCGAGGAGCAATGGGAAAATGCGGTTGCCCAACTTCAGTCAGTAATTGAGAAAAAGGGTGTGGAGTTTGTGCTTGGTGAAGGCGAGGCGGCTTTCTATGGTCCGAAAATTGATTTTATCGGCTCAGATGCGCTTGGTCGTGAGTTCCAGGCATCAACTGTTCAGCTAGATTTCAATATGCCTGAGCGCTTTAATCTTGCGTGTATTGATGAGCAGGGTGACCGCGAGCGAGTTGTTATGATTCACTGCGCGATCGCTGGTTCTGTGGAGAGGAGCTTTGTTCTGCTTCTGGAGCACTATGGTGGTAACTTCCCTGTGTGGCTAGCTCCAGAGCAGGCCGTTGTGTTGCCGATATCGGAGAAATTTACAACCTATGCACAGAAAGTTGTTGATGGCTTATCGGCTAAGGGTGTTCGCGTACGCCTCAATGCCGAGAATGAGTCGCTCGGTAAGCGGATCCGCGCTTCTGAGATGAGTAAAATACCATATATCCTGATTGTAGGAGAGCGCGAAGAAGCAGATGCGCAGGTTGCGGTTCGGCGATATGGAGAGGGTGATCAAGGAGTGATGAATCAAGATGAGTTTACCCAAAAGATCACAGCAGAAATCTCATCACGCAGAGGCTAGTGGATCTGGCTCACTACTCGCGATTGTAGGGCCGACGGCCTCCGGTAAGTCTGGATTAGCACATCGCATCGCGCTTGCGACTGGTGCGGATATTTTGTGCGCTGATTCTCGCACAATCTATCGAGGGATGGATATTGGGACTGCTAAGCCTACTGTGTATGAGCAGTCGGAGATTCGCTATTATGGCTTAGACCTGGTAGCTCCAGATGAGCGATATTCGGCCGCAGATTTTGTGAGTTACGCCAAGCAAGTGATGAGGGAAGTACAAAACCGAAATAAGCCACTTATCTTAGTTGGGGGTAGCGGGATGTATATTGATGCACTTCTATTTGACTACTCGTTTCGGCAGAATCTTCATTGTGATGCTGGCGTGGTTGCTAATTTAGGCACTGATGAGCTTTTGGCACAAGCCAGGGCTTTGTATCCACAAGAGATTATTGGATTTGATGTGAAAAATACTCGCCGGTTACGCGAATTATTAGTACGAGGGCCGGCAAGTACTGCTGATCGTGCTGAGCTAAAATACGATGTAAAAATACTAGGCATTACGGTGGATGCAGAGGGTTTACAGGGGAGAATTATCATTCGCACGAAAGAAATGTTGAATCAGGGATTTGTTCAAGAGGTCGAGAGTTTGCTACGAGCCTATTCTGCGACGTCGCCGGGGCTAAAGTCGACTGGCTACTCACAAGTTGTAAGTTGGCTAGAGGAAGGTGGCCACGATATGGCGGCATTGGAGTCGGATATTTCTATGGCAACACGTAGGCTCGCCAAGAAACAGCGTACTTGGTTTGGACGGAATGCACATATTGCATGGGATGATGATATGTCTCGGCTCGAAAGCGCGGGGATTGGATATCTACATGGATTCAAAGGTACAATGTCTGCATGAAGAGGTTACGCGATAGGTTAGCGCTTACAGCTGGGAAGGTTACGTCCCAAGTGATGCATCTCGGTGGCCGTAGTTCTACGGCGCTTCCTGGGTACATCGCCGAAAGAATCTCTCGAGATCCGTTGAGTGCGCTTATGAAGCGGCGGACATACGCTGGTGTGATCTTAATTACCGGAACTAATGGCAAGACCACCACCACCTTGATGGTGAAGAATATTCTCGAGCAAGCCAACTATCAGGTCGTGAACAATGGTTCAGGATCGAATCTTTCGCGAGGGGTACTGACCGCTTTACTGACTGATCATCGACAAGGCGATAGGACGATGTTGTTACTCGAAGTTGATGAAGCTAGTATGCCAGATGTCGTAAGGGCAACGTCGCCAACTCACGTGGTTGTCACAAATATCTTTCGTGACCAGCTTGATCGGTACGGTGAAGTAGATTACACAAGGCGCTTGATAGAAAAATCTTTAGAGAGTAGTCCGGGGGCAGAACTAGTTCTGTGTGCTGATGATCCGCATGTTGCGCGACTTGGTTTGCAGGCAGAGCATGCTCACTATTTTGGCTTGGATGTTACGGGACTCAAGGCTTTGGCCCATGATCATGCATCAGATGTGCCAGTGAGTCCAAAGACAGGGTCGCCCCTTCATTACAGTAGAAGGTACTTTGGGCACTTTGGCCACTATCAGGCTGACGACAAGTCATTTAGCCGTCCTCAGCCAGGGGTAGTTGTAACGAAGTATTCTTCTGATCGGGATGGCGCGCATATTGACCTAAAGCTATATGCCAAAACGGTATCAATGCAACTCGGCTTACAAGGTATCTATAGTGCGTATAACGTGGCTGCAGCTGCGGCGGTCGGGGAAGTGTTGGGCTTGCCATCTGATCAGATCATCCGAGGAATCACTACTACCAAAGCAGCCTTCGGGCGACAGGAGATTATACGATATCAAGCTAGTGACTGTGCTTTTCATCTGGTCAAAAATCCAACTGGCTTTAATCAGGTTATCCAGTCTGTACTCGTAAAGGACGTGAATTGCCCTGTGCTTATCGTTATTAATGATAATTTCGCAGATGGACGAGACGTATCTTGGCTGTGGGATGTCGCAATCGAGGATATTGCGTCAGATGCCGATGTAACTGTTGCGGGGTTGCGGGCCTATGATATGGCGCTCCGTCTCGAGTATGCGGGTCTTCCGTGCCGAGTCATCGAAGACCCGATAGCAGCTTTAGATGAGCTTACGAAGGATGCAGAGCGTGTACTAGTGCTACCTACATACACTGCCTTGCTTGAGCTGCGTAAGAAGATGAATCTCAAACTGGAGCACCAGTCATGAGCGACGCTCGAAAAACCATCAAGATCTTGTATCTGTATCCGTATGAGATGAATACGTACGGTGACTGGGGGAATGTCCAGGTCTTACGGATGAGATTGCAGTGGCGCGGCTGGAACACAGAGGTTATCGAGCATCGCCCTGGAGATAGCTTACCGAGCGACCCTGACATCATCTTTTTTGGCGGTGGACAAGACAGTGGCCAGAGTCTAATTATCGATGACCTTCAGAAGAATTCAGATCGTTTGCACGCGTGGATTGAAGCGGGCAAACCAATGCTCGCGATTTGTGGCGGATATCAGCTGCTGGGCCGTGAGTTCGTTACGCAGGAGGGCGATAGTATGCCAGGACTCGGTGTGCTTGATCTCCGCACAGTCGCCCGCTCGGATCGGCTTATTGGAAACGTTGTCCTGAAGAGCCCTATCTTTGGTACGGTTGTCGGCTTCGAGAATCATTCGGGCCGTACGTTTTTGGGTTCGGGGCTCACGCCGCTTGGCGCGGTCACTCAGGGTGCGGGAAATAATAACGAAGATAAAGGGGAGGGGGTTATCTATAAGTCGACGATTGGCACGTACCTGCATGGGCCTTTATTGCCAAAGAACCCACGTGTAGCAGACTGGCTGATAGAGCGAGCATTGCCTGAAATGAATAAGAATTTAATGCAACTGCCGGATACTTATGTAGCTCAAGCGCGAGCCATCGCTGAGCGCCGTCCGCGCTAGTGTTCACGGTATTTATTCCTGTACTCAACGGAAAATATGCATAATCTACAGGTAGAACTTGAGTTTCTGAACTCCGCTCGTGTACACTAATGAGTAATCAAAGTATTGAGGGTAACATAGTATGCAGATCGAATCGCTTTTTGGTTCAAAGACTCGCGTAAAATTATTGAGCCTTTTTTATAACAATCCCGAGCGCCCATTCTATGTTCGGGAGATTACTCGTAAGATTAATGAGCAAATCAACTCGGTGCGGCGTGAGCTGCAGAATCTTCTCAACATCGGTATTGTGAAATCCGTTAACCAATCAAATCGTTTGTATTATGAGGTTGATCCTGACTTCAAGTTTCATAGTGAGCTGATGTCTATCTTTCAGCGCATTCCTGCGAAGTCCAAGGAAATAAAGGAAACCAAGGAAGAGGATCAGATCCTTAAGAAAATACAGCGTGCTGGAAACGTGAAAGTACTTTTCCTGTCAGGTGCATTCGTACGTGGCAGTATGCAGAACATTGATATTTTCGTGGTGGGAGACATGAATAAAGCCAAGCTTGCCCAGATTATCGGTGAGATGGAGACGGCCATGAACCGAGAGCTCAATTATGCTGCACTCCGCGTAGAGGACTTTGATTATCGTCGTAATCTTAATGATCGCTTTCTCATGGACATGATGGATGCGAGGAAGATTGTCTTGCGGGATGATCTGAAGCTTTTTGTAGGTAACAACTTGGCATCTGATGAAAAGAAATCCGATGCAAGTCCTTCGGTAGTTGCCGTAAATGTCTCTACCCCCAACCCCGGTATTACGACAGATGAGGCAATTCGGCTGGCTCAACAAAACTAACCACTTCGGAGGTCAGTATGAATAAAAAAAGTGATAGGCCGCAGTCACCGATAGTTATTGAAATATCGTGGCGTACGCTTGTTGTTGCAGCTGGTATCTGCTTTGCAGCCTGGCTGGTCTACACCATCGCCGACTTCTTAGTGCTGCTATTCGCCTGTATTGTGTTTGCGGCTGCATTGGCTCCGTTCGCCCGGTCTCTTGAACAAAAGGGACTGCCACGCTGGGCCGCAGTCACTGTAATCTATGCAGTGCTTTTTTTGTTTATCGGTGCGGTGCTTGTCCTGATTGTGCCGACATTTTCTCAGCAGGTGAGCCAACTTGTTGCTACCTGGCCAGAGCGTAGCGCGGCATTTCGGGAATCCATCGGACAAAACCAATCGCTCAAGGGGGTCTTTGACAGTGTGGCCACATCTAGTACCTCAGGAGGTGATATTGTAAAAAATATTGTGAATATCACATCATTATTTGTGAATGGCTTTGCTACAACGATTATCTTCTTGGTTCTGACGTTCTATCTCTTAATGAATGGTCGCAAGCTAGCCCGATTCTTGGTTGGCTTTGTGCCTGCGACCAATCGAGAGAGAATCGGTACGCTTATCGCTCGAATGTCGAACCGTATGGGTTTTTGGTTCCGTGGACAGGTGATTATTGCAATCATGACGTTCCTGGTCACATGGTTGGTGCTCAGCTTGATGGGTGTAGAATTTGCGCTCACGCTCGCATTGATTGCTGGTATGGCGGAATTCATCCCGCTCATCGGATCTTGGATTGGTGCAGCACCGGCAGTGCTTGTCGCTGCTGGTCAGTCACCGATGCTAGCCGTCTTCACGGCGTTATACTTTCTGGTTTGGCAGAGTTTCCAAGGTTACATTATCAGCCCGCGAGTTATGCAACAGATGATTGGTGTTCCTTCGATCTTAATACTCATCAATGTGCTCCTGATGGCGAAGTTATTTGGCTTTGTAGGGGTGTTTCTTGCGGCGCCTGTTGCAGCCGCGATTGCCGTTTTCGTAGAGGAATACTCTGATCGGGTTCAGCATTCATTGCGACGAGGCCTGGCAAGAGCTGGTCAGCGCGACTCCTGATCTGGTATACTGCAATTATATGGAACTCACTCTAGGTAAAGATCATTCGATTTACATCGCTGCAAAGTCTGCGAATATTGCCGTTGGGCAGAAGAACGAAACTTCTACTGATGTATTTTTCTCAACAGAATTAGGTATTAGTGCTGCTAAAGCTAAGAAGTATTTCTCAAGCCCAGGTGAATACGAGGTCCAAGGGGTGATGGTTGATGGCCTTATGTCCGGCGAAAAGGTCGTCTCTTACCACATAATTGTAGATGGGGTTCGCTATGCCGCCGTGAGTTTACATGGAGTTGCTGATCTGACTGATGCGATTGCCGAGAAGCTCCAGCCTGCAGATGTTCTGTTGTTGTGGCTCAAGGAAGGTAAGGCAGAAGATATTGTGAGCCTATTTGCTCGTCTTGAAGCCAATTACCTCATTCCTGTTCAGATTCCGATGCCAACTGAGGAGCTAGAAAAAGATTTGCAGCTAAAGGCGGAGATTGTGCCCAAGCTGAAGCTGACAACTAAGGATTTGGCCGAAGAGAAGCGAGCCCTGATCGTCTTAACCCAATAGCGCTCGTACTGCAAAGACTAAAAACCCCCTCGAACGAGGGGGTTTTTAGTAGAGGCTCAAGATTTATGAAGTCTTGAGTTCGCTTTCAGCGAGATCTCGCTGATGCTTTTTGAGCGTTCGGATGGTTGATGCTGCGAGCTTAACGCGAACCTTCTCACCGTTGATGATGAGAGTTTTCTTCTGGAGATTTGGCTTCCAGACTTTTGGAGTGGCGCGCATTGAGTGGCTCACATTGTGGCCGAATTGCTTGCCCTTACCGGTAATGTCACATTTGTATGCCATAGAGTAATTTCCTAACCTCACAATCCTACCAGAAAAGCCCATTCTTGGCAACCCTACACCATCGCGCTAAATGCTATACTACTAACATGAGTTTTAACCCGGTCGACATCATTAGTCTGATATTTATCTATGTCGTGGCTATCACGATCCACGAGTACAGTCATGCAGCTGCAAGCAACGCACTTGGTGATCCTACAGCTCGTCATGAGGGTAGACTCACCTTGAACCCTGTGGCACATATTGATCCTCTGACCACACTAGCTCTACCAATTCTCCTCATACTCGCCGGAAGTCCGGTAATATTCGGCGCGGCGCGCCCAGTGCCATTTAATCCATATATGGTTCGCTACGGCAAGAAGGGTGCAGCGCTTGTGGCGTTGGCTGGTCCGGCGAGTAACATCTTGCTGGCTATCATCGTGGCTCTGATCATACGGCTTGCTCCAAGCCTACTCACGGCTGGAGGGGGCTTACTGTTGAGTATGATTACGGTGAATCTAGCTCTGGCTCTTTTTAACCTAATCCCGATACCTCCACTAGATGGCTCTAGGGTGGTATATGCTTTTGTACCAGCAAAAGTCCAAGAGGTGATGGAGCGGTTTGAGCAGTCGGGGCCTTTAGTGATTTTCTTATTCCTCATACTGGCATTTCCCTTTATCTCGCCGTTTCTTGGTACTGCAGTACGAGGCATTACCCGATTTTTGCTCATTGGTATCTAGTCACACAAGAGCTTCTACTCGGGTTGAAAAACCGCTATACTAGATCTCATAACCCTTTCTAGGGTGTACGACGGAACGAATATCTTTTCTGCTTAATGATTTGTACGGGAGACCTAGATTGCGCAGTTGATCTCTGAATAGGAGACAGCTGGGGCTGCGGACACCCACCTGGTAGTTTGCCAGGGAAGATATTCAAGGATTCTGCCGGCACCCCGGATGGGGTTTTTGTTATAGGTGAAACTTGCGTTTCCAGAGGGTGGGACTCGATATACTGTCGGCCCGTAAGATATCGATGTGCTCGTCGATTTTTAGGTGGTGGGCGATTTTCTTGATCTCAACACTGACATCGAAGGGATAGATCCAGAGTGCTGAACCGTAGCGCAGGAAGCCAATACGCTTGAGCTCAATGAGGAATTGATTGCGCGCAATCTTATGGCTTTCCGGTATCTGGTAGGTCACAAACATCCATCGGCCGTTCCAGGCTTGCTGAGCGCTGCTGACAGTGATGCTTTTGCGTAGTTGGGCCTTGGTCAGGCTGCTTTGGCCACGTGATGTGATCTTATAGATCTTTTCAGTATCGATTTGTCCTTGAGAGAGAGCGCCCTGACGGACCAGGATTGCCAGCGTATCTTTTATGCGGGCTTTCGGCGCTCGGGAAGTATGCCAGGAGAAAAGTTCCAGGAGGGGCTTGTCCTTAATAATCGATGCTTCAGAGGTTACCCCGTGCTTCGCCACGAAAGCGAGTAGTGCATTTGATTTGGTGATAGGTTGCCGGGTATTCATGCTATAACATAAGTATTATGTAAAAATTGCAGAGCGTCAACTCACCGTGTAAAGATGCTACAATCGATAGGTAAAGCGGGGTGTGGCGCAGTTGGTAGCGCGTACGGCTGGGGGCCGTGAGGTCGCAGGTTCAAGTCCTGTCACCCCGACCAGTTTTATGGGACAATGGCATTTATATGGTAGAACCATCAATATTTACGCAAATACGTCTTGGGAAGATTCCTGGAGAGATTCTCTACCAGGATGAATATGTATTTGTGATAATGACGATCGCTCCGCACAACCCGGGTCATTGTCTGGTTATCCCAGTAGATGAAATTCCTGACTTTGAAGCATTGCCAGATTCACTCTTTGATCGAGTAATGCACCTGGCAAAGATGATAGCCCAGGTACAGAAGCGTCTCTATGGTTGCCCTAAGGTCGCCTTGGCGGTCGCCGGTATGGAAGTAGATCATACTCATATTCATATCTATCCGCTGTATGCCGAATCTGATATGAACCCGGCTGCCGCTCAGCACCCGCCAGTCTCTGAAATTCGCGCAGAGGCAAATAAGCTCAGAGCAGCGATCCAGGGGCACACAGTTTGATGATGTGGGTTTGGGCTGCGGTATTGGGAGTCATTCAGGCATTAACGGAGTTCTTGCCAATTTCTTCGAGTGCCCATCTACTGATAGTGCCCTGGCTATTTGGGTTTCCCGCTCAGGGCCTCGCATTTGATGCGGCGTTGCACGTAGGAACCTCCTTGGCGCTCTTATTGTTTTTCTGGCGAGATTTTTGGGGATATATACAGCGTCGTGATAAGTTCTTGTGGCTGATTGCACTGGCGTCTATTCCCGGCGGGGTAATCGGTTTTTTTGGAGATAGCCTTATTGAAAGCGTTTTTCATGAGAGTAGTTTTGCAATCCCAGTGGCGGCGATAGGTATGCTGCTCACTACGGGGGTCATTTGGTATATTGATGCGAATGCGGCACTGCGTCGTGATATGGGTGAAATGACCAAGAAGCATGCTCTGATTATTGGCCTCGCGCAGGCACTTGCCCTCATTCCTGGCACGTCGCGCTCTGGTGCGACGATTGCAGCAGGCTTGGCGACTGGCTATAAGCGCGAGGCGGCAGCCCGCTTTAGTTTTCTTTTGGGTACGCCGATAGCTCTTGGTGCCGGTCTCTACAAGTCACGGCAGATTGTAGCTAGTCAGCCCACAAGCTCAGAGCTCCTTGGCGTGCTGATTGGCGTTGCAGTTGCAGCGATTCTAGGTATGCTCGTCATCAAGTGGTTGCTTGGCTATGTTCAGAAGCACGATTTGCGAGTGTTTCTCATCTATCGGCTTGCCTTCGCGACATTAATTTTATTAGTTTGGCTAGGAAGGTAGGTGGGTATGCGAATTCGGATTCATGGAGATGGCGGCTCTCGAGGTAATCCAGGGCCAGCTGCAGCTGCAGCTGTTTTGCTGGATAGTGATGGTGAGGTTATTGAGACGCGCACGGATTATCTGGGTGTCGCAACGAATAATGTAGCTGAATACCGGTCGGTGGAGCTTGGTCTTGAGGCTTTGCGAGACAAAGGACTAACTGCAGCTGATTTCTATTTAGACAGCCAGCTCGTTGTCCGTCAGCTGAATGGCGACTACAAGGTGAAGCATCCAGATATGCAGGCCGCCTTTAAGCGTATTCAAGAGCTCCTCGAGGGCCTAGACGTGGTGTTCGAGCATGTTCCGCGGGCTGAGAACCAAGTTGCCGACACCGCGGTCAATGAGTGTCTGGACGCCCATCTAGCCTAGACAAATTAACAATTGGCTTGTATAATATTTTATGCAAGTAAGCAGGCAATCGCTCTAGTCATTGACTGGAGAGGAAAGTCCGAACAGCTCGAGTACAAGGTGGTTGCTAACGGCAACCCGGGGCAACCCGAGGGAAAGTGCCACAGAGACGATACCGCCGAGACTTTGTTTCGGTAAGGGTGAAAAGAGGGCGGTAAGAGCGCCCAGTTTACGCCGGCGACGGCGTAAGGCGGTAAACCCCACCTGCTGCAAGGCTTATGGATCCGAGCGCTTTGCGCTAGAGAGTACTCGCTCTTGGTTAAACCGGATACGTCGCATGATCGTGGGTGAACCACGACGCTGTCCCGAAAGGGGAAGAGAGAGATGATTGTCGGTCGGCTCGATAGGTGAGCTGGCAACAGAATTCGGCTTATCGCTTACTTGTCCGCACAAGCTACCTAAGTAAAGAGAAGCTAGGTAGCTTCTGCGGATTACTCATAAACCTGATAGAATAGGCATAGATATGCGCAAACGAAGCGAATTACTGTTTAATCTACTTCTTGTGCCACTTGATGTGCTGGCTGTGCTGGCGAGCTTTGTGCTGGCTTATATTATTCGAGTGGAGTACACGCTCAAGCCAACTGTCTACCAGGTGCCAGGAAGAGAGTACGTATGGGCATTACTAGCGTTGCTACCGATATTGATCGCCTTCTTTGCGCTCGTTGGGCTCTATAACTTTGAATCGACGAGAAGCCGATGGCGAGAGTATGGAAAAGTCGTGATAGCCGTTTCGGCAAGTACGATGTTTCTCATAATCGTCGACTTTTTCTCAATAAAACCTCTCTTTCCTTCGAAGGCGGTGGTTTTTTATGGGTTTGTGATCTCGATTTTGTCAGTAATATTGATGCGCTTCCTAGTGAACGTATTCCAAAGATGGCTATTCAGGTTTGGCATTGGTATTCGGCAGGTTGTGATGATTGGATCGGGCCAAGTTGCCGATGACATAACGTATTTTCTACAACGAAATAGTGGGTTTA